>WNFV01015154.1_pt1 | contig 12725 bp, 11 predicted proteins | sample 5400101 | NCBI WGS metagenome assembly WNFV01 (sample SAMN13153361, study PRJNA577476) | soil metagenome | isolation source: 115 cm soil or saprolite under grassland replicate 1 | place: USA:California | collected 2016-06-15
CTAGACACTGCCGGAGATCAGCGACCTGCCCGGGGCCCGCACCGGCCGCTCGTCGCCGTCGCTCGCGCGCGCGTGTAACAACTAGAGAAGCAACTACGGAAGCCTTTCGAGGCCCGGCGCTGGCCGGCTCCTGGTGAGAGAACCGCACGCTCCACTTCGCCAATCGGACGGCTCCCAAGTGGTCGGAGCTGAACCAACCGGCGACGCTCCAGCGTACGCCGTTCTCAACGAGCAGGAGCGAAAAGGATGGTGGCTGCGGCTGCCCGAGTTCCGGAGGCACCGCCCGAAGAGTTACGCAGGCCTAACCACTCCGCCAGATCGCCAACTCCCACAGCCTGGCGGAGTGGCGGAGTGGAAGCGATGTCGTCTTCTGTTGGAACTGCGACAGCTGCGGTCCCGGCCGGGGCGACCGGAACTGCCCCTCGCAACACTGCCGCAGGCGGCTCTTTTCGAGCATCAGCGGCTGAACTCAGGCAGGAATCCGCGCCTTGGCGATCCTCATTACTTCTCACCTCCCGGCCGAAGCGGAAAGATCGCCACCGCCGCACACCACAAACGCGATGAATAAAGGGGTAGCGCACACGCCAACGAGGTGTCGGCTACTGTCGCGTCCTCCTCTCTGGTTGACGTGCTAGACAACGAAGGCGCCCAAGTCATTACCGTCCAAATCCGTCCGCTGAGGGCTTCTGTTGGCTGCACTCAGCCGGGTGGAATCGACTGTCAGCTCTGTCGATCCGTCTTGCACGCTTCGGCTCAGGGGTGAGAGAACTATGAAGCCGCCAGAGCGAAGATTCGACGGCCTGCTGTTGTCACTCTTCGAAGTCGCCGAGCACGCCGATGAGCAGAAGCGCCAGCCCGAGGCCGACGAGAATTGTGAGCGAGAGGTAGGCGCAGAGGATGTTCTGGGTGCCTTCGCCTGCGGTGGCGGCGGAGTGGAGTTGGTTGCCGAGTCGTTTCTTTGTTCGTCCGAAGAGGGGCATGAGCACGATGCTGACGATCGCGAGCCCGATCCCGACCCAGCTTGCCTGCGGGTGCTGGCCGCTGATGAGGCGGTGCAGTGCTTCGACGACGATGTAGGGGGCGAGCAGGAAGAAGCTTTTTTGAGTGTGTTGAAGACGACCCGGACGAGGAGTCGTTTGAGGCAGCGGATCGCTTCGCGGCGGCTCTTGCCTTCGGCGCGTTTGCGTTCGAGGTATCCGCGCGCTTGCGGGTGGTAGCGCGCTTGCGTGATCGCGATTCGGTAGAGCGCGGCGTTGAGCTGGCGGTTGCCGCCGCGGTCGAGCCGGTGGCGCTGGATGCGGCCTGAGCTCGCCTCGAGCGGCGCGACGCCGCTGTGCCGCGCGAGTTGGCCGTCGTTCTTGAAGCGCTCGATCGGGCCGATCTCGGCGAGCAGCTTCGCTGCGGTTACCGCACCGCAACCGGGGAGGTCCAAGAGCACCGGCGCCGTCTCCGCGGTCCGTCGTTCCAGCTCCTGGTCGAGCTCGTCGATCATCCCCGTCAGCGCGCGAATTCTCGTGGTCAGCTCGCGCGCCAGCCGCACCTGCAGCTCCTGCTTCTGCCGCGCAAGCCACCGACTGACCCCGCTCGAGGTGCGAGCGCCGGGCGAGCAACCTCAGCGGCACCGCGAACGTCGGATCGAGCTGGTACAGGTGCCAACGCAGCCGTTGCTGGACACGACGACGTTCGTCGACGAGATCGTCGCGGGTCGACCAGCAGCTTGATCTCGACGTAGATCCGCTCTCCTCGCGTGGTCGTGGAAGACCGGGTTCACGCAGAGCGACGCGCCCGATCGCGAGCGCGTCGATCGGGACGGACTTGCCGCGTTCTCTGCCCGCACGCCGCTCTGGGACCGTCAGCTTCGGAGGCACCCGCACCACGTCCTCGCCGAGCCCGAGCAGCTGCCGCTCAAGCCACACTGTCAGCCGCCGGCAATCCTCCACAGCCCACAGCCGTTCGCTCGCAAGCGCCGCAGCACAACACTCGAAGTCAGCGACAAGCGACATTCGGAAAATCGAGTCAGCCGCCGCCGCCCGAGTCTGCGCCGCTCACCGGACGCCACCACCCAGCGAGAATGACATTGAGTTCAGGAATGTTCCCCGAGGTCGCGCAACGCACGTTGACCGACTATCGTCGCTAGACCGATGGAAGCCGTGATCGTAGGGGCGGGAACGTTTGGCGCTTCACTGGCGTGGTGGTTCGCGCGCGACGGCGGACGAGTGACGCTTGTCGATCAGTTCGGTCCGGGCGATCCTCGAGCGTCCTCGGGCGGGGAGACACGTCTCTATCGCTGCGCCCATGGCCCCGACAGTGAGTACACCGCAATGGCTCGTCGGGCCCGGACGTTGTGGCGCCAGCTCGAGGACGAGTCCGGGGAAGAGCTCCTCGTGGAGTGCGGAATGGCGTGGTTCGCTCACCACGACGACGGATGGGAGGCCGCCTCTGAACGCACCCTCGCCGCGCAAGCGATCCCGGTGGAACGTCTCGACATCGCCAGCGCCTCGAAGCTTTACCCCAGCTTCCGCGGTGACGACCTCGCCTTCGTCCTTCTCGAGCCTGAGGGCGGGGTACTCCGTGCGGAACGTTCGATGCGAACGCTCGCAGCGCAGGCGGTCTCCCACGGCGCACGGATAGTGCGCGGTCGTGCGACACCGGACGGGCCAGCCGTCGTGCTTGAAGACTCGACGCGCCTCGAGGGTGACCTCGTCGTCTGGGCGTGCGGCCCGTGGCTGCCGAAGCTCTTCCCCGATCTCGTCTCGCTAAGAGTCACGCAACAGGAGCTGCTGTTTCTCGACGGTGGACCGGCTTGGCGGGCGCCCGGCGTTCCTGCATGGTGTGACTACGAGCGCTCACGGTATGGGACCGCAGATATTGACGAGGTCGGCGCCAAAGCGGGGATCGACGACGAGGGGCCACCGCTCGATCCCGACGCCGACCTGCCAAGCACAACGAGGACCGAAGCCGAGGTTCGCGCCTACCTGCGTGACCGCTTTCCGATGCTCGAGCACGCGCCCCTTATCGGAGCGCGCTCATGCCGGTACGAGATCACGGCTGACACCCGTCTCATCGCGGCGCCACATCCCGAGCACGCGAGCGTCTGGATCGTCGGCGGAGGATCCGGCCACGGCCTCAAACACGGCCCGCCGATGGCCGAGCGCTTAGCAACCGCCCTTGCCTCTGAAACCACGCTGCCCGCCGACTTCGCGCTTGGGGAACGGTCGGGCTCTCAAAGTCTCCGCACCGCCAGCTCCAGTCGCCCCGCCTCCTGAACGACGATCGGCTCGCGGCGCCCAGCCTCTCGTTGCGGAGCGGGCGTCGAGAGGCCCTATTGCCAGACGTGGGCGCGCTCGGCTGCGCGAGTGTTCAAAAACGTCTCTTGGCGGAGCTCCTCGACAGAGCGTCTCTTGTGTGGTCGTATGCGTCCCGCGCTTCGTCCGGTGTGTTGCCGATCGCGGTTGCCCCCACGAATCCGGCGACAGCGAGCGAGCTGATCATGTGGAAGGCGACTCCGGCTTGTCGCTCGGCGTTCCATCCGAGCGCGCCCGCGTCGATGAGGTCGAGGAGATCGTCGGGTATGAGCGTTCGGTAGTCGTCTCCGGCGAGATGGTCAGAGGCGACGTAGTGTTTCGGCTGTCCGTCGGAGATGAGTTGTGCGCTGTCGGGGTCGTAGGCGGCATCGGTGAGGGCCTGTAGCGCGAAGTACGTCGCGGTCGTGCCGCCACAGCGGAGGTTGATCTCGATCGCATACGAACGCCAGGGACCTCCTCGGTTGCGCACCGTCACGAAGTCGACGGCGAACCGTCCCATCGCTCCTTCTCGTGCGAGCCGACGGCCAAGTTTGAGTGCTTCCCGAGTGATGTCGAGCGCGTACTGGGAGTCCGCCGGGAAGCTGCTACCGCGGAAAGTGAAGCCGCTTGGCCCGCCCAAGATCTGATCGTGGGTGGACAGCACCTCAACCTCACCTGTCGGGCTTGCCCGGAGTTGCACGCTCGGGCTGCGGTACTCCTCCCCCGTGATCCGCTCCTCGACGATCCCGCCACCCGTTTCGAGCGGCGTCAGGAACTCCTCGCTCGTGGCCGACGCATCTTCCAACCTCATGCCGAGAACGGCCGCGTCGAGCCCCGCCTCGTCGACACCGTGGAGGTCGATCAAGGCGTTCCCGAGGCCGCCAAACCCGTCGTTTACCTTGACAATCGCCTCGGCTAATCCTGGCCGCCGCTCGCGGAGGTAGCGGAGCGCGTCGACCAGATCGCGCTGATCGCGCACGTCGTTTACACCCTCGGGGTGCGGGACCGCCTCCCCTCGAAACAATGCTCGCGCTCCGGCCTTCGACCCCAACGCCGTCAGGCGTGGGTGCGATCCATAGATCGGAATCCCAAGTGTGAGCGCAAGCTGCACCTCGAGATCGGACACCACGAACGGCACGATCACAGCAAGCCGCTGGTCGACGACGTGACTTCGGATGCGATCCAGAGTGCGCGGCCGAGACAGCAGCTTCGCCGACAACGGCTCCATCGTCCCGTCTGCGAGCGACACAAGAGACAGTCGTCGTTGAGCATCGGTCGAATCGAGGCCCGGCACAAGACCGAGCCAGTAGTCCACTATCCGGGGAAGCACCGGCTGCGACGTCACGTACACCACGCGCGACTCCGGTGTCCGCAGCAGACCGAGCACGAGACAGAGAAAGCGTTCCTCGTAGGCGGGAAGCACCGGCGCAAGGTGCGCTGGCGGATCGTTGCTCAACGAATGCACGACCACATTCGTTCTCGGCGTGGGGGCGCGAGAGCGCAACGTCAGCGCCGGCCAGACCTCCGCAAGTCCCCTCTGAAGCCGGACAAACGAGTCTTCCACAGTGCGGAAACTACGCAAGTCCCACGAAGCGCTCGGCAAGACCCATCCGATGCCTCGCTCGCATGCCCGGGTGTTCAGGAATGTTCCCTGAACTCTCCGGTCTCGCCAGGTATCAGGGACTATTGGCTATGTAGCGCATGAGGAGCGCCGACGCTGGTGGTGGCGGTGCGTCGGTCTCGATGGCCATGGCGGCGCTGTAGTGCTGGGGGCCGTACTGCGCTCCGGGTTTTAGGCGAGCGTGCAACTCCTGCATCAGGGCGCGACCGACCCCTCCGCGTTTCTTGTCGGGGTCGACGTAAATGCGGTGAAGTTCGGGTTCGGCGCCCTCGGAGTCGTAGTGCAGGTAGCCGATCACCTCGCCATCTCGTTCGGCGACCAAGAACTCCGCATCGTCAGCGGCGGTGCAGCGCGCAATGCAGGCCGTAAGAGCTTCGAGTGAGTAGGTCTGCTCGACCACTGCGGCGGCGAACTCTGCGCCGACGACGTCGTTGTGTACCGCCGGGAACGCGACACTACCGATCGCCGCGATCGACGGCGCGTCGGCTACCAGCGCCGCACGGACAACGAGTGGTGCGCCAGACTCACTCATGATTGCCTCCCGGGGAGGGTACAGCCTCGCCCCGTGGGCGAGTGTTCGTAAATGTCCCTTGAGCGGGGCCGCGGTTACGGCTGTTGAATGTAGTAGACCTCCCGTTCGGGCTCTTCGGGCGGTCGACCTTCGGCGTGCGCCTTGCAGATGCGGAATCATCAGGCCGTATTACCGACCAAGGAGACAGGCGATGACATCGATAGTCGCGAGCACTGAAATCTCGAGAAACCCGGACGACGTCTTTGCCTATGTGACCGACCCCACTCGGCTCCCTGAATGGCAAGAAAGCGTTATCAAGGCTGAGTCTTCGCAGACACCCGCTCGCGTCGGAACGCGAGCTCGCCGGGCAGCGTCTCGGCGGCCGCGTCGAGGCGCAGGTAGTGGAGGTGTGAGCGCAGCTTTTGGTAGCGGCTCTCGGCGGCGGTCATCGGGTGGCCTCTCGCCGGCCAGGTAAGCGCGGATCGTCTTGCGGTCGCGGCCGAGATGGCGGGCGCTCGCCGAGATCGACCACCCGCGGCGGTGAAGAGCACTCGCTTCCACGAACTCCTCCTCTGTCAGCATCGGGCGGGGCCTCCTCCTTGACGCTGCGGCGGTTGACACCGCAAGCGTGGGAGGAGGTCCCGCTGTTGGCCTACACGGCCGGCCCGACACTCACCAGCTGGCTCCAGTGTCTTCTCCGGGCATGTCCTTTTCGGCCATGTCTGCGAAGGTCACTTGACAGCCAGCTGGTGACTGGAGATCATGCGGCCGCGGCGGCGTGCCTGCCGCCGAGGTAGGCATCTCGACCTCGCCGCCAGTGCCAGGGTCCTCCGCCTTGGGGGATAGAGCTAGTAGACCCGGCGTCATCGTGCCGGCTCCGAGCTGAAGGGGTCCAGATGCGCTTCTTGAAGGCTGCCCTGCTTCGCCGTACCTTGCTTTCGGCTCTCGTCGCGGTCGCGGCTCTGTCGTTCGTGGCCTCTGGCCTCGCCCTCTCAGGTGTGGGAACGGAGCAGCTGCGTGCACTTGCCGGTCTGCGGCTTGGTGCGGCGGTGCAGGTCCCGGGTAGGTACGAGAGGCTGGCGTCCGAGCACAGCGCGGTCGTGCTGAGGCGGCCCGGATCCCGTTGGCTCCGTGCGACCACGGTTACTGGGACGATCAGCACCGGCGGACCGTCAGTGACAACTACGATCAGCAGCTCAGGAGACACCGCGAACATCAGCTTCGACGGCACAGCGGGCCAGCGACTCGGGCTGGCGCTGAGCAACGTGACGATCGGGGCGTCGCAGTTTGCCAGCGTCTACGTGACCGTGCTGAAGCCGGGCGGATCGACCCTGTCGACACCCGGCTGGGTCGGCACCAGCGGCGCGGAGACTGATTTCCCGGAGCTGCCGGTGAGCGGCACCTACACGATCGTGCTCGACCCGGACGGGGCCAACACGGGGTCGGCGACGCTGACGTTGTCAGAGGATGTGACAGGCTCGGTGGTGATTGGCGGCGCGTCGAGCAGCGTGACGATGTCGCGGATCGGTCAGAACGGTCGCGTCAGCTTCGCTGGTACCGCCGGCCAGCGTTTAGGCGGTGCTCTGAGCAACGTGACGCTCGGAACGGGCTCGGCGAGCGTCTACGTGACGGTGCTGAAGCCGGACGGCTCGACCCTCTCGACGCCGGGCTGGTTTGGCACCAGCAACGGCGAGTTTGACCTGCCCGTGCTGCCCTCGACCGGGACGTACTCGATCTTTCTCGATCCGAACAAGTTCGATACCGGCTCGGCGACACTGACGCTGTCGGAGGATGTGGCCAGCTCGGTCGTGGTTGACGGCGCGTCGAGTGGCGTGACGATGTCGCGGATCGGCCAGAACGGGCGCGTCACGTTCGCCGGAACCGCTGGGCAGCAGCTCGGGCTTGCGTTGAGCAGCGTGACGATCGGGACATCGCAGGCTGCGAGCGTTTATACGACGGTGCTGAAGCCGGACGGCTCGACGCTGGACTCGTTGGGTTGGGCAGGCACGAATGGCAAGGAGTTCGACCTCAAGGTGCTGCCGGTCACCGGCACGTACACGATTTTCCTCGATCCGGACAGTCTCAATACTGGCTCAGCGACGCTCACACTCTCGGCGGATCTGGTCGGCTCTCTGGTATACGCAGAACCGCAGACGTTGACGCTGAGACAGGGCCAGAACGCGGTACTGACGTTTTCCGGCACAGCGAGCTTGCCGGTGAAGGTTACTGTTAGCGCTTCGACTATTGGTGCGACGGCGCTTACTATCCGGAATTCCGATGGCAGTCAGCTTGGGAGCTGGCCATCTGTGGGTGCCGGCGGCGCCGTAAGTGCGACATTGCCTACGAACGGCACGTATTCGATTTTCGTCGATCCACAGAGCGTTTCTGCTGGGACATCGACGCTTCTTTTGGAGACGACGGCAGCCCAGATTGTTACATCTGCGAAGACGGTCTCGCCCGTCGGACCGGCTAGCGGCACACAAGCGATGACGTTCGGGAATACGGTGTCAGTGCAGGTTGGCGACGCCGTGTTTGCGCCGCGCGCATACAAGCTGGAGTTGTCGCTCGGGTTCATGGAAAGCTTGCAACAACTTTCCGATGGAAGTGTGGCGGTTGTTCGGCCGTTTGTGGAGGATCCAGCAGGCGAAGATGATGGAACGGGCGGGCAGATCGACGGGAATGGCGGTTCTTCGCTGCCGGTGATTCCAATAGCGGCGGATCCGGCGACACTCGACGACGGGACGCCCGATCCTGCTGCCGACAACGTGCTGGCTAGTGGGGAGGCGGATCCGGGCGAGCCGACAAGTTCCGCGCTGACGAGCGTCGAGCCCGTATATGACGACGCCGATACTTTGGCAGCGGCCGATGGCATGACACTGGTGAACGCAGCCCAGGATCTGGCGGACGGTCAGGTGGTAGCGGTCCTGGCTCCGCCGGCCGTGGCTGGCGCTACGGCTACGCTCACGGCTGGAACAAATGCCGTGACGCTGCGAATCGCGCCAAGCGAGACGCCCACGTTCCCGATTCAGGCGCCCGTGCAGATCGGTTTCAGCGCCGACATCAACGCCTCTGGCCCGAACCTGACGCCGACGGACTGTCCAACTTTCGGCCGGATTCTGACCTTTAATCCGAATGGGTGGGGGACGCTTCTAAACGCGTTTGCTAGTTATCCGGGCTCGTGCGCGCGTTACTACATTGCCGTGCCCCCGCTGCCGTCGGCGGATCCGCGCGGTGGCGGTATTCCGGCCAACATCCGTGGTAAGAACACGGCCGCAAACGTAGTCGCGGCGAAGACGAAGTTCTTTGCGGCGGCGACGCTGCATTGGGCCGGCTGGCATCTCGACGACGCGAATGTTAACCCGTACGCGGTTGGGGTCGCTTTCCGGCAGAGGATGGAGACCGCTGGCTACGACGTCATCAGCGGCGATACCTGGGTGGTCGAGGAGGTGCCGCGGACGGTGCGGACGGACCCCGCGAAGCAGGAGCGATTCCTACGGCTTGTGCGAGGGCTCTACAACGGTCCCACCGGGAAGCCGGCACGCCAAGGACTGATCTTCTTCGAGATCGAGCATCAGGACGGTACGCCGACGCCGATCGCCACATACAAGTCGGAGTTGGAGATGCTTCTCAGTAACCCGAGTAGCCCGGACCTATGGACGTCCACGCGCCTGCGCAAATACTTGCTCGTTTGGGGCGAGGAGGCGTACAGCTGGTGCTATCTCGTCTGTGTTCCCGACGCTTCGCTAGGGCAGAAGGCTGCCCACACGAACGCGTACCTCGAGCATCCGGCGCGTCTTGCGTTTGCGAGTGGCGCTCCTCCGGTGGCACAAGACGCCCGTGACTTCTTCGACCGCAGCTATCAGCCGGTCGTGAACGCATTCTGGGCGAACAGTGTGCAGCAAGACCCGAAGCAGGATCCAGCGTACAAGACGTTCGGGCTTAACAGCGACCAGATGCAACGGCTGGTGAGCCTTCAGATCTTCTCGGCGCGCTCCTGGGCGACTACGAACGCGAACCTGTACCCCGACCGGCGGATTGGCTTCGCCTGGAACGAGCACGCCCAGCGCTCGATATCGGCGCGCCGAGCGCTCGCCCGCCGCATCGCCCAGGGACTGCGGGGTGCCTTCAGCCTCAACGGGACCGCCCGTTACGGGTGCGAGCTGTCCGGGGCGACCACGAAACTGTGCAACCCTGCGCTCGCCGCCAGCTTCAGCCCGGCCCCCGCCTTCACCGAGATCTGGACGACCTTCGGAGCCTGGTAGGAGACCCGCATTTCGCCGACCGGTGGATGCTGAAGAGAACTAAAATCACCCCGACGCAAATGACTGACAAACCTGGAAAGATAGGCTAATCGCCGCGATGGCACGGTTATGGTGGCCGGCGTTGTCTGCGCTCGGCTTCGCTGCGATCGCCGCGACGATGGCCGACATCGGGTCGAGCGCACGCACTGGGGAGATCGTCTTTCAGAGCGGGCGCGACGGGGGCTCGCGAGTTGCAGTTGTGCGGTCGGACGGAACGGGCTTCCACGAACTGACTCATGGGCTCCTCCCCGCCGTGCGACCCGTCTGGCTTCCAAACGCCGACAAGATCGTTGTTGACGTCGTTTCGCCAGGAGGAGCGTGGTACACGCTCTCGGTGATCGATGTGCGGCGACCGCGCGAGATGCCGGTGCCCGGAGTCGCGCTCGGCGCCGGTGAGGCGCATGACGCTGCACCGACTCCTGACGGAAAGGCGGTCCTCGTAAGCCAGAACGGATGGATCGTGCGCGCAGCGCTTGGCCGTCAGCTGGTTCGTAGATTGGCGAAGGGTTATTCGCCGAGCTTGGCGCGCGATGGTCGGACCTTCGCCTTCGCAAACACACCAACTAGCGCGAACACCGGACCGATCATGGTTGCCCGGATAGATGGCGGAGCTCCGCGTCGCGTAGCCACGGGAAGACTGCCCGTCATCTCGCCAGACGGTCGCTGGCTTGCGTTTGCTCGAGCCGATGCGGAAGGCGCGCCAGGGATTTGGGTTGTCTCGACGCAGGGCGGGCGCCCACGGCAAGTCGGTCGCGGATCAAACGTATCTTGGGCGCCCGACTCTTCGCAGCTCGCCTACACGTGCCCCTCCGGCTTTAGCGAACAGGGTGAACTGTGCGTGTCGAACCGCGACGGTGTCGGCCGCACAGTGTCGTCCTTTCCCCGACTCCATAAGGGCGCCCTCTCGGCACCGGTGTGGTCGCCTTCGGGGCGCCTCTATTTCGCCGTGTCCGGCGATCGCTTCCGTGGTCTGTGGGTCGTGCAGGCAAACGGCAGCGGCCTCAGGAAGCTTGCGGCGGGAGAGTTTGGGGCGTTGTCAGTGTCGTCGCAAGGGAGACTCGCTATCGCGGGGTCCGGCGGCACGATCTGGACAAGCGACGCCCATGGGCGCAGTCGCACGAGGCTCATCAGCCCAACATTCGACCGCGTACCACGCTGGTCGCCGAACGGTAGCGAGGTGGCGTTTATCCGCACCACTCAAATCGGCGGCTCGCTGAGCGGCTTGCTCCACTTGATGCGCTCTGACGGAACCAGCGTACGCTCAATCCACCATGGCATTAGCCGAGTTTCGTGGTCTCCAGACGGACAGACATTGCTAGGCGTTGCAGACCACGGCCTCCTCGTCTTGAGCCGAACTGGGGCGGTCGCTCGCTCGATCCGGCTCAACAACCAGCACGGCGAACCATTCGAGTTTGAGCAGGCTGAATGGTCGCCCAATGGTCAGACGATTGCGGCGCTGGTCAGCGACACCGAACAAAGTCGACCCACGTGCACGGTGCTCCTGCTCGACGCGTCCGGCCATCGCCGTCGGCTGCTGACGCAGCGGTGCCTGAACGCAGACGCAATCGCCTGGGCACATGACGGACGGAAGCTTCTGTTCGTCAGCGGCGGCACGCTCTCGATGATCGGACGCGATGGCAGCAACCTCCACGCAGTAGTCAGCAGCGGCAGCGACTCAATCGAAGGAGCAATCTGGTCGCCCAACGACGCGATGATCGCCTTTGCTCCCGTGACTACCGGCGAATCCCTCGATTCGAGCCTTGACATCGTCGCTGCGACTGGCAAAGGGCGACGAACCCTGATACGCAAGAGCGAGGGTGCTTCTAATCCCGACTGGCGCTAGTTCGGCCGTGCACGCAGAACGACTCTCCTCAGGACGGTCCGAGCCGTCTGGGCGTCGATGAACGACAGGGTGGCAAAGACCCGGGGAGCGTATTCGTCCTCCGTGAGGTGATACGAATACGTCGTCATGCATCTCCCGCACCGCTCCTAGCTCTGAGCGCGTGGGTGACGGATGTGACGATCCCGCTGATCTCCGCGCTCGTTGCCGACACACCACCGCGCTTGACCCTGCCGAACGCGCAGCGTTGAGCGGTGCTCGGCGGAGATTCTTTGGGAGTCTTTACAACAACCACAGGGTCTTTGCTGAGCTTGTGCCGTCCGAGTTCAGAGGTTGTCCCGTAGCTCGTAGAACTTGAGGTGGCGGTCCTCCCGCCTCGTCCGGTCGCGTCGCGACCGTGGCGAGTGCGAAATCGTCGATCGAGACAGGAGGAACCGCCATGGAGACCGTATCGCTGGGGCAGGTCGGAGCTGAGGGGCGGGCGCTGCCGCCGCGCGTGCAGGAGGCGCTCGCGGAGCTGGTCGGCTCGGCGAAGGAGGGGCTGCTCGCGCTGAGCGTCGGCGTCGGCCTCGGCGTACTTGCCGAGTTGCTCGAAGAGGAAGTCGTCGACGTCGTCGGTGCGAAGGGCAAGCACGACTCGGAGCGCACGGCCGTGCGGCATGGACACGAGTCGGGCGAGGTGACGCTCGGCGGCCGGCGCGTTCCGGTGGAGCGGCCGCGCGTGAGAACGGCGGACGGGCAGGCGGAGGTGCGGCTGCGCACGTACGAGTACTTCGCCGACCGCAACCCGCTGACCAAGTCGGTGCTGGAGCGGATGCTGGCCGGTGTCTCGACCCGCCGCTACCGGCGCACGCAGGAGCCGGTCGGCTCGGAGGTCGAGCGGGGAGCGCGCTCGACGTCGAAGTCGTCGGTCTCGCGCACCTTCGTCGAGCGGACGCGGGGAGCGCTGTCGGGGCTGATGAGCCGCAGGCTCGACGACGTCAGGCTGGCGGTGATGATGATCGACGGGCTCGAGCTGCAGGGGCGCATGAACGTGGTCGCGCTCGGGATCACGACCGAGGGCGTCAAGATCCCGCTCGGGCTCTGGGAGGGCTCGACCGAGAACGCGACCGTCGCGACCGCGCTGCTGTCCGACCTGGTCGAGCGCGGCCTCGACCCCGAGCAGGGG
>WNFV01008945.1_pt1 | contig 12723 bp, 10 predicted proteins | sample 5400101 | NCBI WGS metagenome assembly WNFV01 (sample SAMN13153361, study PRJNA577476) | soil metagenome | isolation source: 115 cm soil or saprolite under grassland replicate 1 | place: USA:California | collected 2016-06-15
CTATGGCGACTGAAATCAAGCTCCCAATGCTTGGCGAAAATGTGGATTCGGGCGTGGTGGTAAACGTCCTGGTGTCTGAGGGCAGTGAGGTGGCCGAAGGCCAGCCGGTGATCGAGTTGGAGACGGAGAAGGCCACGGTCGAAGTCCCGGCCTCCGCCTCAGGTCGCGTCAAAGAGATCAGCGTGAAAGATGGCGAGACGATCAAGGTGGGCCAGGTGATCTTGATCCTTGAAGAAGGCGCTGGCGCGGCCAAAGCGGAGGAGAGAAAACCCAAGCCTGCTGCCAAACCCGAAGAGGGAATGAGAGAGACGGCTGAAGCCCAGGAAGAAGAAGAAGTCAAGACCGTGGCCGCGCCATCGGGGGCGCCGAGGGCGGAAACGCGGGCCAAACCTCGCGCAGAGGAGCCAAAGCGCGAGGCGCCGAAGAAGGAGGCCGCGCCACGGCGCGAAGAGAAAGCCGAGAAAGAAGAACAGCCGCGAGGCGAGGTCGTCGAACCTCGACCTGGAGTTCAGCCTAAGCCTGAGGAAGCGCCAAAACCTGGGGAGGCGCGCGAACTCATCGCCGCCGCGCCTTCTGTGCGCAGGTTGGCGCGCGAGTTGGGAATCGACATCAACGAGGTGGTCGGCTCGGAGCCTGGCGGTCGCATATCCGAAGAGGATGTCAGGAATTACGCCCGCTCGATCATCCTCAATGTGACTCGCCTGAGGCCCGCCGCCGTGGGCATCACCCGCCCGCTCCCCGACTTCTCCAAATGGGGGGAGATAGAGCGCAAGCCTATGAGCGGCATCCGCCGCAAGACGTCGGAGCGCGTAAGCGAAGCCTGGCAAACAATCCCGCACGTCACGCATTTCGATCAGGCCGACATCACCGAACTGGAGGAGTTGCGCCAGCGGTTTGCCAAGAAGGCCGAAGATGCTGGAGGCAAACTGACGATCACGGCCATCGCGCTCAAGGTCGTCGCTTCGGCTTTGAAAGTCTTCCCGCAATTCAACGCGAGCGTGGACGCTGCGGCGGAGGAGATCATCTACAAAAAGTATTGCAACATCGGCGTCGCGGTGGACACCGACCGAGGGCTTCTGGTTCCCGTGATCAGAAACGCCGATAAGAAGAACATTCTGGAATTGGCAGTCGAATTGACTGAACTGTCGGAAAAGGCGAGGGACAGGAAGATCACGATCGAGGAGATGCAGGGCGGCTCGTTCACGATCACCAACCTGGGCGGGATCGGCGGCGTGAATTTCTCCCCGATCATCAACAGCCCGGAGGTCGCGATCCTAGGCATGGCGCGCGCAGCCCGCCAACCCGTCTTCGTCGACGGGCAAATTGCGCCGCGCCTGACGCTGCCTCTCGCGCTCTCTTACGACCATCGTTTGATCGACGGGGCCGACGCCGCGCGCTTCATGCGCTGGGTGGCCGAGGCTCTGCAACAACCCTTGCTGCTGGCGCTTGAAGGATAGCGGTAGGGGCGGGTATTCCCCGCCCAAGCGCCTCAGTAAAAGATGCGGGCGGGGAATACCCGCCCCTACACTGCTGGTCGCATTGGTCATTAAAAGACCATATGTCATATCGCGTATGGCCAGGATTTCGATATGAACGGGCGTATGGATTCAACACAAGTAGCGGTTATCGGCGGCGGGCCGGGCGGATACGCGGCGGCGTTTATGGCGGCCGACCTGGGCCTGAGAGTGGCGCTCGTAGACCTGGAACCCAATCCCGGCGGAGTTTGCCTTTATTGCGGCTGCATTCCCTCGAAGGCTTCGTGGTTAACAAGCTGACTGGCGGTTTGGGGCAATTGAGCAAACAGCGCAAGGTCGAGTTCATTCGAGGCCGCGCCGCCTTCCTCGATTCGCGCACGCTGAAGATCGAGGGGCAGGACGGAGAGCGACGTCTGGTCTTCGAGAACGCCATACTCGCCACCGGGTCACGACCCGCCTCGCCCCCCGCGCTCTCGCTCGACAGTCCGCGCGTTATGGATTCGACGGGGGCGCTGGAACTCGACGACATTCCAAAGACGATGCTCGTCATCGGCGGCGGTTACATCGGTCTTGAGTTGGGGACTGTTTACGCCGCTCTGGGGACGCAGGTCTCGTTGGTCGAGATGACTTCGGGGTTGCTGCCCGGAGTCGACCGCGATCTGGTTTCGATCCTCGCCAGGCGTGTGGATAAAATCTTTCACTCTGTCATGCTCAACGCCAAGGTGGTCGAGATGAAGGAAGAGAAGAACGGCGTCCGGGTCAGAATCGAAGGCGCCGGGATCGGCGGGGACGAGGCGGTCTACGAGAAGGTCCTGGTCGCGGTGGGCCGCGAGCCTAACTCAGGCGGCCTCGGACTGGAGAAGACCAAAGTGATTGTCGACGCGCGCGGCTTCGTTCAGGTAGACGCCGCGCGGCGGACGGCCGAGCCTGCGATCTATGCGATCGGCGATGTGGCCGGGGAACCGATGCTGGCCCATAAGGCGACTCACGAAGGGCGCGTCGCCGCCGAAGCGATCAGCGGTCGCGCGGTCGCCTTTGAGCCTCGCGCTATCCCGGCCGTCGTTTTCACCGATCCCGAGGTGGCCTGGTGCGGGTTGACTGAATCCCAGGCAAAGGAAGAAGGCCGGCCCGTAAAGGTCTCCCGCTTCCCCTGGGGAGCTTCTGGCAGGGCCGCCACGCTCGACCGCGCCGACGGCGTTACCAAATTGATCATTGATCCGGAATCCGAGCGCGTCCTCGGCGTGGGGATTACCGGCGTCGGCGCCGGGGAATTGATCGCGGAGGGCGTGCTAGCCGTCGAGATGGGGGCCGTCGCTTCCGACCTCGAATTGAGCATCCACGCCCATCCGACGCTATCGGAGACCCTGATGGAATCCGCCGAAGCCTTCTTCGGAAGAAGCACGCATTTTTATCGCCGGGGGGCGGAGCGGGCAGTGGGCAGTGGATAGTGGATAGTGGATAGTGGATAGTAGGCAGCCAAGAGATCAAAACTGCCCACTGCCCACTACCCACTATCCACTGTTTTAAGGGGCAAACAATGAAAGACGATTTCACCATCTTTGCAGGAAGGGCCAACGTGGCGCTGGCGACGAGCGTGGCCGTTGAAATGGGCGCGCGGCTCGGCGCGTGTTCGGTCGAGAGGTTTCCGGACGGCGAGCTGTCAGTGCGACTGGATGAGCCTGTGCGGGGGCGCAAGGTCTTCATCATTCAACCGACCTCGCCGCCGGTCAACGACCATCTGATCGAACTGCTGGCCTTCGTCGACGCATGCCGCCGCGCCTCGGCCGCGCACATCACGGCGGTCATGCCTTACTTCGGTTACGCGCGCGCCGACAAGCGGCACGGCCGCCGCGAGCCGATCACCGCGAGCATGGTGGCCGACCTGACGCAGGCGGTCGGCGTCAATCACGTCGTCACGATCGACCTGCACGCGCCGCAGATTGAAGGCTTTTTCCACATCCCGGTGGACAGTCTGACGGCGGCTCCAGTAATGGTCGAAGCGCTGCGGCCCGGGTTGTCCGCCGAGACGGTGGTCATTTCGCCCGACGCCGGCCGGGTGCGCATGGCGACCGAATACGCGCGACTGCTCGGCGCGCCGGTCGCGGTGCTGCACAAGGAGCGCGCGAGCGGCGTCGAGACCAGGGTCACGAGATTGGTCGGAGACGTGCGCGACCGCCCGTGTTTGATCATCGACGACATGATTTCGACCGGCGGGACCATCGTCGAAAGCGTCGAGGCGCTGCTGGAAGCGGGCGCGCGGCCTGAGATCTCCGTCGCGGCGACTCACGGCATTCTGCTCGCGGGCGCCCGTGAAAAGCTGACGCGCCATGAGACGCGCGAAATCCTGGTGACAGACACCGTGGCGCCGCCCGCCCACGACTGGCCGCATTTGCGCGTCGTCTCCATCGCCCCGCTGATCGCCTCGGCGCTCCGGCGTTTTCTGGCCGATGGGCCGTTGAGCGGTTACATTGTTTCATAGGCGCCGTTCGGCGCCGTATAATTCGGAACTATCCTGGTCGGTAAGATTCATAAACAATGCGCCTTATTCTTATCGCACGCTCCCGACGCCCGTACGACCGCGAGATCCGGGCGTCGGGGACTATTTCCACATTTCTCGACCAGGGAGACTCCGAAACCATGAATAACGACAACCTCTTTTGGACGCGACGACATTTTCTGAGCGTTGGCGCGGCCGGGACAGCCGGCGCCGTCGGAATCGGCGCCTTGTTCACGCCCGGCGTTTTCGCCCAGAAGCTGATCCAGACGCCGCGACAAACCGAAGGGCCGTTCTACCCGAACAAAGCGCCGCTCGACACCGACAACGACCTGCTGATCATCAACGACTCGATCACTCCCGCGGTGGGCGCGGTCACGTATTTGAGCGGGCGCATCCTCGACAGCCGCGGCGAGCCGATCCGCAGCGCGCTAGTCGAAATTTGGCAATGCGATAACAACGGCGCCTACATTCACACCAACAGCGTCAACCGCGACAAGCGCGACGCGAATTTCCAGGGCTTCGGGCGTTTCCTGACAGGCTCAACGGGCGAATACCTGTTCCGCACCATCAAGCCTGTTCCCTACCCGGGCCGCACCCCGCATATTCACTTCGCCGTCAAAGTGAAAGGCCAGGAGAAATTCACTACGCAGTGTTACGTCAAGGGAGATCCGGGCAACGAGCGCGACTCTATCCTAAAGAACATTCGCGATCCCAAAGTTCGCGAGTCCGTGATTGTCGATTTCGCCCCGATCAACCGGTCGCGCGCCGGCGAGCTGGCCGCGCGTTTCGACGTCGTGCTCGGCTTTACGCCGGAAAGCTGATCATTTTTCATTTGTCATTTGATATTTGTCATTTGTCATTGCCCGGAAATCGCCAAATGAATATCTGGTATTAACTGATTTGCTCTCCGGCAATGACAAATGACAAATGTAAAATGATATATGAAAAATGGTTACTTCCCCATAAAAGGTCTGGTCAATCCCTTCTCCGCCTGTTGTCTAGTGTCGTAGACGTTGGGCCGGGCGAGCACTTCTCTGTATTGCGCGACCGCCTCCTTTCGCTCTCCCGCCAGGTCATACATCTGCGCGGCCCGGAGGCGCGAAACCGTCGCCAGGTTCGCGTCGCCCCCCCCGACCTGACAGACCGCGGTAAATTCCGCGGCGGCGCGCCTGTGTTCTTGGCTGCGGGCGAGCGCTTCCGCGTATTGATAATGGATCAGGTCGAGCGCGGAGGCCGCCACGGGGTCTTTCAGCAGGCTGTCGAAGACGGCGTAGGCCTCGTCCAGCCTATTTAGCGTCACCAGCGCCGAGGCCCTCTCGAGTTTGAGCAGATAGCTTCTCGGATATTTCGAGCTGAGTTGATCGAGCAAAGCGAGCGCGTCGTCATACCGCTTCTCGTTCCGGAAAATGGCCACCAGCAATATGCGGGCGTCGTCGGCCGTCGGGGAGTTATTTTCGATGATTGTTTGCAGCCTGCCGATCCCGCGCTTCTTGTTGCCGCGAACCCCCACCATCGACGCCATGAGTTTATAGCCGAAGGGCAGACTGCCCGCGATGTAATCGTAGACCCCGATCGACAAGTAGGCGTCATAATAATCCGGCTTGAGCCTCAGGACCTTTTCGTGAGCGTCGACGCACCGCGATCCGTTGCGCATCGCGCTGAAAAACTTGCGCGCGACCGAGGCCTCGTAGCCCGCCATCACGCCATAATAGGCGCCGAGGAAGTAGAGCGCGTCGGCGTCGTTCTTGTTTCGGGCGACCAGGGCCAGCGCCTTCGTCTTGGCCTGCGCCATCCGTTCGCGGAAAGCGCGGTCCAGGTTCGCGTCTACGGCGTCGCCCTCAGAGCCCTCTTTGGCATTATCGGCGCCGGCGTAAAAGCTCGACCCGGATCCGTAGAGTCCGCTCTGTAACCGGCGGGTCTTATTGAGGTGCCCGAGCCAGAGGACGGTCGCCAGATAGAGGTCGCCGGCCGGATGATGCGGCGCCCGCCTTCGGATCTCCTCGAATTTCTCCACCGCGGTCTCGGAATCCAGGTTGTACAGGGCCTCGTGGCCTTCGCGCCGGAGTTCCATAATCTCCGGCGGCAATGCGGCGCTTGCGGCGGCGGCGTTCCCGCTATCGGCGGCGACAGGGCCGATTCTGGACGGCGCGGGCTGGAGTTGTCCGAGACCTGTGGCGGACAGGAAGAGGAGCGTCGCCGCGAGGACGGGCATGGGTCGAACGACATGAGACAAACGATAGAGCATAACACCTCTGTTGAAGGCAGCGTAATGGTTGGTCGGGATAAATGTCGGGAAGAGCCCGCTAATCCGCGATTCCGGCGCTCGTAATTCGGAGCCTGAGGCGCCTTTCGCGTCTCAGCTTTAACTCAATTCCTATGCCGCACTAGGTTTCTTCGAAGGCGAGTTGGCGCTCATTTTTGGCGGTAGGATCGGGAGGGCGCTGAGGGGCGCGCCAATTATCAATCATAGCGACCTGTTGAACGCAGGCGATGGTGCACATACTGGCGCATGGCTTTTCTGTGTAAAACTCACGTCTGATGTCGTCGCGGGTGTAGTTTTCAAGCGGAACGGCGGGGTAGCCGCGCTGTTGCGAACAGTAGTGAACTAATCCGTCTTCGCAAATGTACAGGTATCGGGCGCCGGCGCGGCACCGCCAATCGTGCGGCCTGCCGTAGGCCAGATCGTCTTGAAACCGGTTAAGGCGCGTCCAGCTACTCTTGCCGAAGCGCTTCAGCTCTTCGTAAATCCGCGCCTCCCTCTCGCTCAAGGGTTTAAGCTGCCCTGAGCCGTCGTGAATGATGCCGAGCGAATTGCTGAATCCCAATTCGACCGCCCGGCGCGCCACGGCCAGCGCGTCCTCCGGATTATTGACCCCGCCGCCGATCACCGAATTGATGCTCACGTGAAATTCGGCGTACTCGGACAGGTAGCGGAGATAGCGGTCGAGCACCTTCAGGCTCTTTTGCGAGACCTCATCGGGCGTGACGTTGTCGATGCTGATTTGCAAATATTCAAGTCCGGCAGCGTTGAGCTTCTCGATCCGGTCTCTGGTCATGAAGTAGCCGTTGCTGATCAGCCCGGCGATAATCCCGCGCGAGCGTATGTGCGCGAAGATCTCGTAAATCTGAGGGTGCAGCATCGGTTCGCCGCCGCTGATCGTGATGATAGACGTGCCCAGCCCGGCCAGCAGATCAATCCGGCGCTTGACGGTTTCAATAGGCACTGGGTCCGAAGTCTTGTCGTATTCATTGCAGTATTTGCAAGACAGATTGCAGCGCCGCATCGGAACCAGGTGCGCCAGAATCGGATGTTTTGTCGAAAGCAACCCCCGCGATATCAATCTTGCTTCGCGGAGGAGCGTAGAAACTTTCTTCATGAAGGATTGATTGTTGATGAACTACGTCATTAAGCGCATCGCGCGATAAATCCTTTGGGGATGTGAGGGACGCCAGGCGGTACAGTACGGGGAGCCCTCAACGTATTTATGTTCATTCGTGGTTGTTATTCTTCCTCTTCGACAGTGTGGCCTGCCCCCTTTTTCTCCCACGCTTCATCAATCTCCTTGGCCATCGCTTCGCGGGTGAGATGTCGCGCACCTCCGTCGCTGACAATCACAAACTTTTCGGCGGCGTCGAAGGCCTCCTCGACGCGGAAATCTTTCCATTCGCCAGGAATCCGCGCCTGCCCTTTATTATTAATCAGGCACTCCCGCCCGGCGCCGAAATCGCCGAACCTGATTTCGACCCGGCGATCAATCGCATATTTTCTCAGTTCTAGAAGGTTCATTGTTTATTTGCGACAGCCCTAATCCGCCGACCCTAACATTCTGCTGACTGTCCGCCCGACACGGTCCGACGCGAAAAAGATGGACTTCACGGGCAATACGCCGAACAGTTGATAATCGCCTATGGACTTCAACCCGGCTGAAGCGATACAGCCGCACTGCGAGCAATCGGGGTTGCCGCCGAACTGGCAGGGAGTGATTCTGCCCTCCAGGTCGGCGGTGATGGAGAACGTGGTGCGCGCGAAGATACACTCCTTGGGTGATTTCGGGGGCCGGCGATAGCCTTCGAGCACGACGTTCGGCATATACAGCTTCGGAAATAGCGGGCGAAGACGCGCAATCTCTTCCAAGACGGCTTCCCGCTCATCCGGCGGAAGAATCTCCGTAGCCTCTTCTCCTATCTGCGGCGTGAAGATGCTGAACCAGATCTTCCTCACCTCGGGGCGGGCGGACCAGAAAGAGAGAAACTCTTCGAAGTAGCGCGCCCCTGTGGCGTCCTTAGAAACCATCTGATGGGTTATGGTGCAATGCACGGTGATCGAATGGCCCTCGATGTTCCGCAGGATGCGTTCATATGTCGCGGGCGCGCGCCGTACGTCATGATCAGGTTGTAGGCCGTCAATCGAGACGACCAGGTGCAAAGCCCCGATCTTCGCCCATTCGGGTGGGATGGGCCGAACGGCGCTGGTGACGAGTTGGACTTCGACGCCCATCTTATCCAGTTGCGGCAACAGGACGTCCAATTCGCGGAACCGCACCAGCGGTTCGCCGCCAACAATCGATAGATGGAGCGGACGGCGCCGGCGAACCAACGCCAGCAAGCCGTCGATCAATTGCTGGCCTTTGTAATCGGCCAGCGTGCGCAGAGGCCCGAGATCCCCGAGATGTTCGGGCTGGTAAGCGTAACACCCCGGGCAGCGCAACGGGCACTCGCGGGTGATCTCGACCGACAACATCGGATGATGGCCGCTCAGAATGCGGCCCCAGCCGCGGAAAATATCTCGTTTTTTCATTGTGAGCCTTTACTACCGCTCGTGGGGGCGAGGGGCGAGGATCGAGGATTGAGGATTGAGGATCGAGGATCGAGGATCGCCCCATTGTCCGTAAGGCAATCTTCTATCTTCGATTCTCGATTCTCGATCCTCGATCCTCGATCCTCGATCCTCGATCCTCGAAATTAAGCCTGTGCTATCGCCGTGGTGTTGCCGCTCATCCCGTGAAGCGCCTGTTTGACGATCCAGCGGAGCACGGTCTGGTTGTTGTAGTAATGACCGAGCACGTACTGCGTCGTCGAGAGGCAATGCGTGTTGCAGCCCTTCTTCATCTCGCCGAGCTGTTCGCGGTGGAACTTGGGATTTTCGATGGTCCCCCAGTCATAAGTGGCGGAATACATCGGGAAGCAGGGCGCGACCGTCCCGTCCGTGCGAATCAACATAGAGTTGTGTCCGGCGCGGCACTGCCACGGGTCGATGTGCCCGCGCATGAAGAGCTTCATCTTCTCAAGGTGCGCCTTCGAGTTGACCATGATATAGCCCTGCCGGTTCTTCTCGATCAGGTGATCGAGCAGTTCGTCCACCTTCGGCCAGTCTTCGGGCTGCAGGAAGGTGGCGTTATTCTCGTAATGCTTGAAGTGCGACTGCTCGATCATCGGCGTCTCGTTGATGTGGTAATCGGTCGAGATGCCGTTGTCGTGCGCGATTTCGGTCAGTTCCCTGACGTCGTCCATGTTGTTGCGGCAGATGTTCATGTTGAACACCACTATGTAGCCGTAGCGCCGCTGCATCTTGACCAGGTAATCGAAGTAAGACCGGATCTTGTTGAGATTCTTCGGCAGCCCCGGCTTCTCTTCGACGCAGTCGACGGCCAGATTAACCGCCGCCACGCCGGCGTCGCCGATCCAGTCAATCACCTCCGGCTTCATCAGACGGCCGTTCGTCGGCAGGTACATGAAGAAGCCCTTCTTCGAGCCGTAATAGATGACCTTGTGAATGAACTTTGGACGCAGCAGCGGCTCGCCGCCCATAATCGCCGTGACCCGGCAGCCGACCGAGTGCAGGAAATCGATCGAGCGTTTGGCGACCTCTTCGGTCATGCCCTTCACGCTGTTCTCGAACGCCCAGCAATAGTGGCAATCCAGATTGCACTTCCATTCGGTGAAGAGGTAAGACAGCAGCGGGCGGAACTCGTCGGCCATGATCCGCGATTGAATGTACGGCATCAGCCAGCGGCGGAATGCCCGCACGCCGTTGTTGGCGTGATAGAACAACCCGGACTGCTTCAAGTCCTTCGTCCTTTTGATCTGCGGAAAGACGGGGTCCGGCAGCGCGACAGGCTCCGCCGAAATCGGCAGCGCAGGCCGCTCTTGCGTCTTCTGCAACAGCGTGTAGAGCGGGACGTCTATCCTGAATTGCTGGGCGGGTGGCGCCGTGGCTGTGTTCTGAGTTCCTACTTTGTCGAGCATTCTAGTAACTCCTTTCATGCCTCATCGGCGAACTGGTTGGGTCGAATTCTATGATGTTTGATAACGCTTATTACCGCTGACGACGCCACGCGATTATTTTAATCGCGCCGCCATCAGACGAAGCGGCGCGATTAAAATAATCGCGCCACACTTGTTGTCGCACTTATTTTTCAAAAACCATAAACCCACGGCTAAACTCAGGCGCCGCTGACGCGGCGGGGAGGCCGTGGCAGGCGCCAATTCTGACTCAGTCGCCAGAGACGCTGGCGACCGCGTCCTCGTGAGCCTCGGGTTTTCTGCGGGTCTCGAGCTGCACGAGCGCCGGGGTCTCAGGCGCCGACTCCTTGAGGATGTGCTGGCGATAGAGTTGCGCCATGCGCTCGTTCTCCTTTTGCAGGCGAATCTTTTCGGCGCGCGCGCGGATCTGTTCCTCGCGGGCGTTCTTGGCGATGCCCAGCCGGTCCAGGTCATGCTGCACGTCCTGGGTGATCAATTCTTCGCGCAAGAGCATCCTGTGCTCGACGCTGTCGAGCTTCACGCTTTTGCCGCCGGCGAAGATTTCGTGGCGCCCGCGCTCCTCGTACCATTTCGTGAGGGTCGCGGTCATGTGCATCTTCTCGACGATCTGGCGCCAGCCGACGCCGGTGTTGTAGGCGCAGAAGCTGATCTCGCCCTCCTGCGTCGCATAAGGGATGATGCACATCTCGGTGCGGCGGAAGTCGTAGTTGAACAAATCCTGGAACCACATCCCGGCGACGAAGAGCACGTTCCAACGGTCGTTGCGGCGCCTCTCTACGTCCTCCAGGGTCCGGTCGGCCCCGACCTTGCCGTAATCGCGCCCGCTCGCGCCGAAGCCCTTGTCGAACTTCATCAGCAGACTCCAGAGGTGAAAGTGGGTAGTCGCCTTGAACGGGTCGAAGTTCCGCGCCACGGCCAGCGCCATACCAAGAACCGATAGAAACTTACCTCGCCCCGCGTCGTTGACTTTCTGCACGTCCTTCGCCAGTCGATCCACGTTCAGGAAAGACGTGAGCGTCGAGGCCTCCTTCGTGTGCTTATCGACCATGATGGCCATGCCCACGCCGCAGTTCGGGTGACAGCCGCAGGTCATCTGCCCCCAATCGGATCCGGGGCCATGCACCAGGTCGGCCCAGTCCGAAAACGTGCCCATAAACGAGATTGGGAACCAATCGCGCACCGGCTCGCTGATGCCGATCTGATTCTTCACGTCGTGCGCCAGGTGCGAGAGCGTGTAGCGCTGGGCTTGGCGCCGCTCGTCCGTGATGTCTTCGTCGCGCCCGGTGAACGAGACCGGCTGGAACGAGCAGAGCGAAATGATGCGCGGGTTGTCGAGCGCGAACTCGATGATGCGCCCGACCTGCTCGTTGTTGATGCCGTTGACAATGGTCGTGACCGGCACCACGTCAACGCCCGCCTCGACCAGGTTCTCGATCGCGCGCAGCTTCACGTCGAACAGGTTGCCGACTTTGCGGTGCTCATTCGCCGCGTTGCCGATGCCGTCGAACTGCAAGTAGGCGTAACGCAGGCCGGCTTCGGCGGTCTTTCGGCAGAATTCCTTGCTCTTGGCGAACTCGATGCCGTTGGTCGCGGCCTGGACGGAGTTGTAGCCGACCTTGCGTGAATACTTGATCGCGTCGATGAAATATGGCGAGAGCGTCGGCTCGCCGCCGGAAAATTGCACCGACAGTTGGCGGCGCGGCTTGATCGAGATGGCGTTGTCGAGCATCGTCTTGATCTCTTCCCACGACAACTCGTGGACGAAGCCGACCTGATTGGCGTCCATGAAGCATGGATCGCACATCATGTTGCAGCGGTTGGTCAGGTCAATGGTCAGCACCGCGCCGCGCCCATGCTGTATGGTGCTCGATCCGTGGTTGTGCAGCTTCTCGTCGTTGTGCGCGCGGATGTCGCGGCCCGGGAAAGCTTCTTCCAGATGGCGGAACATCTCCGGGTCAATGGACATCACGTCTTCAAAATGGCCGTGGATCGGGCAATCCTTGACCATCAAAATCTTGCCGTCGCGCTCGATGATCTGCGCCTTGATCTCGCCCACCTTCTCGTTGCGCAGCACGTCCACCGGCAACTCGCCGTCGAGAATCTGCTGGCGGATCTGCGGGACGCACTTCGGACACAGGCTGTCGGTCGTGCGCGGCCAGCCGAGAGTCGGCTTGGTCTTTTCCCATGATTTGAGCAGCGGCTTGTCCGACCATCTAGGGGTGAACGACGGGTTCGGCTTGATTCGATTGAGTCGCTCGAACACGGCCCAGGCCGCGCCAGCCGCGTAGGTCAGGCATTTTTCAAAGTATTTAACTGGTCTATGCATATCCTATGACTCCTTCCGAATCCTGCTCGTAGTCCCGCCTTCAGGCGGAAAGACTCGGCAGGCGACCCATCCCGCCTGAAAGCGGGACTGCGAATTATTATTGCTCAAGCGAGATAGCCGGAAAGTTCCCGCTCAAGCTCGTCAGGCCGCAACTGTTCGCC
>WNFV01012411.1_pt1 | contig 12723 bp, 15 predicted proteins | sample 5400101 | NCBI WGS metagenome assembly WNFV01 (sample SAMN13153361, study PRJNA577476) | soil metagenome | isolation source: 115 cm soil or saprolite under grassland replicate 1 | place: USA:California | collected 2016-06-15
ACCCCATGGGGCGGGGCTGGAAGGAGCTCGTCGCCGACCTCAAGGCCGTGCACTCCGAGGTCCTCGAGACGCTGGCCGCGGCGCCCGACCGGATGACCGACGCGCGCGCCCCCGTCGTGATGGTGGTCAATAGCGAGGGGAGCGACGGGCGGCAGGCGCCGCTGCACTGGATCGAGGAGCTGGACTGGAAGGCCTACGCCATCATCTTCCGACTGCACGAGCTCGACCACCTGAACCAGATCAAGAAGACGCTCAAGGCTTGCCTGTGAGTCTCTCCGCGTCCTGCTAGGCGGGTGCCACCGGCCGGCTAGCCCTGCGCCCTCGCGAACTCCTGCTTCGCCTTTTCGAGCTCGGCCGGATTTGCCAACAGATCGAGCGCCGTCATGGCCAGAGCCTTTGCTGCGGCCACCATGCCCTTGCGCGCCAGCGGGGACTTGGCCCACTCGGCGAACTCGCGCGAGTGACCCGGGACGCCGTCGGGCGAGATCCGGATATAGGGATGGATCGTAGGGAGGACCTGGCTCACATTGCCGCAGTCCGTTGAGCCGTAGCCCGCCTCGCCGTCGTCGGGATCCACGGGGAAGTCGATCCGCTCCAGATTCTTGGCGAAGATCCCCGCCATGGTGAAATTGGGCTTGAGCGGGTCGTGGATGATCGGGTCGGGGATGACCTTGACCGTGCAGCCCGTGGCGGTCGCCGCGCCCTCGGCGCAAGCCTCGAAGCGGCGCAGCAGCTCCCGGCAATACTCTTTGGTCGGCGCGCGGAGATAGAACTCGGCGGTGGTGTGCTCTGGAATGATATTGGCCTGGTCCCCGCCTTTCGTGATGAAGTCGAGCGAGACGAAGAGCTGGATCATGGCATTGAGCGCGTTCACGCCGCGCCACGGCCAGGACGAGGCATGCGAAGCCTTGCCGAAGAACTCGCACCTGGCCTTGATGATCCCCAGGCTCGGCCGCCAGATCTGCGTGCCGCAGCGGCCGTGGATCATCAGGGCCGCGTCCACGTCCTTGAAGACGCCCGCCTCCAGGAGCTTGACCTTGCCCGCGCCGCCCTCTTCCGCCGGAGTCCCGATCACCTGAATGCGGCCGGCGAAGGGCAGGGTCTTGAGCGCCGCTGCCAGCGCGGCGCCGGCGCCCGCGCCCGACGTGGCGATGACATTGTGGCCGCAGGCATGACCGATGTTCGGCAGCGCGTCGTACTCGGCCATGATGGCGACGGTGGGGCCGGCGCCCCGTCCGGGAATGGTGGCGCGAAAGGCCGTGGGCAGCCCGCCCACGCCCCGCTCGACCTGCGCGCCCTGCTTCTCGAGAAGCTCGGTGAGCCACGCGGCGGCTTTTTCCTCCTTGAAGCAAAGCTCGGGATGGGCGTGGATCTGGTGGCTGATCCGCTCCAGATCATCGGCCAGTCGATCGACGGCGTGGGCGACCTTGCCCTTGGATTCGTCGAGGGCTTCGGGGGCGTGACTCATCGGGCTCACCGCGCGGCGAACTCGGCCTTCGCGGCCTCGACACGCACGGGCTCGGCCAGCAGGTCGAGCGTGGTCATGGCCATCGTCTTGGCCGCCGCCACCATGCCGGCCCGGGCCATGGGCGTGACGGCCGCCTCGGCGAACTCGCGCGTGTGGATGGCCATGCCCAGCGGCGCGATGGCAATCATCGGCTGGATGGCGGGAATCACCTGGCTCACGTTGCCGATGTCCGACGAGCCTTTCCGGTCGGGGATAGGCTCGCCTTCGGTCAACCCCACGGTCTTCATATTGGCGGCGAAGAGATCGAGCAGCACGCGATTCGACTTCATCGGCTCGTAGACATTGTCGTGCTGGGTGACCTTGAGCGTGACGCCCGCGGCCTTGGCGGCGCCTTCGGCGCAGGCGACGACTCGCTTGTGAAGACCCCACATCGCCTCGAGTCTGGATGCAGGCGTCCAGCGCGTTGACGCCCTCCCACGGGTCGGCCGCCGCGTGGGAGGCCTTGCCCATGTACTCGAAAGTCACGCGCACGATGCCGAGCAGGTCCTGATGCAGCAGGGTGCGGTCAAAGCCGTGGATCATCATGGCCGCGTCCACGTCTTTGAAGACGCCGGCCCTGATCAGTTTGACCTTGCCGCCGCCACCTTCCTCAGCCGGGGTCCCGATCACCTGGATGCGGCCCGCGGGCAGTTGGTCTCGCACCGCCGCCAGCGCGGCGCCGGCGCCCGCGCCCGAGGTGGCGATGATGTTGTGGCCGCAGGCATGCCCGATGCCGGGCAGCGCGTCGTATTCGCAGAGGATGGCGATGGTGGGGCCGGAGCCGGTCTCGATGGTGCCGCGGAAGGCCGTCTCCACTCCGCCGACGCCCCTCTCGACCTTGAAGCCGTGCTGACCGAGGAATTCCGCGAGCCAGCCGCAGGCTTTGACCTCCGCGTAGCCCAGCTCGGGGTTGTCGTGGATCTGGCGCGACAGCGCCTCCAGCTCATTCGCCAGACGGTCCACCGCCTGGCCGACGGCGTCTTTCAGCGCGCTCATGAATGCCTCCGAAGATCGAAGTGGGGTGGTTACCGCGAACCAGCGGCGAGGATACCACAGTCGCCGGGACGGAGCGGGGGCGCGCGCTCCTAGGGCGACTCGACACAGAAGAGGAAGAAGAGCGGCCGCATGGGATCGGCCGCGGCCTCGCGGCGCGAGTCACCGAGGCAGCGAGCGCGGGGGGTCTCGGACGAGGAAGCGCCGGAGCCGGTCGGCCCGGCGCAGCCGAGCAGCACTAGCGCCAGCGCCAGCAGGATCCCGGCGCGGCTCACGAGGAGTACTTCTCACCCAGCGTGAACTGCTCGGTGACGCCGATCAGATCGTTGAACTCCTTGAAGGGAATGTATCGGTCCGTGAAGGCGAGCACGTCGTCCTCCCGGCCGACGTCGGCAAGGAAGCGCTGGATCGCGCGCACCGCGACGAAGAGGGTGTCGACGGGCAACAAGATCACGGCGTAACCCAGCTCGCGCAGCCGCTGGAACGGCAGAAGCGGCGAGCGGCCGCCCGGCGCGTAATTGAACAGCAGGGGGGTATCGAAGGCGCGAGCGATCTGCTCGATCTGGGCTTCGGTGGTGGGCGCCTCGACGAACAACATGTCGGCGCCCGCCTTGGCGGCCAGCTCCGCCCGCCTGAGCGCGTCGTCGAAGCCGTTGACGGCGATGGCGTCGGTCCGCGCGATGATGAGCAGGTCGGGATCGGTGCGCGCCTCGACCGCGGCGCGGATCTTGGCCGCGAACTCCTCGGCCGGGACCACGATCTTGCCCGCCAGGTGGCCGCAGCGCTTGGGGAGCTGCTGGTCCTCGAGGTGCAGGCCCGCCACGCCGGCCGCCTCGTAGAGCGCCACCGTCCGGCGCGCGTTGAGAGCATTGCCGTAGCCGGTGTCGGCGTCCGCGACCAGCGGAATCGACACGGCGGCCGCCATGTTCCGCGCGTGGTCCGCCATCTCGGCGAGCCCGGCGAAGCCCATGTCGGGCAGCCCGAGCCGCGAGGCCGAGACGCCGTAGCCGGTCATGTACGCGACGGGGAAGCCCGCCCGCTCGACGAGCTTGGCCGAGACGCCGTCGTAGGCGCCGGGGACGACCAGGGCGCGCTTCTGGTTGACGAGCCGTCGCAGCGTCTGCCGCCGGCTCATGGTGAGCCCGCGATTGGCATCAGCCATGGCCCGCCCAGCCTACCACGACTGCCGCGGCGAGGGTCGGTCCGGCGGGGATTCGGGCTAGCGCTGGCCGGCGTGAGCCGGAGTCTCGGAGGACGAGCGGACGGGCAGCTCGAGGACGAAGACGGCTCCGCCTTCCGGACGATTTTCCACCCACAAACGCCCGCCGTGCTCGGCGATGACGCTGTGGACCACGCTCAGCCCCAGGCCGCGGCCCTGACCAGGCTCTTTGGTCGTGAAGAAGGGGTTGAAGATCCGCGGCAGATCCTGTGGCGGGATGCCGGGGCCGTCGTCGGCCACCTCGATCCGCGCTCCGCCGGCCGCCGGCCTCACACGGATCGAGAGCGTCCCGCCGCCGTGGGAGGCCACCATGGCCTGCTCGGCGTTCTGGATGAGGTGCTGGAGCACCTCCTGGAGCTGGCTGGGGTCGGCCCAGACGTCCTCCACGTCCTCGATCTCGGCATTGACCTTGATGCGCTGAGCGGCCAGCCGCGCCTCGTGCAGCTCCAGCACGGCCTTGAACTGCTCGCCCAGCTGGCAGCGCTGGCGCCTCACCGGAGGACGCTCCGCGAACAGGACCAGCTCCCGCACGATGTTCGCGGCGCGCTTGGTGGCGCCGTCGATGATGCGCAGGCCCTGCAGCATGGTTTCGTGGTCCTCGCCCTGGAGCAGCAGATGGACCTGGCCCAGGATGATCATCAGGGGATTGTTGATCTCATGGGCGACGCCTCCGGCCAGCTCGCCCACGGCGGCCAGCCGCTCGGCCCGCACCACATCGGTCTGCGACTGCCTCAGCTCGTCCAGCTGTCGCCGCGTCTCCGAGTACAGCCGGGCATTGTCCAGCGCGAGCCCGATCTGGTCGGCGGTGCACTCGAGCAGCGCCACCTCCTCGCCCGTGAAGCGCTGATCCGTCTGGCGGCCCAGAGACAGGGTGCCCAGGATGCGATGGCGCGCCCGGATCGGCACGCAGACGAAGCCACGAATGCCGGCGGCCACCACGGCCTCCCGGGCCGCGGGCAGCAGGTCCGGAGCGCGGCTGACCTCGTCGAGCAGGCGCACGCGACCGGAGGCGGCCACGCGGCCGATGAGCCCTTCGCCGATGGGGAGGGTCAGGTTCACCTCACGGAGCTGTTCCGACAGGCCCCGCTCGCCGCAGAGAACCAGGTTATGGCCGTCGGAAGCGATCAAATGAAGGCTCGCGATCTCGTGCCCGGTGACATGGGTGAGGGCGGCGAGGGACTTCTGCATGACCTCGTTGAGGTCGAGCGAGCGACTCACGGCCTCGGCCACCGTTCTCAGCACATTGAGGTGGCTGATCAGCGAGGGCGCCTCGCTTGGCGAAGCCGCGCCGCCGGAGATTGCTCTGGGCCGCACACCGTTGCGTGACATGACTAGACCTGACTGTAACAGCAAAGCAAGTCCAGTGCCAGAGCGAGATCTTCTAAATCCCTATTCTGTCAGCGAAATCGAAACGAAGCTCGCCGGCGCCTGTTCGCGGAAAGACGCCGCGGGCGCAACACTGTCAGTCAACTGTGACCAAGCCGGGCCCTGGCCCGCGCCACACGGCGCGCGATCGACGGATGGGAGTAGAGGAAAAACTCCTTCAGCGGATGGGGCTCTCGCTCGGCCAAGTTCAGCTCACCCAGCCGCTCGAGGGCGGTAAGGAAGGCGGCCGGATCAGAAGCGGTCCGAAGCGCGAAGTCGTCGGCTGCCCGCTCCACATGGCGCGACCAGCCATTGGCCAGCGGCAGCGCGACCACGGTCATCGCCATCACGATCAGCCCGAAGAGCGGCAGTCCGGCCGGGTCCCAGGGCGCTCCGAGGTGAAGCGCCCGCGAGCCGGCACGCAGAGCCTTGTCCGCGATCCAGAAGGTGGCCAGGGTGAGGGCGCCCTGAACCGCCAGGCCGCGCCAGATGTCGGCATGGACATGGTGCGCCAGCTCGTGGGCCAGCACGGCCTCCGTCTCGTTCGGGGTGAATTTCGCCACCAGGGTATCGAAGAGGAGGATGCGTCGCGTGCGGCCCAGGCCCGTGACCGCGGCATTGGCCGTGCGGCTCTTGCGCGACTGATCGGCTATCCACACGCCGAGCACCGGCACTCCCGCGCGGCGCGCGAGGGCCAGCAGGCGATCGCTCAGGTCCTTGTCGCCCAGCGGTGTCAGCCGATAGAACAGCGGCGCCAGCCACACGGGAGCGACCAGAGCGAGCAGCGCATAGCCCGCGAAGAATACGAGGCCGGCCCAGAGCCACCACCACGGAGTCTGGCGCATGAGCCCATAGACCAGCACCGCTCCGAGCAGCCCGAGCGCACCGCCGATCAGGGCCGCTTTGGCCGCGTCCCAGAGCCAGCGGAGGAATGCCTGGTGCAGGAGGCCGAAGCGGCGCGGCAGCCAGAATCCGCTGAGCCAGCTCAAGGGCAGGGTCATGAGCCGATAGGCGCTCGACAGCGCGATGAGACATACCAGGAGCTCGAGCCACCAAGGAGCCCCGAGCGTGGCGAGCCGGTTACGGAGGGCCACGGCGGCTCCCGTGGCCAGCACGGCTCCGAGATAGAGCGCCGCGAGGACGAAGCCCCCGAGGGAGAGCGCGAACTGCCAGCGGTGGTAGGTTCGGGCGCGCTCCTCGGTGGCCACGGCCAGCGGCACGCCGCTAGGCGCTACGGTGCGAATCCACCAGGGCCGTGAGCCGGAGAAGATCGGCGTGGGTGAGGCTGACGAAGCCGAAGACCGGGCCGTCGGCGTCCGCGCGCCGCACGATGGCATAGAGCTCGAGCGGGCGGCGGTCGGGCGTGGAGAAGCGCAGTCGCGCGGAGGTGCCCTCGGGCAGCCGCTGCTCCAGCCGAATCTTGGCACCATAGGGACCGAAATCCACGGTCTCCCGCATGACGGGGCGACCGCCCGGGATTTCGACGATCACCCGCCAGGCCACGCGAACCCGCGGATAGCGGCGAAGGTCGGCTTGTGACGCAGTCATGCCGGCTGGAGCCTCTCCATGACCTTCTAGTCTCGCATTTCAGGGGCTTGGCCGCCAAACCTTTCCCCGACTTGTGCTAGACTGAACGGCAATTCACGCGCACAGGAGCCGACATGTTCCAATCCGTCGAGGACGTCCAGCAACACTTCAAGAACGCCCGGTATATCGCCAATCGCCGCATCTCCACGGTCGTCTACCTGGCCGAGCGCATGGGGCGGCCGGTCCTGATCGAGGGTCCCGCGGGCGTCGGCAAGACCGAGCTGGCCAAGACCTTGGCCGAGATCACCAATCGCCGCCTCATTCGCCTGCAGTGCTACGAGGGACTGGACGAGGGCAAGGCGCTGTACGAGTGGAAATACGCCAAGCAGCTCCTCTACACCCAGCTCCTCAAGGAGCGCATCGGCGAGCTCATCGCCGACGCACCCTCGCTGCCGGATGCCGTGGCTCGGATCTCGGGACAGGACGACGCCTTCTTCTCGCACCGATTCCTCGCCGCGCGGCCGCTGCTGCAGGCCATCGAATCGCCGGACCCCGTGGTGCTGCTCGTGGACGAGATCGACAAAGCCGAGCCCGAATTCGAGGCCTTCCTCCTCGAAGTGCTCTCGGACTTCCAGGTCTCGGTGCCCGAGCTCGGGACCATCAGGGCGACCAATATCCCGCTGGTGGTGCTCACGTCGAACAATGCCCGGGAGCTATCCGACGGACTCAAGCGGCGGTGTCTCCACCTGTTCATCGACTTCCCCGTGCCCGACGAGGAACTGGCCATCATCCGGCTCAAGGTGCCCGAGATTTCGGAGCGCTTGGCCCAGACAGTGGTCACGGCGGTCCAGCGCATTCGCGGCCTTGAGCTGCGAAAGGCCCCCTCGGTGTCGGAGAGCCTGGACTGGGCGCGATCGCTCGTGATCCTCAATGCTGAAGCCCTGGACCGCGATCTCGTTGAGTCCACGCTGACCATGCTCGTCAAGCACGAGAAGGACCTGGATCGGGTCAAGGGCGCGCTCGACAAGGTCCTCGCCGACCTGAACTAGCAGTCCGATAAATGGATCAACGAATACTGGAGTTCATCGGCGACCTCCGGCGGGCGGAGATGCGCATCTCGCCCAGCGAGGCGCTCGACGCGCTCGCCGCCTCGGCCGAGATCGGACTCGAGGATCGGGAGACCTTCAAGTCGGCGCTGGCCACCACGCTGGTCAAGGAGAGCCGCGACCTGCCCACGTTCGACCGCCTGTTTGACCTCTACTTCCTCGACCTCCAGGCTCTGGGCGCCGGGCTCAAGAAAGCGCTTGGGCCGGAAGACCCGCGCATCCAGGAGATGCTCGAGCGGCTGATGGCCGAGGACGGGCTCGATATGGACGAGCTCACCGAGCTCATGCTCCGCGGCCAGGGCACCGATATGGAGATGGCGATCCGCCAGGGCGGCGAGGGCGCCGGGCTCGAACGGCTCATGTACTTCCTCCAGGTGGGCTACTTTTCGCGGCGCATCTACGACAAGTTCGACTGGGAAGCGATCGAGCGCGACCTCGCGCGGATCATGCAGCTGCTCGAAGCCAAGGGCCTGGACCCGGGGATGCTCGCCCGGATCCGTAACTATCTCGATTTGCGCCTCGAGGCCTTCCGCCGCATGATCCGCCAGCATGTCGAGCGCGAGCTCGAGCGGCGCGCCTACCGGCAGGGCGAGAAGCTCACGCGCGAGGTGCTGACCGACAAGCCGCTCTTCGCGCTGTCGCCCGAGGAAGTCGCCCAGATGAAGGCGGTGGTGGCGCGGCTGGCGAGGAAGATCAAGGACGCGCTCGCCCTGCGCCAGCGGCAGGAGGAGAAGGGGCGGCTGGATTCCCGCCGCACGATCAGGAAAAGCCTCCAGTACGGCGGCGTGCCCATGGAGGTGCGCTTCCGGCGCCGGCACCGCGAGAAGCCCAAGCTCGTCACGCTCTGCGACGTCTCGGACTCGGTGCGCAACGCCTCGCGGTTCATGCTCCAGCTCGTGTGGAGCCTGCAGGAATGCTTCTCCCGCGTGCGGTCGTACGTGTTCGTGTCGGAGATCGCGGAGGTCACCCAGGCGTTCAACACCTACCCGGTGGAGCACGCGATCGAGTGGGCGCTGAAGTCCTCCTCGGTGGACTACCACTGCCGGTCCGACTTCGGCTACGCCTTCAGCCGCTTCTCCCGTACCGAGCTCGAGTCGCTCGATCGCAAGACCACGGTGCTGATCCTGGGCGATGCGCGCAACAACTACAACGACCCGCAGGCCTGGGCCATCCGCCAGATCCGCGAACGCGTGAAGGGCATCATCTGGCTGAATCCGGAAGGCCAGTGGGGCTGGGGAATCGGCGACAGCGTCATGCCGCTCTACGCGCCCGCGTGCGATATCGTGAAGGAGTGCCGCACCGTGGGCCAGCTCGTGCAGGTGGTCGACCAATTGGTGCACCAATGGTGGCGCCGCGGTCGCTGATCTTCCTGCTCACGACCGGGCTCCTCCTGGCCGCCGCGCCTGCCGCGAGCGCGGCGGAATGCGTGGCCATCGAAGACTTCGCCAATGCCAAAGTCGGCGAGTTTCCGCCGGGCTGGAAGCTGCGAAAGGACGAGGGCCGCGGGGTGTACTCGGTCCGGCAGGAGGGCCCGCTCCGGTTCCTGCACGCCGCCTCGCGCGGCGTGGGGATCCAGGCGGCCAAGGAGCAGGAGTGGAATCTCAGTGTCCATCCGGTTCTGGCCTGGTCGTGGCGCCCCGTGGAGTTCCCCAAGGGCTCGGACGAGCGCAAGTCGAAGAGCAATGACAGCGCCCTGTCCGTCTACGCGGTGTTCCCACACTCCCCCGTATCCGTCAAGGCCTTGAAATACATCTGGAGCGCCGTGGTGCCGGTGGGCACCGCGCTGACCTCCAGCGGCGGGCTCACCCAGGCGCGCGTTGTCCGCAGCGGGCCCGGGAAGGACGGCGAATGGGTCGAGCAGCAGGTGAACGTGCTCGAGGATTACAAGAAGCGCTTCGGGGAGAGCGAGGTCCCGAAGCCCGCGGGCATCGCCGTCCTCACCGATTCGGACGACACGAAGAGCAGCGCTAAGGGGGACTACGCGAGCTTCCGCGTCTGCAAGCCGTGAGGCGTGCCATCGGTGGCTGATTCTCCCGATCCCTTCGACACTCTCTACGCCCGTGGCGTGACCGACGGCCTCCCGGTCATCCCGCCGACGCGCGAGCGGGTCGAGACGGCCGTCGCGGCGGCGGGCCGGCCGCCGGGCGACCTCGTCGCGCTGGTGCCGCCCAACTTCGGCCGCGCCACGGTGGAGAAAATCGCGATCAACGCGGTGATGGCCGGCTGTCGCCCCGAGTACCTGCCCGTAGTCATCGCCGGCGTCGAGGCCATGTGCGACGAAGCCTTCGATCTCCACGGCGTCTCGGCGACCACGAATTTTCCGGCCCCGCTCTTCATTCTCAATGGTCCGGTGCGCAAGGCTCTCGACGTCAACTGCGGGGCCGGCGTCTTCGGATCGGGCTGGCGGGCGAATGCCACGATCGGGCGGGCGCTGCGGCTCATCGCCGTCAACGTGGGGGGCGCCGTGCCCGGAGTCGTCAGCATGTCCACGCTGGCGCATCCCGGACGCTACACGTACTGCATCGGCGAGAACGAGGAGGAGAATCCCTGGGAGCCGCTCTCGGTCGAGCATGGCTTCGCCCCCGGCGACAGCACGGTGGCCGCCTTCGCCGGTGAAGCGCCCCACGGCGTCTACGACCACCAAAGCCGCACCGCTCGGGACCTGCTCATCACCATCGGCGGGTCGCTCGACGTCATCTTGCACCACAAGTCCACGCATCACGGGGACACGCTCGTGGTGCTCTCGCCAGAGCACGCGCGGACCATCGCGGCGGACGGCTGGGGCAAGGCGGAGATCCGCCGGTTCCTCTGGGAGCGGCTGCGGAAGCCGGTGAAGGAGCTCATCCCGGGCGTGGACGGCGGCGAGGGGCTGCCGGCCCATGTCCTGGCGAAGTTTCCCCACCCGGAAACCGACGAGACACTCATCCCGAAGTTTCGCGAGCCTCAGGAAGGTCCACCTACCCTAGGAGGCATCCATGGCAACCGACGAGTTCCTGGACCCCACCGACTCCGTGGCCGTGCCGCGTAAGACGGCGGACCGTCCGGCAACGCTCGACGGCAAGGTGATCACGCTGCTGGACATCTCCAAGGCCAAGGGCGATCACCTGCTGGACCGCATCGAGGAGCTGCTGCGCGAGCGCACCAAGGCCAAGGCCATCGTGCGGAAGAAGAAGCCGACCTTTGCCCGCCCGGCTCCCGATGAGCTCCGCCGAGAGATCCTCAAGGGCAGCGACGTCGTCATCGAGGCGCTCGCCGACTGAGGGTCGTGCACAACGTGCAGTGTGCACGACGGCGTGTTCTTCGAGGATCAGGGGTTGCCGACGGCGACGGTGATCTCGACCGAGTTTGCGAGGGCGGCGCGCGCCCAGGCGGCGGCGCTGGGGGCCACCGACTACCGCACCGTCATGGTCCCGCATCCCATCCAGCCATTGACGCGTGACGAGGTGCGCATCCTGGCCGACAAGGCCTTCGACGAGATCCTCGCCCGCCTCACGGCTGGGGTCAGGTCTTGAATTGCTACATTTTGTGCCCAAGAGTGTCACTAGAGGGCTCCTTCGAGCACGGAGGCGTGGACAACAATTGTCAGAGAATGTCGTATTTCAAGACCTGACCCCATGAAGAAGACGTGGTATCTGTTCGACGTTAATCCGGCGTCGCCGCCGACGATGACGATTGATCCCGGGGTTGAGATCACGGTCGAGGTGCGCGGTGCCTTCGCCGACATCAAAGATATTCGCACCGTGCCGACCCCGTTCACGCCGGAGTCGGAAGGGCATCCGCTGGCGCCCATCGCCGGGCCCATCTGGGTGCGCGGCGCCGAGCCGGGCGACGCCGTGGTGGTGGAGCTGCTCGAGATCACGCCGCGAGGCGAGGGCGTCAACGCCATCCTCAAGAAGTTCGGCGTGCTCATGGACGATTTTCCCGACCCTCACGCGGCGACCAGAAGGACGCCAAGGCGGGCAGCCGCATCCACCTGCGCGTGATGGTGCCCGGGGCGCTCGTCTTCTTCGCCGATCCGCACGCCGCCGTCTCGGACGGCATCATCGCGGGCACGGGCGTCGAGTGTGACGCCCGCGTCCGGGCGCGCATCCTGCTCGACAAGGGCCGGCACGTGGAGCGGCCCATCATCGAGGTGGACGATACGGTGCAGGTGATGGGCTTCGGCGAGACCGTGGAGCTGGCCACCGCGGACTGCTCGCGCGCGGCGGTGGAGTACGTGGCGGCGGCGACGCCGCTCTCGCGCCAGGAGGCCTACATGCTACTCAGCATCGTGGGCGAGCTGCGCGTGGGCACGTCCCCGCGCCCCGTCATGGCCGCCCGCCTGATCATCCCGCGCGCCATCCTACGCTCAGCCGGCATGAAGTCTTGATCTCCCTCTCCCCTCTGGGGAGAGGGCCGGGGTGAGGGGATGTTCTAGCCCGGAAAGCTCCAGACGCGGCCCTGGGGCGGCTCCTCGCTGAGCATGAACTGGGGCAGCGCGAAGTCGGCGGTGAGGTCCTGGAAGATCACGCGCACCCGCTTGCCGATGGCCACGTTCTGCTCGGCCTCGGGCTTGAGCTCCGGTGTCACGAGATTGGCGATGATCCGCAGCGCCTCATGCTCGGTGGGCTCGCCCCGCTGCTCGTCGAGCTCGACCAGGGCGACGGGGTAGGGCGTCCAGTCCTTGAAGCCAGGCTGAATGGCGTGGACGACGATCTCGTAGGAATGGATGGTCCCCCGGCCGCTCACTTCCTTCCACTCCCACTCGATGGACGCGCACCAGGGGCAGCCGTGGCTTGGCGGGTAGCGCAGGAGCCCGCAGCTCTTGCAGCCGCGGAGCATGAGACGGTGCGAGCGGGCCAGGGCGAAGTGCTCGCGCCACTCGGAGTCGTTCTCCGGAATGACCAGATTCATCCCGCGATATTCGATCGTGGCCATGAATGATTCCCCCTCACCCTGGCCCTCTCCCCTCACCCTGCCCTCTCCCCAGAGGGGAGAGGATAAAAGTGAGGGGAGAGGGAAGGGCC
>WNFV01036411.1_pt1 | contig 12722 bp, 12 predicted proteins | sample 5400101 | NCBI WGS metagenome assembly WNFV01 (sample SAMN13153361, study PRJNA577476) | soil metagenome | isolation source: 115 cm soil or saprolite under grassland replicate 1 | place: USA:California | collected 2016-06-15
GCCGTCGTTTCCGACCGCGCCGCCTCGTTACGTAGTACCGAATGCAGTTGAGCTCGTTACCCCCAATTCTCGCAGCCAGAAAGGGCCCCTCGGAAGTCAGCGACGTGTGAATGAGGTCGTTCGCGTCTCCCGCGGACCGAATAGGCTTCTGATAATCAGATGCGCGCGGGCGTGTCAGCTTGTGCCAGAGTGTGAGCAGGCCGGGTAATCTGGAAATCCGGGTCTTTAGAGACACCGTTAGCACTCTCCTGAATCCAGTTGAACCGGTCCCGGTTCCTTGGACACGTTTCTGACCTTGCTCATCATGCCGCAGCCTCGCTTGTCGCCGCCACGTAGGCCTCCCGCGGAGTGGGATGCCCGTGCCGCTCGATGAGCCACTGCGCGTTGTAGAGCTCGATGAACGAACGGATCCCCTCTGCGAGCTCCTCGGCCGACTCCCAGGTCCTGGACCAGATGCACTGCTCCTTGAGGGTGCGGATGAACCGCTCGGCGCACCCGTTGCAGGGTGGCTCGCCCACGTAGGCCGGGGAATCGGAGATGCCGAGCCACCGCAGCGACCCGGTGAAGTGCGAGCTCGTGTACTGGGGTCCCCAGTCGTGACGGAGCGCGATGCCTCTTGCGACGTCGGGTCTCAGTTCACCGAACCGGTCCCTGACCGCGTCGTAGATCGGCTCGAGTGCCGCGAACCGATCCCCCCGGCGGGCGACGGTGGCCCAGGCCTCGGCGCTGTAGTGGTCGATGGCCACGAACGCCCAGACCCAGCCGTCTCGGGTCGTGTAGGCCATCGTGGCGTCGGTTCCCCAGAGTACGTTCGGGGCGGGGGGCACGATCGTCCCGTCGTGGGACCTCGGGCGGCGTCGGCCTCGGGCACGCTGGGGCGCGAGCAGTCCGGCCTGGCGCATCAGTCGGAGCACGCGCTTGCGTCCAACGAAGATCCCGTGCTCGCGCCGGAGGCGTGCGGTCACCTTGCGGTGGCCCTCGCCGGCGAAGGGCGAGCGCTCGATCACCTTCCGGATCAGCTCCAGGAGCTCGTCGTCGGCCATGTCCGTGCGCGGACCCCGCTTGGCCGGCATGCCCCGGTCCGCGCCCCGAGCGTAGATCGTCGAGCGCGGGGCGCCCAACATCCGGCACACGGTCGCCAGAGGAACGCCCGTGGCCCCGCTCACCTCGGCCGCTTCCTGGGCGGGATCTGCAGCCGCCTTTTCCGCCCCGCCGCCCGCCAGACCTCGAGCTCCATCGTGAGTCGCCCGACCTGGCGCTCGGCCTCCCGGAGCCTGCGATCGGCGGGCTCGGTGGGCCGGGCTTTCAGCCCCTCCTGGCCCCCCGCGATGAACTCGTCTCTCCAGGCGGCCAGGCGATGGGCCTCCACCCTGAGCTCGCGGGCGAGCGTGTCGATGTCCTCACCCCGGAGCAGGCGCACCACCGCGTCGGTCTTGCGACGCACCGACCAGCGGAGCTCCTTCTCAGGGCGCTTCTTCTCGGCCACCACCGGCATCTTGGACCACCTCCCGCCCCATCATCCAGGGGCTTATCGGGTGTCCAAAGGAACCGGGTGCGGTGGACAGTCAAATGCGACATCGGGCCAGGTGTCAAGTGGGAGTCCCTCACTGATCCGACCGAGGCAATTCCCTGGAAGTGGGGTCACGGAAGCGTCGCCTCACCGCCTCCAAGCGGCAGATCGCGAGTGGCCCACTACCGGTACTGGCTGGCTCCTCCTTCTAGCGCGTTCCATCTCCGCAAGCCCGAAGATGAAACCGGCCACTGGGAAGAACCTCTCAGCTATGGGTCGGACCGCGAAAACGTCGTCGAACAGGGCGAATATCAGTCCGGTCACTAGAGCCCCGAGAAGGAGCGAACCGCTTCGGGCAATCAGGGGCGCCGTGCTGCCCGCTACCAAGCCTTGCGCCCTGAAGAGCTGCACCCAGAAAAGAAGCAAAAGAAGGACACCCGGTATACCGAATTCAACGAATAGATATACGAAATCGTTGTGCGGGGGTACGACGCCGCTCTCCTCGCTCTGGAACTCACCCGGGGAACCGAAGAGGTCCTCAGAAGAGAGCGACCACACATAGCCGAAACCGTGGCCCCAGGGGAGGGCTGGTTCGGCTCGCTGCCAGAGCTCGGTCCAAAGCTTCCAGCGGCCGGTCGTGATCGCGCCGGTTCGGGCCTGGGCGAAGATGTCGCCGCTCTCGGAACGAGAGATCTCCTGGCGGACCGTCGGAGCGAGAAGGGCGAGAACGATCACCGCCATAAGGATGAGCACATAGCCTCGCCTTCCCGACCGGAAAGCCAGCAACGCAATAGTGATCGTGGCAGCGATCCATGTTGCCCTCGAAAGCGACACGATCGTGAGAAAGAGCAAGAGCGCGGTCAGTAGGAGATTGCCGAGATATCCCTGTGACGCACTCCTGTCTTCGAAGACTCGCGCGACGCAGACACCCAAGGCCGCCGCTGCCATCGGGTTGAGGTACGTTCGCGTGATGATGCCCTGGCCGCTCTCGAACCACCCACCGCCGTAGCCCGCGAGACCGACAACGAGCGTGCTGAGTACCCCGATCACAAGGGCGGAGCCAAGGCGTTCACCGTCCAGCTCACCAAGTTTGGCTAGATTGAACGCGAGCAGCGCCAGGAGGATGTAGTAGGTAAGGTTCAACATTATGCCTCGATTTACCTCGGTGGCAAATTGCCCAACGTCGGCGACGAAGAGATACCCCGCTACGTTGACGGCGAAAAGAGCCGCAAGCCCGGTTCGCCATCCCACCGAGAAGCTTGGCCGGGTCACAAGCAACGCTGCAAGAGCCACCGCAATCATCGGCAACACTCTCTGCGTCTGTATGGCGGCGGTGAAACTCGCGGGCATCGCAATAAGGGCCAGGAGCAGCCAGTCGGGTCGGAAAGCAGCTGCAAGGAGCATCCAGGGCGCCGCCACGAAAACGATCGCATCGATGATTCCCAACCTGCCCATTGCCAAGAGCGCGACCACGCCAAGGGTACTGGCCGCCAGTAAAGTCATGACCGCGGTGAGGAGGGGCCGAGCCGGGGCTTGAAGCCTGGATGGCCTCACAGCCTCAAACATCGGGCCACCCACGGGACAGTCCGCCCAAGAAACGGATTGCGCAGGCGCGCGTCAAGACTAGTGAGACGAAGTGGCCGCTCATGATCAAGTACCCGTTTTTCATCAGCCGGATCGCATACCCGTCTTCATGGCCTGGGTCGCATGCTACATCGGGCGCTCAGACCGGAGCTCGGAAGTAGTGCGATCCAGGACTCCATCGCCGGTCGCAAGCAGCCGTTCGACCTCCCAGTCGATCGCGGGGCACACTGCACCGGGCCACTGCTGAGGAAAGGCCGACCCATGATAGCCCACCCCCGAAACAGTGAAGCTATCTCCACGCGGATCGGCGTGTCGGTGTCGAAGACGCTTCGACATTGTCCGGAAGGTTCAACCAGCCGTATCCGGCTAAGGCCGATCTCCTCTGTGCAAGGACGGGCGGGATCGTCTGACGACCAAACGACCTCCCCCCCTCCTTCGATCCGCCCGACCTCCGACATGTAGGTCGCCACTGCGTCGCCCGCCGAGCCATCGAAAACTACCCCCCCGCTATCGAGTACCAGAGCGCGTTGACACAGCGATCGGATAGATCCCATGTTATGACTGACGAACAGGATGGTCCGGCCGGACGTCCCCACCTCACCCATCCTCCCGAGGCATTTCTTCTGGAAGGCGGCATCCCCCACGGCGAGGACCTCGTCCACAACCAGCACGTCCGGATCCAAATGTGCCGCGACAGCGAAGGCAAGTCGAACTACCATGCCGCTTGAGTAGCGCTTGACTGGTGTGTCGATAAATGGTTCCACTTCCGCAAACGCGACGATATCGTCAAATCGCTTGTAGATCTCCCTACGGCGCATCCCGAGGATCGCGCCATTCAGGAAGACGTTTTCTCGACCTGTCAACTCGTAATGGAAACCCGCCCCCACCTCGAGAAGGGCTCCAACGCGTCCCCTCACACGGGCTTGGCCGCTCGTTGGCTCCGTGATCCGAGACAGCACCTTCAGAAGAGTCGTCTTCCCCGCGCCGTTGCGACCGATGATGCCGACGACCTCGCCTTCTCCGATGTCGAACGAAACGTCCCGAAGAGCCCACAGGTACTCGCGAGAGCGCAGTTTCGTATGACGTTTCCCTCTCGAGAAGAGGTTGCCAATCCCGTCAGAAATGGATTCCGTCAACCTCCCGTAGGCCGCAGCGCTGGTGCCTAATCGGTAGCGTTTTGAAAGCCCTCTGACAGAGACGACCGCGGACGCCATTCAGATCACGTCCGCGAAGGAGCGCTCTAGCCGGCGGAAGTAGTGAAGCGCTGCAACTAACAGCACAAGAGCCATCGCTGCAGACAGCAGCGTAATCAGACCAGGACCCTCTCCGATACCGAGCAGGGCCCACCGGAATCCCTCGATCACTCCAACCATTGGGTTGAGGGCGTAGAACGGGCGGATGGCGGGAGGCACGAATGAGCTGCTCGCCGGGTACATGACCGGAGAGAGGAAGAATAGTAGTTGCATCAGAAACGGCACCGCGTACCCAACATCTCGGTACTTCGCGTTGAGGGCCGATACCCCGATCCCGATCCCCAACGAAGTGATCAGTGCAATCAGCACGAAAACCGGAAGCCAGAGAGTCGCCACGGTGGGGAGGATTCCATAGAAAATCATCATTCCGACGAGCACTGCCATGGCGATAGCGAAATCGACCAAGACAGCTCCGGTCGCCGCGATCGGCATGACGAGTCTGGGGAAGAACACCTTTGTGATCAGGCCTCGACCGGCAACGACACTCAGGGAGGATCCGCTAAGTGAGGACGAAAAGAGTGTCCAGGGAACAAGTCCAGCGTAGAAGAAGATTGGGGCCGCCACGTGGCTACCAGTGTTCCCCGCATTCGCAAATTGCCCGAACAGTGCGGAGAACACGACCATCAGCGCGAAAGGCTGGATGACCGCCCACGCTGCCCCAAAGACCGTCTGTTTGTATCGAACCTTAATGTCCCGCCAGGTGAGGAAGTAGAGCAGCTCCCGGTAGCGCCAGAGTTCGCGTAACTGTAGGCCGACCCATCCTCTCGATGGCTGAATTACGACTTCCTGCATCGAGTGCTCCCTTCCCTGGCTGCCTCCGGGGCCTGATCCGCAATCAGGAGCTCTCAGCGTCTCCAGACTGTCGGACAGTCATCGATCTCGAGGCGAAGTAGAGTATCAAACCCTCGTCAAGCCCAGACGTTGTGAATGGGATGCGGAGAGGTGGTGAGAGACAATCCAGCTCTAGCCAAACATTTCAAAATCAAGAGACCAACTACTGTCTTGGGCAATCATCTGGGCGTACCTGATCGGAGGGTGAGCTTGCGGAGAAGACAAGCCATCGTCACGCTCCTCGTGGGCAATCGATATAGGGCGGATTGGCATCGGTTTGCGAAGCGATACTGGGTAGCCTACGCCGAAAGGCATGGCTTGGATGTACTCGCGCTAGAACGCGTGCTCGATGCCTCCTCTCGTGCGTCCAGGCGGTCGCCCGCTTGGCAGAAACTTCTCATACTCAGCCAAGACTTCGCCCGCAGGTACGACCAGATCATCTGGGTTGATGCCGACGTCGTGATCAATCCTAGTGCTCCGCTAATCACCGAAGGAGTCTCACGGGAGCGGGTGGGTGCGGTAGACGAATACGCCTTTCCGTCTCCGGACGATCACGCGATCGTAGTCAGAAGGGTCGGCGATGCGTTGCATCTGCCTCCGGGGCATGTCTGGCCAACACCCCAGAGCTTCTATGACTCGTGGGGGCTCCCAGGCTCCTTCCCGCAAGTGGTCCAAAGCGGGGTCCTTGTCCTATCACCAAAACACCACAAGGACGTGCTCGAGCACACCTATCACACGTATGAGGACCGCGGGGGGGCAACCTGGGGTGAGATGCATCCGCTCTCCTTCGAGTTGCTCAGTAACGATCTCGTCCATTGGTTGGATCAGCGTTTCAATACCATCTGGACGTTCGTCAAGGCGCTCCACTACCCCTGGCTGCTGGAGGAGAATTATGAGGTGCTGCGCAAGATCCGGGGACTTCGCAGGCTGGCGTTTAGGCTCGACGAGGCACGGCTCAGGAAGCCACTGACTACGACGTTTCGGAATAGCTACTTTCTGCACTTCGCGGGATGCCCCAGAGACGTTTATGGCCTGGACATGTCATCGCAAGAGACGAGCCTCGAACAGTCCTATTTGATGTGAAGGAGTTGACATGTCCAGACGAAGGCTAGTCTAAGGCTGACGAGGATCGGCTCCGAAGCTCCGCGATCAGCTTCCGCTCGAACTCCACCGGGAGGGGTATGACGCTGCTCCCCCCGAGATCGATATCCGCCCGTTTCAGGAACTGGATCAAGTCGGCCCAGCTTGAGGGATGATCCCTTCTGAGATTCAACCTCAGCATCCACACCTGCGAGCGCCAGTGGACGCGACGCGCCAAGGCTCGGAGTCCCGAGAACCTCAGGGGGCTCACCGCGTGCGAATATCGCGCTCTCGTTCGTTCGATCTCCTGCCGCAACTCATCGTGATGGACTGTCGATAGAGCTCTCTCGTGCTCCACCGCCACCGCGAAGATCTCCCGAACGTGCGTGTATCGAAATCCGGCAGTTCCTGTCCTGAGCCAGTAGTCGAAATCGCCACAATACCGCAGTCGCTCGTCGAAACCTCCAACCCTATCGCTCACTCGGCGGTGCCAGAACACCGTTGGCTGGCCCATGTTGACTTCGTACGCGTAAGTTCTGGTCCGGAACCGAGGATAGAACTGAATATTTGCCTGCTGACTGATTCCGCGACGCTTGACGAGTACGAGGAGATCACCAAAGGCGAGATCGGCTCCACTCGATACAAGTGCGGACACCGCACGCTCGACCGACCACGGCAGGTACAGGTCATCCCCGTTCAGATACGAGAGAACTTCCCCCTGGGCCAGCCCGAGGCCTTTGTTTATCGCAGCGTACATCCCGGCATCGGGCTCGCTCACCCAACGAAGAGGAACGGTTGATCGGAACCCCTGAAGCACATCGATTGTTCCATCGGTGGACCCGCCGTCCACGACGATGTGCTCGATGTTGGGATATGTTTGAGCTGCAACCGATGCGAGTGTGAGTTTTAGCGTGCTGGCAGAATTCAAGACAGGAGTGATGATACTGACGAGGGGTATTGAAGTGCCTAGCATCAGAATATCCGTCCGAGTTTCTCGCATTGCATAGCTTGCAAGATCACTCAATCCAAGCCCTCTTGCGCCAATACCACTGGAGCACCGCCCATTTGGATCTAGAGGCGACCACTCTGCCCACAGCTGCCAAGAAGACGGGCAGTCCGACATGTCGGCGCGCAACCTCGTAATTGAGTCGAAGCACTCGAAGTTCATCGCGGGCATGCTTAAGTGAAGCCTGACCAGAAAGCCCACCGCCCGGGTGGTGCACTACCCCAACGGTCCCCGAATGGGCCCAGGAGAGGGGTTGAGCGGCAAGCCGTAGCATGTAATCCCAGTCCTCATACGTCCGAAGACCATGGTTATAACCGCCAACCCTCATGTGAACGTCCTTTGGAACAAGCAGCTCTCGTGGTAACTGCTTGGTCTTTATCAAAAGCCAACGGACCCTTTCGGATGCTGCAAGGCGCGAGAATTCGGCGATCCCGGAGGATCGAAAGCGGTTGTTGTTCCTGTCGACGAGTCGAACGTCAGAGTACGCGATGACATCGCGACGTTGGCGGACGGCCTGCTCCTCCGCCTCTAGCTTTGTCGGGAGGAAGCGATCGTCTCCATCAAGGGAGGTAATGAAATCCCCGGACGCCTCACGAATCGCGAGATCCCTGTTGGCGCTCACACCCAGATTCCTTTCCCGAAGGACCGGTTTGATAATGGAGTAACGTCGTGAAAGCGTCTCTATCAACTGACGGGACCCGTCGGTAGAGGCGTCATCTGCCACGATAACCTCATCCGGCGGGCGAGTTTGGGCGAGCACGCTCATTATTGCTTCTTCGAGCAGCCTTCCGTTATTGAAACTAACGATCACGCAGCTGATCTTCATCGCTCGAGCGCTCCTGGCTCGAACTTCTGCCACCCAGCCATCCGGTCTCAAACGCCTGCCTGGCTCCTCCGCAGGATCTCGGCGCACCTCTGTATCCGGATACTTCGACATCGAGCACCGACACGCCACTCCCGTAAGTAGTCGTCAGCCCGAACTCCTTGAAGGTGGAAAGCCATGTGACTCCGATAGATGGACTTTCCGTCTGCCGATGCCCGTCTCATTTGAAACCAACTCGATGACTCAATGCAACCGTCAATCTTCCCCAGCAGGAGAAAGGCTATCAGGCGGGAGCTGGAGAGAGGCGCGCGTGAAGGATCCCTGATTTTCGACTCTCGGTCATCGGACCATGTCGGGATCTCGATCATAGCGGCGATGGGCCGCACTAGCAATCGGCCTCATTCCCGATGGTGCGTTATCAGGAGTTCGCAGAATGGTCTCATCTTTCGCAGGAACAGCCGGGAAGGCCACTGTCACGTCACTCGGAAGTTCAAGCACATCCACTGAGACAGGAACACCGGCGTACGTGTCGAAGCTATACTCAGCATCCAGCGGAACCTTGAAGTCGTCTACCAGAATCAACACTTCACCCCACCCGGTGAGGAGCTCTCGGACTTCTGCCTGAAGCGGCAACGATTCCCACCAGTGCGCATCGAGATAGGCAAGAGGTCTCTGAAACAGTCTCTGACCAGCGAGACGATGGAGCACCTCTGGCGAGCTTCCCAGGATCAAGGTCACGTTGCGATAGCTCCGCAGGCGGAAGCGAGCGGCCACCAGAAAGATGCGCTTCAACTCAATTGAGTAAACCGGAAGGAGGTTCCCGGCAAAGAATGAAGTCGTCGCTCCCAGACCCGTTCCCGTCTCTACCACCGCATCAGGTTCGAAGAGATCAAGCAGGTCTCGGACAGCTCTTAAGCGTGCGGCTTGTCCATTGAACGGCAGACTCTTGGCGGGATCTCGAAAGACCGCGAAGAGAACTTTGAATTCACGCCACAGGTCGAGCATGGAGGCACCGAATCGGTTACGGCGAAGAAGTCGTGTTATGTGCGGTTTCACGGTCACTTCCACGCCCATGGTACCCGCAAGAATTGGTCACTGCGGTGGCCTGCGCGTGGATTCGATAACACGCCGTTTCACCACGGCTGGGCCAACGTTGCCTCACGAACCGCGTCTTGTCGGGCATAGTCACAGGATCTTTGGCGACCGATAACATCCTGGACGGCCGGATCCATTCGGTGCTGCGCCCTACTCTCACCCCCGCCGATAACGGCCCGTTCTATCGAATCCCTTTGATTGCCACTCAGGCCAGGTGAGGTCGCTATCCCACCTCCACCACTGGTCGCCGTCCCTATGGACGTAGTAGGTGTTGCCTTGGAACCGGTTGTTGGAAGTGAAGACTCGCGGATCCTGGTCCCAGTACACACCGACCCAGGACTGGAGGTTGTCGTCGAGCACGACGACGTTGTCATGGAAGTAGACGTTGGCGCTCTGTCGCTCGCCAAATTTGTCGCTCGACCCCCGGTCCGCCCACAGGATCACGAAGGACCGGATGACGTTGTTCTTGATCCGGTTGCTGTAGTACTCGACGTTCTTGGACGTGCTGTTCAAGATCCCGGCGCCTTGGGAGTCCCAGTCCGTCCCGTTGTTGCGGATCGTGTTGTAGCGGACCGTGGCGTCGAAGCTCGCCTCGTACTGGAGACCGTTTCGGGTGTTATCCTCCAACACGTTTTTCTCGATCAAGATGTCGTAGTTGTCCCAGTCGAACCACAGGCCATCCCCGTCGTTGTGGTGGCTCCAGTTGTCTCGGAACACGACGTCGTGCGAGTTCAGGATCTTCACGCTTCCCTCATGGTAGCCACCGGACGTGGGGCCGGCGTTCAGATAGTTGTTGTGGTCGAACTCGTTTCCTTGAATGGTGAAGTGGCCAACACCTGCCGCGGTCATCCCGATAATGCCGTTCTGGTGAACGTGATTGTTCCGGATCACGTCGCCACTGCCGCCGTGGATTCCGATCCCCTCGAAGTGCACATATCGGATGTCCGAGCGCTTGATTGTCCAGTGCTTCACCTTGACGGCGAGGATGCCGTGGTACGCGAACTTCTCGATGGCAGCTCCTCGGATTGTCACATTGCTTGCGGACGAGGTGATGGCCACTCCGGCCACCGTGGCCTCCATGGTGTGACCGGTTGGGTCAGTGGCGATGTACATCTTGTCCCCGGCCTCGTCGAGGTACGCCTTGCCCGGACCGAGCGCGTCAAGGCTCGTCACATGATCAAGGGGCCTGCCGTCCATGTAGAGGTCCTCGTAGATGCAGGCTCCGGGGTTGGCACCGCACATTGTGGCATCGGGCAGTCCCGTCACGCTGCTACTGAAGTCCTGGGTCTGCCCGCCGACGACCCAGTAGCTGCCCTCACTCGTCCACCTCTTCAGGACCTTCGCGCCTGACAGGACCGCTCCATGCTCGAACGTGAGGACCTGCCCGGCCAGGGGCCGGAGTGGGTCGCTGAGCCTGTAGATTCCCCGCTTGAAGCACAGCGTCGCGCCTGGACCCGCGGCTTGGATGACGGCTTGGAAATGGTCGGTTGGCTGCAGGCGCCGGTCCGCTGATTGGCAGGTCACCGAAGAAGAGCCCAGGGCAGGAGGAGCACCGACAGATACGACGAGTGCGAGCGAGATCGCCGCCACTGTCGCGCAGAGGAACGGCAGCTGTCGCCTTCGCACCGACCTTCGTATCGCCGCTGACACAACGGAACTAGTTATCGGCGCGAGTGGGTCCGCTCTATACGGACATCTGGGGGAACTTTGTCGTCCTACAGCGAAAGCGCTCGATGCGAGATCCTGCGCCGCAGCCGGCACTGTTGGAGGGGGCGCGAGAGCAGCTCTGCTCATCGCTGTGAAAACAATGACCTCGCTAAGTCGCCGTCGTGGTCACCGAGGAGGGAGGGTTCCCGCGCCCGACGATCCCGTTCAGTACGAGTCATAGACCTGCGACATGGAAGGATCAGATCCATTCAGAACCCCCCCGAGGATCCGGGCCCCGACCCGATCGAGCTGTTGTCGCGCGGCCGTTATCGCCGGCCGAGTACTGGCCTTCGGGCCGATCACCAGAAGAACGTTCTTCGTCACCTCAGCGACGACGAGGGCGTCGGTGACTGGAAGGACCGGAGGCACGTCGATGAGCACGATATCCGAGAGCGTCTCAATCTCCGCGAGGAGCCTGGCCATGGTGTTCGATGTGAGAAGCTCCCCAGGGTCATCCGCGACGCTCCCGCTCGGCAGGAGCCGCAGGCTCGCCGAGGAAGTGTCGAACCCATGTGTGGGCCAGGTGACTTCTTGCAGAGCCTGATCGAGCGTCGTCTGTCCCGCAAGGACGTCGATCAGTCCGATGTGCCCATCACGATTGAAGAACTCGTGAAGTCGCGGCCGGCGCAGATCTGCGGAGACGAGCGTGACGTGCTTGCCGGCGCGGGCCAGCACCACACCGAGATTCGCCGCAGTCGCCGACTTGCCCTCTCCGCTGTACGCACTCGTTATCACGATGCTCTTGACACCGAACGCGGACGCGGCCGACAGCACGTTCGTTCTCAGGATCCGATACGCCTCCGCCGCAGGCGAGCGCCACTGAACCGCGCTCACAACGAAGACTTCCTTTCGTCGGCGCCAGGCGGGCACTCGCGGGATAGCACCGAGAACGGGTGCCTCGAGATAGGCCTCGATTGCCTCCGACGAGCGGAGCCGCTCCGACAGGCGGTCGCGCAAGAATGCCAGTCCGATACCAATCCCTAGCCCCGCGAAGAGTCCGAAGGTTCCGTTGACCACGTGATTCGGACTGACCGGCGATGACGGCAAGGCAGCCGGCTGGATGATCCGTCCCACCGTCACCTCCCGGGGCAGGCCGGCCTGTGCGAGCTGCCGCTCCAGGATGTTGGATCGGACGAGGCTCGCCTGTGCCTCAAGGCTGCTTCGGTTTGGGTCGGTCGCGGACATGCCTTGGAGCCTTCGATCCATCGTTTGCAGCTGCCGCGTCAAAACGGCGATCTCATCCTGGATGGCCTCCGCGGACTTCAGTATCGTCGCGGTGGCCGTCTCCTCTCGGAATTGCAGATAGGCGTCGGCAAAACCCATCGAGATCCGCTGCGCCTGTTGGGGGCCCGGATCGCGGTAGGCGATTTGTAGAATCTCCGTATCTGTCGGATTGTCGACACTGAGATTGTCGAGAAGGTACCTGGGAGGACCAGAGATGTTGAGGTTGGTCGCCACGATCTGAGCAACCGCCACTGAGGAAACCAGCTCGGACTCCGTGGCGAGATTGGGGCTGCTCAAATTGGAACTGCTCAGTCCCGCCGAATCTGTACCCACGTTCTCGACGGGGGTCACCAGGATCCTCACATCGGATTCATAGATCGGAGTCTGTCGGCTCGACACGAACAGGGCCACGCCGAGGGTCAATAACGCGATCGCCAGGATCCACCATTTGTGGCGCCAGACGATGGCCAGCGCTTCCTGAAGGTCGGGAGCCGGTTCCGGGTGGGGAGAGCGGATCGATCGGAGCGGCTGCTCCGCACCTTGGGCGTTCGACTCATCAAACAACGGTCTCTTGGCCATCTACTCCCTTCCAGGCGAGGTCCCAGGATA
>WNFV01007367.1_pt1 | contig 12719 bp, 8 predicted proteins | sample 5400101 | NCBI WGS metagenome assembly WNFV01 (sample SAMN13153361, study PRJNA577476) | soil metagenome | isolation source: 115 cm soil or saprolite under grassland replicate 1 | place: USA:California | collected 2016-06-15
ACGCCCACCACGAAGCCGATGAAGGTGATTTCGTGCGCCCAATAGGCCAGCAACCGCAGAGACCAGTGAAACGAGCTCGGGAACCACATCACGATGCCTGAGAGCAGGAAAGCCGAAGCGCCCAGAATCACCGACCAGAAGAAGAGTTTCTGACCGGCATTGTACTTGCCCACTTCCTTGAGTTCCATCTCATATCGCATATAGGAGCGGAAATTTTTTCGCCATTCCTGATCGCCGGGTTCGCTCATCATCCGCGCGTGCCAGTGGCCGAACAGAAACGCCACGCCGATGACGAAGCCGAGTGAAAACCACGGGTGCAGAAAACGCGCCATCGCGCCGCCGCCGAACACTCCCGCCAGCCCGGCAAAATAGGGCGTGTAGATGACAAAGCCGGTGAGCATCGCCAGGAAGAAGAAGACCGCCAACGTCCAGTGGGCGAGGCGCACGCCGGCCTTGTGGCGCACGATCAATTCATCATTGACCATCACATCTTCCTGTTTCCGCGCAATCGCGGCGATCTCAGCCTGACCGAGCGGTTCTACCGCCGGCCGCGTCAGTGGATGACTGTTCATGATGATTTGACCTCCTCTCTCTTGTCTTTAGGCAGGTCCGGAGCCTCGTTACGTCCGAAGCGCAGGTAATGAAAGACCGCGCCGACGAGCGCGCCGGCCATCGCCAGCGAACCTAGAGGTTTGAGGACTTTTTTCCAGATCGTGATCGTCCGCGGCACTGTCGGGTCTTTCGGAAGACCATAGAGCTCAGGCCTGTCGGCAAACTCCAGCACGTAGATCACGCCGGTCCCGCCGACGCCGAGTGGGTCGTAAACTCCGGCCTTCGGCCTGCCGTCGGCTTTCAATTGATCGACGCGATGATTGGCGATCTGGACGAGCTGTTCTTTCGTACCGAACTGCAGGCAGCCGGTCGGGCATGCCTTGATGCAAGCGGGTTCAAGGCCATAGGAGACGCGGTCGGAGCAGAGCGTGCATTTGTAGACCTTCTTGGTCCGCTTGTTCAGCCGCGGGATGTCGAACGGGCAGCCCGTCACACAATACTCACAGCCGATACAATTCTCCTGCTGGAAGTCCACGATGCCGTTGGCATACTGGACGATCGCCCCCGGAGACGGGCAGGCCTCCAAACAGCCCGGCTCGGCGCAATGCTGGCACTGGTCTTTCGCCATCAGCCAGTGCAGGCTCTCGCCGCCGTCGGCGTTCCTCTCGACGTGCTCGTTGAAGCGGATCAGGTTCCAGAAGTTGGCGGTCAGATCGGGCTGGGTTTGATATGAGCCGAACTCGATATGCGCCGGCCCCGCGGCCTCGTCGATCCCCAGCAGATCATTCCATTCCTGGCACGCAACCTCACAGGCCTTACATCCGATGCAGGTCGTCGTGTCGATGAGCTTGGCTACCTGCGTGGCTTCGCGCACACCCGTGGCCGGAGCAGGACTCGCGGAGATGCGTTTGAATTCCATGTTGCTTGGCATATGCAGTCACTTTCTCGGAAATAGCAGGCAGAGTGGGCAGTGGATAGTGGGTAGTGGGCAGCAGATACTTCTCTACTGCTCGCTGCCCACTGCCCACTGCCCACTGCCCACTCTCATTACGCCTTCTCCAGATTGACAAGGAAAGCCTTGTACTCGGGAGTTGATGAGTTGGGATCGAGCGCGGTCGGCGTTAACGTATTGGCCAGCGGGCCGTCCGACCTGCCGGCGAATCCCCAGTGGATCGGGAAACCGATCTGCCAGACCGTCTGGCCATTTACCTTGAGCGCCGGCATCCGCTTGGTCACCATCGCCTTGCCTTCAATCGAGCCGCGCGCTGAACTGATCCTCACCTGGTCTCCGCTCCTGATACTTTTCTCCTGCGCCAGCCCTTCGGGTATTTCGACGAAGAACTCCGGCTGCAAATGATTGAGGATGTTCTGGTGCTTGGTCCAGTAGTGAAAATGCTCGGTCAGACGATAGGTCGTGCAGACAATCGGGAATTGCTCCTTCTTGCCGTAAACGTCCTGATCGGTCTTGAAGGTCTTCGTGACCGGATTCGAGCTGACTTTCGGATGCAGGGGATTCTCCACCGGCGACTCCCACGCCTCGTAATGTTCGGGTAACGGGCCATCGTTCATCTCCACGGCGTAGAGTTTGCCCACTCCTTCGGCGTTCATAATGAACGGCCCGAGGCCCTCTTCCGGTTTGGAGTCAGGCCTGATGTCCGGCACATCGCCGACCCACCGCTCGCCGTTCCACACCAGGGCGGCGCGCTTCGGGTCCCACGGCTTACCATTCGGATCTGCGCCCGCGCGGTTGTAGAGCACGCGGCGATTGGCCGGCCAATTCCAGGCCCAGTTGTGATAGTAGCCCAGCCCGCTCGTATCCGCCGGATTGCGCCTCTGCGCCAGATTGCCGGCTTCGGTGAAGTAGCCCGAATGGATCCAGTTGCCGCACAGCGTCTTGCCGTCGGCGCGCAGCGCCGCAAACCCCGGCAACTGTTGCCCCTTCTTGTACTCCGTCCCGGTCTTCTCGTCCTTGAAATCTTCGAGCGCTTTGCCGTTGATCTCGCGGGCGACCTCTTCGAGGTTGGGGTTCGCCGGGTCGGAATAATTCCACGACATATTGACCACCGGTTCCGGCAGCTTGCCGCCTTCCTTCGCGTAGAGTTCTTTCAATCTCAGCGCTATCCGCGCGATGATCTCCTGGTCAGCTTTGGCGGCGCCTGGTGGGTCCAGAGCCTTCCACTTCCATTGCAGCCAGCGCGCCGAGTTGGTGAACGTGCCGTCCTTCTCCGCGAAGTTGGCCGCCGGCAGCATGAAGACCTCGGTCATGATCTCCTTCGTCTCCGGCCCTTCGTACTTCTTCGGCGATCTCCAGAAAATGGCGGTCTCGGTCTCGAAATTCTCGACCACCACCATCCAATCGAGCTTGGCGAGCGCCCGGATCATCTTCTTCGAATGCGGGCCGTTGCCCACCGGGTTCATGCCGAAGGTCACCAGGCCTTTGACGCCGCCGCGATACGCGTCGTCGTAGATGTAGGTCCACGAATAATCGCGGTCCATCTTCGGCAGCCAGGCGTAGCCGAATTCATTCTCCGGAGTGGCCGCTCCGCCGAAGAAGGCCTTGAGCTGCGAGACCAGAAACTTATCGATGTTCTCCCAATAGTTCATCGAGTTGGGCCGCAACTTCTTCGGCGTGTTGGCTTCGAGGTAATCTTTCAAGGTCTGATGCGCGGGTTGCGGCATTTTGAGATAGCCGGGCAGCGTGTGCGTCTGATTCATATCGGTCGCGCCCTGAATGTTGGAATGGCCGCGCAGCGCGTTGACGCCGCCGCCGGGCATGCCGATGTTTCCTAGCAGCAACTGCAATGACGCCGCCGCGCGTATGTTCTGCACGGCCGAAGTATGATGCGTCCAGCCCAGCGCATACAACATCGTCCCCGCCTTGTTCGGGAGGTAGGTCGAACTGATGATCTCGGCGGCCTTCAGAAATTGCTCCTTCGTGCAGCCGCAGATGTTGGCCACCATCTCCGGCGTGTAGCGCGAGTAGTGGCGCTTCATCAGTTGATAGACCGAGCGCGGGTTCTCGAGCGTCATATCGACCCTGGCGTAGCCGTCGGGGCCGAGTTCATAGCCCCACGACGATTTATCGTAAGCGCGTTTTTCCGGGTCGAAGCCGGAGAACAGGCCGTCATTATCGCCCGGCAGCGTGAAGCCCTCTTTGACGATGAAGGAAGCGTTGGTGTAATTGGCGACGTATTCGCGCTGGATGTGGTTGTTGGCGAGCATGTAGTTGATCACGCCCGCCAGGAAGGCGATGTCCGTTCCCGCGCGAATCGGGACATAGAGGTCAGAGACGGCCGCGGTGCGGTTGAAGCGCGGGTCCACGCAGATGAGTTTGGCGTTGCGCGTCTTCTTGGCCTCGATCGCCCATTTGAATCCGCACGGATGGTTCTCCGCCGGATTGCCTCCCATGACCAGGATCACGTCGGCGTTTTTGATGTCGACCCAGTTGTTGGTCATTGCCCCGCGACCGAATGTGGCGCCCAGACTGGACACCGTGGGGCCATGTCAAAGCCGGGCCTGGTTGTCGGTGTGCACGACCCCCAGCGTGCGCGTCCATTTGGTCAGCAGGTAGTTGACCTCGTTGTTGTCGGTACAGCCGCCGACGATCGCGATGCCCTGGCATTGATTGAGAGTCTGCCCGGCGGCGTTCTTTTCGACGAAGCTTTCATCGCGCGTCTTCTTCATCCGCCTGGAGATCTCGTCGATCATCCAATCCCAGCTCTTCTCCTCCCAACGATCGGAGCCCGGGGCGCGGTAAAGCGGGCGGGTCAAGCGACCTTTGCCGAGGATGTCGTGTTTGAGCGTGACGCCTTTGGGGCAGAGCGTGCCGCGATTGATCGGATGGTCGGGGTCGCCCTCGACGTGGACGACGGTGGCGCCTGTGACGTTTTTGGCCCTGTCGCCGAGCGTGTGGATGATCACGCCGCAACTGACCGCGCAGTAGGGGCAGGTCGATCGCGTCTCGGTCGTGCGCGCAATCTTCAACTCGCGGACGGCGGCGTAAGCCGGAGCGAGGTCGAAGCCGAAGGCGACGACTCCACCGGCGCCGGCGACGGCTACCTTGATAAAGTTTCTCCGCGAAACAGCCATGAGCTTGTTCCTCCTGAGAGAATCAGTTCGTAGTCCCGCCTTTAGGCGGAAGCGTCAGACGCAGACCTATTCCGTGACGCCCAACCGCTTCCGCCTAAAGGCGGGACTACGAACTGCGCTTTTCATTGTTTCCGGGCGTCGCAGCGCGACATGAAGGCTCCTCTGCGAGTTCCGGGAGAGCTTACGCTCCGAGTAGTTGTCAATTGGTTATAAGCCTTCAGCTAAGAGTCGAAGCTGAATTGTTTGTATATCGCTGGGAGCTAAACGAGCGCTACCAGCCCACTGTTCAAAGATTGTAAATAAAGGACGGTACAAATATGAAGGACGCCGAATTATGATCTCGCTCAGTTTCGTCTGTCAACAATCGCAACGGTCTCCGGCCGAATAAGTACCGCGAGCGGTGGCGAGCATGGCTCCCGCCAGTAGCCTACTTCGGGAGCCATGCTCGCCACCGCTCGCGGTACTTATTCGGCGCAGGTTAACTTTTCAATGTCGCGAGCTATAATTCGCATGGAATCGAAGCGCGATTTTGCAACCGCGGCGGCGCGCGCCGCCGCCAGAAGCCTTCTTCATGAAGCGAAACGAGATCGAACTCGAACCTGACCCGGAGACGCCTCTTCGAAAGATCGTGCACATCGATATGGACGCGTTCTACGCTTCCGTCGAACAGCGTGACGACGCGAGTTTGCGCGGCAAACCAGTCATCGTCGCGTGGCGCGGAAATCGTTCCGTCGTGTGCGCCGCCTCCTACGAGGCCAGGCGGTTCGGCGTTCGCTCCGCCATGCCCGCGGTTCGAGCGGCGCGGCTTTGTCCCGGCGCGATCTTTATTCCTCCCGACTTCCAGCGGTACAAGGCCGCTTCGCGCGCGGTGCGAGAGATCCTTTCGCGGCACACGGATATGATAGAGCCGCTTTCGCTCGACGAAGCCTACCTCGACGTGACAGAGAACAAGCTAGGTTTGCCCACCGCCACTCGAGTGGCAAAGCTGATTCGGCGCCAGATTCGAGAGGAGATCAACCTAACCGCTTCCGCCGGAGTCGCGCCGAACAAGTTCCTCGCGAAGATCGCCTCTGACTGGCGCAAGCCGGACGGACTCTTTGTGATCCAGCCGAGCGAAGTGAGCGCGTTTCTCCAGCCGCTCCCCGTGAGCCGGATTCCCGGCGTGGGAAAAGTCACGGAAATCCGATTGAAGGGATTAGGCATAGTAACTGTCGGGGACCTCAGCGGACTTGGTCTGGAGGCGCTTGAAAGCGAGTTCGGCAGGTATGGCCGTCGTCTATATGAACTGGCGAACGGCGTTGACCACAATCCGGTAGTGTCCAACAGGCCAACGAAGTCGATCTCCGCTGAAGACACCTTCGAACGTGACCTGCCGCTTTCTGAGACAGAGGGGCTGATTCGGCGTCTGGCCGAAAAGGTGTGGGCGGCTTCGAGGAAAGAATCGCGTATCGCGCGAACGGTCGTACTGAAGTTGAAGACGAGCGACTTCAACGTCATGACGCGCAGCCATACGCCGCCGAGCCCTCCCGCCACCTGCGAGGAGTTAACGGCGATTGCGCTCTCGTTGCGGGAACGCGTCGCAGCGGCCCCTGATCAACGATTCCGTTTGGTCGGTGTGGGATTGAGCAACTTCATAGTACCCGAACACTCACAACCGACGCTCTTTGATGAGGTTTCGAGTTAAGGCGAGAATCCCAACTCGTTATGAACTGGCGGCAGCCTTTGGAGTGCGGGCGCTCGGGACCGCTTTGGTAGTCATCTCCGGATTCTGCGAACTCCCAGTACAAGAGACACCGTAGGCTTCCTTCTATCATTGCCGCAGTATCGGAGTGGACTACCAAAGCGGTCCCGAGCGCCCGCACTCCAAAGGCTCCGCAGATTCGATTTATGCGCACGCTTCAGATACATGCCTGATGGAAAGACTGACACGGTATCGTTTGATTCAGTCCTGTTCGTCGCTACGGCGCAGACGGCGGAGGGACGCGGCGTCTCGTCGCTTGCTCGAACGCATACGCAAGCTCAATCAGCCGAGGCTCGCTGCAAGCTAAGCCTGTGAAGCCCACTCCGAACGGCGCGGGTTTTGCCGCGAAGCTTTCGGGGAACGGCGGGGCCGGCGCAAGCGGCGCGTTCGGAATCAAGCCGAACGGCACGATGATCGTCGGGTAGCCGGGCTTCGCGGCGATGGCCGCGCTGCTCGGGCCGGGGAATAACAGAGCGTCGAGCTGATATTTCTTCATCGCCGCGTCGATGCCATTGGTCGCCGAGAGCCGCAAGTCTTTTTCTCGATCGGCCCGGTAGCGCGCGGCGTCAGTTTCAACATTCATCTCGTCCGAGATGTCCAGCAACGCCTGGCCGTACTTGAGCGAGCCCGCTCGCTGATGCGCGATGTTCCATTGTCGCAATTCGGTGAGCGTCTTCACCGGGGCCGCGGCGCCGAGCGAGGCCAGCCACTTGTTGAAGTCCCGCTTCATTCCGTATTTGAAAACAATCGAACACGCGGCGTCCTTGCCTTTTGCATTGTCCAGACCCGAGCAGACGTTCCAGAGCAGGAAGTTTTCTTGCGGATCGGTTGACACGATGCTCGGAATCTCTACCGGATCGACGATGACAGCCCCTTGCTGCTTGAGGATCGCAATCGCCTCATCCATGACCTTAGCCTGCGCCGGATCGAGCCCCCCGCGCGGCTCTTTGGCCCCCGGCGGCGTGAACTTGTCGTAGAAGAACGCGCGGGGTATTCCGATGCGCGCTCCCTTCAACCCTTCGCGGTTGAGGTACCTCGTGTAGTCGCCGCCCGGGACGCGCGAGCACTTCGAAGTCGCCGGGTCGTTGGGATCCGCCGCCGCGCCTTCAAGGACGCCGAGCATGATCGCGGCGTCGGCGACCGTCTTGGCCATCGGGCCGGGGGTGTCCTGGTCGGCGGTGATGGGAATGACGCCGTAGCGGCTGACGCGGCCGATGGTCGGTTTGATACCGACGAGCATATTCTGATTTGACGGGCTCAGAATCGAGCCGGAGGTTTCGGTGCCGACGTTCCCCGCCCAGAAATTAGCGGCGGTTCCGACGCCCGAACTCGACCCTCCGGTGAACAGCGCCGGACGCCCGTCGAAGGTGGCCTCGCGTGGGTCGCGCCGCGGATCATACGGATTGAACCCGTGCCCGGCGAGCGCGTTGTAGTTCGCCGGCATGCCGGTCGCCACCCAGTTGGCCAACTCTGTCAGATTGGTCTTGGCGATGATGATCGCGCCAGCCTCACGCAGGTTTTTCGTGAGTGTCGCTTCGTAAGGCGGAACCAGTCCATCAAACGCGAGCGCGCCTCCGGTGGTCGGCATGTCGGTCGTGTGAATATTGTCTTTGAGGGCGATGGGGATGCCATGCAGCGGCCCGCGGAGCTTGCCTTGCGCGCGCTCGCGATCGAGGGCTTCAGCTTCCTCGATCGCGTGAGGGTTCACGACGATCACCGCATTGAGCTTGTCCTCGTAGGCGCCAATGCGCGTGAGGTATTGCCGAACGATCTCGCGCGCGGTGACGCGGCGTTCCGCCATCGCCGTTTGCATCTCGCGGATGGATGATTCAACCACGGTGAAGGGCTGCTCGGCGGGCGATGCAGGAGGCCTGCTCTGAGCGGCCAGGAGAAGGCCTGTCATCGCGAAAATCAGAGAACGCATCATTTGTTTTTCTCCTCGCGGGGTTTTTCTCTTCGGCCAGAATGGACACGAAGCGCAGTATACCGGTTTTCAAACATATGAAGACTGTTAGCCACCGCAGGTCACAGAGGTCACAGAGAAATCATTATGTCCTGCGGCGCTCTCTGTATACTCTGTGGCTATTCGTCCACCTGAAACCTGCCGTATTACACGAATTCTTAATACGTTACGCCAGAGGCTACTCATGCCCACTGCGTAGATATTCGGAGACCTCATCACGCGACATCAGATTGCCGAGACTGGCGTAATCGCCATTGGCGCTTAAACCTTCGACAACGTCCACAAATTTCCTCAGACACGAACGGAACACGAATGGACCGAAACTGACTCGATTGATACCGATCTCCCGCAACACGGGAAGTGGCGCGGCGGTCGGTCCCCCAAGTATGTTGATCGGAGATTCAATCCGGTCCCGGAGCATACGCGCTGTCGCTTCATCCCCCGGGCCGATGGGATAGATGCAGTCTGCCCCGGCCGCGGCGTAAGCTCTCGCTCTCACCACGGCTTCCTCCATCGCTCGCCGGCCATCCGCGAACGAGGGCGCCACGAAGCTATCGACCCTGGCGTTGATTACGAGATGCGCGCCGTGGCGATTCGCAACCTGTCTGAGAGTTGAGATCCTCTGGCACTGCTCCTCAATTGCTCGCAGGCCGGCCCCTTTCTCCAGGCTGTCCTCAATGTTGACGCCGACGACGCCTGATTCGATCACTTGCTGCGCCGTCAGTTCCAGCTCTGACAGGGATTCGCCGTAGCCGGTTTCGATGTCGGCGGTCACCGGAACATCCACACTGCGCGCGATGCGCCCAAGAACATCAATCAGCGTCGAGCGATTGATCTTCTCCCCATCTTGGTAACCAAGAGACGCCGACACCGCGGCGCTGGCGGTCGCGACAGCCGGGTAGCCCTTCGCTTCAAGAATCCGCGCGCCGATCGGATCCCAAATGTTTGGCAATACCAGCAGGCCACCGTCCCTGTGGAGAGACAGCAAAGCCTCCGCCTTTTCCTTTTGCGATCGCTTGCTCATCTTGAACGCTCCTCCCACGCGTTAGGAACTGCGGTTTCGGCAGACGGCGTTCAGAGTACCGCCTTTAGGCGGCAGCGGCTCGTTTACGAGCCAGGTTGTGCGGCTAAAGCCGCCGCTGCCGCCTAAAGGCGGTACTCTGAACGCCGTCTGGGCGATTCTGCAGAATCATTCGGCGCCCCGATGTTTCCTGTTTCGATTTAGTTCCCCGGATGATACTCCCGCTCAGTGTGACCCTTGAGTTGCGTGCGGTAGAAATACATGTCCCTCAGATCGCCCGCGCAGTAGCGTTTCGCCTGATCATTGAAGTGGGGCGACGACGGATCGCCGCTCGCTCCGCCGGCGGTCACGGCTTTGGCTCGCACGCTCTTGCCGAACTCGACGACGGCCACGAAGCTGTTGCCGCTGGTCCCGTAAATCTTCTTCGACCCCTTATACGGACGCGCGCCGAACGAGGCCAACGATCCCCAGATCCCGGACGTAAAGCCAACCGGAATGCTGGGGCCGGCGTCAGTGAACGGGTGAACGATGTCGTCGGTCAGACGCTGAAAGCGATTGATGTCGCCCCACGGCGTCTTCCAGGTTCCAAAGTCGGCCGCGAGTTTGTCAGAGGCCGCCGAGAGAGACTGTAGTAATTGTTCCGCCGTGGCTTCGCCGGCGATGTAGTCCACGGCGGACAAGCCGGCGCGTCTCACCCTGCGCTGAATATCTTCTCCCCAGAACACGGCGAGTGATGTCGGAACGGACGTCGCCGACCACCGCAGATCCCACGCGCGCAGCAGCGCGATTTGTTCGGACGTTTTCGCTTTGAGAGGGTCGGACGCAGGCGTCTGGTCCCACGCCTTGACCAATGCGGGGATCGGCTTTTCGAACCAGGTCAGATAACTGTCGTAGGCCGCCGCGATCAGCGAGTCGAGCGTGAAATCTTTTTTGTCTCGCAGGACTCTGACCGCGTGCAGTCCGCGCGCAGACTCAACGCCCGAATCGACAAAAGCCGGATAGTCGGCTTTCTTCGGGCTGCTCGGGCCCGCCGCCGACCACGGCGAGTCGTTGCTGTTGTAGAGCCAGCCGCTCGCCGGGTTCAGCAATTTCGGCGTCTCGTCGATGGACAGCAGGCCGCGCCAGTCGGTCGCCGGATCGCTGCCGTCCACCGGCCTTGTCCAGTCGAATTTGGGATCGCGCTTCGGAATAAAGTTCCCGTGAAAATAAGCGATGTCGCCGTCGGCGTCCGCGAAGATCGTGTTGTTCGACGAGTTTGTGTGCAGTTCCATCGTCTGCTTGAACTCCTCATAGTTCTTCGCCTTGGTTCGCGTGTAGGACTGCGTCAGCGCCTTCACCGGCTCCTGCATCAGACTAATGCTGACCCATTTGCCATCCGTCGAGGAGACGATAGGACCGTGCTGAGTGCGGTAGACGGTGAAGATTTTCTCGGCCATTCCCTTGTCGGTCTTATATGGCGCCTTAATCACTGACGTCGTGACCGGCCGCTCTTCATTCCCGTACTTGTAATAAAAGCCGTCGCCCTTCTTGACCACAGATTCGAGATACCTGTCTATCGCGTCAACGGCGCTTGACGTGTGCATCCAACCGCATCGCTCGTTGAAGCCCTGGTAGATGAAGAACTGTCCCCACGTTGCCGCGCCGTAAGCGTTCAACCCTTCGCCGCTCGTCATCTGCAACTCGGACCTGAAGAAGAAAGACGTGTGGGGGTTGATCAGCAGCAAGGCGCGCCGCGCAACAGTGTTCGACGGCGAGACGGCCATGCCGTTCGACCCAGTCGGCTCAGGCTCGGCGAAGAGCTCGCGTTCGTCATTCGACCTGACTGCGACCCGGCCGTCCCCGTAGAATGCCTGCAACTGCTCCAGGCCTATCGTTTCGATGTCGCCGCCGATGCTGCCTTCGCTAAAAGAGAGCGCCATCCAGGGTTCGAAGCGCTTGATCACCCTCGGTTGCGTCTGTGGATGCTTTGCGAGATAAAAATTCAGACCGTCGGCCCAGGCGTTCATCAGCGTCTTCAGCCACGGCGGGCTCGACTCGTACTGTTTCTTCAATACCTCGGGATCGATGAAAAGCTTCATGCGCAAATCCCGCCACACTGCGGACTCGCCTTCGGCCTCCGCGAGCCGTCCCATCGAGTTGATGTAGTTCGTCTCGACACGGTTGAAATCGTCCTCGGCCTGGGCGTAGATCGCCCCGAAGACCGCATCGGCGTCCGTCTTGCCGTAGACATGAGCGATACCCCAGTCATCGCGGATAATCGTGACATTACGGGCTATCTTCTCCCACCGCTGGAGGTCGGAGTTCTGCCCACTCGTTGACGCGCTGGAAATGAGTTGGAGCGCGATCGCGAAAGCGAAAAACAGTATCAGTTTTTTCATTGAGAAATACTCCAGCGAAGAGTTAGCCCCACCCAAAGCCTACCCGAGGGCTCAGTTTTATCAATGGAGACGGCCAAAGCCATCCTCCTCACACGTGCTGATCGACAAGGACCGGATTTCCATCTGGGTCGACAGCGATGAAGCTGGCTGGCCCCGTAGAGCTCTCGTCCGCCTGCTGTTGCAACCATACTCCCTGGGCCTTTAGCTGGCGCTGCAGCTCGCGGACGTCTGTAAACGTGGCCAGCCTCTGGGCGTTGCTGTCCCAGCCCGGGTTGAAGGTGAGGATGTTCTTCTCAAACATTCCCTGAAAAAGCCCAATTACGTGATCGCCGTTCTTCATGATCAGCCAGTACTGCGACGCATCCCCAGCGAAGACCTTGAAACCGAACTTTTCGTAGAAGGCCCTCGAAGCCTCGAGATCCTTGACAGCCAAACTGATCGAAAACGCGCCGAGTTCCATACTTTGCTCCTTTTCATACGGTAGTGGTTATAGCTGGCCATGAATTCTACTGCGTTGTGAGTGTCTAGCATAACGATCTGGGGCATAAGATGGCCGCACGAATTTTGAATGATGATCCTGCCGGCAATCCTTCAAGTCACAGCAGCGCTAGGACGCCGCCCAGTTCTTCATCCCGCCCACCTTGTGAGTCATAGATTTCGGCTGCCGGCAATGAAGTGAGCCTTGCCAGGAGAAGCGCCGGCGCTCTCGATCTTTGAACTTAGAGCGGATTGCGATTGCAGGTACGGGAAGGTGGCGTGATCTCCGGTACGGTACGGGGAGCGTCAGCGACCTGAGCATCGATCAAAAGGCCTTTTGATCGATGCTCAGGTCGCTGACGCCATTAGTTTCCCCACAAGTCAAGCGATGCATTTTCGTCCCGGAGGGACGATGGATATTAGCCGGTGGTGGAGCGCGAGCGTAACCACCGGAGTTGGACATAACCGATTTTGCGTCCCGGCAGGGACGCCGGACTG
>WNFV01007371.1_pt1 | contig 12715 bp, 9 predicted proteins | sample 5400101 | NCBI WGS metagenome assembly WNFV01 (sample SAMN13153361, study PRJNA577476) | soil metagenome | isolation source: 115 cm soil or saprolite under grassland replicate 1 | place: USA:California | collected 2016-06-15
ACCACGGTGAGATGACGCAGGATCAGCTCGGCGTCTTCCGTCCCTTCCACGAGTACCCGCCCTATCGCACGGCCTTCGAGAACGTCTACCTGTGCGGCTCGTCCACGCACCCGGGCGGGTCGATTGGCGGTGCCTGCGGATACAACGCGGCCGGCGCCATCGCAGACGACCTCGGCATCGATGCCTGGTGGAGTGCGGAGGCCGCGGTTGGCTGAGACCCTGCATCTCGTTCCGCAGGTGGAGCTCGCGGAAGCCGAGGAAGCGGATCGGCGGGAGCGCTTCCCCGGGGGCGCTGCGATCGAGTTCCGGGACCTGGAGGAGCAAGGGCGCGCGGCAGCCCTCGACCGACTCCGCAAGACCGAGCCAGTGTCCTGGGTGCCGGCACTCGGTGGCTGGCTCGTAACGTCCCATCCGCTGGGCCGGAACGTCCTCGCGAGGACAGGCGACTTCACCGTTTGGGCGGAGCCGAACCTGGTTCGAGCCTCGCTCGGCGTGATGATGCTGACGAGCGACCCGCCGGATCACCAGCGCCAGCGACAGCCGTTCGACGAGCCCTTTCGCATGCGCGCCGTGCGGGACCGGTTCGAGGAAAGGGTGTCCGCTCGAGCCGAGCGACTCCTCGACTCGCTTGCGCCGCACGGGTCGTGTGAACTCGTCGGCGATTTTGCGGCGCCGTTCTCGATCGGCGTTGCGGGTGACATCCTCGGCCTCTCGCTCGATGACGTGCCGAAGATCCAGGGGTTCTACGAGGCCTTCGCGGGCGCGATGACCTACGACGGCGATCCCGAGCCGCAGCGACGCGCCGACGCCGCGCGGGCAGCCTTCAACGAGATCCTCCTCGGCGAACTCGCGCGGGTCCGCGAGCAACCGGACGACTCGATCACCTCGGCTGTCACGAACGGTCCGGAGACAGAGCTCTCGGACGACGCGATTGTCGCGCAGCTGCGCGTCATTCTCTTCGGGGCGATCGAGACGGTCGAGTCGATGGTGGTGAACGCCGTCCTACTCCTGCTCGAGCATCCAGCGGAGCTGCACGCGGTGCAAGCGGAACCGATCCTGGTCCCGAACGCCGTCGAAGAGGCCATGCGGTTGATCCCGCCCGTCGCCTTCATCGAGCGCTGGACGGTGACGGCGACCGCGCTCGGCGACGTGGAGCTTGGCCCCGGTGAGTTCGTCGGCGTCTCGACGCTCGCTGCCAACCGCGATCCGGAGGTCTTCGAGCGCCCGCTCCGCTTCGACGTTCGCCGCGAGAACGCGAGGCACCACCTCGCCTTCAGCTTTGGCGTGCACCATTGCCTGGGGTTCAACATGGCCCGGCTCCAGGGACCGATCGCCGTGCAGGCGATCCTCGACCGCCTGCCCGGCCTCGAGCTCGTCGAGGCGCCCGAGCCGCGCGGCTTCGCCTTCCGGCGGCCGCCCGAGCTCCGCCTTCGCTGGGCGAGCTAGCTCTGCCAGACGCGATCCACGACCCGCGCGACGAGCTCGAGCTTGCGCCATTGCGTCTCCTCGTCGATCTCGTTCCCCTCGATGACCGAGGCGAAGCCGCACTGGGTCGAGAGCGCGAGCTGGTCGAGCGGCAAGTACTGCGAGGCCTCTTGGAGCTTCCGTAGCACGTCGTCCCCGCTCTCGAGCTCGCGCTGCTTGGAGCTGACGAGGCCCATGACGACGACTCGGTCCGACGGGGTGAAGCGGATCGACTCGTAGCCGCCGTCGCGACCGACGTCGTCCCACTCTACGAGAAAGACGTGGTAGGGGAGCTCACCGAACAGGCGCTCCGCGACCGGTTCGAGCGAGCCGGCGCAGATCCAGCGCGAGCGGTAGTTGCCCCGGCAGACGTGCAGGCCCGTAGTCACGCCTTCCGGGATCCCTTCGACGATCGCCTTGTCCGCGGAGACGGCCTTCTCGAGGAGCTCCGAGACGGGGTGGCCCGCCGCCTCGAAGCGCGCGCTCCAGTCGGCGTCGACGAGGTACGGGTAGAGAGGGAAGTCGAGCTGGACGTAGCGGCACCCGGCGTCGACCGCGTCGGCGATGAGCTCGCGCTCGATCGCGATCGCGTGCTCGACGAATTCGTCGAGGCTCGAGTACGCGTCGGCCGAGACCCCGAATGGATGCGCGAAGATCGATGCGGCCGGGAAGCTGACCTTGAACGGATGATCGGTGAGTCGCGCCATGAAGGCGGCCTCCCGCGCAGCCGGGCTGTCCACCTTCACGAGCCGCGCCTCGATCGAGGGCACTGTCAGGGCGACCGTCTCACTCCGCTCGTTCGTGAACTCAACAGCACTCCGGTCGGTCGCGATGCCCTCGAGGGCGTCGTAGAAGGAGTTGAGGAACATCCAGCGCCGGAACTCCCCGTCGGAGACGACATCGAGGCCGATCTCGATCTGACGCTCGACGACCCGCTCGATCGCGGCGTCCGCAACGGCGCCGAGATGCGCGGGGTCGGAGCGCCTCTCTACGGCGGCCTGCAGCTCCGGTGGCCGCAGCAGGCTGCCGACGACCTCGGCGCGCGCTGGACGGCGGGGGGTCATCTACGGAGATGGTAAGTGCCTCGCCTCGGCCCTCGCGGGCGACCGCGTGCCGACGGACAGCGGGCGGGTGTGAAAGGGTTCGGTGGCTTAAGCGATCGGAGGCCGATATGTCCGCTGCTTCACCAAACCCGGTTCGCGTCGAGGGAACACTCGATCCGCAGCTGAGCCGCTGGCTGTGGCTGGTCAAGTGGCTGCTCGCGATCCCGCACTTCATCGTGCTGCTCCTCTTGTTCATCGCCTTCGTGGTGCTGACGATCGTGGCGCTCTTCGCGATCCTCTTCACCGGGCGGTACCCGCGTTCGATCTTCGACTTCAACCTCGGCGTCCTGCGCTGGGCGTGGCGCGTCGGCTTCTACACGTACGACGCCCTCGGGACCGACCGCTATCCCCCGTTCACGCTCGGGCCCGAGCCCGACTACCCGGCCACTCTTGAGGTGCAGTATCCGGAACAGCTGTCGCGTGGGCTCGTGCTCGTGAAGTGGTGGTTGCTGGCGATCCCGCACTACCTCCTCCTCAGCGTCTTCCTCGGCGGAGGCTGGTTCGCCTGGGGAGGGGGCTGGGACGAGGACGGCCGCCGATCGAGCGGCGGTCCGGGTCTGATCGTCCTCCTGGTGCTCTTCGCCGGGATCGCGCTGCTCTTCACGACGCGGTACCCGCGGGGGATCTTCGACTTCGTCGTGGGGCTGAACCGATGGGTATTCCGTGTCGTTGCGTACGCCGCGCTCATGACCGACGTCTATCCGCCCTTCCGCCTCGACCAGGGAGGATCGGAGCCTGGCCCCTCCGCGCCCGAGGGCGAGGTGGCCGCAGGGGCGTAGCGTCGTCGCCCCTAGTCCTTCAGGACGTTCTTCGGCCGCGGGGAAGTGATCCCCTGGCGGCTGTCGGTCAGCGTCGAAGATCGACGAAGGCGGGCGGTCTGAGAAACTCGGGATCGAGCGGCGGTCCATCCCGTTGCGGGTCCTCCGTGGCAATCCCCTCGATATCGCGCATGCCCGGGAGGAAGAGTGCACCGAGTGTGATCACGCCGCCGATAAGGGCGGCTCCAATCAGCGTCGCACGGACGCCTATCAGGGCGGCGACGGGAGCCGTGAGGGCGAAGGACAGAGGGAGCAGTCCGATCGAGATCATCCAGTCGAGGCTCGAAACCCGACCGAGCATCGAAGCCGGGACGTGGCGCTGCTTGATCGTCGCCCAGACAATGGTGCCTGCCGTTTCGAGTGCGTTGAAGCAAAGGCACGCCACCATGAGCTGCCAGGACGCCGTCGCCAGGCCGTAGCCCGCCACGGCGAGCGTCGCGACAGTCCATGTTCCGTACATGACCGTCACGTCACGGTTTGGATGGCCGCGTTGCCCCATGAAGAGGGCGGCGCCGATCGCGCCCACCCCTCCGGCGGCAAATACCAGCCCGAGGTCGCCGGCAGAGGCGTGCAGCTCGTTCTTGACGACGTACGGCAGCAGGACCTCGGCGGGCCCCATGAACGCGAGGTAGGCGACCGCTGCAGAGAGGAGGGTGCCCCAAAGCCAGACGCGACGCCGGACGAAATGGAGACCTTCCTTGACGGCTCTGACGGATGACTCGGCGTGCTCCGACCGGGCGTGAGCCGGCGGGCGCATCAGGAATATGGCGATGGTGGAGGCGACGAAGGACCCGGCGTCGAGGGCGAAGGCGGCGCCGGTGCCGACGCCGGCCACCAGGGCACCGCCGAGCGCCGGTCCGGCTAGGCGGAGCGCGATCGGCCGGACGAACTGGTCGAGCGAGTTGGCGGCGGCGAGATCTGCGGCCGGGACGATGTCCGGGACGATTGCCTCGAATGCCGGCGTGAAGAAGGCGGTCCCGACGCCATAGAGGGCGACGATGGCCATGAGTTCCCAGAAGGTGAGGAGGCCTGTCAGGGAGAGGACCGCGAGGGCGGCGATGACCACCGCCCGGCCGAGGTCCGCGCACAACATGAGCGAACGCCGGTCGAGCCGGTCGCTCAGGACTCCCGCCGGCAAGAGAAAGGCGATCGTCGGAATAGTCATGCCGATCCCGAGCAGCGACAGAGCGGCCGGGGCGTTCCAAAGCTCGTACGCCTGCCAGGCCATCGCGATCAGGAAGATGCCGTCGCCGACGAGGGAGACGGTCATGCCGGTCCAAAGCAGCCGGAAGTCCCGGTGACGGAGCGGCGCGAGCAGGTTTACTCGGGAGAAGCCGCCCGGGCGGTCGAGCGCCTCGTGGCTATGCTGCATACGACCGCGGCTTGCCGGTCGCTTGCTCCCCGTTGACGAGGTACTCGACCAGCGCTTCGTGGTTCATCGGCCTGGCAAACAGGAAGCCCTGGCCGAGATCGCAGCCGAGATTCTGAAGCGACGCCATCTGCGTGGGTAGCTCGATTCCTTCTGCGACCACATCGAGACTGAGGCTGGTCCCGAGCGCGATGATCGCTGCAATCAGCCCCGACTCCTCGTGCTCGGAAGAGAGGAAGGAACGGTCCATCTTGAGAATGTCGACCGGGAAGCGGCTTAGGTAGGAGAGTGACGAATACCCCGTTCCGAAGTCGTCCATCGCGAGCAGCACGCCGAGCGACTTCAGCTCTTGCAGCCGCTGCACCGCCAGGTCCGTGTCGGCCATCATCACTGACTCGGTGATCTCGAGAACGAGCGCCGACGGAGGGAGGCCGCTCTCCTCGAGCGCCCCTCGCACGTCGTCGACGATCGTCTCCGACTGAAGCTGCTTGACCGACAGGTTGACGCTCATCGTCAAGGGCGGCATCCGCGGGAACTGCTCGTGCAGAAGGGCGCCCTGGCGGCAGGCCTCCCGCAGGACCCAGCGGCCGATGGCGACGATCTGTCCTGTCTCCTCGGCGAGCGGGATGAACTGGAGCGGCGGAATCGTCCCGCGCGTCGGGTGCATCCAGCGAAGCAGCGCCTCGACGCCGTAATCGGCTTGCAGATCGAGACGAACGACGGGCTGATAGTGGACCTCGAGCTGGTTTAGCTCGAGCGCGCGCTGCAGTTCCGTTTGGAGCTCGAGGCGCTCGACCACGCGCTCGTGCATGGCCGGCTCGAAGACGCGATAGCTGCCCTTGCTGTCCCGCTTAGCCATGTACATGGCCACGTCGGCGTTGCGAAGGAGCTCTTCGGCGTCAGAGGAGTCAAACTTTTCGCCGGCCAGGCAAATCCCAACGCTCGCACGAGGATAGACCTGCTTGCCGTCGATGTCGTACTGGAGTTCGAGGACGCCCAGGATCCGCCCTGCGACGTCCGCTGCCTCCGCCGAGTCCGCGATCCCGTCGAGCAGGATCGCGAACTCATCGCCGCCGAAGCGCGCGACCGTGTCGCCCGGGCGCACGACTCCTTGAAGGCGTCGCCCCACCTCCTGCAAAACCGTGTCCCCGGCCGCGTGACCGAGGCTGTCGTTGACCGTCTTGAAATCGTCGAGGTCGATGAACATGACGCCGATAGCGGGGCCGCCGCGACTCGAGCGCTTGATGGAATGCTGGACACGGTCTGCGAACAGCGCCCGGTTGGCGAGGCTCGTCACCGGGTCGTGGAAGGCTTGGTGCGCGAGTTGATCCTCGAACGCCTTGCGCTCGCTGACGTCGCGGCTATTCAGGACAACGCCGCGGACATGCTCGTCCTGCAGGAGGTCGGTGTGCTGCACCTCGAACTGAAGCCAGGCTCCGTCGCGGTGTCTGAGGGAGCACTCGATCACGTGAGTCTCAGCGCCGCCGCCCACGTAGGCTTCGCCCACGCCGGCCACGATCTGCGCCAGCCGCGGCCGGTCGGACTCGCTGAGCAGCCGGGCGAAGTCCCGCCCCTCGATCTCGTCGGCGCGATAGCCGAGGACGCGCTGGACCGACGGGCTCTGGTAGGTCACGGTGCCATGTGCGTCGAGGACGGTGATGAGGTCGCTCGAGTGGGCTACCAGGGACCGGAACCGGGCTTCGCTCTGGCGCCGATGGAGGTCCTCGGCCAGGGATGCCCCCTCGACGGCAAGAGATACCTGCGAAGCGACCGATTCGAGCGAGTCGACGAGCTCCCGCGGTATACGGTCCGGCGAGCAGAGGACGAGCAACCCGCGCGCGGTGTCACGAACCGAGAGAGGGAGGAACAGCACGACCTCGCCGTCCTCAAGCCGAAGCTGTGTTCGGACGTCCTCGGGCAGTCTCGTAAGGGCGAGCTGGTGCGTGGTCTTGGCAGAGTCACGAAGCCACCCAGAGGCCGCTTTCGATACCGACCAGTGACCCTCTTCCTCTGATGAGGCGGCAACGACCGCGCCCTCTACGTCCAGGAGGACGAGGCGAACGCTCGTCGGCCTCTCGACGAGAGCGAGGACGGCCGAGATGGCAGCCTCGTTGACCTGCTCCCGACCGGCCGCGGCGACCAGTTCCACGCCGGCGCCGCGCAGTGCCAGCTCGCGTGCCGCCGCACGCTGCTCTTGACGCACCAAGCCCGCCATACGGCTGACGACCAGTAGAAACAGCAAGCCTGAGGCGACGATCAGAACCAGTGTGTCCGGGTTGCCCAGCTCCTGGTAGAAGCGGACCCCGGGCGCGATCAGGCAGGCTCCGGCGAGCAGTCCGAGCCGAAGCGGAGTGAGCCGAGTGCGTGAATCGAGCGCCGGCTCCTCGAGCGTACGCATGGACGGGTGGAGCGCGGCCGCGCCCCAGAGCAGGTAGTAGGCAATCCAGCCGACGTCGTAGCTGAGCTGATGGTTATACGCGTCCGTGAGCAACGCATAGGTGTAGGCGGAGTCCACGGCGAGGAGCGAGACGATGCTCCCGACGAGGAGATAGAAGGCCGGCGCACGCTTGCCCGTGTCGACCGCAAGGCGGATTGCCGCGGCGAGGAGCAGGATGTCGCCGAGCGGGTAGGCGGCAGACACCGACTTCTCGAGGAGCGTGAGCCCAGAGAGGTGGATGTTCGGGGCGACGAGGAAGACCCAGGAGAGCAGACCGACGCCCACGGTCAAGATAAGGGAGTCGATGACGCCGGCTCGGTCGCCTCGTGGGTTGCGCCGTCTCACGAGGACGAGGAGTCCCGCCACGAGGGCCGGGTAGACGGTCAGGTAGATCGCATCTCCCAGCGACGGAAACTCGACCTCGACGCCGAAGAGCTTCGGGTAGCTGTACGTGTAGAGGTCGCCGGCAAAAAAGAGGAAGTTGCCGACGATGAACAGGATCCACGCGGCGCGCGCCTTCGGCCGGTGGAGGTAGATCCCGACTGCGATCGCGACCGACGAGGAGAGCCCGAGCAGGTTGATCAGGGGACCGCTTGCCTTCAGCGGCGGGAACCAGAGATACGCTGCTGTGAGAAGGCCGCCGGCGACGAGGAAGAGGATCCAGAGGCGCCCGCGCCAGTTGATGCCGGGGAGGTGCTTCACGCTGCGTATTCCTGCCGGGCGGGCCGCAGATCGAAGGTGTTGTCAAGCTTGCCGAGTATGTCGACGAGCTGCTCGATCTCGGCCTGTGAGTTGGCAGCCGTGACCTGGATTCGGAACCCGACCTCGCTCTTCGGCACGAGCGGGTAGGCGGCAAGAGTCACGTACACGCCGTGGTCGAAGAGGAAGCGCCCGGCCGCGTCAATGTCTTCGTGGCGGGCGAGCGGAACCTCGATGATCGGGAACCCCGAGCGATTTGGGGTGTGGACTCCCAGTCGATCGAGGCACTGGAGCACCTGGTCGGTCTTGCGCCACAGATCCGCACGGATCGCGTCCCCGCGGGTTTCGTTGACGTCGAAGCCGGCGAGCACAGTTGCCAGCGAGGCGATCGGCGAGGGACCCGAGTAGAGATAGGGAGGCGCGGCCGTCTTGAGCAGTTCCTTCAGCTCGGTCGGGCAGGCCACGAACGCTGCCAGCGACGAGTACGACTTGGAGAAGCCCCCGACGAGCACGATCCCGTCGTACGACTCGCCGCAGTAGCGGACGACGCTGTTCCCGCGGACGCCGTACGGGCTCGGTTCGTCCGTGGCCCGTTCGCCGATCACCCCGAAGCCGTGAGCGTCGTCGACGTAGAGCATTGCGTCGTAGCGGCGGGCGATCCGGGCGAACTCCTGCAGGTCGGGAGCGTTCCCGGTCATGCTGTTGACCCCGTCCATGCAGATCAGTCGTGTGGTCGAGCGGTCCTGGCGCAGGAGCTGCTCGAGATCGTCGGGGTCCTCGAAGCGGAATCGCTTCACCGTCGCTCCTCGCGCGGCCGCGAACTGGCAGCCGTCGTAGATCGTCTTGTGAGCCCGGTTGTCGACGAAGATCGTGCCGTCTCCGGCCAGCACTGGGATCACCGAGAGATGGATCAGAGTGATCGTCGGGATCACGAGCGCGTCCTCGCACCCGAGGAGCTCGATCAGACGCTCCTCGATCTGCGGGTAGAGCACGGGGCTGCCGAGCATGCGCGACCAACTCGGGTGTGTTCCCCACTTCTCGACGTACTCAGGAATGCTCGCGATGATCTCGGGATCGAGGTCGAACCCGAGGTAGTTGCAGGAGGCGAAATCGGCCAACCACTGGTCGCCGATGCGGATCATTCGTCCATCGATCTCGTCGATCACGGCGTCCGTCATTGGGTTCGAGCGCTCGAGTTCGGCCAGCTCGCTGCAGGCCGCCAGCCATCGATCGATCCACCGCGGGGATGCGGACGGGGACCGGGGACCGTCCGGGTAGACGCTCATGCGCCACCCATCGACGATTTGCGCAGGAATCTTTAGGATTTTCGACCACTTAAAATCAGTGACCGGCCCGCTTGTTTTTCGGAAACGGGCCCTGGCCCGTCATGACCGCACGTCCACGGACTTGCCTGCGAGAGAGGACTTCCAGGTCTACAAGCGGCGCATGGGCTGGACGTTCCCCTACGTCTCGTCATTCGGAAGTGAGTTCAACTTCGATTTCGGGGTTTCGTTCAGTGAGGACGAGCGGCGAACCGGCGCCGAGTAGAACTTCGAGCGGGTCGACTTCGCGAAGGTGCTCGAGGAGTAAACGCGCTCAGTCGGAGGTCGCTGCGAGCTTGCCGGCAGACTCAACGGGGGAGACCAGCCCGAGCCAGCGTTCGAACATCTGCCGCCCGTGCGCCCGCAGCTCGTCCGCGCGGGCCCCGAGCTCGGCGACGAGCGCGGTCGCCGAGCCTGGCCCAAGCACGCGCGCGAGCGCTTCCGAGTACTCCGGTACGTCCGCCCACTCCGCGGCCATCTCCCGGGAAAGCTCCAGATGAAACTGGACGCCGTAGGCACGCCGACCCCAGCGGAAGGCCTGGTTGGGATAGGCGGGCGAGCTGGCGAGCAGCACCGCGCCCTCGGGGAGCGAGAACGTGTCGCTGTGCCACTGCAGGGTGAGAAGCTCGCGCGGAAGATCGGCGAAGACGGGGTCGGCGCCCGCAGCGTCGGTGAGGAACACCGGCAGGAGGCCGACCTCCGGCGCGGGGCCGGCGAGGACTTCGGCTCCCAGGCTTGCGGCGAGGAGTTGAATACCGAGGCAGGCGCCGAAGAAAGGTAGGCCGGCGCGGACAGATTCGGCGATCAGGGCCTTCTCGGCCCGCAGCCAGGGGAGCTCCTCCTCGTTGACGCTCATCGGACCGCCCATCGCCACGATGGCGTCGAAGTCGCGCCAGTCGGGCAGCGGGTCGCCTTCGTCGAGTTCGACCCGATGGATCCTCGCGCCGCGCTCGACGAGTACGTCCTCGTAGACGCCGGGCGGCTCGCACGCGATGTGCTGGAGAACGAGCGTTTGCACGCTCAAGAGGGCCCCACCGTCACCTCGACGCCGTGGACGGAAGTGCTGTCGCCCATGTCCGCGCGCTCGCCCGGGTTGAGAGCATTCACATTTGCGTGACCGGGCTCCCGCTTGGGCCAACGCCCCTTCGGCGAGTAGGCCACACCCCGGGGGACGGCGTCCGAGAGGGTGACCAGGAGCTGCAGGCGTCCTGTCTCGTTCGCCACGACGGCCTCGTCCCCCTCGGCCAGGCCGCGCGCGGCGGCGTCGTCGGGATGGAGGGCGACGGTGGCCGCGCCGAGGCGTTTGGCGACCTTGGCATCGTTCGCGAAGCTGTCGTTTAGGAGCCACGGCGAGGCCGGCGAGAGCAGGCGGAGGCGTCCATCTGTCGGCCGAGGGTCGGCGAGCGGCAGTGGCAGTCGGGGAAGCCCGGCGGCCTCGGCGCGGCCGGAGGCGAGCTCGACACATCCGCTCGGGGTCGGGAACCGGCGATCGGCGAACTGGACGACCGGTTCGGCGGCGATCCGAACGGTGCCTTTCGCTGCGAGAGAGGCGAAATCCTCGCCGACGCCCGACCGAGCGAGAACCGCCTCGAGCAGTTCCTCGTCAGTCTCGAAGAGCTCAGCCTCGTCGTAGCCCATCGCCTGCGCGAGGCGGCGAAAGATCTCCATATTGGGCAGCGATTCGCCCATCGGCTCGGCCGCTTTGACCTGTGCCGAGAGAGTGAGGTTGAAATAGGAGGCAACGAGGTCGTCGAACTCGAGGAAGCTCGCCGCGGGGAGGACGTAGTCCGCGAAGTCCGTCGTGTCGGTTGGAAAAAGATCGATCGCGACCGTGAGCAGGTCGTCGCGGCGGAGCGCCTCATGCAGGCGACCCTGCTCCGGATTCGAGGCGGCGATGTTGATGTTCCAGCACAACAGCGCCTGCGACCGAGTTGTGTCCTCCAAACAGGCAACGAGATCCATGTGGCTGACCGGGTCGGGCGCCCCGGCACCGAGGTGCGGCGCGGCGAGGTAGGTCTCGTCGATTCCGCGGGACTCGGTTCCGTTGAGGTACAGAAAGCCCGTGCCTGGCTTGCCGAGATTGCCCGTGACGGCGGGCAGGAGCGCGCAGGCGCGGATGACGTTGCCGCCGGTTCGCTGGCGCTGGAGGCCCTGTCCGAGCCAGAGCAGCGAGGGGCCGCGGCCGTAGAGTTCGGCCGCCTCCTCGATCAGGCGAGCCGGAACGCCCGTCGCATCCTCGCCCCACTCCGGTGTGCAGCCGGCGAGCAGCGGTTCCAGCTCGTCCCAACCGACCGTATGCGCGCCGACGAAGCCGAGGTCGACGAGTCCTTCGCGCGCGATCACGTGCAGGACGGCGAAGGCCAGGGCGGCGTCGCTGCCGGGGAACGGCTGCAGATGGAGATCGGCTGCCTCGGCCGTCGGGGTTTTCACCGGGTCGACCACTATCACCTCGGCGGGCGACTCGGGCAGCCAATGGTCGTGTTGGTGCGGTGCCGAAGCCGAAGGGTTCGCGCCCCAGACGAGGATGCAAGCGGAGTCGCGAGCGGTCAGCGGATCGAACCCCACGAGCGACGTGCCGTAGACGTACTCGAGCGCGACGTGGCCCGCCTTGTTGCAGATCGTGTCCGGGTCGACCTCGGTCGCGCCGAGTCGGTTGAAGAAGCGCAGTGGGAAGAAGAAGGCGAGGAGAGAGAACGTTCCCGTGTAGTGGGCGTTCAGGACAGTGTGCGCGCCGGCGCTAGCCTCGATCCCCCGAAGGCGCTCGGCGATCTCGTGGAATGCGTCGTCCCAGGAAATGGGCTCGAACAGGCCCTCGCGCTTCGAGCCGGTGCGACGGAGCGGGCGCGTTAGCCGCGCCGCGGGATCGAGGAACGCGCCGTTGTAGCCGATCGAGCATTTGCGGCAGAGCTTCCCGCGGCTCACCGCGTGCTCTGGATCCCCGCGGACGTGCCGGATCGCCCCGTTGCGCTTGACGACCACGATCCCGCACGCGTCGTAGCAGTCCCGCGGACACGTGGTCAGTACTACTTCGTCAGCCTGAGCTACCACGACCGCAGACCGGTCTTAGGCGGTCTGGCGTTCGGCCCAGCGAGCCCGAGCCCGCGCGACTTGAGCCTCGCGATCTCTGGGCGGCGCGGACGTCACCAGTTCGTCGAGGAGCCGCTTCGACGCGTCTGCGACAGCGTGCACTGCCCGGTCGAAAGCCTCGGCGTTCGCCTGCGACGGCTTCGTGAAGCCGCTGATCTTGCGCACGTACTGCAGGGCGGCGGCGTGGACGTCCTCTTCCCTCGCCGGTGGCTCGAAGTTGTAGAGCGTCTGGATGTTTCGGCACATGCCGAGAGACTAGCGCGTGCCGGCACACGAGATCGGTACCCTGCCGGGCTGTGAATCTGGACAACCGCAGCCGTTGGCTCGCGCTCTACGTGCTCTGCCTCGGGGACATCATGATCGTCCTCGACGGGACGATCGTGAACGTCGCCTTGCCGTCGATTCGCGCCGACCTC
>WNFV01007373.1_pt1 | contig 12714 bp, 5 predicted proteins | sample 5400101 | NCBI WGS metagenome assembly WNFV01 (sample SAMN13153361, study PRJNA577476) | soil metagenome | isolation source: 115 cm soil or saprolite under grassland replicate 1 | place: USA:California | collected 2016-06-15
ACGAACAGACCGCGGTGCCGTTCGACTGGCGCTTCACCAAAGCCGATCTGGATGACCTGCTCCGGCGACTCGATGAGAACGAGCAGCTCGCCCAAGCAGCATGATGTTCACCCAAGAACTTTCAAGAAGGAGCACTAAGGAGCGGTCGAACGCTCGTGCGACGGCTCGTCAGGCCACCAATCAGGACTTTCAAACGGCATGGTCGTCTCCTTGTGTCCGCCAGACAGGCCAAGACAGCCTACAGTGTCAGGCGGCCCGTACCCCTCAAGCGTATCACTCGGTATCCCGCGGTCTCGGTATAGTGCGGGCTTGTCTGGTGAGTGATCTTCGGGCGAGTGGGCCGGGTGGATGTCGGACAGGCACGGTTCCCGGCGATCGTGTGGGTTGTCGAAGTGGGACGAGATCGCCTACCTCCTGGTCCCCGAAGTACTCAAGTTCTACGATTGTCGGAAGAACCTCGTCTCCCGACCTCGCAGGCAGGAGCGGGGAGAGGCTCGACCCTTCGGCGGGGAGATGGCGCCACCGATACGCGTAATGGTCATCTGTACCAGAGCAAGGCAGCGTCTGGCTGCCCCCGATTCTGCTCGTGTTGCCCCGGACTCAGATGCGCCGTGGTGTTGGCTTGGATGCGGCGTGCTTGCCCGAAGCTGCCGAGGCGGCGCTGCAGTTCGCCCATCGGTTCTTCAGCCGGGTGCGATGTCAGGGTGCCCCGGACGTCCTCGCTCCGAATGCCGACCGGTAGCCGGTCAGCCAGTTCGGCAAGCAGCGCCACCCCACGCGCCGGATGATCCCTATCGGCAGCGACCTCGAATGGCAGCTACCCCAAGGGCCTCTCGCTTGGAAACCGGTCGATCTTCCTCGAGATGGGCGGCTTCGCGGCGGATCTGTGGTACACCCCAGGTACACCCCAGGTACACCCCAGGTACACCCCAGGTACACCCCGGTACACCCCAGGGACACCACACGCTGGGCCGGCTATCACGTCAAGCCGAGGAGCGTCAGGCGAGACGATTCATCTCTAGCCTGCTCAAGGAGGCAAAGCCCGAATGCCTCACCGCGAAGCGGCTGCTCCACCGAGGCACGCTCGACGACCGGCGGCGTGCTCCGCAGCGAGCTGATCCTCGAAGCCAACGTGGCATTGTCCGCATATGAAGAGAGGCGAGCGCAGAAGGTGCTCGTTGACGCTTCCGACATGGAAACGTTCGGCCCGCATCACGTGCCGGGCGAGCGTCGGGTGAGGAAGCGGTGCACCGCGCGAGCGTGCACTTCCTCAGGTAGTTCCGCGAGCAGCGGCAGCAGCACTGTAGGCACGTCGGACGCCGAGAGGACGGTGTCGAGCATCTCGGCGAGCACTTCCACAACGTCGGAGAGGACATCGGTGTCCGGCAGAAGGTCTGCCAGTACCGAGGACGTCGCGGTCAGGGCCGCGGCGAGTACCGGCGCACCGCCGGCGTTGAGTGTTGTCCACGCAAGCAGCGCGCCGACCGCACGCGGCCGGGCTGGGGGCATGGTCGCCCATGCCAATCCGGATACTGCGTTCGCGCACCAACCGGCTACCTGTTCGACAGTACGTGTGGGCAGCGCCCGCACAATGGTGGCGTACGCGGCAAAACCCGCACTAGCAGGCTGCCACGCGGGCGGGTGCGCGAGCAGCAGCGCCGCAGTGCCGTTTGGGTTGAATTGCTCATGAGCAGCCAGCCCAGGGAGAGCCGTCACGGGAGTGCCCAGGTCCAGTGCGCGGATGGCACGCATCCGCTGCTCGACGCGCGGCAGATCCGCTGCCATGTCGACGTCGAATGCCGTGCCGTGGTTGCCGCTGGCCAGCGCACGAAGCAACTGCAGAGTACCGAAGGCGGGGACACCTTCAGCGCGGGCAACAGCGCGCAACGCCGCATCATCGGCGAACAGCGGGACACCCTGACTTCCCGCGAGCGCGATGCTGGCACGCCACTGCTGCCGTTCAAACCGGTCAGTTGGTGGGCCGGGAAGTGGGTCTTGGACGATGGTGCAGGCGGTGAGCCGGTCCACCAACCTTATGGCCGCTTGCGCCCACGCTTCGGCCATGTCGGGGCCGTGCTCGACGATGAGCGGCTGCTGACGCTTCGAGTCCCAGCCCAACGTACTGGTGCTGCGCAAGAGCAGCGTTCCTCGGGCGTGAAGCGCATCATCGCGGAGGACCGCGCTAACCAGTGGCGTGCTGAAGTGAGCGAGCAGCCGCTGGGGGTCATCGATGACCTGCTCAAGCAGTACGAGCGTGGAAGTGTCCACGACAACGCGGCTCCCAATGGCATCCAGCGCGGCGCGCTGCTCCGTCGCCTCGGCCTGTGGGTCGGCGCCAGCAATGACCAGACATCCTGTGGCCTGCTTGATGAGGCTTTCCGCATAGCTACGGCCGGTCACCTCTGCGAGCGCACCAGCCGGGTAGACGCCCAGCCACACCCGGTGGGCCAGGTCAATGACCACAGCCGCGCCGGGCTCGAAGCTGGCTTTCAGGTAGGCGATGAGCTCTGAGAAGTCCTCACCGACAGACAAGCGCTGTAGATAGCGCGTTTCGGGGAACCGGGTGAAGAAATCCTCCTGCAGGCCACGTAGTTGCGCCAGTATATGGTCGGGTAGCTGCGGCGGCGCAGGCGTAGTCAGCGTGAGCATGAGCGCAGCAGCGCTGACGGTTTCATCGTCAGGAAATGCGCTCGCCAGCGTGACGGCGCGAGCGAGGGCCGCCATCGCGTCGACCGTTCCATCGGGGCGCACGACACTCATCGGGCTGTCATCTTCGTCGTCAGCGCGTGGCTGCGCGGGGTCAGTGAGTGCAGTCTGCAGCAGGTGCAGGCTGAGTAGAGCCTCCTGCGCGCTGCGCGGCGTCAGCGGGGTTGGTTGCTCCAACGCGCGCAGCGCCTTGGCATGCCGCCGCTGGTTGGTTAGGGCGGTTACAAGAATCCACCGATATGCAATCCGTCGGTCATCCTCGCCGCCGTCATTCTCGTCGGTTGGGGTAGTGGGGATGTCGTCAAGCAGCCGCCTGGCCTGCTCAGCAACCTCCTGCCAGTCGCCGCGGCGGGCAGCGAGATCGAGCAGCATCCGCCGGCTGATGCGCTGCCGATGCACATCAACACTGCCAATACCGGCACCGGCCAGCCGCTCGGCTTTGTCAAGCAGCCCGGCCTGTATAGCGATATCCGCCGCCTGCGTTAGTAACTCCTCCTCGCCGCGGCGGCGCGCAGCGGTCTCAAGGATCTCGACCGCGTCGGCGGGCCGGCCTGCGGAAAGCAGCGCGTCGACCCCCACATGCAACGCGTCAATGGAGTGCGGATGGCGACGGGCGAGTAACAACGCCTCGTCGTATCGTCCGGCACGAATGTGCTCTGCGGCTCGGACGACATCAGCCGCTTCCGGGTCCTGCTCGGCCAGAACAGCTAGGCCCCCCTCGTCCAGGTGGCCAAGCCGGGACAGGCCAAGTAGGGCACGGAAGCGCTGGTCTGGCCGGTCCACGCGGGCCAGCGCTCGAGCGTACGCCTCGATCGCAAGATCCTCAGAGCCGGGCGCGACCGAGTACGCCAGGCCGCGGACCAGGTTGGCCTCTGCCTGATCGGTCATTCGCTCGGCCAGTTGCAGCGCCAGGTCGGTGTCGCCGCTCATCTGCGCCGTTCGTGCGGCCACATCCAGCACTTCCGGATGGGTCGCCTCCGCCGCAGCGGCCATCCCGCGCGGTGGTGGCAGCAGCAGCCGGAGCACGCCGGCTCCGTCGCCAGCCAACGCGCGAGCGCGGCCGGCGAGCGCAAGCGCGTCCCCAGTAGGGCCCTTCCAGTCGCGGCGCCGGTCGCGGGCGACCAGTGCCAGCTCCGCAACGCGCCGCAGCGTCGCCGATACCTCGCTTCCCTGCTCGACGCCGGCTGGGCCGGTGACAGTCTCGAACAATGTGAGGGCCTCTTGTAGCAGCGGCCCAGCCGCGCGGGGGCCGACTTGTGTTCCGCGGGTAGCGACCGCTCCGCCGACGTGGGTATTTGCAGCGACCGCGCGAAAGACCTGCAAAGCCGCGACGTGCTCGCCCGATACGCGCAGGGCGACCCCAATCGCCATGGCCAGCGTGTCCTGCAACTCGCCGAGCAACTCGGGAGCGTCCTCGGCGAGTTCGGCGCGGAGCACGGCCATCACCCCGTCAACGTCTTGTCGGTCGCGTGCCGAACCCGCCCGGTCCGCCACGGTGGTGTTGCCCGTGGCGGTCGAGCTGGCGGTGCTCGCCGCGGCGTGGCGCAACGTGTGCCGGATCGGTAGATGCACATCGAGTGCGGGCGCAAGCCTGCCTGCGACGCGCAACAGGCCCAGGATGTCGTCATCGACAGCAGCTCGAAGCGCGGCCACGACGAGGGCGGCTGTCGGCTCGACTGTCTTTGCCTGGGCCAGCATTCGGTGGGCGTCATCGCGCCGGTCATCCCCAGCCGCTGCCAGCCCGGCGCGGCAGAGTAGTACCGCCTGCACGGCACCCGATGTGGCCCGGCCGGCCGCCTGCTCATACGCCCACGACGCATGGGGGCTCTCGTACGCCGCGGCGAAGGCGGCCACCAGCGCCCAGCTCGCCGGGCCGGGTGCGTCGCGCAGCCATTCCGGCGCGCGGTGCCGGATCCGCCCTAGCCATCCGGCCGGGGCCTCCGTATGCCTAACTAGGTCAAGCACCGCTCGGTCCGCGGCAGTCCGGTCGTGGCGGCGTGCCCAGGCGTGCATGCCCTCGACCGGCGGCGGCAACCGATCGAGCGCGGCTCGTAGCCGGGCTCGCGCCGGCCTCCGTCGGGTGGACGTTGCGTCCGCGGGGCCGCCCACCCGGCGCCGGCCAGCGGACCTTCCCGTGGCGGTGCCCCCAAGCCGCCCGGTGCCGGGCCCCGTGTCCGGAGCTCCAGGCGGGCGGGGCGGCTGCAGGTCGTCCTGGCTGGTCTGGCGCAGCAACGCGACAGTGAACGCGGCGGCGTGTACGGCTGCGCGCGGCTGCCACTGCGCGTCCTCGTCGGGGATCTTGTCCCCGACGGTGTCGGAGATACCTCGGACGGCGAGCACCGGCAGCCCGTCGTGACGATGGGCCGTCTCATACAGCCCGAAGCTCTCCATGTCGATGGCAGCGACATCGTTGAACCGCTCGCCTAGCATCTTCCCCAGCGCAGCCTTCTCCGAGGCGAGCACGACCTCGCCGGCGGCGATGGGTCGCACCTGTGCCCGCGGCGCCATCGCGGCGTCGTTGCGCGGCGGACCCTGCTCGCCAGCGCGTACACCGGGCTCAAGCAGGACATCCGGCCACGGGCTCCGGCACACGGCACGGACCAGCTGTACCAGCCGATATGGGGCGGGGAAGCTCAGCGGCCGGGACAGGTGACCGGTGAGCGGGTCGGCGCCGACGACCTTCCCGGCGTGCAGGTTGTAGACGTGGTCGGCGATGACGACATCGCCGCGGCGCAGATCGGTCGGCTTAACGCTGCCGGCGACGCCGACGAACAGCAGCAGATCGGGGTTGAACAGCTCGATGGCGGGTCCGACTTCGGCGGCGGCGGCCGCGTTGCCCATACCGATCTCGGCGATGGCGACCTGCCAGGTGAGGAACTCGCCCCGGAGCTGACCGACCTCGAACCGGGTGCCGTGACGGGCGCGCTCAAGCCGTACATCATGAAGGTGCTCCCTGACGGCGGCGTACTCCAGCCCGAGCGCCGTGAGCACGACCACGGTCGCCGTCGGCCTCCAGGGCTCCCCGGCCTCGGACCGGCTACGCGATTTTGATGCGATCGCGCGGCGGTGGCCATTGCCCAAGTGCTGTGCGCGCGGGTCGGCCTCGTCGAGCTCCCACAGATGTGCCCGGCCGACCTTGCGCGAACGCACTAGCCCGCGCTCGCGCAGCCGGTGTAGCGTCGCCGACGCGGTTGTTGGTGACACGCCGAGCGCCTGGGCGACACGGCGCCCGCTCACCGGCTCGGGGCTGTCGGCGAGCAACAGCACGACGCGGCGGGGAAGCGCATCGAGCAGCGCGAGCCAGGAGCGGTCAGCCTCGTCCATGGCCCGGGCACGATACCACGCATGTCCAGTCCTGGTGGACATAGAGTGTCCACATTCCGGGCACCGCGGCCGTATCGAAACGATCGGGTCGACGTGACCAGTCGGTCGGCCTCCGAGCCCAGCCCCGGATGGCCACCCTGGGCCCGCCCCGACGCGAACTCTCACTCGGAAGCTGGCGCCACCAACTACCATAAATCAGTTATTTGACCATGCACCTATCATCGGCGAGATGTTGCCCGTTGCGGGTCTGGCTGCCGATGGTGCCCCTTCTGCCCTCGTGGAGGTGTGGGCCAAGCATGTCCGCGACCTGACGGAGGTCCAAGAGCGGGCAGTCCGTGCCGGCGCACTTGATGGCGTGACCAACCTGCTTGTCGTGGCGCCGACCAGCTCCGGCAAGACGTTCGTCGGCGAGATGGCAGCGACGGCTTCTGCGTTCACGCGGCGGCGGCATGCGATCTTCATCGTGCCCTTCAAGGCCCTCGCCGAAGAGCACTTCCTGCTGTTCCGAGAGCGCTACGGCGATTTGCTCTCGGTGGTGATCTCGACCGGGGACTGGTCGGAGTATGACGCCGACATCCGCGCGGGCAACTTCAATCTGGCCGTGATGACCTACGAGAAGCTGATGGGCTTTCTTGTCCACCAGCCCGGCCTGATGACCAACTGTACGACGCTGGTGGTCGATGAGGTGCAGTCTCTGAGCGGCGACGATCGCGGCGCCAGGCTGGAGATGCTGCTGACCCAGGTGCTGGTCGCCGCCCAGCCCCCGCAGGTGATCGCGCTGTCGGCGTCACTGGACGAGCTGAACGAGCTTGACCGCTGGCTCAAGGCGCGGCTTGTGATGTCCACCGAGCGGCCCGTCCCCCTCACCCAAGCCGTGTGCGACCCCTCCGGTGGTGCCACGCTGATCGGCCAGGACGGGCAGCGTTCGACCCGGCGCCTGGTTCCGTCCCAGGACGACCGGGAGAGTCTCCTTCTTGCGCTCTGCGAGCAGCTTGTGGGCGAAGGCTCGCAGGTCCTGGTCTTCCGGGCAACGGTCAAGGACACAGTCGACACCGCCCGCGAGCTTCGGGAGCGATTTCAGGCCGCGGGCCTTCCCCGTCACGTCGCCGAGCGTCTCAATGAGCTCGACGACTCGGATGCGGTCGCCGACCTTCGACTCGATCTGGCCTCCGGCGTCGCGTTCCATAACGGTGATCTGACCCATCCGGAGCGGCAGCTTGTGGAGGCGGCGTTTCGCGCGGGCGACGCCCGTGTGCTCGTCTCCACCACGACACTCGCCATGGGCGTGAACCTGCCAAGCGATGTCGTGATCGTTGCCGATTCTCGTCGGCGCGTTCGGGTCCATGGGGGCTGGGGACAGGCGCAGACCAGCATCGCCGAGTACCGTAACGCAGCAGGGCGCGCGGGACGGCTTGGCCAGGGCACCGCCGGGCTGGCGGTGCTGCTGGCCGATACGGCCGTTGAGCACCAGCAGCTCGTCAATGCCTACCTCCTCGGGCAGGTCGAGCCGGTCCGGTCGCAGATCTCGCAGCGGCCGTTTGCCGACGTGGTCTTCAGCGTGCTGTGCGCGGAACTGGCAGACGACGAGCCCGGGGTGGTGGAGTTCATCGCCGCGACCTTGGCCTACCGGACCTTCTACGAGCGAGCGGGGGGCGGCCTGTCGGCGGTCCAGCAGGGGGCCGCTCTGGCTGTTGCCCAGTGTGTCGAGACCGGCCTGATCGTCCGCGAGGATGGGCGGCTGTGTCCCACGCAGGTCGGGAAGGTATTCGCCGGTGCGGGTGTGCCGTTGGCGGCCTCGGCTCGCCTCGCGGGGTTGCTGGAATCCGCCGAGCGGGTGCGGCCATCCTGGCAGGACCTCCTGTTCGAGGTGGCCTGGGGCGATGAGACCGGCGACCGCCCTTGGCCGCGCCTGCGCCGCGGTCGTGAGCTTGACCCGCGCCCCGCGCTTGTTCCAGACGGCACCGGGTGCGCCCCAGGCTGCCGCTTGGCGGCCACGCTGGCCAAGCCGATGCTGACCTCAGCGGAGGCGAGAGCGCTGCTGAAGACCCGATGCCTGATCGAGTGGATGCGCGGCGCACCCCTGCGAGGGATCTCCCGGCAGTTCTACGGCCACGGTGCGGCGCCACCGCGCGTGCAGGCGCTCGGCAAGAACGCTTCGTGGCTGCTGGAGGTGCTTGCGACGGCAGCCGAGGTGCGCGGTCTGCACGCCGAGCTTGCAGGTCAGATCCACGAACTCGCCGTTGAGGCCCGCTACGGCCTGCCTGCCGTGCTGGCGCCGCTTGCCCGCCTCCATGTGCCGGGGATCTCCCGTGACGCCCTGTTGGGCCTGTACCGCAACGACCGCGGCGTCGAGTTGTACGACCCAGAGGTGATCCTCGACACCGAGGCCGAGGCGTTCGACGGCCTGCTGACGCCGCTGCAAGTGGCACGCCTTAAGCAGGCGATCCTGGAGGAGGTCGAGGAGTCGCTGCGCCGCCGTCGCGCTGGACAGGTGGCCCGGGCCGAGCAGACCGAGCTTCCAGTCCGCTTGGTCGAGAATCTCTACACGGCAACCGGCGGCGGCCTTGAGCAGGCGGTCACCGATGCACTCGTCCATGTTGGGCTGTCAGCGAGACGGCTGGTCCGTCAGCCCTCTGGCGAGGAGGACATCCAGCTCGCTCACCCAAGCGGCACGGTTGTCGTCTCGGTCACCGCCTCGCAAGGGGATGCGCGCCCCGTGAAGTGGAGCAAGGCGCGGGAGGTGCTGGGCACGGGGGCTGGGCTCAACCCGATCAACTACGTCTGCGTGGGACGGCCCAGCTTTGAGTCGTTGGCCGAGCGAAAGGCGAACGAGATTGCACGTGAGACCGGTCCGCGTCGGTTGCTGCTCGTCCCCATCACCTTGCTGGCGGAGGCCGTGGTGCGTTGCGGTGAGGGGCGAATGAGCGCCGAGGCGCTTGGCAACCTCTTCGCCCAGGCGAGGGGTGTCCTCAGCGACAATGATTTGCTGCGTTTGGATCGAAACGGCGCTGACGGTGATGTGCGGGTCGGCGATGTGGGTGGCGGCGATTATGGTCGGCGAGCGTAGATGACACGTTCAGCAACTCCGGCGATGCCCTTGGAAGCGAACCGGCCAGTAACCGGGTGGCGGGTTACGGGAAGGATATGTTTGTCGCCAAGGTCTCGGGGTGTGGCAGACAAGACTCTGAAGCCGGATTGCTCCATGAGCTGCTCGCAGGCTGTAACAAGTCGAAATGGCTTGCCTTTTCGAGTGGAGTTGGCTACCGCATAGGCAAGGATGCCGCCAGGGCGCAGAACGCGGTACAGCTCGGCGATATGCGCACTCATTCGCTGGCAGTAGGCGCGCAACGCTCGACCGAGGAACCTGTCCTCCTTGCTGAAGTCGCGGTACCAGCCGGTCAGTGCTCGGGGGGGCGCGAATCCGATGCCGTCTGTCTGAATGCCGAAGCGCATGCCGACCTGCAACTCTCGGGGACGTGGCCAGGCGAAGGCCAAATAGCTGAGGCGGTTGACCTCAAAATAGTCGTACGTCACAAAGTACGGAGGGCTGGTCACGGCAGCGTCAATGCTGGCATCAGCGACCGGCAAGCTGCACGCGTCGCCGACAAGGACCGCGGCTAGCGCCGGCCTACCGGCCACAAGCCGGACTCGTTGCTGCTCACCGATGCAGTCGCGGGCCATGGCACGGGCCCAGCGGCGTAGCTGAATGCCGATTGGCGGTGGGCGTCGGGCAGGGTCCGCAGTGACCTTGACCGACCCCACCAGCCACCGCGACGCGGGCCGCAGAGCTTGCGAGATCGCAACGCGGGCGAAGCGGGCTACTCGTTCGTCGCGGACATCGCCAAGCGCGGTCAGGTAGCCGGTCAAGGCGCGAGCGTTGTCGTCGCCGAGCCACCCGGCGAGTTCGGCGTCGATGTCCGCTCGGGCTGGAGCAGCCTGCTGGCTCCAGCCCTCGATCAGCCCCAAGGCATCGTCGACGCTGTGAGGTGGTTCGAGGCGGAGCCGGGCGATCTCGACCCCGAGCCGGGTCAGCTCCACGCCCATCGAGCCGATGCCGAGTTGGCGGCAGGCGGCCATGGTGGCGCCGGTCCCGGCAAAGGGGTCGAGGCAGGTCATCAGCGGCCCGTTGGACCGTCGGATGACACCGGTGAGCATCGTGGTTAGGACGTCGCTGGCGAAGCGGGCCGGATAGCGGTGGTACCAGCCGAGGTCCACCTCCAGACGGGCGTTGGCGGCCTCGGCTTGCAGCAGGATGTGGTTTTCTTCCGGGGACAGCATGAAGGCGGTTGCTCGGCCACGTCGCGTCGCTTCTTGTCCTCCGCCCAAGTCGCCTCCTCGTCCCGTCCCTCGCCGGCGCGCCTGCCGTAGTCTCGCGCACCGCGGTCGCCGCGCCGCTGCCAGGCGGGAGACTAGTTGATGAGCATGCGGCGGGACGCGGCGGGACGCACGGTGGCGAACACGGGGTTGCGGAAGACCGCGCCGGTCAGCAAGCACTGGCCGGGACCCAGCGAGGGCACAGTCGACCACAACGCATCGTGCACGCCGCCTGTGGTCTGCTTGACCGGCGCCAGGTTGGAGGTCGATTTGAGCTGGTGGATGAACCGGGTGTTGGCCAGCTCAAAGAGTTCGTCTGGGACGTGGCCGGGCTGCTGGGAGACCAAGGCGAGGCCCATCCAGCGCTTGCGGCCTCGGCGGCTGATGATCTGTAGTTGGTCGAGCACGGCCCGCATGCGTGAGGCGGTAGCGCGCGACACGAACGTGTGGACCTCTTCGAGCACGAGTAGCAGCGGCGGGCGCTCGTAGCTGGTACCGGTGACGACCTGGCCCAGGGAGGTCCCGATGACCTGGTCGAACAGCGCCTGCAGCACATAGGAGATGCAGATGTTGCGGCTGCGGTCGTCGGTCTCGGAGACGTCAAGGACCGACAGGCGCCCCGGGGCCAACAGCTCGCGGAGCGGTAGGTAGGGGGAGTTGCGGGTGGCGTTCCAGTCCAGGACGCCCGACAGGCCGAGGCTGATCATCTTCTGGCGCAGGGCATGGGCGGTGCTCTGTTCCGGTGTGCCCTTCGGCTTGATGCCACCCTGGTAGTCCTTGCTCTCGTCAAGGGCGTCGACGACGTCCTGGAGCGTGAACCTCGGGGCCTTGTCGGTGTTGGTGTCGTCAGTGCCGGTCTTGCCGCCGGAGATACCAGGCATGCGCCGTGCAGCGCTTGCTCGGGCCCGAGCATGTGCCGGGGCGTCTCGGGAGAGCTTGTCCAAGAGCGGGTAAAGCATGCGCATTTGCGGTTCGGACAGCTCAAGCAGGTCGCCGAGTACATGGGATTGGACCTCGGCGATCGGGACTTTGAAGCGGGCTGGCGTGTCCGCATCCGAGGCGCCCGACGAAGGAACGTACACGCGAAAGTCAGCCACTCCCTCGGCGTCTCGCCCAAACTCGCTGCCAAGTAACGTGGCCAGGGCGCTGTCTGTTGTCGCCTCGTTCATGCGGACGTACTCGCCCTCGACATCAACCACGACCGCCGCCCAGCCGGCCCCAACGGCCTCCTCCATCAGAACCTGTACGGTGTTGGACTTCCCGGAACCGACCGTGCCGAAGATGCCGACGTTGCGGGGCAGGAAGTTCTTGGAGTCGCTCGGCGCCCGTACGCGAACCTGCGGATAGCCGAGCAGGTGCCCGATGTCGAGGTCGCCGGCCAGGCCGAGCATCTGCTCAAGCCGACGCGGTGGAAACAGATAGGTTCGTGAGTAGGGCCGGGGCCGGGTCGGGGTCGGCAGGATGTGGCCATCGCCTCTGATCTCGCCAAGCACCTCAATGGTTCCAGTCGCGTAGTAGCTGGGCCGAAATCGCGTGCGCTCGGGGTGCAACACGGTTGTTCGCCCGACCGCCGAGTCCGCGGCGATCTCATGCGGCGCATGAAACGGCCCTTCAACGACCCGGCCGAGGAACTCGACGCCCTGCTCCTCATCCGAGATCCCCACATAGGCGTCTCGGCGGAAGACAGCACGATGCTCCTCGGAGACCATGACATTGGAGCTGGAGTTGTCCGCGCCCGAGGAATCGAACGCGACATAGCCCAAGGTGATGAGCGAGCCGGCGATCGCGTCGGCCGCCTCGGCGGTCGCTTGCTCGACCATCGCCGCTCTCTCTGGTGCCGCCGCCTCCGCGCCCTCCAGCGGTCGGTCCTTGGTCGGCGCTGACGCTCCAGGCTCATCGGCGAACTCGAAGAGTCCCTCCTGGGTACCGGCGTCGGTGGTCACGTCGGTGTCGTCGGCCATCAGCGGGTCCTCCTGGGATCGAGGTCGAACAGGCCCCGTTCGACCGATAGGCTCATGAGGCGGTGCTCGACGTAACCGCGGAAGTCGGAACTCTTGAACAGGGTGCGAGCCACTTGGTCCGCCACATCGATGTGGAACGGAAATCCCCGCACCGCATACGAGCTGCCGTCGGCCGCCAACCCGCGCATCCACAGCGAATCGACCAGAAACAGCGCAACGGCCTCTTCAATCCGACCGGCGTGGCACTCAACCAGGAAGGGCCGCTGGCCCGCCTTGACGAGAACCTCGGACACCAGCGGCCCGGCCTGCTGCATCCAGGTCCGAAACCGCCGCCCATCCTCGTTGGCGAACTTGGCGGCCACCGTGCCGGTCTCCGGGTCACCTTCCAGGAAGGTAGTCAGTTTGTCCT
>WNFV01010492.1_pt1 | contig 12711 bp, 12 predicted proteins | sample 5400101 | NCBI WGS metagenome assembly WNFV01 (sample SAMN13153361, study PRJNA577476) | soil metagenome | isolation source: 115 cm soil or saprolite under grassland replicate 1 | place: USA:California | collected 2016-06-15
TTGACCAACCGCAAAGAGGTGCTCGAAGATCATTTGAAATCGCTCCGCGCCGAAGATGAACGGTTGCGAAAGCAGAACGGGACAGCCACCGGTTTGACGGAGCATACCCGAGATCTCGTCAACAACACGATTCAAGACAGCGAGCGCTATCTCGCGGCGCAGAAAGACGCGCTAAGAAATGCCTCTACGCCGGAGCGAAAAAAATACTTAGAAGCGATTATCAATCATGACGATCTCAATCAGTCGGAACAACTGATGCGTCAGAGCTCGACTAATTTTTGGGGCGGTATGATGAACCGCCTGATAAGCTCCGTGGATCTCATCGGCGTGGCATCGGGCAACTATATCGGCGCCGTGGCGGAACCCACGATCACCCAACTGTATGCGCTCATGGACCGCGACATGCCGATCGAAGAGCGCCGGGCCCTGGCGCGGAATCTGGATCACTTGAAGCGCTTTCCGGACGATCCGCGCAACGCGGCGATCATGAAAGAAGTCGAAACGCTGGACAAAAAGAAAAAGAGCGCGTTGATCCGCAAACAGATTGAAAAAGCCAAGGAAGCTCTGGCCAAGGGCGATTTTGACAAAGCGCTGTTTCATAGCGACGTGGCAGGTTTTTTAGACCGCCAGTCGAAGGACACAGACGATATTCGCGCCCAGGCGACAAAGTCGCTGCAGCAGCTCGAAGAAGCGAAGAAGACATCTTTGACCGCGCTACCGGAGCCTAAAAGCAGCGCCGAGCAGCAAGGCGACATCAAGCAGTTACTACAAGCTCTGACCTTGCGCGACAGTAATCAGATCCAGCGTTTAGCCATCGACTTGGAAAAGAAATACACCGGCAAGCCTCTGGCCGACGCTGCGCGCGATGCCGAAGCCGTCGCGTTGGAAATGAAAGGATGGCGTGAAGCCGCCAAAAAGGCCGTCGATCAAATGGCCAAATCGTCTTCCCGCCCGGAGACCAAGCAACGCGCCGCCGCTCTCTTGCAAAGCCCCGAATACAATCTGCTTACGCCGTTTTACGATGCCCGTAGCGAAAGGCAATTGCAGTCTGTCAAATATGTTCTACTCGGTGAAGACTTTCTGAGAAAGAACTTACTTTTCGCCGCAGGGGCTATGGCTGCAGGCGGCCCTGCCGGCGCTGCGACTCTCGGTATGGCCAATGCCCTCATGGTGAGCAACAATCTTTATCAGGTATTGACCAACAATCCGGTATCCGCGCAGCCGGTGATCGACGCCGGCGTCGCCTACGTGCGCAATCATCCCAGTTCCGAGAACGCCGCGGAAATTTACCGGGTGCTCGGCGATGCATTCGAAGAGCGCGGTATGATCGACAAAGCGATCAGCTATCATGAGTTGGCCGGATCACCCAAAGAAAAAATCGCCGCCCTGAAAGACAAATCAGCGAAGGCCTTGCTGAATGCTGCGAGCAAAACCAGCGAGCGCAGCAGCCGGGAATATTATTTGGCCACGGTCGTCGATCAACATCCCGACACCACCGCCGCGGCGGAAGCGATCAAGAAACTCGCTGAGCTCGCCAAGGAGGAAAACCAAGGTTTGCGCATGAGCAAGCAGTTCCTGCTGGAAAACCCCGAACTGTATGGCCCGCGCGGCCTCGGCCTAAAAGCGACGTTATTCGACGGCGATGCGAGAAACGTGGAAATCGCCGACCGCGGCATCAATCTGGTTAACGACAACGAAGTTCTCGTCTACTACCAGACGCCGTGGGGCGTACGCAGTCAAACTTACTTGCTGTCCAAAAACGCGACGGAACGCTTCTTCATCACTCTGCGCGAGAAAAACCAGCAAGTCGCGCTGGCCGACGTCAACCAACGCGCCAAGGACAGCGTCGGCGGTATTAAGAATCTGCCTGGCTCCATTGTGCGGGCCGAGCGCGAACGGCGCAGTGCCACGCCCGAAGAGCGCGACGATACAACATTCACATTAATCCGCGAAGCCGGCGGAACAGGCGGCAGTTTTCAAAGGGTTTTGGACTTCCAACTTCTCAGTGATAATGAGCGTGATCCGGGCAGCAAATACAAATTGCCGCCGATTCAAGGAAGCATATCAGCAAGCCGCTTCAGCATGACCGGCAATCTCCCGGCCGGATTGTGGGGCAATCAACTCGCCATCGGCGGAGATCTCCGAAGTCCCTTCGCCGGCGTTCAGCTGCCGATTCCCTTGCTCGAGGGCTTTATTCCGGTCGACTTCATGGTCCAAGGGCGGCCCGGCGGCGTCTCACTCTATCCGAAAATCCGCACCGGCGGCGACACAGGCGCCGACCCCGAACTGTATCGTTGACCTAGGAGGCTCGAGTTTTGCCGAGGAAAGAGCTCCTTCGCGGTTGCATCTCCATACTCGTCGGTTTGGTGATTTGGGAAATTCTCACGCGGCTACTGCTTGAAAACGAGCTTTTGATCCCGCCGCCGACCAGTGTTATCCGATCGTTTTGGAATCTGACATTTTCCGGGCAGCTCAACAAACATTTCGCCGCCACTCTGATTGAGTTTTCCTACGGTTTTACTACCGCCTGCATCGTCGGCATCGTGATCGGCTACTTCATGGGCATGCATAAGTGGTTCGACGAGATCATGGACCCGTGGATTGCTACTCTTTACTCGATCCCGATCATTACAGTCGTGCCGCTGATCATCATCTGGTTCGGTATCGGCATGATTTCCAAAGTGGTCGTCGTATTCAAAATCACCGCGGTGGCTATCATATTAAACACCGCTGCCGGTATTAAGAACCTTGACCCTGTGTGGCTCGAGCTCGCCAAGTCGTTGCGCTTGAGCACGTGGGAAACAACTTATAAGATCCGCTTTCCCGGTGCCCTGCCGTATATCATCACCTCGGCTACATGCTGCGCGATTCGTCGGAAACGTGGGACAGCCCAAAGTTATTTGTGACCGTGATCCTGCTCGCCGCGATCGGACTGGTCAGCTTTAACTTGATCAAGCGCCTAGAGCAAAAAATGGCACCGTGGCGCCAAAGTGCGGAATGGTCTACCGAGTAAAGGGCCGCACTAAAAATTTTCAATCCGAAGGTAATGAACGGATCGGACCGAAAATTCTCTGCTAATGTGCTTAAAGTTGCCTCGGTCGTCGCCGGACTGACGCTTTGGCATCTCGTCTCGGTATACGTGATCAACGACTCGGCTCTGCTGGTATCACCCGTCGTCGTGGTCAAACCACTTACGAAATGCTTTTCGTCACAGGCGAGCTTTATCCGCATCTGTTTGCCAGCTCGGGGATTTTTTTTTACGGCTTTGTCCTGGCGATCATCGCCGGTGTGCCGCTCGGCTTCGTCATGGCTGAGCCCGCTGGTGCGCGATTACGTCAACCCGTGGATGGCGACACTTTACACGACGCCGCGCATCGCCTTTGCGCCCATTTTGCTCCTCTGGTTTGGCATCGGCGCGGGATCGAAGGTCGCCATCGTCTTTCTCGGCTGCGTGTTCCCGATATTGATTAATTCCTATTACGGTATGCGCGTGGTCAACCGCGAGTACGTCGAGCTCGCCCGCTCGTTTCGCTTGCGACCGTGGGAATTGTTTTTAAAAATAATGCTCCCCGCTTCGGTACCCTTCATACTTTCCGGCATCCGTCTCGCCGTCGGCCGCGGCCTCACCGGCGTTGCCATCGCCGAGTGGTTTGGCGTTACGGAGGGCTTGGGCTATCTGGTCTACTTCGCCGGTCAAACGCTGAATGTGCCCACCTTATTTGTCGGCGTGGCGGCATTTGCCGCACTCGGGATCGTCGGCTTCGAAGTGATCCGACGTTTCGAAGCTTATGTTACTCCGTGGCGGAAAGAAGCTCAGGGAGGATGATGTGGCCGGGCCGGTCTTAGAGCTAAGAAACCTGCACAAGGAAATCGCGCGCAAGGACGGCGAGCCGTTCGCTATTTTTAGGAACATCAATTTATCGCTGCACGATGGTGAATTTGTCAGTGTTGTCGGCCCGAGCGGCTGCGGCAAGACAACCATGCTGCGCGTGATCAACGGCCTGCTTCCGCGCACTGACGGCGAGATCTTTATCGACGGCAAATCCGCAGCCGATCTGGATCACGAGCTGGTCATGGGCTTTGTTTTTCAAGGAGCATCTCTATTGCCCTGGCGGACTAGCCTCAAGAACGTTCTCCTAGGTCTCGAAGGACGCGGCGGCAATCCTAAGGGAGCGGAAGAGATCGCCCGAAAGTATTTGGATCTCGTCGGGCTCTCGGGCTTCGAAAATTACTACCCGCACGAACTGTCCGGCGGTATGCAGCAGCGTGTCAATCTGGCCCGCGCCTTGGCGGTCAATCCGAGAATTCTCCTGATGGATGAACCGTTCGCCGCCCTGGACGCGCAGACGCGCAATTTTATGCAGCTCGAGCTGCTGAGAATCTGGTCGGAAACCAAGAAAACCGTCATCTTTGTCACCCACATGATCGCCGAAGCGATCCTGCTCTCCGACCGAGTGGTCGTCTTCAGCCATCGACCCGGGACGATCCGCTCTGAATTCAAGGTGCCGCTCGAACGTCCAAGAAGCATGGAGATGCGCGCGGACCCGCGCTTCTTGGAATTGGAAAACATTGTATGGAAGCAGATTGAAGAAGAAGTGAACGCCTCGGGCGGCTTCGCGCAAATGTAGGTCATTTTCAAAGAAGGGATTGTCGCATGCTACAGACCACAACAACGATGACGGCGCTTATCGCGCTGTTTGTAACCCTCGGCTGGACCACCCCGGCTCTAACGGCGGATGCCGGATTGTTAAAGATGCGTTTCACGCAGAGCGGCAACACTTCGTCGAGCTGGCCGCTGTACGTCGCTGAACAAAAGAAGTTGTTCGAAAAAAACGGGCTGCAGGTTGAAGTGATCATCATCCGCGGCGCCACCAATGTCGTGCGTGCGGTCCTCAGTGAAACGATACCCATCGGCCGCATCAATCCCGACTATGTGATCGGCGCCGCCGATAAAGGCGCGAAGGTAAAAATTGTCGCCGCCAACATGGAAAAAATTCCTTACGACATCTATGCCCGTCCGGAGATCAAAACCGGCGCGGAGCTAAAGGGTAAGACGCTCGGCGTCAGCACGCTGACCGGCGGGACGACACTGATGGTTCATGAAGTCCTGGAGAAAGCCTACAAGCTCAAGGAAAATGACTACAAACGGTCGTCGGCACTTCGCCGGAGCGCTACGCCGCCCTCAAAGGCGGCTCGGTGCACGCCTCTTTTATGGGCCCACCTTTTACGTTCCGCGCCGCCAAGGACAATTTTCGTAAGCTCGCCAACTTTCACGAATACCTCGGGCCAATTCTTTTCACTGCCGACTTCGCGCATACGAACTACATCAATCGAACCGCACAGAAATTGTCCGTTATCTAAAGGCAATGATCGAAGCGACGCGGTGGCTCTATGATCCGAAGAACAAAGAAGAAGCGCTGGCGATTCATACGAAGGCTTTGAAGGCCGGCCGCGAGAGCGCCGAGGAAGACTACAAGTATCTCGTCCAGGACTTTCAGCCGTTCCCGCGGGATGGCACGGTCAGCAAAGTTTCCTTCGACAAGACAATGGAGTTAAGAGCCAAGGAAGGCATTTATCAAGGCAAGAAAATTCCATCGGCCGGCGACTATGTCGACCCGACCATAATCGACGAAGCTCTTAAGCTTGCGGGAAAATCATAAAACCAAGCAATCTGAATAAAGCCATACAATCGGAAAGGTTTTGACTCATGAAATTGGCCGTCAAAATTTTGCTCGCGTCAGCTCTCACGTTCACTTGCGCCGTAACGGGGAGTGAGGCCCAAACATTAAAAAACATCCGCATCGGTTACCCCTCCTTGAGTTTTCGGCAATCGAATGTTTGGGTGGCCAAGGAAGCTGGGCTGTTCAATAAGTATGGTCTCGAGGTGGAACCGATTTTCCTTCGCGGCGGGCAGATTGCAACCCAAGCACTGGCAGGCGGGGATCCGCCCATCGTCAACATCGGCACCGTCGTGCAGGCGAACTTGACGGGTTTTAGTCTCGTCCTGGTGGCGGCTGTGGAGACCGCCTACGATCAGATCGTCTTCGCTCGTCCGGAGATCAAGAGTCTCGAACAGTTGAAAGGCAAAAGGTTCGGTATCAGCGGCTTTGGCGCCGCGACCCACTACGCAACTATCATCCTGATGAGACACTTGAAGTTCGAGCCGAAGGATCTCCAACTGGTGCCCGCAGGCCCTGACGCCGAACGGTTGGCCGCCATGAGCGCGGGAAAAATCGATGCTTCGCTATTTACTTCCTCGGCGGCCGCGCCGGCGCGCAGAGCTGGATTCGCCGAGCTGCTGCAGGTGGCCGATCTCGGCGTCGAGGTTCAAGGCAACGGCTTTGCGACCTCCCGCGCCTATGTGCAGACTAATCGCGACGTGGTGAAAAATGCGCTCAAGGCGTTCGTCGAAGCGATTTATTTCATCTACGCCAACAAGAAAGAAGCTCAAAGAGTCTTTGCCAAATACATGCGCACCAACGATCCCGAGGTGCTCGAAGATTCTTACAACGGCTACGTTAAATCGATTCCGAAGAAACCCTACCCGACACTCAAGGGGATCCAGTTCATGCTCGACATGCTCGCCGAGAAAATGCCTCAGGCAAAGACCGCCAAGCCCGAGCAGTTCGTCGACTTGAGCTTCTTACAGGAACTCGAGAAAGAAAATTTTTTCAACGAGATGGCGAAGCGATATCCGACGAAGTGAAGGAGTGATGGAATATTGGAATGATGGAATGTTGGTTCTTTCCGGATTCACTATTCCAGTATTCCTTTTTTCCAATACTCCAATTTTCTATTACTCCATAACTCCAACACTCCAACGTTGACAAGATCGCCAAATGAGAAGACTATTCGTCCTATCAGTCCTATACGTCCTATTTTCTTCAACCGACTTCACACTCGTCCACGCCCAACCCCTAAAAAAGATCAAGATCGGCTATCCCTCGCTGAGCTTTCGGCAAAGCAACGTTTGGGTCGCCAAGGAGCAAGGGCTTTTCAACAAGTATGGTCTCGAAGTCGAGCCCATTCTATTTCGCGGTGGACAAGTGGCAACCCAAGCGCTGGTCAGCGGCAATCCGCCGATCGTCAACATCGGCACGGTGGTGCAGGCGACCATTCAGGGCCATAACGTCGTGCTCGTCGCCGCCGTGGAAACTAAATACGACCTAATTATCTTTACTCGGCCTGGGATCACGCAACTGGAACAACTCAGAGGCAAGAGGTTGGGCATCACCGGCTTCAACTCGGCGACACACTATGCCTCGATTATATTGGCCAGGCATCTCAACGTGGACTTGAAGGAATTTACTCTCATCCCCGCGGGGCTCGACACCGAGCGTATCGCCGCGGTCAATTCCGGAGTGCTCGATGCCACCTACGTCGCAACGTCAGCGGCGCCGCTGGCCCGCAAAGCCGGGCTCCATGAGCTGATCCAAATCGGCGATCTTGGCGTCGAAGTCCAGGGAAACGGTTTCGCCACGTCGCGGGGCTATATCGCCAGTAATCGAGATGTTGTAAAGTCCGCGCTGAAAGGCTTTGTCGAAGCGATCCACTTCATCTACGCTAATAAAAAAGAAACGCAGCGCGTGTTCGCAAAATACATGCGCACCAATGATCCCAACGTACTCGAGGATTCTTACAACGGCTACATCAAGTCAATCCCCAAAAAACCCTATCCAACTTTAAAGGGCATTCAATTCATGCTCGACGTGCTCGCTCCGACCCTGCCAAACGCCAAGAACTTCAAGCCGGAGCAGTTCGTCGATTTAAGCTTCCTCCAGGAACTGGAAAAGGAAGGCTTCTTCAACGAGATGGCGAAAAGGCATCCGACGAAATAACAAGATGGAGTGATGGAGTATTGGAATGATGGAGTAATAGAAAATTGGAGTATTGGAATACTGGAGTGATGGAGTAATGGGTTCGGAAAGACCAATATTCCATCGTTCCAATATTCCATCAGAAATTTTGACCGGAGGAGGCAATCATGGCGCGAAAAGTCATTCAACCAAAAACTCTCAACGATCCACGGCCACGGTATTCGCAAGCCGTTCTTACGACTGGCCGCACGCTGCTATTCATCGCCGGGCAGACCGCGTCCGATAAAGACGGCAACGTCGTCGGCAAGGGCGACATCAAAGCTCAGACGGAACAGGTCTTCAAAAACATCAAAGCCGTCTTGAAAGAAGCGGGCGCGACGTTCGATAATTTGGTCATGATGACCACTTACATTGTCGACCGAGAGTACCGCGAAGGCTACAACGAAGTGCGCCGTGAGCAATATAAAAAATATTCGCCCACCAGCACGTTGGTGATCGTCAAAGGGCTGGCTCATCCCGATTATCTGATCGAGATCGCCGGCATCGCCGTCCTCTAGCAATGAAAGTCACGGTTCTCGACGACTACCAGCGCGCATTCGATTCTACGGACGCGATCAAGCGGCTAAGGCAGCAGGTCGAAGTCGAGATTTTCACCGAAAAGCTATCGACGGATGATGCGATCATCGGCGCACTCAAAGGCTCGCAGGCGATCATTCCCATCCGCGAGCGCACGAAATTCACTGCGTCCTTGCTTCGAGGTCTTCGCGACCTCGAATTTATTTCGCAGACCGGTAGTCACGTCTATCACGTCGACATGGATACCGCGACCAAGCAGGGAATCGTCGTGAGCTTGGCGCCCGGCGGTAATAGCACGACAGAATTGGCGTTCGGCTTGATGCTCGCGCTCATGCGCCGCATACCACAGAGCGACCGCGCCATACGGCGTGGCGAATGGCCGCTGGTTTTGGGCTACGTTCTCAAGGGCAAAACCCTCGGCGTACTTGGGCTGGGAAAGATCGGCACTGAGGTTGCTGCCGTTGGCCGAGCGTTCGGCATGAAAATCATTGCCTGGGGACCGACGCTGACGGCAGAGCGAGCGGCAAAGTCTGAGGCGACGTTTCTGCCGCTCGAGGAAGTCTTGAAGACGGCCGACGTCGTCTCCATCCATCTCACTCTGTCCGAGAAAAGCAAGAATCTTTTGAATGAACCGCGCCTTCGCCTAATGAAGAAATCGGCTTATCTCGTCAACACGGCGCGCGGCGCGATCGTCGATGAAATTGCGCTTGTAAAGATTCTCAAAGATAAACACATCGCCGGCGCTGCCCTCGACGTCTTTGTCGAAGAGCCGCTGCCGAAGAATCATCCATTGCTTGAGCTGGACAATGTCCTGCTCACGCCCCACCTCGGCTGGCCCACGGATTCCGGCTTCGAAGGCTTCGCCGAAAACGCGGTGACCAACATTCTCGATTACAGGGAAGGCAAACTCACGCGCGCACTCAATCCCGAAGCGCTCGAACACCGCGGCAAACTTACGTGAACGTCGCTCCAGTCCTGTATCCACTTCAAGTCGTCAAATTTCTTATTCGGCGCTCAATTGCGCCGTATGAAAGACTCGATTATCCTGATCGATAAATTCGAGCACCGCCGATGTCGGAGCCGTTTTGGGATCGACCGTGATCTTGCCGAAGTTAAAATTCTCCGCGAGATAGTATTCGAAACGCCGAGCCGTACCGTCCGTAATACGGTTTAGCGGCGCCGCCAGCGGCCCGGCCGTGATGTCCTTAAGTCCGCCGCCCTTGGGGATTTTTGTGATCGCCGCGCAGTGCATATCGCCGCTGAGAAAATACACGCCACGAATTTTCTTGTCATTAATATATCGCAGAAGTTGTTCCCGTTCCTTGGGAAATCCGTCCCAGCGATCGCTGCCTCCGCCGGCCATCGGTACGCTCGTCACGATGAACTTAAAAATCGCGGTTGATTTGGCTATGCCGTTGAGGAGCCATTCTTTTTGCGCCTTGCCCAATATTGTTCCTTTTTTCCGGTCTCGATACTGGCGCGCGTCGAGAATGAAAAGCTCAACGCCCCGGCCCCAGCGAACTGATCGGTAAATCCGCTCCGGTTCACTGCTTGGATGTCGAATCGGCCAATAATCCAGAAAGGCCTTTCGACCTATCGGCGCCAGTGGATTATTCGGCAAATAGTCGTCTGCCACCTCGTGATCGTCCCACGTCACATAGACGCTGGCCTCGTCAAAGCAATATTGCGACGAAAGGTCATCGCGATTGGTGCGATACTTCGCCCAAAATTCATTTAATTGCCGCGCCGTGCCGTTGCGGTCGGCGTAAATTGTATCCCCTAGATGCATAAAAAAATCTGGGTGCTGTGCCCGCACCGCATTCATGACCATGAAGGGTTTGTAGCTTTCCCGCGTGTCGGCGCTGAAGCAAAATGTCACTTTGGCGTCGTCGTCGGGCCGCGGCGCGGTTACGAAACTTGCGACATGCCCCGGCATCTTGCCCTTCACCTCGGCGCGGTAATAATAGCGCGTCGCCGCTTCGAGACTTTCCAAAGATATAATTGCGGTAAAATCATGTTCGGGACTAACCGGATATTCGTCGGTTGAAAGAAATGTTTGGAGGCGCGGATCTTTGGCGTACTGCACCGAGACTTGGCTCCCGGGGTCGGCACGCAGCCAAATCAGCGCGCTGTTTGCGGTCACGTCGCCCGAGACGTAACCGAGCGAAAGTCCGGTCGTCGGATCGGGCCGGATCAGCGCCGGCGCGCAACCGGTTTGGCTCCAAAGCGCCGGTCCGGCGACGCCCGCCAAAGCGATGGATTTCAGAAATTCGCGGCGATTCATCGCTGGTTAGACGTAGACTTTGTCCCAAATCCATTCACAAAGCCAACCGGCGAGCGTAATCACCGCCGCCGCCATCATGACGGCTGTCGATGTGTCCATAGATCTCCTGAAGATGAGCTGTGAAAGATTTTTCGAGGGCATCGGATGCTGTGAATTAAATCGCAAGCGCAGACTTCGACTGTAAAGGGCGCGCGTCGGATTTGCAAGATCCCCGACAAAGCATCGGTTTGTTTGACTGGCCGCAACCGCTAAAGTCGTTTAACCCCATAACTTTCGAGACAGCTAAGGATATCAACCGATACCGATACCGCAGGAAAAGTTTGGGCCCAGGTCGACCACGACGAATGCGCGCAGCCGGATCGCGATCTCACAAGCATCCCGAGCCTCATCGCCCAGGAAAACGTCATCGCCGAATGCATTTAACTTGGTTCGAAGCCAATGAACTCGATGCCGACCGCTAGTCAAGATGACCCGGACGATCGATACGATCGAGCGCTGGGGGGCAAGCGGATTGGATGCGAGATACGTCTACGACATCGAAGTCCACGCGTCTCGTGACCGCTTACGGCTTAATGATCAACGACGATTGCTCTTCTTCCTCTTTCGCCTTTTCCTGCGACATGAAGAAAGCAAGGCTCTTCTGCACGAGGCCGGTGAGAAATGAAATATCCAGCGGCCTGGGATCTCCTTCGCCTACCTGCAGCGCAACGGCGAGCGATAGCTTCGCCGCGTCGAGGCGATTGGTTTCAAAAAAGTACAACGCCATATCTTCCATGCGTCGTTTGAATGCTTGGCCGTTTGCGCCGGAACAAAGCGCCTTCACGGCTTCGCGGACGATGGCGGCGAAGCGCTCTTCCTTCTGTAAAGGATTAAGCACGAGACGGCTGGTCTGCGCTTCTTGAAGTTGCGCCACGAATGCTTGCACCCAGTCGTCCATCAAAATCCAGTAACGCAGTTCCGGCTCGTCCAGTAGACGCCGTGACTGTTCGCGCCAGGCGCCATCGCGGACTTGTGCTGCATCGAGTTTCCGATAGACCGGGTGCAATTGCTCTTTGGGTTTGGCCGTAGCAATCATCGATCGCAGTTCATGAAAGTTTTCCAATCCGCTCTGCCCGCGCGCTTTCGCCTTCTCGTAGCCTTGATAAATCATCTGATCGGCAAACTCCCAAGGAATCGAGATCATGCCCACATCGTGTTGCTCCCTGATGTCCTGGGCCATTTTGCGCAGCTCCTTGCGCCGCATATGCATCCCGCCGATTCGCAGCAGGCCGTCACGATCCTGAAGCATCGCTTGGATGACCTGCAAACCATGATTGGGTTGCGGCTTGGCGATCCAAATCAATCGCCCGCCACCGCCGTCGACGGCAGACATGTAGGCTTCGATATCCGTAGCGCGACTAAAGACCGCCGCCGCGGGGTTATTCTCCCCGGACTCTTCGTGCGGTATGGTCAGCCCCCTTTGTCCAAGTTTAAAAAATGATCGCCTGATCTCTTTCCTGATTTCCTTATCGGATGTTTGCTTGTCGATTTCGACCAGCGCTTCGACGGCCGTCGAATCCAGAATTCTACCGAGAGCAAAAGCCACTGCCAGGTCAATCTCTTTTTCTTTGCCAAAATGACTTTTCAAGCGAGGAACAAGATCCACGGAAGCGTCGACCGCTAGCCCTGCCACCCGCAGCCTGTCGAGCCCCTTCCGAATCTGTTCTTCATGGGACTTATTTTTTGCCAACGTTATCGTCCTTTACCACGCAAAGGGGCACAGCATGCTCCCTTCAAACGTTATTGCCGGCCGCAATGGCACCGCATGCCGTGCCCTTACAATTTACAATTTGGCAAGGTCGGTCATCTTACCCTGCCGGCCAGCGAACGCGAAGTTTGGCCATTCTTCCACCTGTGCATCACGATGGTTGTCGCGATACCATTTTGCGATTTCGCCCGCCGGTGCAAACCAGACTTTGCCGTGGCTCTTGGCATAGCGGATGAATTCCCGCAACAAAAGCGCTCGAAACGGCCGCCCGCCGACAAACGGGTGAT
>WNFV01016972.1_pt1 | contig 12707 bp, 8 predicted proteins | sample 5400101 | NCBI WGS metagenome assembly WNFV01 (sample SAMN13153361, study PRJNA577476) | soil metagenome | isolation source: 115 cm soil or saprolite under grassland replicate 1 | place: USA:California | collected 2016-06-15
GTCGTGTGTTGGGTGATGTGCGGTGGTGTCTCCACCGTCGTGGTCACGCCAGGGCTTCGCCCCGGTCAAATGACCGGGGTTGCCGGCTCTTGGGATGCGCCGGGCCTGCGAACGGGAGCGCTGCGTGGGGTTGGCAGAGCTCAGCCGCGGGACAGGGCCAGCCGCGCCATCCGCGGGGGAGCACCCCTTGAGGTCCAGGCGAAGGTGGCTGCGGGTCGTTCAACCGACCAAGTCCGGGCAGCTGCCGCGACCCTGCTGCCGTCACGTCGACGCGCGCGCAGCCCGATCAGTGTTCGGCGAAAGGGTCAGCTGAAGTCGAGCTGGGCGAGCTCTCCGCGGGAGCTGACCCCCACCTTGGCGAAGACGTTCCGCAGGTGGAACGCCACTGTGCGCGGGGAGACCCAGCACTGGCCGGCGACGTCCTTGTTCGACAGTCCCGTGCTGACGAGCTGGGCGATCTTGGCCTCCATGGGCGTGAGTTGCAGCAGGGTGGACGGGTCCCGTTTGCGGGCGGTCTCCCCCGACGCTCGCAGCTCCTGCGCGGCGCGGGCGACCAGCGGCCGAGCGTCCAGGTCGGCGAAGGTCTCCAGCGCTGACCGCAGGTGGCTGCGTGCGTCGACTCGACGGTTGGTGCGCCGCAGGAACTCGCCGTAGGCCAGCTGCGTCCGAGCCTGGTCGTACGGCCGGGACGTGTGCCGGTGGTGGCCCAGCGCTTGCTCGAACAGCTCTGCTGCTTGGGCGGGGTCCGCGGTGATCGCCCGCCCGAAGGCCACGTCGGCCAACGCCCACGGATGGTTAGTCGCGGCGGCAAACGGTGCGAGTTCGTCCACCCAGGCGAGGGCGAGCGCCGGCTCGCCGGCGCGCGCCGCCGCCCCGATGCGGTCCACCGCGGCCATCCGTTGGAGAGCCGGCAGCCGCATCGCGCCCAAGTGGTGCAGTGCCGCCGCAGCGTCTGGGTCGGCAGCGGCTCGCGTGCCCTTGGCCCAACGCGTCAGGTCGTGCACCGGGTCGGTCAGAATCCCCAAGGGATGGGTCGCCACCACTGCTTCGAGTTGTCCGAGGTGGTGGTCGTAGTCGTCGGTGCCCGCCAGGGCGGCGAGCAGGGTCAGCCACGCCAGCGGTGCGGCCGTGAGTGTGGGCTGGCCGACGCTGCGCGCCAAGGTGAGCGCTTCGTCGACGGAACTGCGCAGCGCCGCCCATTTGCCGGCGAGCAGCTGACCGAACGCGAGCCGTTCCAGCCCGTAGATGACCGCCATGCCTGCACCGCTTTCGCGGGCGCTGGACACCATGGTTGCGTAGAAGAAGCGCGTTGCCTCGTCGTCGCCGAGGTTGAGGGCGGTGTTGCCGACGTTCCCCAGCACGTCCAGGTCCTCAACCTGGCGCCCGGCCTGCAGGGCGCGCTCGAGCGTGGCCACTGCCTGCGCCCAGTCGCCGTCGGCCGAGGCGGTCAGGGCGCGCAGCAGCAGCTGCAGGCATCGCGTGCGGGGCGTGTCAGAGGGGGTCGCGGTCAGCAGACGGGCCTTCACGTCGTCGGCGAGGGTGGCTCCGCTGTCGCCGCCGTAGGTGCGCGTCAGCGTGGCCGCCGTCGCCATCTCCAAGGCCCTGCCCGGGTCCAGGTCCGCGACGGCGCGCGCGGCAAGGGTGAAGATGCGATGCGCGTCACTCGCAGAACCCACGTTGACCTCGATGCGGGCTCGCAGCCGGTCGATGTCCGCTCGCAGCAAACCGTCGGAAGCGAGCTCCCGTGCCGAGGCGGACAGTGCCCGAGCGCCCGCCGCCTGCCCAGACCCCCATGCGTTCCGGGCGGCCGCGAACAGGCGCGCCGCGCGCACGGACTCGTTGACCGTCAGGGCCGCGGCTCGCTCGAAGGCGGCGGCAGCCGCGACGTACCCACCACGCTGCTCGGCGCGGACCCCAACCTGGTGCAAGGCGTCGGCGACGTCCCGGTCGGGCCCGTCCGCCGCTGACGCACGATGCCACGTCGCCCGGTCAGGGTCACCGTCGCGCAGCGCGTCCGCCAGGGCCCGGTGCGTGTGCCGGCGCTCGAAGCTGGTGGCCGCCTGGTACACCGCGGAGCGAACCAGAGGGTGCCGGACGGCGGCGACGTCACCGGTGACGGTCAGCAGACCGGACCGCTCGGCCTCCTCCCACGCGGCGGCCTGGACACCCAGGCGGCTCGCCGCTGCCCGCATGGTGTCAACCCGGCCGGTGTCGTCGGCAGCCGCCACCAGCAGCAACGTCTGCACCTCCTCGCTCAACCGGCGGCAACGGTCGAGGAAGGCGCGCTCCACGCCCGCAGTCAACGTCAGCTGCTGCGGCAGCGGCGCCGCTCCGTACAGCTGGTCGGCGCTCAGAGTGGTGGGCAGCTCAAGCAACGCGAGCGGGTTCCCCCCGCTGTCGCGAACCAGCCGGTCGGCGACCTCGCCTGGCAACTGCTCCCCGCTGCGCTGGTCCAGAAGCTGACGGGCGGCCCCCTCATCAAGACCACCAAGCTCGAGCACAGGCAAGCCGTGCGGCCTGAACGCTCCGGCAGCCGCATCGCCGCCGGTGTAGCGGGCGGCGAACACCATCACCACCGGGTCAGCGTCCAGTTGACGCGCCGCGAACAGCAACGCGTCCGCTGAGGCGGAGTCGAGCCAGTGTGCGTCGTCCACGACGCAGACGACGGGGCCGCCCTCGGCTGCGTCGGTCAGGGCTGACAGGGTCGCCATCCCGACCATGAACGGCTCGACCGTTGGGCCGTCTTCAAGCCCGAACGCCACGCGCAGCGCGCGCGCCTGAGGGACCGGCAGCCGCTCGAAGTTGACCACCGGACGCAGCAGCCGGTGTAGCGCAGCGAACGGCAACGGCGATTCAGACTCCACACCGGCAGTGCGCAGCACGCGTGCCGCCTCAGCGGCCGGTGCCGCCTGCTGGGCCGAGACGAGGTCATGTACCAGGGCGGACTTGCCGACCCCGGGCTCCCCCAGCACCACCAGCACCCCAGCGCGTCCCGCCCGCGCCCGCTCCACCAGCGCGGCAAGCTCTGCTCGCTCCCGCTCGCGGCCGAGTAGCACCCGCCGACCGTACTACGACGCGTGAACGCTGCTCGGCCAAGCCTGTGGCGTGCGGTGGCCGGCCGGGGCTTCCCGTCCCGGCTACTTGCCACGGTTCCGGGCGACCTGCTCGCGTACGGCCGGTGCCACCTCGGCGGCGAAGCGTCGCAGCTGCGGTACCGGATCTTCCGATGGGCCGAACACGAACGTGTCCATCCCGTGGTCGACCGCAAGCTCGGTGAGCTCGTCGACCCATCGCTCGGCCGAGCCCTGCAGGAACCCGCCCGACCCGTCGATCGCGCCCCAGACGTTGTAGACCCGCCGGATCCGCGCCGGATCACGGCCGGCGGCGACCGCGGCTTCGTCGATCCGCGCGTGCATGCCGGCGAGCTTGTCCGGCGTCGCCCAGCCGCTCGACGGCACCCAGCCATCGGCGGCACGCCCCAGCAACGCAAGGGTGCGCGGACCGCCGACGCCGAGCCAGATGCCGATCTCGTGCACGGGTTGCGGGCCCGGCTTCACGCCAGCGAGCCGATAATGCCGGCCGTCAAAGCGGACCGAGCGCTGCTCCGACCACATCAGCCGGACGACCTCGATCGCCTCGGCGAGAGCCTCGACCGCCTCGCCCGGCGACCGCCGCGGGCCGCCCATGGCCACGACGGCCTCCCAAAACGACCCAGCGCCGAGACCGAGCTCGAACCGCCCACCCGACATGACGTCGAGACTCGCCGCCGCCTTGGCCATGACCGCGGGCGGGCGCAGCGGCAGATTCGCCACATCGGGGAAGACGCGAACGCGCTCGGTCTTCGCCAGCAGCGTCGCCATCAGCATCCAGGTGTCGAGAAAGCGCCGCTGGTACGGATGGTCCTGGATCCCGATCAGGTCCAGGCCCTCCTCGTCCGCGATGCGAGCAAGCGCCAGCACCTCGTCCAACGTCCCCGCCTGAGGAGTCGGGAAGACGCCGAACCGAACCGGGAGGCCGTAGTCCGTCATAAGTGCTCCTTCGACGTGTCACTGAGCCTCTCCAGCCCACTCTGCCAACGCTGCGTGACGCCATTTCGCACCACGACCGGCACCACGCGCGCGTACGGTCGACACGATGGTGACCTGCTCATTTACGAGTCCGTCACCGATCAGGACTCTGCTGGACTCCACTGTCGATGCCTGCGCCGCAGGCCCGGGGTGAACCGGGCGGCGGTGTGTCCCGTTTGTGTTACTGAAGGCGCTGCGCGATGGGAGGCCACGCTGTGCGCTTCATGGTGCTCGGACCGCTGGAGGTTCGCGACCGCTTCGACGAGCGGGTCCGGCTCGGCTCGCCGAAGCTGCGTGCCGTCCTTGCCGTGCTTCTGGTGAGCGCCAACCGCCCGCTGAGCGCGAGCCGTCTGGTCGGTGCCGTCTGGCCCGACCGGCCGCCGCCGACTGCGGTCGGCGCATTGCGCACCTATGTGTCCACGTTGCGCCGTGAGCTGCAGCTCAGCGGCGTCCAGCCGCCGCGGCTGGTCACCGACGCGACCGGCTACCGGATGGACGTGACCGCGGCCGATCTCGACCTGCTCGCGTTCGAGGAGCTCGCCACGCGCGGCGAGCGGGCGCTGCGCGACGGCGATCCGCTGGCTGCCACCGAGCAGTTGAGCCGTGGGCTCGCCCTGTGGCGCGGGCGGCCGCTCGAGGATGTCGCCGTCGACGCCGACCCCGACGGCCGGCTCGTCGTGGCCGAAGAACGTCGGCTGGCCGCCAGCGAGACCCTGGTCGAGGCCCGCCTGGCGCTCGGTCAGCACGCCGAGCTCGCCGCCGAGCTGCGCGCGCTGGTGGAGGAGAACCCGCTGCGCGAACGGCTGTGGCAGCACTGGATGCTCGCGTTCTACCGGGCCGGCCGGCAGGCCGAGGCGCTGGCGACGTACCGGCGGCTGCGCGACCGGCTGCTCCGAGAGCTCGGGACCGAGCCCGTCCGCGCGGTCCGTGACCTTCACGAGCGCATGCTGGCCGCGGACCCGGTGCTCGACCTGCCGGGCCAGATGTCGCTGGGGACGCGAACTGTGGTGCCGCGCCAACTGCCGGCTGACGTGGCCGCCTTCACCGGCCGCGCCGCCGAGCTGGCCGAGCTCGGGGCCCTGCTCCGGCGTGATCTGGACGACCGCGTTCCGCCGATCGGTGCGATCGACGGCGTCGCGGGGGTCGGCAAGTCCGCGCTCGCCGTGCACGCCGCGCACCTCGTCGCGGGGAGCTTCCCGGACGGACAGTTGTACGCCGACCTGTCGGACGGTACGCCGATCGGCGTACTCGGGTGGTTCCTGCGTGCACTCGACGTATCCGGCGCCGGGCGGTATGACGTGGCCGAGGCCGCCGGTAGGTTCCGGGCCGAGACCGCGACCCGGCGGCTGCTCGTCGTACTGGACAACGCGACCGACGAGGCCCAGGTGCGGCCGGTGCTGCCGGCCGGGCCTGGTTGCGCGGTCTTGGTGACCAGTCGGCGAGTCCTGGCGACACTCGACGGCGTACGTCATGTGCATCTCCGCCCCCTGGCACCGGGCGAGTCGCTGACACTCCTCGGCCGGTTGGCCGGACCCGAGCGGGTCGCTGCGGATCCGCCCGCTGCGCGGCAGCTGGTCGCGCTGTGCGGAGGGCTGCCGCTGGCGGTGCGGATCGCGGGTGCCCGGCTAGCGGCACGCCCAGCTTGGCCGATCCGGACGCTGACCGGCCGGCTGGCCGACACCCGCCGCCGTCTCGACGAGCTGCGCGCAGGCGACCTCGACGTCCGGGCGTCGCTGCTGGTCGGGCACCGCCTGCTGGCCGCCGGATCGGAGGCCGAACGCACAGCCGCGGCGGCCTTCGGCCTGCTCGGTCTGCCCGACGCGGCGGACCTCAGCCCACCGTTCGCCGAACGGCTGCTCGCAGCAACGGACCCGATGCCGGTGCTGGAGCTGCTGGTCGACGCGCAGCTGCTGGAAAGCCGGGCGCCGGGCCGGTACCGCCTGCACGACCTGCTGCGCCTGCTGGCCCGCGAACTCGCCGCCGAGTCGTGGTCGCCGGACGAGCTCGCCGCGGCGCTGACCCGGTCGATGCGCTGGCAGGTCGCCACCGCCTGGAATGGGTACGCGGCGCTGCGTCCGGGCGACCCGCGGCTCGGCACCGCCGGTGACTGGGCCGAAGGCGGTACGCCGCTCGGCTCGGTCCGGGCGGCGCTGGATTGGTTCGAGAGGGAACGGGCAAACCTGCTCGCGAGCGCCGAGCAGGCCGCCGCGACCGACGGCATACCGGACGAGATCCCCGGGCAGCTGGCGCGGGCATTGTTCGCCTTCTTCCACATCCGCGGGCACCGGGCCGACTGGATGCGGCTGAACCGGACGGCGCTGGCCGTCGCGCGCCGGACCCGGGACACGTACGGCGAAGCCTTCGCGCACCGCGATCTGGGCGCGGCCCACGAATTACAGGGCGACTTTGGTCAGGCCATGGTCCACCTGCGGGCCGGCCTGAAACTGTTTGGCCAGGCCGGAGACGACATCGGCCTGGCCTCCTGCCTGAACGGGCTCGGCACCGTGTATTACAGTCTCGGCCGGTACGGCCCGGCCGCCGCCTGCCTGTCGCAGGCGCTGGCGATCGCTCGCAGGCTCGGCGACCCGCACAGCCAGGGTGTCTACCTGAACAACCTCGGGCCGGTGTACGGACGACTCGGCCGGTACGTCGACGCGCTGCGTTGCCTTGCCGAGTCCGGCGGGATCTTCGGCGAGCTGGGCAACCGGCGCGGACAGGCCGCCGCCTTGACGAACGTCGGCGAGCTGCACGAGGCGGCGGGCTCGCTGACCGAGGCCCTGGCCGGGTACACCGCCGGGCTCGAGGTGTTCCGCGAACTGGCCGACGAGGCGGGCCAGGCGCATTGCCTGACCCACCTCGGCCCCGTGCATCGCGGCCTGGGGCGGCCCGATCAGGCGCTGGAGTGCCTGCGGGCCGCGCTGGCGATCTGCGAACGCACCGACGACCGGCGCGGTGCGGCGCAGTGCCTGCGGTTGCTGAGCGAGACGCTCCAGCAGGTCGGACCGCCCGGCAACGGTCAACGCCGGAGCGCGAACGAGTAGACGTTGCCGCCGCCCTTGTCGCCGTAGGTCGCCGCGTAGACCTTGCCTTGGGCGACGACCGGTCCGGAGTACACCGCGCCCGAGGCCCGACCCGACCACAGCCGCTGGCCGTTCGTAGCCCGTAGCCCGTAGACGGAGCCGCCGCCAGACCCGACGTACACGACCCCGTTGGCCACCGCGGGCGACGAGAGCACCGGACCGGAGGCGCGGAAACTCCACCGGACGGCACCGGTCGCCGCGTCCAGGGCGAGCACCCGGCCGTCGTTGTTGGTGCCGATGTAGACGGTGCCGTCGACCACCGCGGGCGAAGACTGGATCGACGCGAGGATGTTCGTGCCGTACTGCGTCTTCCACCGCTGCGTGCCGGTCGCGGCGTCCACGGCGTACACGTTGCCGTCCCGCGAGCCGAAGTAGACGGTGCCGTCGACGACGGCCGGTGTCGAGGAGTTGTGGCCGCCGGTCTGGAACGACCACAGGACGGTGCCGGTCGCCGCATCCAGCGCGTAGACCCTCTGGTTGAGGGACGCGGCGAACACCTTGCCCTCGGCGACGGTGGGTGACGAGTAGAACCCGGAACCGTTGCCCCCGTTGGGCTTGGCGTCCCAGATCCGGGCCCCGGTCGCGGCGTCGAGCGCGAGCACCTGATCCTCCGTCGTGGCGGCGTACAGCACCGATCCGGCCAGCGTCGGCGAGCCGACGATGTTGCTGATGGAGGCGCCGACGTGCCAGCGGGTCGCGCCCGTCACCGCGTCGAACGCCCAGATCGAAGAGGCCGGCCGGTTGATGCCGAGGTAGACGATCCCGTCTCCCACAGCCGGCGAGGTGTCGGACCAGTCCCCGTCCAGCGCGCTGTCCGGCTTGGCCCACAGCTGTTGTCCGGTGGCCGCGTCGAGCGCGTGCAGCCGGCCGTCCGAACCGCCGACGTACACCCGGCCGTCGGCGATCGCCGGTGACGACAGGACGCTGCCCGCCACATTCGTCACCCACTGCTGGCGTAGCCCACCGACAGTCGACGCCGACAGCGCGGTCTCGGCGGTGTTGACACCCAGGTGAGCGGCCCCGTTGCGGAACTGGGTCCAGTCACCGGTCGTGACGGCGCTCGCCGGTGCCGTAGCCACCAGCGGCGTCATGACAAGCGCAGCGAGCCCGAAAAGCGCCCGCACCCGACACATCCGTCCAATCATGACCCGACGATCGCGCGCGGGCATCAACGATCGATCAAAGCAGCCGCTCGAGCAGACAGCCGGACGCCCGTCCCTCGGCCGGACGCGTGGTCCCGAGAGGGGGACGGGCGACCACGGTTCGCCGCCTGGCCTACCGTTACGGCCGGGTAGCTCTTGCGATTGGCTCGGAACGCATGCAGAGAAGGAACCCGTCCCACTTCAACTCATACCGGGATCCACCCTGCATGCCGTGCTGACCCGGCAGCTGCTCCGCTGCCCGGGCAAGCTCCAACGCCACCGCCCTCCGCGAGTTCGGGCGACATGTTGCCCATGGCCACAGTCTCACCCGCCACGAAGACCGCCCGGCACCCGGCAGCCGGATCACAAGCCTCCGGCTCCGGGGTAGAGCGGACGGATCAGGCTTGGTCGGTGGGCATGATCCAGAGCTCGCCGACAGCGGTGTGGCGGGGCCGGGTCACCATGTAGGCGACGCCGTCGGCGATGTCCTCCGGGGCGAGGACCTCGGTTTCCTGGTAGAACGGGTCGATCATCTCGTTGCGAACCTGGGGTTCGTTGTGCGAGCCCAGTTCGGTGTCGACGCCGCCGGGCTCGAGGACACCGACGCGTACGTGCCGTTGGGTGATTTCCTGGCGTAGTGACTCGGTGAATCCGTTGACGCCGAACTTGGTTAGGTTGTAGACGCCGTAGCCGTTCCAGGCGACGCGGCCGGCGATCGAGCTGATGTTGACGATGTCGGCGACCCGGCGCGGGCCGTCCTCGGCGGCATGCAGCAGGTGCGGTAGGGCGGCGCGAGTGGTGTAGAGCAGGCCGTTGACGTTGACAGCGAGCATGCGTTCCCACTCCCCGACGTCCGCGCCGGCGACGGGGCCGAGAAGCATCAGGCCGGCATTGTTGACGAGGATGTCCAACCGTCCGAAGCGCTCGACGGTCTGCTGCACGGCCGCCTCGGCCTGGCTGCGGTCGGTGATGTCCGCTCGCACCACCAGCGCGGAGCCGCCCGCCTTGTCGATCTCGGCGGCGACATCTTCCAGACGATCCTTGCGACGGGCAACGAGCGCGACAGAGGCACCGTGCACGGCGAGCTGGCGGGCGGTGGCGGCGCCGATACCACTGCTCGCGCCGGTGACCAGGGCGGCGGTGCCGGTCAGTTTCGATTCCATGGGGGTGTTGTCCTGCTCTCTCGACGTACGGATGTAGATGGTGGCGGCGGGGCGTCCTATCAATCGCCTCGGCCGATGGGCAGGCGTAGACCTTCAGGCGCGGCTTCTATATGGCCGGCACGGCACCCATCTGCTGGAGGAGGCTCAGCATGTCGAGCTGGGCGCGTTCCTCGACGATCTTGCCGTCGGCCAGGCGGTAGAACGCCATGCTCTGCGCGCGGACGGCCTTGCCCGTCGCCGCGACCCTGGCGAATGTTCCCCGGTGGGTGCCCGTCATGGTGTAGCGCACAGCGACGGTGTCGCCCTCGGCCACCATGTGATCCACCGTCCACTTTAGGTCCGGGAAGGCGTTGCTGTTCGCGGCGACGATGTCGAGATAGGTGTCCCGGCCTCGCTGCTGCTGTCCGGCGAAGTGCATGACGATGTCCGGGCTGATGAACTCCTCCGCCAGCGCGGCGTCGCCGGTGGGGAGGAACTCGCCGGTGAAGCGCTCCATGATGCGCTTGTTCGACTCGGCGGTCACTTGTCTCGTGTCGGATTCCGCGGAGGCGGCGGAACTGGCGTTGCCGTTGGCCGTGCCGGCCGCGGCGTCACCACCCGATCCGCAGGCCGCGAGGGTGAGAGCTGCCAGCGCCGCGAGTACGACCGCTAGCTTGTTGCGTCGATGTATGGTTCGTCCTTCTTGGGAGGATTCCGACGTACCGGCGTGGGACGTCGTGGTGAGGGAGTGAGCGTTTGCCGGTGCCTGTGACCCTTCCTGCGCGAGAGCTGGCCGGAGAGGGATTCCGGCGGGGTGACTCAGGCGTCGCTGTGGGCGAGGTTGCTGGACAGCTCGCGGTAGGCGTCGGCCTGGTCGAGGAGGTCCTTTGCCTTCTGCTCGACAGTGGCGATCGCGTCGGCGCCGGCGGCGAAGCGCCGCGGCGGTTCGTCCTGGGTTGCGAGCTGGACCAGCGCGTTGGCGAGCTTGGCGGGGTCACCGCCCTGCTTGCCGTTCATGCCGTTCCAGGCATCCACGGTCTGCTTGGTGCGCTCGGCGTAGTCGTCGATCGAGGGCTCGGCGTAGTTCGTCGACTCCGGCGTGAGCAGTTCGGTGCGGAAGAAGCCGGGCTCGACGAGCATCGTGCGGATGCCAAATGGCGCGATCTCGGGAGTCAGCGACTCGATCCAGCCCTCCACCCCGAACTTGGAGGCGGCATACGCGGTGCAGAACTCTTGGCCGACGATGCCGGCGGTCGAGGAGATCGTGACGATGAGGCCGCAACGCTGGGCGCGCATGACCGGAAGTACCGCGCGGGTGACGTTCACCGGGCCGAACAGGGTGGTCTCGATCTGCGCCCGGAAGTCCTCAGGGCTGATCTCCTCGAAGAAGCCGGCGTAGAAGTTGCCCGCGTTGTTGACCAGTACGTCGATCCGGCCGAACCGGTCGACGGCGGCGCGTACGGCGTCCTCGGCGTCAGCGGGGTCGGTGACGTCGAGCTTGACGACGAGGAGGTCGTCGTGCGTTCCGAGCGCAGAGCTGACCCTGTCGGGGTTGCGTCCGGTGGCGACGACGGCGTCACCGGCGGCCAGGGCGGCCGTCGCGATGTCGACGCCCATGCCGCGGCCGGCGCCGGTGATGAACCAAACCTTCTTGTCAGTCATGCGAGTGCACGTCCCTCTGGCGGTGGCACTCTCCACAAAACCAGCCGCCGCGAGGCGGGAGGAGGCCCTGTTAAAGGGGCACTGAGAGGGACCCCCAAAGCCGGGGAAGCGCTCCTAGAGCTTCCGGAGCACGGGTCGGGGTGACAGGTCGGCGTCTCTGGTGATGCCGAATGGTTGTCAGACTGCAGTCTGCCGGATCCGGCGGCGCAACTGCTTCTTGACCTGCAGCGGGGTGCGTCCGCGCATGTAGTCGCCGTGGTTGGGCCGGTGGTGGTTGTAGTCGACCAGCCACGCCTGCAGTGAGCGGTCGAGCAGGGCGATGTCGTCGACTCGGCCGCGGTGGAAGTGGGGCCGGTAGAACTCGTGAAGCACGGTGCCGTGGAACCGCTCGCAGACCGAGTTGTGGTTCGGGGAGCGGGGCGGGATCCGGTGGTGGACCAGGCCGAGCTCGGCGGCGTGGACCTGGAAGGTCTTCCCGACGAACTCGGGCCCGTTGTCGGTCAAGATGCCCTCCAGCCTGATCCCGTGCTTGCGCAGCGCCTTCTTGAGGTGGTCGAGGAACCCGGCTGCGACGGCGGCGGTCTTGTCCCCGACGATCAGCTGGACCACCGCGATGCGGGTGGCCACGTCGACCGCGGTGAGCTGCCAGACCGCGCCCACGCCCTTGAGACGGCCCACGTAGAAGGTGTCCAGGCTGACCACCTGCCCCGCGTGCGAGGCGTACATGCAGAACCCGAACGGGCCCTGCAAGGCGGCGTCGGTGACCTGGCCGGCATCGGCGGCGGTCAGCGACGCCAACGCCGCGACCCGCTGCTTGGCGGTGCCCAGGTTGTGCCGGCGCAGCACCTTGGCCACCCCGGACGCGGATCGGTCCACGCCACGGGCGTTGAGGTGCCGCAGCAGCGACCGGGCACCAAGCGTGGGACGGGCGACCGCCTCGGCCAGGATCACCGAGACCTCCTCGCTGCTCATCGCGTTGGGCTGGTGCGGCGTGCGCCGGTCCTTGGGCAGCAGGGCCGACAGGCCGTACTGCTCGGCCTTGTTGACCCACTCGTAGTAGGTCTTGCGCGAGACGCCGAACACCCGGCAGGCCTCGGCAACGTTGTTGATCCTGGCGGCGTACTCGATCAACCGGACACGACGGTCGTACACAATGTCTTCGTGGGTCACGGGATGGCTTCCTGTTCTCTAGATCTCAGCAATCCAGAGACTGCCTCCCGTGACCCACACCCGCACGGAGGCTGGCCGGGCCAGGTGTCACCCCAACCCGTGATCCCTAAGTCCTAGAGTGGAAGACATGACAGCCAGGAGCGATCGTCGCGATACCAGTGGCGACGTGCGTGGCGACGTCCGCACGGACATCCGGGAGTTCCTCAGCACCCGACGGGCCCGGATCAGTCCCGAGCAGGCTGGACTGCCCATCTACGGCGGAGCCCGCCGTCCGGTCTCGGGTCTGCGCCGCGAGGAGGTTGCCCTCCTGGCCGGCATCTCGACCGAGTACTACACCAGGCTCGAGCGCGGCAATGCGACAGGCATGTCCGAGAGCGTCATCGACGGCATCGCGCACGCGCTGCAGTTGGACGATGCTGAGCGGACGCACCTGCTCGACCAAGC
>WNFV01007689.1_pt1 | contig 12704 bp, 9 predicted proteins | sample 5400101 | NCBI WGS metagenome assembly WNFV01 (sample SAMN13153361, study PRJNA577476) | soil metagenome | isolation source: 115 cm soil or saprolite under grassland replicate 1 | place: USA:California | collected 2016-06-15
GACCGACACGCCCATCCCGCCGACCGACACACCTATCCCGCCGACCGACACGCCCATCCCGCCGACCGACACACCCATCCCGCCGACCGACACGCCCATCCCGCCGACCGACACGCCCATCCCGCCGACCGACACACCCATCCCGCCGACCGACACACCTGTGCTGCCGAGCGATACGTCTGTTCCTCTATCAGATCCGAACACAGGCCCGGCCACGCCGACTGCGAGCGCGCCGTGAGTGGGGATGCGCTGCATCGCTCCTCTACAATAGATTCGCTGTCGTCAATGCATAACCAGTGGAACACGGCTGAACCATGTCTTTGGCATGGTTTCGACGATGCATTCATGCCGGCAGGTTGTATACGATCCCGATCGCGCCGACGACCGTGGGTGTATGCACGGGCGCAGGCTGGCATACCGGCCGCGCGATCTGCGAATCACGATCTGGTACGGCTTCATCGGAGCCGGCGAATTGGACGATACCGGATTGCAGCAGATCGGCTCGCCCCAGATCGGCTCGCCCCTGTGTAGAGCCGGGCCGTGAAATGCCGCGGCGTGAACGGTTGATCGCCAGCCGGCGGGGTGAAGACACGCTGGCTGCCGACCTGAATGGCTGCCAACTGCGCAATCACTTTTAGCCGAATGACCTCCGGTAGCGGCTCGTAGCCGAGCTGGCGCGCGGTGGCGATCGCCTGTGGATCGCTGATCGTCCAATACAGAAAATCGGTTAACGCCTGAGCCTGCTCCAGGCTTAACCCGGTCGGGCAGCTTATGATCCAGGTATAGATCGCCAACGGCTAGGCATTCGGGCCAGGGGCGTTGGCGCTGCTGTGCCAGGTATGCCGCAGCCGGCGATTGACATAGCGATCAGCAGGGGGGTGATTGCGCGCACAACACGCATAGGAAGCTCCTTCCGCCCAGTTGGCCGGCTTGATTGCTATCATGTGAACCCAGGCTGGGCTCGTCGTCAGCGCGTCAGCTTGCGGTACGAGATCCGGTGCGGCGTATCGGCCTCCTTGCCCAAACGCTTGCGGCGGGCCTCCTCGTAATCCGAGAAGTTGCCGACGTTCCATGTGACCTGGCTGTCGCCCTCGAAGGCCAGGATGTGCGTCGCCACTCGGTCGAGGAACCAGCGGTCGTGGCTGACGACGATCGCGCAGCCGACAAATGCGTCGATCGCCTCTTCCAGCGCGCGCAGCGTGTTCACATCCAGGTCGTTGGTCGGCTCGTCGAACAGGATCACGTTCGCGGTCTCTTTGAGCATCTTCGCCAGCAGCACCCGGTTGCGCTCGCCGCCGGATAGCGCGGCGACTTTCTTCTGCTGGTCGGCCCCCAGGAAGTTGAAGCTGGCGACATAGGCGCGCGAATTCATCTGCCGCTTGCCGAGGTTGATAATCTCGTTGCCCTCGGTGATCTCCTGCCAGACGCTGCGCTCGCCATCGAGCGTATCGCGCAGCTGCTCGACATACGCCAGCTTGACCGTATTGCCGATCGTCAGCGAGCCGCTATCCGGTTTTTCAGCGCCGACGATCATGCGCAGCATGGTCGATTTTCCCGCGCCGTTCGGCCCGATCACGCCGACGATGCTGCCGGGCGGAATCGAAAAGTCCAGGTCTTCGATCAGCACCCGGTCGCCATAGGCTTTCGCGATATGGTGAAAATCGATCACCACATCGCCGAGGCGCGGGCCGGGCGGGATGTAGATCTCCAGATCTTCACGGCGCTGGTCGCTCTCCTGGTTGAGCAGGCTCTCGTAGGCGGTCACGCGCGCCTTGCCCTTGGCCATGCGCGCCTTGGGCGACATGCGAATCCATTCCAGCTCGCGCTCCAGGGTCCTCTGGCGCCGCGAATCGGCCTTCTCCTCGCGCCGCACCCGCTCCTGTTTCTGTTCCAGCCACGACGAGTAATTCCCTTTCCACGGAATGCCGTGGCCGTGATCCAGCTCCAGAATCCAGCCGGCCACGTTATCGAGGAAGTAGCGATCGTGGGTGACTGCGATCACCGTGCCTTTGTACAGCTGAAGATGTTTCTCCAGCCACAGCACCGACTCGGCATCCAGGTGGTTGGTCGGCTCGTCGAGCAGCAGGATATCCGGCTCGGTCAGCAGCAACCGGCAGAGCGCTACCCGGCGGCGCTCGCCGCCGGAGAGGATGGCGATCGAGGTGTCGGGCGCGGGGCAGCGCAGCGCATCCATCGCCAGCTCCAGCCGGCTATCCAGATTCCAGGCGTCGACATGATCGAGCCGTTCCTGAACCTCGGCTTGCTCGGCGATCAGCGCGTCCATGTCCACATCTGGGTCGGAAAAGCGCTCGTTGATCGCGTCGTAGCGCGCCAGCAGCCCCACAATCGGCCGCACCGCCTCCTCGACCACCTGCCTTACGGTCTTGCTCTGGTCGAGCTGCGGCTCCTGCTCCAGCAGGCCGACGCTGATGCCGGGCGACATGACCACCTCGCCCAGGTACTCCTTGTCGGCTCCGGCGATAATGCGCAGCAGGGTGCTCTTGCCGGATCCGTTCAAACCCAGCACGCCGATCTTCGCGCCGTAGTAGAACGACAGCGAGATATCGCGGATGACTTCGCGATTCGGCGGGTAGACGCGCTTGACGCGCGACATTGAAAAGATGATTTGTTCGCTCATAGCTTATTTCTTAACACTTCAGCGTGGGGGGCTGGGGGCGGCCGAGTACCCGGCCCCCCAAACTGTAAAGATGAAGTACCGCTGTGTCAAAGGAAACGGAGATATCGCCGAGCACAAAGTATAATACGTGCGCCGCCGCATGTCCAATCCCAGTAAGCAGGAAGCAGTAACGATCACTGACTCCTGACGCCTGACTCCTGGTCAGCTGCCAAACACCAGCGATGCCAGGTAATCGCCGATCCCGGCCGCGTCGGCCGAGTCGAGGTTACCTAGCACGATCACGGTGACATGGTCGTCGGGGTAGCGCGCGATGTAGGTTGCGAAGCCGTCGATCATGCCGGGGTGGCTGATCCGCAGCCGGTCGCCTGGGCGATCGACCTTCCAGCCGAAGGCATAGTCGCGCAGAAACGGTGTGAACATCTGGCTGCGCAGCGCGGCCGGCAGCAGCGCGTCGGTGTACAGCGCTTGATCCCAGCGATACATGTCTTCGACTGTCGAGTAGATCGCGCCGGCCGCGAACAGCGTCGATGTGTCGAGCGGCAGTGCCGGCGCGCCGACGCTGCCGTAGCCGACCGCGTAGCCGGGGCCGTTGCCCAGCCCGGTTTCCACGCCGCTGTCGCGCATCTGAAGCGGGGCAAAGATCGAGTCGCGCAAGAAATCGGCGTAGGGTTGCCCGGAAACGTGCTCGATGATCCGCCCGAGCAGCACATAGTCGGAGTTCCCGTAGCTGTAGGTTGTGCCGGGCACGTACAGTAGTGGCTCATTGCGGAAGCGCGCGATCAGTTGATCGGGCGTGGCCGGCTGCATCTGGCTCAGCTCGTAGCTGCCGAAATCGGTATAGTTCGGCAGGCCGGATGTGTGCGTCAGCAGATGCTGGATTGTCACAGCGCGCCAGGCATCTGGGCAGTCCGGCAAATGCGCGCAGATCGCATCCTGGACGTTGAGCTTGCCGCGCACCTGCAAGATCATGATCGCGGCGGCCGTGAACTGCTTGGTGATCGAGGCCAGCCGAAAGCGGGTCTGCGCGCTATTGGGCGTGCCGTTCGCGGCGTCGGCCATGCCATAGCCCTTGCTGATTATGACCTTGCCGTTGTGTGCGACCAGCACTGCGCCCTGGAACCACCCGGCGTTGACAATGTCGTTCAGATAATTGTCGATCGTGCGGCCCAGCGGGCTCAGCGGCCCAAGCTGCGCCGGGGCAGCAGCCGGGGCCGGCGCATTCACCGGCGTGGCCTGCACTGCAATAGCGGCTGGCGTGGCCGGTTGGCTCTGCGGTGGGCGCGCCGGCTGGCTGTTGGCTGCCAGCGCCGGGGTGGGCGTGAACGCGCGCGCGATCGGCGCCTGCGGCGCGGAGAACACGGCCGGCGCCGATTGCGGCCCGCTACAGCCGGCCAGTAGGCAGAGCGCCGCCAGCGCGGCGATCGTCAAATTATGCGTTCGGGGCATGGGATGGTTCCTGCTTGGGTTTGTTTGCCGCCCCTATTATACTATACACAGGCATAGATGTGGAATTATAGACTTTTATGGAAATCGGCCCAAGACTTCGGAAGTCTGGAGTACTGCACCTCAACAGCCGCAGTCAAGACTTCCGAAGTCTATAGCGTGTATTTCCGAAATGTCTACCGCGAGTTGCCGGAGCGCGCCGTCTGTAGTAGACTGCGCGTGCCATTCTGAGTGCGCCGTTTTGCGCGGATGCGACATGCAGTTCATTTGGATGTTGGACGGCAACCCGTGATTGCCCAACAGAGAAAACCCCATATGCCAGACTGTCGTGCTATGCCAAACTGAATGGCTATGGAGATGTACAGATGAGCACCGATGCACACACGACTGCGCAACTCATTGCCAGCGCCAAACAGCTTTACGACCGTGGTGATTTTGAAGCCGCCCGAAGAGCCTACGAGCAGGTGCTGAGTGCGCAGCCTCGTATGTCGCCACACGCACACTCTGATCGTGCTGCTACACTGTATTGGCATGGCATGACACTGCTCGAGTTAGGTGATCATACAGGCGCTGAAGCGGCGCTCGTCGAGGCACGCAATATCGAAGCGACCTTTGCCACAGCGCTGATCCAGCGTGCCCGTGAGCGTGCCCCAGAAATCGCTGTAGACGTGGTACTCAATGCGCTGCGGCGACATGGCGACGAGCGGGGATATGGATACAGCGTGTATTATAATAGCACTGCAGCGCTGCTGGCGTTAGGCGCTGAGCGCGGCCGGGCGGCGCTGCTACGTGCTTTGCCACTGCTCCACTACACCAATTCCGACCAGTTGCACTTCTTTGCCGAAACACTGCTCGACCTTGTGTTCAACGATGGGCAGCACCGAGGCAGAAGCCGGTCGCTCTCCTGGCATAAGCAAACTAAACGTTGCACGATTAGCTTTTACGGCGGCAAGAACAATGTTCAGCCAGAGCGCAACGCTGCAACGATCACTGACGTACAGCGCGAAGTCCTCGCCGCCATCGTTGCGCACAACCCGCTGTGGGAATGGGATAGCAACCTACTCACACTGTATGGCTTGCCTGCCGAGCGTGAAGTGTTGCGCGCGTGGTTAGAAAATTGAACGATCTGCTAAAGGACCCCTGTGTCATTCGTTGCTACCTATCTACCCGAAGTCTATACACGATGCGCCGTCCAACATACGCATGCAGCCCGACCATCTTCGGCGCGCGAGATCGTTAGTTTTTGACGCTCTCACCCAACGCGCCTCGGCGGCAACTGAACGCTAACCCGTTGTCCGCGTTCGTCCGCGTCCCTTTTTGGAAATGGAATTGGCATAATGAAACAACGCATCCTGATTCTTTCTGCCAGCGCTGGCTCGGGCCATATCGCGGCCGCCAAGGCGCTGGAGCAAGTGTTCGCGCAGTCGGAAGATGTTGAAGCTGTTATCCACAAGGACGCGCTGGAGTTTACCAATCAGGCCTTTCGCGATTTCTATTCCGAGCTGTACCTGACGCTTGTTAAGCGTAGCCCACACTTCGTCGGCTGGTGGTACGACGAGAGCGACGAGCCATGGCGCACCGATCAGGTGCGGAGCATGATGGATCGGGTTAACTTGCAGCCGCTCACCAAGTTCATCCTGGAATTCCAGCCGCATCTGGTCGTGTGTACGCACTTTCTTCCGGCTGGGTTGGTGGCATACCTGATGGAGAAGCAGCAGCTCGACACGCACCTTTCGATTGTGACCACCGATTACGATTTTCACTCGCAGTGGCTGAGCAAGCTGTTCAACCGCTACTTCGTGGCGACCGATCAGACCAAGGCGCATCTGGTGGCGCTCGGCATTCCCGAGGAACGTGTGACCGTCTCGGGCATTCCGGTCGATCCAGCGTATGGCGAGCCGGTCGATCGCGCGGCCGTGCTGGCGAAATATCGCCTCGACGACCAACGCCCGATCCTGGTGTTCTCGGCCGGCGCGGTGGGCGGCGGCCCGGTGCGCGCCACAGTCGAGCAGCTGATGCTGCTGCGCCACGATGCGCAGTGCATTGTGATCTGCGGCCGCAACGCCGAGCTACGGCGCGAGATCGAGGCGCTGGTGGTGGCGCAGGCCGAAAAGTTTCGTATTCTCGGCTTCACCACCGATATGACCAGCCTGATGCGGGTGGCGACGCTGTTCATCGGCAAGCCGGGTGGGCTGACCGCCTCGGAGGCGATGGCAGCTGGCGTGCCGATGGTGATCAGCTCGCCTATCCCAGGCCAGGAGGAGCGCAACAGCGATTACCTGCTGGAGAACGGCGCGGCGATCAAGACCAACGACCTGACGATTGTGGCCTACAAGATCGACCAGCTGCTCGACGACCAGGAGCGTTTGCAGCGCATGCGTGCATGCGCGCGCATGCTCGGCCGGCCCGATGCGGCCCCGACGATCGTCGATATCCTGCTCAATCATACTGCGCTTCCGCCGATTGAGATCAGCAAGGAGCACCAGCAGTATATGATCGACGTGATCCGCGGCGTGAATATGGCGCCACCGGACTCGATCTGGCCGGCCGGTGAGATCGCGATCTTCGACCAGCGCACCGGCGTGCTGCTCGGCGCGCTGCCGGAGGAACAGTTTGCGTTTCTGGCGAGCCAGCTGGAGCGGGAGAGCGCCGACGACGCCGACTTCTATATCAACGAGGCGTTGATCGAATCGCTACGGCTGATCGGCGCAGATGCCGAGCTGCTCGATCTGCTCCAGCAGGCGATCGGCCCCGACGGCGATGGCGATATCCGCTGGGATCGACGGTAGTGACGAGTGACGGGTGACGGGTGATGGGTGATGGGTGTTTATCACTCCTTGTCTCCCAATACCCAATACCCGATCCCCAATACCCAATACCCAATCAAGGAGACATCTATGCCACGCGTTCTGATTATGCACGCCTCCGTCGGCGCGGGCCATGCCAGCGCGGCGCGCGCGCTGGCCGAAGCCTTCGAGCGCAAGCAGTCCGGCGAGGTGCGAGTGGCTGATATCTTCGATTATGGCAGCCAGGTGTTTCGCGAGATGGTCACGCAGTCCTACCTTCAGCTCAGTGGCAAAGCGCCGCTGCTGTGGAAGATGCTGTATGAGACCACCGACACAACCGATCTCGAGCTGGAGGCGCTGCGCTACCGGCTGCAAGGGCGCTTTGGCCGCCCGCTGGTCTCGAAGTTCGAGCGCTTCGTGCGTACGTACAATCCGGATGTGCTGATCTGCACGCACTTTCTGCCGGTGATGCTGCTGAGCGATCTCAAAGTCGAGGGCGAATGGGCCAAGCCGCTGTACTGTGTGATCACCGATTACATGATTCACAACCAGTGGATCAATCGCGGCGTAGATGGCTATTTTCTGGCCAGTGATATGACCCGCGTAGCCATGATCGCCCGCGCTGCGCCGCCGGCGATCTTGCATGTCACCGGCATTCCGGTGAAGCTGGAGATCGCCGACCCTAAGCCGGCCGAGGCGATGCGCGCACGCCACCGCCTGCCGGCCAGCCCGCCGCTGATTACCCTTTTCGGCGGTGGCGTCGAGCCGCGGCGGGTGCGGCGCATGGTCACAATGCTGCTCGGAAGCGCCACCCCAGCGACATTGACGGTGGTGGCCGGACGCAACGCTGATCTGACTGAGGCGCTATCCGATCTCAGCGATGGCCCGCAGGTGCAGCTGCGCCTGCTCGGCAAAATCGATTACGTCGACGATCTGGTGGCCGCAAGCGATCTGGTGATCACCAAATCGGGCGGCCTGATCGTCAGCGAGGTGCTGGCGCGCGGCGTGCCGATGCTGATCGTCGACCCGATCCCTGGCCAGGAAGAATGGAACGCCGACTTTGTCGCCGGCAGCGGCGCAGGCATCCAGCTGAATCATCCCGAGGCAGTGCCGCCGGCCGCGCTCTTTTTGCTGAGCCAGCCCGAGCGCCTGGCGATGATGCGCGAGCAAGCCCGGCGCTTCGGCCGGCCGCGCGCCGCGCTGGATATTGCCGAGCGCGTGCTGGGGGAGCTGCGCGCTGGTGGGTAGCGCGTTGGCGCTGGCCTTCGCTTGCGCGTCGTCGCGATGCACTTGCCCTGCACGGGCGGCGCCAAGGGGCGCCCGCGCCTTTGCGTTGGCCTTCGCTTGCGAATCGTAGAACTTCATGCGCGATGCACTTGCCCAGCGCGGGCGGCGGCAAGGGGCGCCCGCGCCCCCTGCACCCCCGGCCTGGGACATTCGCCCCTTGGAACCCCAAAGGATGTGCTTGTTCGGGGAAGGTCAGACGCGGATGGCTCTGGTATGCCGAGACAATCGTAACACGGTTCGTTTGTTTTGGCATACCAAAAGCATGTGTCGGTGCGTTGCTCATGCGGCAAGCCTTCATGTGCAGGGGGGCTGGGGGGCGGCTCGCCAGCCCAGCGGGGGCGCGGAGCACGTTAGCCTACCCGCCGGTAGATCGCCGATTCTGCATCGCGGTATTCGAGACCCCAGTGGGCGGGGTCGGCCGCCATCGCCGCGATCAGGCGTGGCTGCGTCCGCGCGCTCACCAGCACCCGCTCCCCTTGAGATTTGTCGATCAGCAGCGCGTTGATCGTGCGCGCGCCGCTGATCGCCAGGTAGTCCTGCCAGAGCGCCAGCGGATAGAGCTCGATGCGCGGGTCGGCGAATACCGGCGTGGCATCGCCCAGCGCCTAGATCAGGTACGAACCGTAGCCCATCTCGTTGAACAGCCGGCCATCGCGCGGATGCTGCCGCAGATACTCCACGGCCGCCACCGGCGTATCGTGCGCGAACAGCCGCGGCGCGCCGGGCACCGCCGCATAGTTTTCGGGCCGTCTCCCCGCGATCGGCAGCCGCATGCTGAATGGCGGCTGCACCACGATCAGGCTGATCAGCAGCGCCACGGCCAGCAGCGCGCGAGCCAGGCCATCGCCGCGCCGCAGGAGCGGGGCCACGCCAATTGGCGCCATGGTCGGTCGGTCACGCCGTGGGATCGCCCGCCCACGCGCCGATCGGTGCGCCGGGTCGGCCGGCCCGCTGCGCGCCCCGCGCACGGCACGGCTGGCGCGCGGCGCGGCCAGACACTGCGCCAGCAGCGGCGCGGCCAGCATACCGTACCAGACCACGTCGCGTTGGCTGCGCGCCGCCAGGATGGCAAAGACACCAGCCAGCAGGCCATCGGTGAGGGTTGGGCGCCGCCGGCTGAACAACCAGGCGAGCGGCAGCGCCAGGAGCGACATGAAATAGACCAGGCCGGGAAGGTTGTGAGCGGTCGGCGGTTGCCATTCCGCCACCAGCGCTTGCACGGCGGGGTCGGTCGCGACTCCGGCGACGTAGTGCACAATGCCCGACCCCAAGGGATTGAGCAGCGTGGCGGCGGCGGTGACGGCGGCCACGGTCGCCAGCACCGCCAGCTGCGGGCGCGGGAGCGCGCCGGGACGCCGGAGCAGGTGGCGCAACGTCTCGCCGGCGCACACCAGCACGACCAGCGCCAGGCCGAGCGTGAACGCGCCGTGGAGGTTGACCCACAGCGCCATGAGTGGCGGCAGCGCCAGCAGCGCGCGCGCGCGGAGCCGCCCGGCAGCGTAGGCATGGAGCAGCAGCGCGAAGAGCGCGAATAGCGGCCAGGAACAGTTCTGCGGGCGGGTCGAGATGTTATCGGCGGCCAGCGCCGCACTAAATACAACAGCCAGCGCGGCCAAGCGCCAGGAGCCGCCGCGGCGCTGGGCATGGAGACCAACCAGACCGAAGGCTAGCAGGCCGAGCAGGTTGCGCAGCAGCACCGGCGCAGCCGGCCCGCCCAGCCGAATAAGCTGATACAGCAGCCATTCGGCCAGCCAGGCGGCGTAGATGTAGGGCTGATCGGCCGGTAGCGTCCAGGCGAAGCGGTTGGTGGTGGGGAGGCCCTGATCAGCGATGATCTGGCCGACCTTGAGATGCCACCAGAAATCGTGCGGGATGGTGGGGGCAAGCGCGACCAAGCTGCCGGCCAGCGCGAGTGCCAGGAAGAACAGGAGCTGATCCCATGTCGGGATGGGCAGTGTACGAGGGAGCAGTCGTGCATGGGTGCGCGCGGCACCGGGAGTGGCGGGAGCAGGTTGGGTCATGGAATGAACGTCGTCCTTTTACGCGCCTATCACAATCCCTTTTTAGAGAATCTACTATAGGGAGTCACTGGTGAAGCCGGCTAAAGAGTAGCGACAGGACGATATATTTGCCTTTTCGTGTTTCTTTGTATTTCACAGCGTCCCCGCGTCAGGCCAATTGATCCAGTGGGTGTTTGGCGCCACGCGTGGGTGATAGCAGGCGGGATTGCTGGACACCAGCACATCCGCCAGCATCTGAAAGGTTATATTGTCACTGGGCTTTTCTTCCGCAGCAATATCAGGATGATTCCACGCATCCAATCGAATGAGACGCGGGAGATCAGTAGGTATGAGTTGGTGCAGTTCGTCCTCTGTAGCGAACAGCAAATCACGATAGTCTAATGCTAAGCTTCGTAGCAGATCCACTGCCATGACACACGGTGGCTTCACCAGCGTGATGCCTCGCGCCGCGAATACAGACGGATCTGCGGGAATGGGAATAATAATATCGCGAATACGAATCGTCTGGGCCAGCGCACGAACTTCCCAGACATTATCTTCAGCGAATGTCGATCCCTCCAGTCCATCAGCGGTTGGGTGAAGAATCAGATAATGGGGCTGTTCAGCGGAAGAATCTATGCAATTGCCAAAATAATATACATGATTCTCAATACTGTCGTGTTCTCCAAAACGAACGTCCATCCCGAGCACTTCGATAAGGAGCGCCCAACGTGTATGGTTGCCATAGGCGCTGAGGCGTGTATCTATCAGATAGACATAGCCATTGTCGAGTATGGGAAAGTGACCAGCAGCAGCAGAGACATCCAGGTAATTGAGAATATGCTCTTTGGAGAAGGATGCATGGCTCATAACAGACCTTTCTCATCGATAGTTGTGAATGAGGCTCAGGCTTATAAGGCCGCACCTGCATAATTCCCTTTCTCGATGACATCACACCTTTATCAAGGCTTGAATAAGGGCCTGTCAAGAAACAACTTCCCGTTTTATGGGCAGGGCACCTGGTGATCCTCCACTTGTGCGAGGATGAATCGTGTAGTTCCAGGAAGGACAGATGTCGTGCCGTCGCAGATTGAGCGCCTTCATCTCGGCATCCGACACCGTTTGCCCGGTGGCTTAGGCGCCCGCCTGCCGGGAGCCACGACCAGTTCTGCGGGCGGGTCGACAGATTGTTGATCGCCATGGCACCGGCGACGACGATTGCGAGTGCTGCCAGAGGCCAGGAGCCGCTGCGCAGCCGCGCCGCCAGACCGACTAAGCCGAACGCGGCCAGAGCGAGCAGGTTGCGCGCCAGCACGGGCGCGGCCAGACCACCAACCTGGTACAACCCATAGATCAGCCATTCGGCCAGCCATTCGCCGTAGACATATGGCTGATCAGGCGGCAGTGTCCAGGCGAACAGGTTTGCATGCGGGATGCCCTGCGCGGCAATGATCTAGTCGGCCTTGAGATGCCACCAGAAATCGCCCGGCGGTGTGGGTGCCAGCGTGATCGTGAATCCGACAAGAGTCAGCGCACCCAGGAACCAGGGGTGGTTCCAGGTAAGATGCAACAATTGGCGGATGGCCGATTGAGCAGGCGGGGAGATGGTGGATGTGAGCATAAACCTGGACATTCAACTATTGGGACGCTTGCGAAACCGTCGATATAACTTTTGATAGAGTTTCATGCTGCGTTCAGCCATCTCCAAATCACCGTTGGTCGTTTCCGGCGTATTCAGCAGGAAAATCGTTGGATGTGCAGGTGAGATCATTCCCTGCGTAACCAGCCGGTAGCCCAGGCGAACGGTTGTTCCGCGGATAGCAAACCCGGTCGCTTGCTTTGTATCGCGATCATAAATTTCATCTGTTGCATAACCTAATCCGGAAAGATAGTCTCGAATCTGCTCCGGCTCACTGTTGTAACGAAAATGCCTGCTCGCATAAATATTGCTCACTAAGCATCCTCCTGCAATCTTTTACAGCTGCTTACTTTGATATACTGGCTAAGAATATCAATCAGTTGTTCATAGATGTTAGACAATATCCCTACAGCTTATGGATCTGGCGGTTACGTGACCTTGGCGCGCGGCTTTGCCGCGCACCAAGGTCATGTAACCCCAGTCGCGAAGAATGCATAGGTAGTGTTGAGCTGATTAAAGCTATTTTGGGTTATATACGATATAGCGTATACCAAATGCCTTTAAGACATTTGCTAATTGATGAACCGGTCCGGCATCCCAAAAGTGCCATACAGGTACATACGTTCGTCCTGCTTGTGCCTCGGTTTGAATCAAGTCAGCATCCTTAAGAGCTTCTTTCAAGGCATGAGTACCTGCTGGAACCGGCCGCCTGGCATTCTTCGACTCATGAGCATAAGTAATTCCATTGCGCTCTACAACTCGATCCACATGGCGCTCCTCATATTGGGTATCATAGATCAATACCTTCGCCAAAATGAAGTGGAAGAACATCGGCTTTTGTCGTAGTGTTGGGCTTTCTCCACTCCTGACCACCACGAAAGACAAAAGCCGATGCCAGCTATTCTACCATT
>WNFV01007389.1_pt1 | contig 12699 bp, 12 predicted proteins | sample 5400101 | NCBI WGS metagenome assembly WNFV01 (sample SAMN13153361, study PRJNA577476) | soil metagenome | isolation source: 115 cm soil or saprolite under grassland replicate 1 | place: USA:California | collected 2016-06-15
CCAGGCCGACGGCCTTCAACAACGGCACCGCCCCATGGTTGTCCTGAATATTGGCGGCGTGGACCTGCACAGCAAGCAATGAGCCTTCGGTGTCGGTGACGATATGACGCTTGCGTCCCTTTATCCTCTTGGCTGGATCAAACCCGCATGGACCGCCACTTTCTGTGGTCTTCACGCTTTGGCTGTCGATGATGCCGGCCGTGGGAGAGCGCTTGCGTCCCACCAGTCGACGAGCACGCTCGACAAGAGCTCGATTGATCCGGCGCCAAACTTGCGCGTCGCGCCAACCATAGAAGTAATACTGAATCGTCGAGCGCGGCGGAAATTCCTTCGGCAGAGCGCGCCACTGGCAGCCGGTAGCGAGGATGTAAAGGATTGCGTTCAACACCGCGCGAAGATCAACCTTCCGCGGTCGTCCAATCCGTCGTCGCTTGGGAAGCAATGGCGCAACCACTTTCCACTCGTCGTCCGTCAGATCACTTGCATAGCGCAGGTCATCACGCCGATACTGCTTGCGGGTGGTTTTGGTCCAAGACATGTTGGGCTCCCTCGTCGATTCGCAACCACGAAGGAATCACAACAGGGCCAAAACCACTCGCTTCTTTTTCGGCCAGCCTCTCAGGATGAGGGCGGAGAAAGTGTCAGCGCTTTGCCCTCAGCACCCTGCCCGCCACCGCGTCGAGCTTCTTCAGGAGCCTCTTGTCGCGCGCCTCGGGCGCGGTGATCAGCGCGGTGTCGAGCGCACGGTCGGAGCCGATCGGGCACGGCTCGTGCTCGCGCGGAAAATCCTTAGCCAGCCGGGTGACCAGTTGCTTCGCCTTCTCGGCATTCGCGGTGAGCACCTTGATGATGTCCTGCACCGTCACCGCATCGTGGTCGGGGTGCCAGCAGTCGAAGTCGGTGACCATGGAGACGGTGGCGTAGCAGAGCTCGGCCTCGCGCGCGAGCTTGGCCTCCGGCAGGTTGGTCATGCCGATCACCGAATAGCCCAGCCCCTTGTAGGTCATGCTCTCGGCGTAGGAGGAGAACTGCGGCCCCTCCATGCACACATAGGTGCCGCCGCGCACGATCTTGATCCCTTCGAGCCCGGCGGCGGCGGCAATGCGGTCCTGCAGGCGCGGCGACACCGGATGCGCCATCGAGACATGGGCGACGCAGCCTTTGCCGAAGAACGAGCTGGCGCGGTTGAAGGTGCGGTCGACGAACTGGTCGATCAGCACGAAGGTGCCGGGCGGCAGCTCCTGCTTGAACGAGCCGCAGGCGGACAGCGAGACGAGGTCGGTCACGCCCGCGCGCTTGAGCACGTCGATATTGGCGCGGTAGTTGATGTCGGAGGGCGAGAGCCGGTGACCCTTGTCGTGGCGGGTGAGAAAGACCACCGGCAAGCCGGCGATCTCACCCATATGGAGCGGCGCCGACGGCTCGCCCCAGGGGCTCTTGATGTTCTTCTGCCGCACCTTCTCAAGCCCCGGCAGGTCATAGATGCCGGAGCCGCCGATGATGCCGAGCACGGCTTTGGTCATTGTTTGCCGATCTCCTTGACCAGGTTCGCCCACAGCGCGGTCTCGTCGCGCAGCATCTTGGCGAATGCTTCCGGCGTGTTGGCGACCGCGGCCGAGCCGAAATTCCCCATCTGCTTCTGCACCGCCGGGTCCTTGGCCGTGTCGGCGGCGATCTGCGCCATGCGATCGATCACCGCCTGCGGCGTCCCCTTCGGCGCAAACAGCGCATTCCAGGATTCGGTGTGGTAGCCGGCGATGCCCTGCTCGGCCAAGGTCGGGACATTGGGCGCGGACGGACTGCGCTTGCCCGTGGTCACTGCGAGCGCCCGCACCTTGCCGCCGCCGAGCTGGCCGACGGCGTCGGACATGTTGGTGAACACCAGCTGTACCTCGCCCGCTACCACCGCTGCCGTCGCCGGCGCGCCGCCGCGATAGGGCACGTGGGTGATCTTCGTTCCGGTCTTGGCCTTGAACAGCTCGGCCGAGAAATACATCAGCCCGCCGACGCCGCTCGAGCTGTAGTTGAGGCTGTTGGGGCTCGTGCGTGCAAGGGCAATCAGCTCCTGCACGGAATTCGCCCTCACCGCCGGGTTGACCAGCAGGATCAGCGGATTGGTGTTGAGCAGGCTGATCGGCACCAGATCCTTGAGCGGATCGTAGGGCAGCTGCTCGGTCGCCGGCGAGATGGTGATCGCTCCGAGGCTGCAGACGCAGAGGGTGTAGCCGTCGGGCGCCGCCTTCGCGACCGCATCGGTGCCCACGATGCCGCCCGCGCCGCCGCGGTTCTCGATCACGATCCCGACGCCGAGCGCCTGCTGCATGTGGTTCGCCGCGATGCGCGCGACCGCGTCGGTATTGCCGCCGGCGGCGAACGGCACGATCAGCTTGATCGGCCGGCTCGGCCACTTGTCCTGCGCATGCACCGGTCCCGCGCAGGCGAGGATCGCCACCGCGGCGAGAAGCAACTTCTTCATCTTGTCTCCTGTGAAATACTCCGAAATCGAACACCGTCCCGGACAATGCACCCGGTCGCGGAGGGCGCCGACTTTGCCATTCCCACGCTTCGCGTTAGTTTGCAACTCGGGAGCCGCACCTGACAATCTTGTAGGCACGAGAGGCATGACATGTCGAATTACGGCGTCCTCGACACCCGGTTCCGGTCGGCGCTCGATCGCATGGCGGCGCACGGGCGGCTGCAGGCCTATACGGCGCCGATCGACCCGCACCTCGAGGTTGCAGGCGTGATGAAAGCGCTCGACGGCGGGCCGGCGTTGCTGTTCACCGCCGTCGACGGCTTCGAGATGCCGGTGATCGGCAACCTGCTCTCCTGCCGGGCCAATTGCGAGGCCGCCTTCGGGATCGACTTCAACGGCATCCGCGAGTTCATCGGCCGCGCGCTCGGGGCGCCGAAGCCGCCGATGCTGGTGGAGCGGGCGCCGGCGCAGGACCACGTCCATACCAAGGACATCGACCTCCCCCGCCTGCTGCCCGCGCTCCACCATACGGCGGAGGATGCCGGACGCTTCGTCACCGCCGGGATCGTAATCGTGCGCGATCCCGACACCGGCACCTATAATGCGTCCTACCACCGCCTGCAGCTCACCGGCTCCAGCCGCACCGCCGTCAAGCTCGACTACGGCCGGCACCTGCGGCTCGCCTTCGAGCGCGCCAAGCGCAAGGGCGAGGCGCTGCCGATCGCGGTGTGCATCGGGTCGGACCTCGCGTTGCACTACACGGCGGCGACCATGGGCTCGCAGATGCCGGAGCACGCCGATGAGATCGCCGTCGCCGGCGGACTATGCGGCCGCCCGCTGCCGGTGGTGAAAGGCGTCTCGCAAGACGTGCTGATCCCGGCGGAGACCGAGATCGTGCTGGAAGGCCGCATGCTGATCGACGACACCGTCACCGAGGGACCGTTCGGCGAGTTCGTCGGCTACCTGTCGCCAGCCGACCAGGCACCGGTGTTCGAGGTCACCGCGCTCACGCATCGCGACCGGCCGATCTATCACGCCATCAACGGCTACGGCCGCGAGACCATCATGCTGCGCAAATACGTGCTGGAGGCGAGCCTTCTGAAAGTGCTGCAAGGCGCGGTGCCGATCGTGGTCGATGCCGAGATGACAGCGGGCGGATTGCACCGCTTCCACGCAGTGGTGCAGGTGCGAAAGGCGACCCCGCAGCACGACGGCCTGCAGCGCAACGCGATCTTCGCGGCCTTCGGCGCGCTCAAGGACCTCGATCTGGTCATCGTGGTGGACGAAGACATCGATATCCGCGACCCGCACGACGTCGAATACGCGCTGGCGACGCGGATGGAGGCCTCGCGCGACCTCATCGTCATGCCCGCCGCGCGAGGTCACGAATACATCCGGGTCGGTCAGAACGGAATTCGCGCCAAGCTCGGGATCGACGCCACCGTCCCGTTCACCGACAAGGCGCGCTTCGCGCGCTGCGCGTTCGAGAAGATCGCGATCGACCCGAAAGCGCTGTCGACCGACCCGGACGTGATCAGGGCGCGGCTCAATCTTTGAGCGCGCGTCGGTGACGCCTGTAGGGTGGGCAAAGGCGCACGCCAACCAGCGCACCGGACTTTTCGCGAACTCGATGGCGTGCGTCGTGCCCACGCGTAATTCGGCGACGCCGTGAGGAAGACGCGTGGGCAAAGGCGCCCGACTCCGTGCCGATACGCAGAGCTCGTCAGGCGCCTTTGCCCACCCTACAGGCTGGATCCCTAGGCGTGGCCGCCCACCTCGCGCCACACCTTCTTCTTGGTGAAGTAGAGCAGCCCGGCAAAGATGACCAGGAAGATCATCACCTGGAAGCCGATGCGCTTGCGCGCCTCGAGGTGCGGCTCCGCCGCCCACATCAGGAAGGCGGCGACGTCCTTGGCGTATTGATCGACCGTGGCCGGGGAGCCATCGGTGTAATCGACGCGCTGGTCCGACAGCGGCGGCGGCATGGCCAGCGTGTGGCCGGGAAAATACGTGTTGTAGAAGGTGCCGACCGGGATCGTGACGCCGGCCGGCGGCTTGTCCTCATAACCCTTGAGCAGCGCCACGGTGTAGTCAACGCCGTGCTCCTGGTACTGGGTGAGCATGTCGAGCAGCCACCATGGAAAGCCGCGCTCGTAGCCGCGCGCCTTGGCGATCACCGACATATCCGGCGGAACGGCGTTATAACGGGCGCGCGCCGCCTGCTCGTTGGGGAACGGTGCCGGGAAACGGTCCGCGAGCCGGCCGGGGCGATCCTTGACCTCGCCCTGGTCATCGGGCTCGGCCTTGACCTGGTATTCGGCGGCGATCACCGCGGCCTGCGCGGGCGTGAAGCCGGGACCGCCGGGCTCGGCCAGATTGCGGAACGCCAGCAGCGTGAGGCCGTGACAGACTTGGCAGACCTCGCGGTAGACCTTGAAGCCGCGCTGCAGCTGCGCGCGATCGTATTTTCCGAACGGTCCCGAGAACGACCATTTGAGCTTGGGCGGCATCGGCGTCTCGTGGTCTTGCGCGGCGGCGGGCGCAGCGAGCGCGGTGAGCGAGAGGGCGAGAGCGAGGATGGTGCGCTGGAAGGCCATGGCGTTTTCCCGTCGTCAAGCCGCGCGCGGCGGCGGCGCCGACGCGCCGGCTGGCACGCCCTCGCGCAGAACCGATTCCGCGATCGAATTCGGCAGCGGCTTCGGCTTCTCGATGCGCCCCAGCAACGGCAGGATGATCAGGAAATAGGCGAAGTAGTAGGCGGTGAAGATGCGCGCGAACAGCACGTAGTTGCCTTCCGGCGGCTTCGATCCGAGCCAGCCGAGCCCGACGCAGACGATCACGAACAGCCAGAAGAACTGCCGGTAGAGCGGACGGTAGCGCGCCGACCTCACTTTCGAGGTGTCGAGCCACGGCAGGAAAACGAGGATCAGGATCGAGGCGACGAGCGCCATCACGCCCAGGAGCTTGTTCGGGATCGCGCGCAGGATCGCGTAGAACGGCAGATAGTACCATTCCGGCACGATGTGCATCGGCGTCACCGCCGGGTTGGCCGGAATGTAATTGTCGGGGTGGCCGAGGAAATTCGGAATGTAGAACACGAACCACCCAATCAGGATGCAGAACACCAGCAGCAGGAACCCGTCCTTGATGGTGGCGTAGGGCGTGAACGCGACCGTGTCCTTCTCAGTCTTCGGCTCGACCCCGGTCGGGTTGTTTTGCCCGACCATATGCAGCGCCCAGATGTGCAGCACGACCACGCCGGCAATCACGAACGGCAACAGGTAGTGCAGCGAGTAGAAGCGGTTGAGCGTCGGATTGCCGACCGCGTAGCCGCCCCACAGCCAGCTGACGATCGCTTCACCGACCAGCGGGATCGCCGAGAACAGGTTGGTGATGACGGTCGCCGCCCAGAAGCTCATCTGCCCCCAGGGCAGCACGTAGCCCATGAACCCGGTCATGATCATGAGCAGCAGCAGGATCACGCCGAGGATCCAGAGCACCTCGCGCGGCTCCTTGTAGGAGCCGTAATACATGCCGCGGAACATGTGGATGTAGGCGGCAAGGAAGAACATGGACGCGCCATTGGCGTGGAGGTAGCGCAAGAGCCAGCCGTAGTTCACGTCGCGCATGATGTGCTCGACGGAATTGAAGGCGAAGTCGACATGCGGCGTGTAGTGCATGGCGAGCACGACGCCGGTGACGATCTGCACGCCGAGCATGAAGGCGAGGATGCCGCCGAAGGTCCACCAGTAGTTCAGGTTGCGCGGCGTCGGATAGACCACGAACGAGGAATAGACGAGCCCGGCGATCGGCAGCCGCCGCTCCATCCATTGCATGAATGCGCTTTGCGGCTGGTAGGTCGAATGTCCGCTCATGATCGAACCTTGAGAGAGAATGAAGTCGTGCGGCCGTCAGCCGATGCGGATCTTGGTGTCGGACAGGAACTCGTAAGGGGGTAGCGCCAGGTTGGCCGGCGCGGGTCCGCTGCGGATGCGGCCGGAGGTGTCGTAGACCGAGCCGTGACAGGGGCAGAAATAGCCGTCATAGGGACCTTGATGGGCGATCGGGATGCAGCCGAGATGGGTGCAGATCCCGATCAGGATCTGCCACTGGTCGTGACCTGCCTTCACGCGCGCCGAGTCCGGCTGCGGATCGGGCAGCTTCGCCACGTCGACGTTCTGCGCCTCCTCGATCTGCTTCTTGGTGCGGTGATTGATGTAGATCGGCTTGCCGCGCCAGAACACCTTGATCACCTGCCCGTCGGCGATCGGCGCCAGGTCGACCTCGATCGGCGCACCCGCCGCAATCGTCGAGGCGTCGGGATTCATCTGCGCGACCAGCGGCCAGAGCACGCCAGCGGCTCCGACCGCCGCCATCGCGCCCGTCGCGATGTAGAGGAAATCGCGGCGTGTGCCCTCGGCCGCAGACATCGTTGTCACCTGCGCAGTCCCTTTCTTGTCATCAGTCCGCCCACAGCCATGGAGCTGCGTAAGCTTGCCTGCGTGCGGGCCGCCGCGGCTTCCTCCCACCCGACACGGAGACGCCGCCTGGCGGCGGCGGGCGAACCGGCCGCTCTCCACCCTGGAAGCAGGAGGACAAGCGGCTTAATCCAGCGGCGTTTTATTGGCACCCTTGCCAAGGGAGTGCAAGTGGCCCCGTGCCACAATGACCAAAAGTCGCATAAATCCTTTGCCTGTCATAAGTTTTAGCCGCGATTGCGTTTCGCCGGAGATCGCCGAGCCTGGCCATGCGGATTGCATTATTCGAGCCCGACATCCCGCAGAACACCGGGACGATTCTGCGCTTGGCCGCGTGTCTCGGCGTCGAGGCGCACATCATCGAGCCGACCGGCTTCCCGACCTCCGACCGTGCCTTCCGGCGCGCCGGCATGGACTACCTCGACCTGGTGAGCGTCGTGCGCCACGCGAGCTGGGACGCGTTCGAAACTTGGCGCAAGCGTGAGCGCGCGCGGCTCGTCCTCTTCACCACCGGCGCCCGCGTGTCCTATCTCGACCACGCCTTCCGGCCGGACGACGTACTGCTGTTCGGCCGCGAATCCGCGGGCGTCCCCGAACAGGTGCATCGGGCGGCCGACGCGCGGCTCGTCATCCCGATGCGGGAGGGACTGCGCTCGCTCAATGTGGCGATGGCCTGCGCCATGGCGGTGGGTGAGGCGCTGCGCCAAACCAGGGATCAGTAATCAGTGGTCAGTAATCAGATGTCAGGAGGACATGTTGCGTCCGGATTTCTGACTTCTGATCACTGACCACTGATTACTGATCACTGGAGGGCGCACTGATCCGCTCAACTCAGCCTGGGCTCCAGCGCCCGCGACCAGAGCGCATTGTCGCCGACGTCCTTGAGCGTGACGGTCATCACCTCGGTCAAGCCGTCGATGGCGACATGGCCGAAAAACTGCAATCCGTAGCTCGGGGCGAGATCGCGCCGGCCGGCGCCTGCGTCCTTGTAAAACACCAGCTGCGGCCCGAACGTGTTGTCCATTTGGTTGAGCACGAAGGTGCCCGAGTGGATCGGGCCCGACACGAATTCCCAGAATGGCTCGAAGTCCTGGAACACCGCCTTGTTGGGGTCGAAGTAATGCGCGGCCGTGTAATGCACGTCGGCGGTGATCCAGAGCGTGTTGCGGATGCCGGCACGCTTGATGAACGAGAGGATATCGACGATCTCGAGCTCGCGTCCGAGCGGCGGTCCATCGCCTTGCGCGATCGCCTCGACGCCCCAGTTGCGGTCGGCGTCGTAGACCCGAATGAGCGCGAGCGGCATGTCGGCGGCGATCACTTTCCAGGTGGCCCGCGAATCGTGCAAGGCGCGCTTGAGCCAGGCGATCTGCTGCGGTCCCAGGAAGTAGGCCGAAGGCCCGTAGGTTTCCTCCTTGCCCTCGGCGTTCGGGCCGCGATAGCTGCGCATGTCGAGCATGAACACGTCGAGCAACGGCCCGTAGGAAATCTTGCGGTAGACGCGGCCGGGCTCCACCGGGTTGCTGCGCATCGGCATGTATTCGTGGAATGCGCGGGCGCCGCGCGCGGCGAGGACGAGGGCGTTCTTCTCGACGTATTTCTTGCGCTGGTGCTCGGCGCGCGTCAGCGGCTCGCCCGGCCACCAATTGTTGGTGACCTCGTGATCGTCCCATTGCGCGAACATCGGGATTTCGGCGTTGAACGCGAGCAGATTCTTGTCGAGCAGGTTGTATTTGTAATTGCCGCGAAACTCCGCCAGCGTCTCGGCGGGTTTGGACTTCTCTTCGGTGACGAGGTTCTTCCAGATCTCCCCATTCGGCAGCTTGCGTTCGGCGACCATCGGGCCGTCGGCATAGATCGTGTCGCCGGAATGGATGAAGAAATCCGGCCGGCTGCGCTGCATGGTCGCGTAGGTGCGCATGCCGCCGCGCGCGACGTCGATGCCCCAGCCCTGGCCCGCGGTATCGCCCGACCAGACGAAGGAGATCGAGCGCCGGTCGCGCGGCGCGGTGCGAAACCGGCCGACCATCGGTTCGCCGACCATCGTCGGCGACGAGAGGTCCTGGAAGCGAATGCGATAGAAGATGTCCTGGCCCGAGGGCAAATCCTCGACCAGGACCTTGGCGGTGAAGTCGCTTTCCGGCAGGGCGTCGGCGAACACGCCATGCCGGATATTCCTGAAGCTGTCGGTGGTGGAGATCTCGACCTGCATGCGCGCGGGCCGGTCGGCGCGGGCCCAGACCACGCCGGAGTCCACGCCGACATCGCCGGATTGCAGCCCGTGGGTGATGGTCGGCCGGTCGGCGGCGCGGCTCAGATATGGTTTGGCTACGCCTCCCGCCATCGCGATGGCCGCCGTCGAGGCGGACGCGGCGATGAACCGGCGGCGGGTCAAGATGATGCTGTTGCTCGCCATGGGGCACTCCCTGGATCATCCACCAGTATAGGGGATCGGCGCGAGAATTGCGGCGTTGCGTGACCGCCGGATGACGCAGGGGGTCCGTTCAGCGCAGCGCGGCGCTGCGCACGGCCGCCTGGAAGGCGCGCGGATCTGTCGTCTCGAGGATCAGCCGGCTCCAGCGCAAATCGGTCTCGATGCGAACCGGCAGCAGCAGCCGTGCGCCGGCGAGCGGCGCGAGCCAGACCAGCGCGCCATAGCGCGGCAAAGCCTCGGGCCATCGCCGCGTGTTGGGGGCATTGACCGGACGCAGTTGCGCCCGGCAGACCATGCTCTCGACCGGCGTCTGCGCCAGCACGATGGTTTCGACCCGCGAGGGAAACAGCTCGACGTCGTAGCGGGTGAGACCGTCGAAGACGCGCTGCGTGCGGCCGCAGGCGCTCAGCGGCGCCATGCCGGCCGGCGCGGCGGGAATCGCAAGCGCGCTGAGCGGGTCGATGACGCCGCGCGCTTGGCTGCCGATCGGACGGGTGCCGGCGGAGCCGCCCGCAATGGGCGGAATCACCGCGACCGCGCCGACCGTGCCGTTGGCGAAAGCGACGGCGATGCGGCGGTTGGCGCCGGCCCTGGTCAAGGACGCGGTGTAGAGATCCGGTTGAATCCTTCCGTAAAGAAGCCGGCCCGCGCCCTCCGCCGTCAGCTGCACGGCGGGCTGCTTGTCGGCCTGGCCGAGCGCGCCGTCGAGAACGATACGGTAACGGTCGATATCGAGGTCGATCCGCAGCGAGCCGATCTCGAATCCTGCGAGAATGGCGCGATAAGGCACGCGGATCGCGTCGGCCGTTGCTGGTCCTGCAAGCACAACGCAGGTGGCAACGGCCAACGCGATCCGGCGACGGCGCATTCCCCGACTCCCCCGATCCCCTGCAGGCTTTCCCACAACAATGGCGAAAAAGAGCCGGCACCTAGCTCTTCCTGTGGAGTGACGACCCGCCGCCCGTGGTCTACACCAAGCGAGCACGGCAGCCTTCATTCCGCGGCCGCTAGAAACCAATGATGGACACGAGCCCACTCGAAGCCCGCAAAGCCCGCGCGTGCGCCTGGTTCGAACGGCTGCGCGACGACATCTGCGCGGCCTTCGAAGCGTTGGAGGATGGACTGCCGGGCGGCGCGCTGCTCGGCTCCGACCCTCCGGGCCGATTCGCGCGCACGCCCTGGAGCCGCACCGATCACAGCGGCGCGCCCGGCGGCGGCGGAGTCATGTCACTGATGAAGGGTCGCGTGTTCGAGAAGGTCGGCGTCCACGTCTCGACCGTGTTCGGCGAGTTCGCGCCCGAATTCCGCAAGGACATCCCGGGCGCCGCGGACGACCCGCGGTTCTGGGCGTCGGGCATTTCGCTGATCGCCCATCTGCAGAACCCGCACGTTCCGGCGGTGCATATGAATACCCGCTTCGTGGTCACGACCAAGGCCTGGTTCGGCGGCGGCTCCGATTTGACCCCGGTACTGGAAAAGCGCCGTACGCAAGACGACCCGGACACGATCGCGTTTCATGCCGCGATGAAGTCGGCGTGCGATGCGCACCCGCGCGTCGCGCCCTACGAGAAATACAAGGCGTGGTGCGACGAGTATTTCCACCTCAAGCACCGCAACGAGATGCGCGGCATCGGCGGCATCTTCTACGACTATCTCGACAGCGGCGACTGGGACGCCGACTTCGCCTTCACCCAGGAGGTCGGCCGCGCGTTCCTGACGATCTATCCCGAGCTGGTGCGCAGGAATTTCGCGACGCCCTGCAGCGAGGCCGAGCGGGAGGAGCAGCTGGTGCGGCGCGGGCGTTACGTGGAGTTCAACCTGCTCTACGACCGCGGCACCATCTTCGGGCTGCGCACCGGCGGCAATGTGGACTCGATCCTGTCCTCGCTGCCGCCGGTGGTGAAGTGGCCGTGATATGATTGTCCGTGAAAACCGGAGAGGACGTGCCCCGGTTCGTGACCTGTTGGGTGCTCTAATGGCTGAAACAGAACACGCAAAGCTCGAACGACCGGCCGTGCTCGACGTGGTGGCCCTGCTCGCCGATGTTCCCGCGGAAGGACTTGCGCGCGGGCAGGTCGGTACCGTCGTGGAAGCGCTCGACGAAAAAGCCGTGCTGGTGGAATTCAGCGACGATCAGGGCCGCGCCTATGCGGTTGCGCCATGCCCGCTGTCGGAGCTGCTGGTGCTTCATTACGTGCCACAAGCGGCGTGAGCGCTCGCTGATCACCCGGCAGCAAGCGGGCGAGCTCGGCTGGGATTACCAAATCCTCGACCAGGCGGCGATGGATCGCTCCCCGTTCTACACCGAGTTCCTGGCCAAGATCGATTTCCCGTACTTCGTTTACGGCATCCTCAGCGCGACCGACGAGGAATTCGCGGGCATTGCCGTTCACCGCTCGCGCAAGCAGGGCCATGTCGACCGGGCGGGGATCGCGGTCATGGAGCGCCTGGTTCCGCATGTGCGGCAGCCGTACGACGTGGCGCGGCGGCTTAAGGGCGCCGGCGAGGCGCGCCATTCGCTCGAGCGCGCGCTTGACTGGCTCGCGGACGGCATCGCGCTGGTGCGTGCCGATTGCGGCGTCGTCTATGCGAACGAAGCGTTCCAGGCCATCGTCCGTCGCGACGACGGCATTCGCATCAGGCGAGGCATTCTCGATATCGTCACCGTGGGAGCCCGCGCCCGTTTTGAAGAAGCCATTGCCGACGTCAGTCGGCTGCAAAGCGGCGATGCCATATCCCCCGTGCTCGCGGATTTTCCGATTCCCCACGCCGGCGGAGCGCCGCCCTACCTGTTGTCGGTGCGCCCGCTCGTGAAAACAGAACACGCGCGCGTCGCCAAGGCCAACGCGGTTGCGATCGTCTTCATCCGCGATCCGGCAAGCCGCAACGCCGCAGCGCTGCGGATGCTGCGCGAAGTGTTCGGCCTGACCGACGCGGAGGCGAGCGTGGCGCAGGCGTTGCAGGCCGGCGTTTCGCTCGGCGTATACGCCCGCCAGCACGCGGTCAGCCTCAACACCATCTACACCCACCTGCGGCGGATCAAGGAAAAGACCGGCTGCCACCGCATGGCCGAGCTGATCCACAAGCTCAACGACCTGCAGGTGCCGCTGCGGCTGGATTGAGCCACGTCCGTAGTGGGTAGGGTGGGCAACGGCGCGACATTCGGATTGGACGCGGTAGAGTCGAGGAGAGGCGCGGTGACTGGGGGCCATGTGGCCATCGCTCCGTTTCCACTCCCCGCTCATCGAACCGGACGTGCGGATTTCCCGCATCCGGCTCTCCGACCGGCTTCATCTCAATGCCCACGGCGG
>WNFV01007570.1_pt1 | contig 12698 bp, 10 predicted proteins | sample 5400101 | NCBI WGS metagenome assembly WNFV01 (sample SAMN13153361, study PRJNA577476) | soil metagenome | isolation source: 115 cm soil or saprolite under grassland replicate 1 | place: USA:California | collected 2016-06-15
TACTTCGCCGCGATCTCGTCCGGCGGGACGAGCCCCACCCTGCTCAGCAGCACACGCACCTGCTCGTTGACCTGCGCGTGCGGGACGATGCGGTGGATGCGGAGCGGCCGCTCGAGGTGGTGGCGGATCGTCTTCACCGGGTTGAGCGACGCGAACGGGTCCTGGAAGATCATCTGCACCTGCGAGCGGTAGCGGAGAACAGCCCGTCGCCGCCGCACGTGCGAGACGTCGCTCCCCTCGAAGAGGACGGCGCCCGCGCTCGGGTCGTACAGGCGCGCGAGCAGGCGCGCGACGGTGCTCTTCCCGCTCCCGCTCTCGCCGACGAGCGCGGTGATCTTCCCGGGGCGCAGCTCGAAAGACACGTCGTCGACGGCGTGCACGTGCGAACGTTGGAGCGCGTTGCCGATGGCGAAGCGCTTCGTCAGGCTCCGCACCTCGAGGGGGGCGGCGGTGGTCATTCCCCCCCTTCCGCGACGAGATGGCACGCGACGTCGTGACCCGGTTCGACCTCGCGCAGCCGCGGACGCTCCGTCGTCTGCCGCGCGTAGAGCGCAGGCTTCTCCAGGAGGCAGTGGGGGCAACGGGGATGGAAGCGGCAGCCGCTCGGCGGGTCGCGGAGGTCCGGAGGCGCGCCGGGAATCCCCCTGAGGCGTGTCAACGGTCCGCTCAGCGGCGGGAACGATTCCAGCAGCCCTTGCGTGTACGGGTGCTGTGGATTCGCGCCCAGGCGCTCGGCACGCGCGGTCTCGACGATCTCGCCTGCGTACATGATCGCGATCCGGTCGGCGAACTCGAGCAGCAGCGAGAGGTCGTGCGTGATGAAGAGCACCGCGAAGCCGAAGTCGCGCTTGAGCGCCTCGATCTGCTGCAAGATCTCGCGCTGCACCACGACGTCGAGCGCGGTCGTCGGCTCGTCCATGATGATCAGCTCCGGCTTGAGCGCCAGCGCCATTGCGATGATCACGCGCTGACGCATACCGCCGGAGAGCTCGTGCGGATACGCGCGGGTGCGCCGGCGGTCGATGCCCACGAGCTCGAGCAGCTCGCCCGCGCGCACGAGCGCGCGCCGCCGGTCGATGCGCTCGTGCGCGCGCATCGCGTCCACGAACTGATCGCCGACGCGCATGACGGGGTTGAGAGCGTTCATCGCGCTCTGCAAGACCATGGAGACGTTGCGCCAGCGGAAGCGGCGCAGCTCCTCGGCGCTCTTGCCGAGAAGATTCTCGCCCTCGAACAGGATACGGCCGCCCGTGATCCGTGCAGGCGGACGGAGGAGCTGCATCACCGCGTTCGCGATCGTCGTCTTGCCGCAGCCGGACTCGCCGGCGAGGCCGACGATCTCGCCCTCGCGAATCGCGAAGTCGACGCCGTCCACGGCCCGCGCGCGCTTTGGGCCGACGCCGTACTCGACCACGAGTTGCCGCAGCTCGAGCAGTGTCGTGTCACGCGTGCGCGCCATGGTCTGCTCCTCCACCAGGCTCGTCATGCGGGGCTCTCCGCACGAGCGACCGCACGTCCGCCGACGAAGAGCGCGAGCAAGCGACGGCGCCGCACTCGCTCGGTGCGCAGACGCGGGTTGCTGACCTCGTCGATTCCCGCGAGCACCAGCACGAGCCCGAGCACCGTGAAGGCGAGTGCCGCGCCGGGGAAGAAGAACGGCCACCACTCGCCCTGCAGCACGGTGGAGTTCGTCTGCGCCCAGTAGAGCGTGACGCCCCAACTCGTCGCCGACTGGTCGCCGAGGCCAAGGAACTCGAGGCCGGCGTCCGTCAGGAGCGCAATGTAGAAGACGAGAACGAACGCCGCCGCGATCCTGCTGATCATGTTCGGAACCAGCTCGCTCAGCACGATCCGCGGCGTCGACTCGCCGGCCGCTTTCGCCGCCTGGATGAAGTCGCGATTCTTCAACGACAGCGCCTGTCCGCGCAGGATCCGCGCCTCGAACGCCCACAGCACCAGCGCGAGCACGAGGATCATCGTCCCCATCCCGCGGCTCTTCAGATAGCCGGAGACGACGATGAGCAGCGGGATCGCCGGGATCGTGAGGAAGACGTTCGTCAGGAAGTTCACGACCTCGTCGACGACGCCGCCCATGTACGCAGCCGTGATCCCGAGGACGGCGGCGAGTCCGGTGGCGAGCGCTCCGGCCGCGGCGCCGAGCAGCAGCGAGCGGCGGGCGCCCACCACGACCTGCGAGAAGATGTCGCTCCCCTGGTCGGTGGTCCCGAACAGGTGATGCCATGACGGCGCCTGACGCGTCGCGAGGATGTTGAAGTCGTTCGGGTGGGCGACCGAGATCAGCGGAGCGATCAGCGCGATGATCACCACGAAGGCGACCATCGCGAGGCCCGTACACGATTTCGGGTTGCGGAGCAGGAGCACGAGCCAGCCCGGAACCCTCAGCTTGCCGCGGCCGCGCGGCGCCACGGCCGGAAGGTCGAGTGCGATCGGGTCGACCTGCGTCATCAGCTCGTGCGCAGGCGCGGGTCGAGGACGAAGTTGAGCAGATCCATGATCAGGTTCGCGACGATCACGCAGACGGAGAGCACGACGAGGAGCGCCTGGGCGAGCGGGTAGTCGTTGCCGAGCACCGCCTGCTGGAGCGTGTAACCGGCGCCGGGATAGCTGAAGATGTACTCGACGAAGACGAGCCCTCCCACCGCGCTCGCGAACAACGCTGCGAATCCGTTGAGCGGCGGCAAGATCGCGTTTCGGCCCGCGTAACGCGTCATCACGCGGCGGTCGCGCAACCCCTTCGCGTGGGCCATCGTCACGTAGTCCTCGCTGATCGTGTTGATCATCACCGTGCGCATGTTCAGCACCCATCCACCGGCATAGGCGGCGACAACGACGAGGATCGGCAGCTCCGAGTGGCGCAGCGTGCTCGAGAGAAACGTCCAGTTGAACCCCGGCGTCAGGCCGGTGTCGTACGCGTGCTGGATCGGGAACCAGTGCGCCTTCAAGCCGAGGAAGTAGAGCCCGAGCAGTGCGGTGAAGAAGGCGGGGAACGCACCGATCGCCATGAACGTCGGGACGAGCACGCCGTCGACGACGCCGCCGCGCCGCCAGGCGGCGACCATCCCGACCGCGGTTCCGACAATGAACGAGAGCAGGAACGCGACTCCGACGAGGAAGATCGAGTACGGCAGCGTGCGCCCGATCACCTCGGACACCGGCGTCGGATAGTTCGACGTCGAGAGGCCGAAGTCGAAGTGCACGACCCGGCCCAGGTACGTGACGTAGTCGTGCCAGATCGAGTGGTGCCCGCCGCCGAGCAGCGCCTGGTACGTCTGGATGAGTCCCGGATTGGCGGCAAGCTGCGAGGGGTTGAGGTGCGCGAGCAGGCCGGCGATCGGGTCTCCGGGCATCAGCCGCGGAAGCAGGAAGTTGATCGTCAGCGCGACCCAGATTGCGAAGACGTAGAAGACGAGGCGACGGGCGAACCAGCGCATGTGGATGCCCCGAGCCTAGACCGGCGGGCGGAACGGAGTCCGCCCGCCGGTTGGCCGGAGGGACTAGGTCCCGATCACAGCCCGGCCTTCGAGCCCGGGCAGACACGGGTGAACAGGAGGATGTTGTCGGGATTCGTGGTGAAGATCGGGTCGGCGTAGAAGTTCTGCTTCGTCGGGAAGCAGTGGAAGTACCTCGTGCTGTAGGTCGACCACCGCGCCCCGATCATCACCGGGATGATCGGCAGGTCCTGCAGCCAGAGCTTCTCCAGCTGCGTGGCGATCGGATGTTGCTTCTTCTCGTCGAGCGTCACCTTCCACTTGTTGAGGAGCGTCGTTGCTTTGGCGTTCGCATAGTGCTCCCAGTTCCCGGTCGGGCTCGCGTCCGTCCCCGAGGGGATGAACGCGTTTTGCGACAGGTTCGCGTAGAAGAAGCCGTAGGCGGAACCGCGTGATGCGACCTGCCAGAGGAGCGTCGGGTTCTTCGTTGAGAACGCGTTCGGGAACCAGTCACCCCAGGACGGCTCGAGCTTCACGTTCGAGTCGATCCCGATCGCCTGGAAGTTCCTCGTGATGATCTGGTTCGAGGCGACCCAGTCCGACCAGCCCGAGATGACGTGGATGTCGAGCTTGACCGCATTTCCTTTCGGATCGATCAGGTTGTTGCCCTTGTAGGTGAACCCGTTGTCGGTCAGCAGCTTCTTGGCCGCGGTCGGGTTGTACGTCGCCATCTGCTTCGCCTGCGCCTTCACCGACTTGTCGGTCACCCATTGCGGGAAGAGACCGCTCAGGCCGATCGCGTCGGCCGGCGGCTCGTAGCCGTACTCGCCGAGCTTCCAGACCGAGTTGCGATCGATCGCGAGGCTGAGCGCCTTGCGGAACGCGACGATGCTGTACGGATACTGCGTGTCGTCGAAGACGAGCGAGATCGGGTAGTCGCGATTCGAGTAGAACGAGTGGAAGTGCTTCGGGTCTTTCGCCTCGTACGCCTTTTCGACGTTCGGGACGAAGTTGTGCGTCCAGTCGACCTGGCCGCTCTGGATCAGCGCCAGCGCGGCGTCGTTCGACGTTGCCTGGACGTACTCGAGGCACGCGACCTTCGGCATCCCGGCCTGCCAGTAGTGCGGGTTCTTGTTCAGGACGTAGTCCTGCGTCGTGAAGCGCGCGACACGATTGAAGGGTCCGGACCCGACGGGCTTCGGGTTCGTGAACGTCGCCGCGTCCTTCACCTTGGACCAGATGTGCTTCGGGACGACGAACTGCCGGTTCAGGATCGCCGGGATGAATTGCGAGTCGGCGGTCTTGAGCCTGATCACGACCCTCGCGGCGCCCTTGGCCTTGATCGACGCGACGTTGTTGTCCGCGCCGATGAGGCCGATCCGGTCCATCGTCTTGTCCTGGCGGCCGGCCGTGAGGCTGTAGACGACGTCGGCCGCGGTCAGCGGCTTGCCGTCCGACCACTTGACGTTTCTGGCGAGGTTCAGCGTCAGCGTCTTGTTGCCGTTGCTCCACGCCCAGCGGCGCGCGAGCCACGGGACTGTCTTGCTACCTCCGGCCGGCACGACGAGCAGCGGCTCGTAGAAGGCGCCCTGGGCGATGGCGTTGGTCGGGAGCCCGCCACCGGCGTAGGGGTTGAAGTTCTTGGTGAAGGCCGGATCTCCGGATCCGGTCATGACGAGGCACTTGTGGCCGGCGTTGGTAGTGCCGGCTCCATCGGTCGCCGCCGGGGCGGTCGAGCTACCGAGGAGGACCGAGACGCCGACAAGACCCGCGATCGAGAGCATGCGGGTCGGGCGGAGGCTGCGTCGCATCGGGTGTCCTTTCTCGCCCAGGTCCGGGCGACTGAATGGATCGGCTGGTAACCGGAAGCGTTTCCGGAACAAATACCAGGATAGGCGACCGAAAGTCAAGCAGTCGCGCCTAAAATAGGCGCAAACTGCAGCGAATGGGGTTCCGGAACGTTCCGGAACATGATTCAATGAAGGGTGTGGCCGAGCCCGCACAGCAGCGTCTCACGATCCGCCAGATCGCCGACCTGGCGGGCGTGTCCATCGCCACCGTCTCGAGGGTACTCAACGGCCGCGACGACGTCTCGGACGAAACGCGCGACCTCGTCAGCCGGGTCATCCGCGAGAACGGCTACACCGCCAACCGGAGCGCCCGCGGCCTCTCCGCAGGCCGCACCGGGCTGGTCGGTATCCTCGTCCCGCTCGTCTATCCGGCGTATTTCTCGGCCATCCTGGCGGGGGCGGCCGAGGCGCTCTCCGAGCGCAATCTGCAAATCGTGCTCTCCCCCACCGGCCACGAGCACGACCGCGAGGTCTCCGTGCTCGACCGGCTGCACGGCCTGACCGACGGCGCGCTGATCATCCTGCCCGAGGAGTCGAGCGACGAGCTCGAGCGGCTGCTCGACGGCGGCTACCGGTTCGTGGTCCTCGACCCGCTGATGCCGCTCGACGACCGGATCCCTTCGGTGTCGGCCGCGCACACGTCGGGTGCCGACCAGGCGATGCGGCACCTGCTCGAGCTCGGCCACCGGCGGATCGCGCAGATCACCGGCCCGAGCGGCTGGGTGGCCACCGAGGATCGTCGCCGCGGCTACCGCGGAGCGCTTGCGGCCGCAGGCATCCTGCCGGATCCCACACTGGAGGTCGAAGCCGAGCCCGAGATCGTCCCGGGGCGAGACGCCGCAACGCACCTCCTCGACCTCCCCGAGCCGCCGACGGCGATCTTCGCGTTCAACGACAACATCGCGATCGGCGCGATCCAGGCGGCGCGGGCGCGCGGCCTGCGCGTGCCGGACGACTTGTCGATCGTCGGCTTCGACGACGTCGAACATGCCACGATCGTGACGCCGGCGCTGACGACGGTGCGTCAGCCGCTCGCAGAGATGGGACGAACCGCGGTCAGCCTCCTGAGCCGGCTCTTGGAGGGGCACCGCTTCGAGACGCTGCACGTCGAACTTGCGACGCGTCTCGTCGTCCGCGACTCGACCGCCCCGCCGCGGGCGGGCTAGCGCCCTCCCCTCTCTGCAGACTCGAACAGGCGCGCGTGGTCACGCGCTTGAATGACTGCCGTCCTGGAGTGCCGCGAGGTCGGTGAGGCCTTATATAGAGTCCCCGGTTGCACACGTCTCACGACCAGGGGAGGGCTTGATGAGACGAATGATTCTCTTCGTGCTCGCACTCGCGGCTGCGCTCGTGCTCATGCCGAGCGCCGCGGTTGCCGACCCGAACAACGAGTCTGCAACGTTCATGCTCATCGTCGAGGTGCCGAACGTCTCGCAGGCGCCGAACGGCGATCGGGTGGCGGTCACCGGCGAGGGCGAGTTCTCAGTGCATCCGAAGTCGGTCGATGCGGCCGGCCGCTTCACGCACACCGACAGCAACGGAAACATCCTCGCCGCCGGGACCTGGGAGGCGACGCAGCTGCTCTCGTTCGAGTTTTACGGGTGCCGCTTCATCCCGGCGATCGGCGTCGATCTCGGCGACGACAACCTGTGCGGCGGCGTGCTCAAGCTCGCCGTGAACCTCACACCGGACGGAACGACTCTGCAGCTCAAGGGTGTGCTGACGATCTTCTGCATCATCGGTCCGCAGGCGCCCCCACCCCACGACGATCCGACTGGAGAGGGAGTCCACCTCGTCGTTCCGGGCCACGTGAACTTCAACCAAATCGTCAGCGGCATGAACGTCTACATCCGGATGCCGTAGGCATGAGAAAGCTCGGTCTTCTCATCGCGCCGCTCGAGCATGTCCTTGCCGGACAGATCTCGATCCGTTGACGGATCGGCTCGACGAAGTCTGCCTCGCCCGGCTCGAGCGGCCGGGCGAGGCTTGACTTCTCGATTGATACGCCTCAGTTCCCTGCGCTAGGACGGGGCTTGGCGCTCTATCGGCGGTTGGCTCTGATCAGGCGCTGCGCCAGCCGTTTCGCTGGCAGCGTGTTCGTCTATCCAGGCATCGATGGTTTCCCACCAATCGAAGAGCCACGCGATCAACGTTTCGCGCTCGTGGGGGACCTCGCGAGCGGGAACGCGCCAGTAGCGCGCGTGGATAGGCCGGGTGAGCGGGAGTCGCCGATGGAGCTGTCGAAACGGTCCGAGTTCCTCGAGCGCGGTGTGCGCAAACAGGACGACGTCCGCCTCCGGCGCCGCGAGGATCGCCGCCAGCGGGCCACGGTGACGCGGTGGCAGAACACGATCCATGGCCTCAGCTCGCTCCGCAGCTGCGACATGGCCTTTCTTTCGAAGGTGCGCGATCGCCCGCAGCCGCAGCCGCTCGGTGAAATCGTGACCTTCGGGGTACAGAACGAACGCGTCGTTCTCGCCCATGTCCTTTGCCAGCCCCGCGATGGCGCGCTGGAAGTCTTCGCTGCGTTCGGGAGCATGGTCGATGAAGAGGCTCGGCAGCCGGTTGCCGATGATGTCGATGACCGGGTCCCACTGGAGGAGCGCCAGCATGACCACGCGGGGGCGGCGGCCGTACTTGAGCATCAGCGTGCGAGCCATCATCAGCGAGTTGCCGGCCCCGGCGTGACGGCCGAAGACGAGTATCGGCCCGGGCTGAGGCTGCGGAGAATCGACGATTACGATTCGGAGCCCGAGCAGCGAAACTGCCGCCCGCGAGAGGCACCACAGCCACGCACGCATAAGCGCGTAGTGCCCGGATTGGATAGCCCGTCCTCGCATGAACAAACCGAACCCTGAGACGACCCACAGCAGCAGGAGCGCCAGGATCATCGCCGCCTCGCTCGCGAAGTAGACGATCGCAAAGGCGACGAACCGGGTCGTCCCCCAGCCGTCGCGGCGCACGGCGTCCACTACGAGCGCAGCCGCGAGCAGGAGGGGCGACAACGCTGTCGCAACGAGAGATACCACGGCAACGACCGGTGCGAGGAAAAGGCGGCGCAGAATGCGAGGAGGCGGTTGCTTCACTCGTGTGCCCCGAGGTACTCGGAGGTCGCCGCGTAGGCGTAGGCGATGCGGCGCTCGCCGCCGCGGAAGTCGCGGTAACGAATCTGTGAGAGATCGTTGTAGCGCGGCGGATCCGGGTCCCCGGTCGGGAGAACGTGCACGATCACGTCGGGGGGCACATTCGCAAGCTCTCGCACGAATCGGTGCCGGCGCGCGATCTCGAACGCGACCAGTGCGACGTCGCGGAGGCGCGTGGGAACGTCGAGTGGCCGGTCGATGCGCCCCACATGCAGCACGTAGATTTCCTTGGCGCCGAGGAAAGCTGCGCGATCGACCGGAATACTGTTCACGATTCCTCCCTCGATGAAATGCTCGCCGCCGATCTCCACCGGGGGCAGGATTCCCGGCACCGCAGAGGAGGCGAGGATCGCATCCACGAGCGGCCCGCTCGTGAACCAGTGCTCTGCAGCGCGCTCGATACACGCCGCGACGCACTGAAACGGAACCGCGAGCTCTTCGAAGGTCTCGACCCCGAGCATCCGGGTCGCAAGGGCACGCAGGGGGTCGTGCGAGCGGACGTGCGTACGAGTACGCAGGAGGCTAGCCGCATCGGTCAGCCAGGAGCGGCCGAGCACACCCAGCTCGGCGAGCTCAGCCCACGCAGCCTCGAGTTTTTCGACGGACGCGATCGTCGGCTCCGCGGCGACCATCGCCCCGTGGAACGCGCCCACCGAGGTGCCGACGATGAGATCCGGAACGACGTCGCGCTCGAGGAGAGCCCGCAGCATCCCGACCTCGGCAGCGCCCAGATGCCCTCCACCCCCGAGTACAAACGCAACTCGGCGCTTCAAATCCGCTACGTACGACCGTCGGCATACAGGGCCTCGATTTCGTCTGCGAAGTGTTGCTCGCAGATACGGCGCTTGAGCTTCAGCGTCGGCGTGATCTCCCCCTCGTCGGCCGTGAAGTCACGCGGCAGCACCGCGAAGCGCTTGATCTGTTCCGGCCGCGCGAGCTCGCGGTTCGCCTCGTCGACGACACGATCGACGAGCTCCCGAACCCGAGGACTTTGCGTCAGCGCCGCGAGGTCGCCGTCGAGGGCGTCCTCCCGCGCCCACGATTCGAGCTCCTCCTCGTTCAGGGTGATGAGCGCCGTGATGTATGGCCGACGATCGCCGACGATGAGCGCGTGCGAAACGAGTGCATCTCGCTGCAACAGCTGCACGATGTTCTGGGGCGCGATCTTCTTGCCGCCGGAAGTGGCAATCAGATCCTTCTTGCGGTCGGTGATCCTGAGGAAGCCGACGCCGTCGAGCTCGCCGATGTCGCCCGTTCGCAGCCAGCCGTCATCGCCGAGCGCCTCCCGCGTAGCTTCCTCGTTGCGGTAGTAGCCCGAGAAGACGTTCTCTCCGTGAAGCAGGATCTCGCCGTCGTCGGCGATGCGAACGTCGCAGCCGGGCAGCGGGATGCCGACGGTTCCGAAGCGAAAGCGGTCGAGGCGGTTGATCGCGGCCGAGGTGCACTCAGTGAGACCGTATCCCTCGAGGATGATGATCCCGAAGGCGTGAAAGAACTCGAGAATCTCGCGCGCGACCGGCGCGCCACCCGAGATCCCGAAGCGGAGCTCGCCGCCGAGCCGGGCCCGAACCTTGGCGTAGACCAGCCGGTCGGCGACGCGCCGCTGCAGCTCGAGTAGCGGCGGCACGCGCCGGCCTTCGCGCTGAACGGCGCTCGAGCGCTGCCCGACGGCGAGTGCCCAGCCGGCGATTCGCTTCCGTAGGCCGGTCGCCGCGTCGAGCTCCGCGCGGACGGCGGCGTGCAGCTTCTCGTAAACGCGAGGGACGCTTGGCAGGAAGTGCGGCTTCACCGTCAAGAGCGCATCCGCGAGCTCCGAGACGTCGGGACAGAAGGCGATCGTGTAGCCGACGCGTGCCGCCGTGAAGTGGACGAGCCGCCCGAAATTGTGCGCCAGCGGCAGAAACAGCACCGTCCGGTCGCCCGGGCGAACGAAGTTCGGTAAGCCGGCGAGCATCTCGACCATTGCGAAGTAACAACGATTTGTGAGCAGGCATCCCTTCGGCGGGCCGGTGGTGCCCGACGTGTAGATGCAGGTGAGCAGGTCGTCCGGCCTTACAGCGGAGGCTGCTTCGGCCACGGCCTGCGGATGCTCGCCAGCGTGCTGTCGGCCCAGCGAGGCGATCCGGTCGAGCTCGCCGAAGCTCAGGACGTGCGCCAGTTGCGGTAGCTGCTCTCGCAGCGGCCGGATCTCGTCCAGCCGGCTGTCGCCGCAGGCGATGCCACGGACCTCGGCGTTCTCGAGGATGTAGGCGCACTCCGAGGCCGAGCTGGTCGGATAGATCGGGACGACGGCGGCGCCGATCGAAAGCAGGGCGAAGTCGAGCAGAGCCCAGTCGACCGTGCTCGGCGCGAGGATGGCGAAGCGATCGCCTTTCCCGATCCCGTGTGCGAGCAGGCCGTGCGCGAGCTCCTCGACACGCCTCGCCGCCGTATCCCACGACACCGGCTTCCAGGCGTCGCCTTCGTGAATCAAGTAGGCAGGCGTGTCGCGCGTCTCGGCGACGGCGGCACGCCAAAGAGCGGCGAGCGTGCGCTTGTCCTCGGTCATCACCGACTCTGCCGCCGTCCGCGTGTCCTATCGCGATCTACGGAGTCTCGTCGAATTCGAACACACCCTCGCTGTCGGGCTCGTCGATACTGATCGCTTCCCCGTAGCCGCCGAAGACCTGTATGAGCTCGAGGCTCCCTTCTCGAGCGGGAAGACCCCTGTCGGCGCGATACAGCTCGACTTCAACCTTGCGGCGATGCTCTTCGAATCCGACGAGCCTGAACTGGAAGAGCTCTTCAGACGTCGAGAGGGCCTCGACCGGAAATGTGGTCTCGGCGCGGACGAGCTCCGCGGTTTCGGCATCCAGCCACAACCGAGTCTTCACGACATCGGTGGTGCGATTCTCGTGCCGCCCAAGCCAACGAAGCACGATATCCGAAGAGCGATCGTACTCGTGAACGACGTATCGCCTTGCTCCGATGACTGCGGCGGAACTCCGCGCCGGCGACTCGTCGAGAAGCTCAGACAAGCCGACGGCGAGAACGGCGTCGTTGACATCGTCGTGCCGGACTCCCTGTGCGATTGCAATCAAACCCTCCTCGGGACCAGCGGCCGACGGGATGATCTGGTACTCGCGATCTGGGGTCGTGATCCAGGTTTGGCGCAGTTCTTCGGCTCCATCTTCATAGAGCAGCTGGGTCGCCTCGATCACGTCCGCAGAGCGAGCGGCCTGCCACTCGAACCACTCGGCCGCCCCTCCACCGAGCGGCTGCAGACGCGTGATCGAGCGATACGACGGCGACTTCGCCAGCAGAGCGGCACACCGTCCGCGCACCTCTTGAGCCTCCGTGTCGGGAATAGCTCCGTCGGTCACCCACTGCACGGACAGCAGTTGCAAGAGCGGAGCCTGCGAAAGCTCTTGCTCGGCCGTCACGAGGGTCTGTCGCATCTTCTCGGTGTGCGGATGGGCTTCGCCGAGCACGTGCTTACACTCGGTGGCGAGGGAAGCGGCAAGAGTCCGCGCCTTCTCGTGATCCCCGCCGAGCCCGTAGATCCCCGGCAGGTGGCAGCGAAGTGTGAGCACCTCCATGCTGTCGCGGCCGAACACGCGCTCGTAATCCGGCAAGAGCTTTTCGAGGAGCTCGCGCGCGCGTTGTGGATCGTCGTCGGCGTAGGTCAGCGCCAGCTCTTCACGCGCGAATAGGGTGATTCGGTCATCCGGGCCGAGCTGCGTCTCAGCGTCCCTCAGCACCTGTTCACCCGCGACACGTGCCTCCTCGGTCCGCCCATCCGTCCGGAGCTCGAGGACTGTGGTTAACCGTGAGTCGAGTTGTCGCTTCTTACGCGAATCACCGAAGGCCATGTTCCTCTCGACGATACGCTCCAAGCGGACCGGGTTCAATGAGCAGGCCCGTCTCCGAGCACGGCGGCGAGCGCGAGGATGACCATGCTCTTCCGAACTCCGATCTAACCGGTACGGGCGAGGCACGTCTGAGCCGGTATGCGGAGCGTCGTTCTCCTTCTCGTCGTTACGCGCGTAGCTGCGGTCGGGACAGGCGCGGACGCGTCCGACTGCCTTCTACCTCTCGAAGGAAGTTACGGGCGACTTCGTCGCGACGGTGCGGTTGCGCGTGACGGGCGAACAAGGGCCCGTGCCGACCGCCGACTGGTCGCTCGCTGGTCTGCTCGTGCATGCGCCGACGACGGCTCAGGAGAACTGGGTCAACTTCACCGTCGGCCGGGCACGCGGCAGGAGCGTGTTCGAGCG
>WNFV01007390.1_pt1 | contig 12697 bp, 19 predicted proteins | sample 5400101 | NCBI WGS metagenome assembly WNFV01 (sample SAMN13153361, study PRJNA577476) | soil metagenome | isolation source: 115 cm soil or saprolite under grassland replicate 1 | place: USA:California | collected 2016-06-15
CGATATGCCTGCGCATCCTCCGCGGTGGTGCCGAGCCAAACATTTGGATAGCCGTCGCCCCAGTCAGACGGGAGCATCTTTCGAATATTTTGCGGCCGCTTGGTCAGGAGCTGCCAATCGAGTTGATCGCATGCACGGATGAGGTTGAACAAATCCGCTCGCCACTGAGGATCGATTTGGTTGTCGAACACGTCAGCGAGCGAGGCGCAAAACACGCGCCGCCGACGTCCATGCTCTGCCTGAAATGATCGCGCCTGGTCGTTCCAGGTTACAGGATTGCGCCAGTACGCGTCCGTCGTTCTACGACGTGGATTGTCGCCCCATTTGACCTGCCCGCTCCGCTTCGCCCATTTCTCGGCGTAACAAAAGTCGCACGCTGAGGGTGCGCCCCTCGCACGAGCAACCTTCGTGCAACCCACCCACGGGTTAAACGTGGAATCGGTCCACTCAATCTTTGATTGGGAACCCATGAGGGATCAACCTTCCCACGAATTTCAGCGTCTTACGCTCTTATCTCATATCCGGGTAAAGAGAACAAATCGGGAAATCCGGCCATCGGCCGACCTTCTGACGCGTCGTCAGGATCCCGCCGTCTGACGCGGGCCTTGCGTGTGCGCATCTTTTCTCTTGACCTGCTATATATGCGCATATATGTCATTTTATGTGCATACGGAGAACAAGAATGCCTCGTATGAGCATATATGTCCCTGACGATATGAAAGCTGAAATCGATGCGATTGGGGAGCGTGTGAACTGGTCGAACGCTGCCCAGGCGGCATTCGGCGTGGAAATCCAGCGCAACAAATGGCCACAGGAGCCGAAAATGGAACAGGTTATCGATAGGTTGAAAACGTCAAAGCAGACATTCCAAGCACAAGAGATAGGGCGAGGTAAGCAAGAGGGTCGCAATTGGGCGATGAAAATTGCGACCTACGATCTCCTTAGAAAAATCTCTCGTATTGAGGTGCAAAAATTCTTCGACGAAGGCGGCGAGGAGGGCGAACTGTATCTCTACGTTGACAGGAAAACTGGCACCGACCCACACTCATGGCAAGAAAGCTTCTGGTTCGATCCGGACAGCAACACACGGCCCTCTGATGAGTACGTCATCGGCTATCTGGAGGGAGCCGCGGAAGTCTGGACCGAAGTTGCCGACAAGCTCTAGCTCATAAAGCACGGCCGGGCGGTTCCAACGCCCGGTCGCGGCGCCTAAGCGCTATGCGGTACGTCGAACTAGACGGCAAGCGCCACGCTACCGGGTGGCATCCGTGGCGAAGAAGAAGCCGAAATTCGTTTATGTCGAGCGGGATGGCGTGATGGTAGAAGTGGCGCTTAGATTCGCATTTCGGCAAACGCCGCCTCAGTCATTCCGGGCGGCGGAGCGGAGATACGACTCCCGTGGCAGAACCGTCGATCACGACCATCAAAAAGCTGTTCGCTCTATCGAGCAACCGTTGCGCCTTTCACCGTAGCTCGGGCCGCGTTCGACACCTCGGTGTCGCTCTGGCCCACGGCCGAGATCGAGCTGTGCCAGGGCGCGCAGATCATCAACAAGTCGAGGGAATAAGAACCCCCCTCTCTCAGCGAGCTGAGGAGGAGGGCCAGGGTGGCAACGGGCCAAGAGGTGCCCGCTGCCGCTGCTGGAAGTGTCGGGAATTGTGTCCCGAAGGGAAAGAACTGGTGCGACTATCCTGGTCTGGCGAGCCAGGCGAGGAACTGCCGCACTCGCGTGTCTTGCTGCAGCCATTTGAGATATTCCTTCAAATGATCTTTGCAGCAAAAGTAGAGGTTGCCCCACCGTTTGTAGTTTATGAGTCAAAGCGGCGGGCATTGATGTTGCGATGGCTGAAGTTTCAGAGGCGGGGGCGGCCGCCGTCACGGAAGAGCCTCCATGCGCTTCGACAACATCGGCGATATGTTCACCAACAGCATCGTCAAGGACGGGCAGAAGTACCTCATTGTGGACGTGGCGCGCTATGGCAGAGACAAGACCGTCTTCAACTTCTTCGATGGCTTGGAGCTACCGGCGTGAGCAATACCAGGAGCAGGGCACCGACAAGACCATCCAGCTCATCCGCGACAAGGCAGCAGAGGAGAAGATCCCGTACTCCCACACCTGACACCGGCGACACTTTCCTCATGCGGATGTACTTCGAGCTCCTCAAGGACGCGAAGCATTCGAGGAGGCGCTAGATTACGACCCGCAAAGGCACCACAACTCGCCGCCCCCGGCGTTGCGTTTGAGCGCCCAATCGTTAATCTCCGAGAGCCGCCGCCTTTCTTCTGCGCCGTCGGGCCTCCGCCTCACGCACAGGATGAATTCTCCCCTTTCGTTGGGTTGCACGCTTTGGATATGCTGTGGGTTGTCGATCAGCCCGGCGGGTTCCATGACCCAGATCACCCCAGCACTGTTCACTGCAAGCCTACTGGCTCTTGGCCTCTATTCCGCGCCGGCGCAGGCGCTGACGTTCCGCACCTTCGTGTCGGCCCATGGCAGCGACCTTAACCCGTGCACGCTCGCGGCGCCGTGCAAGACCTTCGCCGCCGCCCACACGCAGACCAGTCCCGGCGGCATCATCGACGTGCTCGATCCGGCCGGCTACGGCGCGGTCACCATCACCAAGTTGACCACCATCACCGGCCGCGACTGGGCCAGCATCCTGGTCACCAGCGGCAATGCCATCACGATCAACGCGAATCCGGGCGACGTGATCAACCTGCGCGGCTTGATCATCGACGGGGCCGGCACCGGGAATGACGGAATCCAATTCAACAGCGGCGGGACGCTGAACATCCAGAACAGCGTGATCCGCAGGTTCGGGAGCAACAACGGCATCGCTTTCAAGCCGAGTGCGTCGAGCAGGCTGTTCGTGTCGAGCACGCTGGTTTCCGATAACGGAAGTGCCGGGATTCTGGTGGCTCCAACCGGATCGGGCATCACTGTGACGGCCAGCCTCAACCGCGTCGAGGCGGACAACAATTTTTATGGGGTCTTTGCGGACGGCACCGGCGCCACGGGAGCGGTCAACGTCACCGTCGCGGACAGCGTGGCGGCCAATAACATCGCCAACGGCTTCAATTCCTTTTCAGATACCGGCCAAGCAGCCACCGCTATCCTGCTGGTGCGTTGCGTCGCCGTGAACAATGGCCTCGGCGTCCTGGCGGAAGGCCCCGGCGCCACGCTGACGTTCGCGCAATCGACCGTGACCGGCAATGACCAGGGATTGAGCAACTTCTTCGACGGCGCGCTGTTCTCCTACGGCGACAACAACATCGACGGCAACACCAACGACGGCGGCACCCCGCCCGTGCTGGCCAAAAAATAACGATCGCGCCTTCGGCTCGGCGCGCGGACGCCGCGCGCCATAGCCCAGATAGAGTCTCATAAACGGGAGATCTCTACTTCACGGTCGGATCAAAGCAGACGAACTCGACGCTGTGTCCCTCTGGGTCGCGAACATAAAGAGAGCGCCAATGGACCCACGAATGCTCGGCCGTCGTCACGGCCAGTCCCAATCGCTCCAGGCGGTCTTTCTCGGCCGCGAAATCCGCCAGGCCGATCTCGAAGGCGATGTGGTCAACCGTGGTTTTGATTGGATCCAGGCCCGTGTAGTCGGCTTGGCCTTTGCGGTCGAAGAGTGCGAGGACCTGCGTGTGGCCGTCGTAGCCATCGGCGAGCTTGAGGAAGGCGGCATTCTCGAACCGCTTGATCAGCTCCAGGCCGATGACCTCCTCGTAGAAGCGTTGCATAGGGTCGAGGTCTTCGACACGAAGGGCGATCTCACCCAGTCCCCTGATTGGTCGGTGCCCTGTGCTCATGGTGAAGCATTCCTATCAACATGGCATTGGAAATCAACATTGCCAGGAGATCCCTAGCGCGCAGTAAGGGAGCATTGCGTTTAGATATTTCAGCCTGACGCGTAGAACAAAGTGAAATAAATGAAAACAAGTGTATTCGCGAAGATCGCGCCCGCAAGCCCGAATCCGAGAACATAAAGCACCTGGTAGCCCGTAGGCTCTTGTCGGGCGTCGTCTTCCGAAATCACGGTCGGCGGCTGCACGGCGAAATGCGCGTGCTTGGAGATATGTGTCTCGGCGAAATCAATCTTGGTCATTGTCGGTCTCCGTAGCAGGCCTTTCCTTTCCAGGAGACCGCGTTCTCCTGCCAGTTATTCCCGCCTTCGCCCAAGCGCAGTTGCAGCGCAGATCTTTGCCGTTGTCATGAATGAAATGCCCCGCCGCAAGCGGCCCGCATGTTCAACACGTCGTCAATGTTCAACACGTATCCGTGACTTCCGTGAATAGGATCAAACGAGGGCGAGTCTCTTGCGCAGTGAGCAACACTCACGTCATCACAGGAGATACGACGATGTCGACCTCAAAAGGGAAGTTATCCGCGAAGGCCACGACGACGCTCGGGCTGGCAACGACGGTCGCAGCTCTCTGGTTTGCTGCGGCCACCGTCGCCGGCGCGGCTGTCACGTCGGCCCAATCGACGAGCGCTGCGGCTGCGCCCGCAAGCTCCACTCTTGAAGTGCAGCTTCAAATCCTTCGCGAATGTGAGGAAGGACTTGATGACGAGCTCTTGGACCCCTTCGAGGGCATGCTTTCGGGCTATGCGTGCGTTTCGTCGGGAAGGCGGCCGGACTAGATTGAGGCATGCGATGGCTCGATATTCGGCAAATGCTCCGATCAATTTCGAGCTTCCCGCACCCGTCTGCGTGTGTGCGCTCTTGGTTGCCGGGGCACTCACGAAAGGCGACCATCCGCACTGGGCCATCGGCGCGACGATCTTGCTCTACGTACTCCATTTAGCGGCGCAGTGCGTAAAACGTGGCGGCCTGACTACGGCGGCCACGATCGTCGCCGTGAACAAGTGCTGATTTCCGGAGCCGTTCTCGCGGGCTCACACCTTGCCCACTTTACCAAAACAGAAATCGAAAGTAGCTCATCGTACATCAACCACCCCTGGTCGATCTCCTGAGCATCCCGGACCACGGCATGCTTCCCGAATTTCACGCGGCATCCTTGCATAGCTTTCCGTCATGGAGTCGTGTGGGAAATCAACACTTGGCGGGATTAAAAATGCCGCGCGGCCGTTTGACAGCGGTTGCCGGGTCGGCGCTGACCCTATCAGGGCCATCCCTGGTGCAAGCGCAGAAACCGGAGGGCATCCGAGACACCATGCAGCCGGTCCAATCGCTGCGTACGGGCGGGTACACTATCGTTGTCCGGGATGGCGCGACCGTCTCTCACCAGACGAATACCGATCCCCTGAACGGCGGTGACATCGCCCAATAGTGAAATCTCAACGATAGGGGCAAGGAGTTGGCAAAAGTATTCGGCTACGTGGGCCGAAGCACACTGCAAAATGCTGACGCCGGCGCCTGACAAAGCCAAGAACAAGTTCCTCATCCCCAACATGATCGATGAGCTGGACAAGGACTGGTTTGACGGCAAGTACGGGAAGGATTCGAGCTTTGGGCCCGCGGGCGGCAAATATCCAATCGTGGCGCAGAAAATGGAGGACCGGCCAATACCAACGGGTCTCAATGTTTGACTCGTCATGCCCGGCCTTGTGCCGGGCATCCACGCCTTTAGTGCATGGAACAAAGACGTGGATGGCCGGGCCAAGCCCGGCCATGACGAGGTGGATGGGTCATGCTTAAATGCCGCTCGTATAAAGCGCGCCGCTGGCGCGAAACGGGGTTCGAGCGGATTGTAGATTAGATTCAAGGCGAGAGGCCGATATCCGACCCGTTCTCGGGCGGCGTGATAGCGGTGGAAAGCAGCCTCCGGCGCTGACTTCAATACTGAGGTATCGAGCCATCGTCTTCGATGCCGAATTTGTTGGGACTGGCGGCACTCATAAGATTTCTTGCAAGCGAGTTTGCAGAAGCGCAACCTCCATTTGCGATGGACAATGAGACCCAGCTTTCCACCGCAGTAGTGACAGCGCCTCATGACACTTGCCTCCCAATGGGCTCGACGGCTGTAAGGGCTTGCTCCAGGCCAAAATCAGCATGCTCGGGGCAGCAGTAATACCGCCGGTCTTTTCCCCTCCAGCACTTGACGTGCTCGTCTTCGACGATGAAGGGTGCGTTGCACAGAGCGCAGTGTTGCGGAGCGCCGTTGCGTAGATATGTACTGCCGTTGAGCATCAGATACCTCCCTGGCCCGGGAAGAAGCAGGTTTCGACGCCGCTGTAGACGAAGAGCACGGGCTCTCCTCCAGGAGCGCTGACGCCCCAATGGATGATGTCAGGGGGGATGCGCTTCCACTGGCCGTCTTGCAGCCAGTACCACTCGTCGTCGCCGCTGGATTTATTGACTCTGAACTGGGTTTTGACGACATCAGCGTGATCACAGCACTTCTTCCACGGGAGACGCTGTTTGGCGGCGTCCGTGAGCTCCGCGTTCGCGTACCAGTCGCGGATGTCTTGCGGAACGTTGGCGTACTGCCCAAGATCCCTTGCGAGCGCATGGCGGTTGACGGCGTGGGGGACAACCGAAACGATAAGGAAGGCGACCGCGTGGAGCAGACAGCGAGCGAGCTTCATGGGCACCTCCTCTTCGCTGGACGCGCGCGCCACACCAGGCGGCACGGGGTTTCTCCACCACTCCCCCGACGGAATTGCATCTGCCTATCGACCAGTCGGCAGGCTCTGATGACATGATGCGCGGGAGGTTCGAAATATTCCCCGGCCTATTCACGCAGAACCGGAGAGCAGCAATGAGGAGGTGGCTTGCAAGAAATTATGGCGCCGCAATTGCGGTCGGCTCGTGCCGATGTGGATGTCTCCGCTACCGACGTGGAGCCCTGGTGTCAGATGCCGGGCCGCGCTCCCGGTGGTGCAGGTAAAATTGGTTCGGCATGCACCATGCGTTGTTCCCGCTCGCCGTCATCATGCATTGTTCGTACGAGGTGAAGCCGCAGTTGGTGGAACCGCCGTAATCGACACACCATGGACGATAGATTTCGGCAACGCTCGGGCGCGCATCGATCACGGTCAGCGCGGCAAGGGCGAGCAGGGCGAAGGCGGTGCGGGTCATGGCGCGTCTCCTGATTGCCGGTCCCGTCCGACTGATCACTCACCGCGAGCCTTTATTCCCGAGCAATTCGGACTGTGCTGCGCCTGCCGCGCCGCCTCAACTTCTGGGCTGGCCAACGCTTGTCGTCGCCGTCAATTTGTTCACAAAAAATGTTGATGGACCAACAAGGCTCCGGGGGCGCAAGCTCGGGAATTAAAAATTGCATGCTTCGATCTACCCTTGAGAAGGAATTGACTAGATCAAGGGATGCAACGACGATGTCCACGAAGACGAAGTTTGTGCTTTCCGTTGCCGCCGCTCTCGGCACTGCTTCCGCCGTCCCGGCGATCGCCCAATATCCGACCCACCGCGAGGTCGGCTCGACGATCCAGCGCCAAGTGCCAACCAGCATCTATGGAAGCGATAGATTCGCTCCAGAACCGGGTCAAAACCCGCGCATGAGCGCTGTATACTTCGATCCGAATCCGGCAATGTTCAAAGCGTACACATATTGCGCATCGGTACAGTTGGGTCCGTCGACCTCGAAACGAGTGTTGCAGGGGGAGTTCAGATTCCCGGTTTTTGGCGCGACACCAAGTGTATCGGTGCAAATTATTTCATCGATCAGCGCCGCGCCGATGCAAGTCTCGGCCCTCAAAATTAAGGAAATTTCTGGGACCTCGGGGACAGTCGAAACACAAATCGTTGTTGAGGCGGAATCGATCTTTGATGTCCCCGCGAACGGGATTTATTACGCAAATCTCGTGGTGACCGGAGCCCCAGTTATTCCACCAACAACATCAAACTCCGCCCAACTCTCACGGTGAACCCTGGTTTACATTATTGCCGGCCACGTCTGGAATTGAGCGGGCGGGTGGGCATCGTCGCGCACCGGCGTAGGCGGCCTAACTAACAGCGAGCCGCCGAAGACAGATTTGCTATTACATCAAGTTCAGCCGGCCGCACGAAAAGCGGCGTCGTATTTGTCGACGAATTCCTGCAACTCCTCTGCATTGACGTCGCTGACGGCAAAGAATTCCAGACCCTGTGCGGTCCAGCGCCGAATGTTGAATCCCCGCATCGTCTCATTCGCCCCGTGATGTTCCGAGCCCGCACGCTGCGCGACGAAGAGATTGATCACATGCGTCCGGCGCCGATAGACGATCGAAGCGACGGCTCTCCCGTCAATATAGTCGAGCCTCCCACCGATCAGCCTGAAGCCCTGCGCGGTCAGATCCACGACCGGAGGCGCGACGTCGACCTTGCCGTTGAACCATGGTTTCACCGTGTGCTGGTCGCTCGTCTGCACGTCGGTGAGGTGCTCACCCTGAAGCGAGCGCACATGTGCCGTGACGACGTCGCCGAGCAGGCGCTGGTCCTGATCCGTCCGAATGACGGCGACGAGGAGGGTCGCCGCCATCGCTGTCGAGAGTGCCGTGCCCATCACAAAGCCTTTCAGCACCGAACGGCGGTTCGCAGCACGCGGTGGCGCCGACGGCAGCGTCATCTCGATGCGTCGGCGCAAGCTCATCGGCGCCGTATAGCGCAACTGCGCGGCCGACATGGCCTGCTGCATCTCGCGATGGGCACGAAATTGCGCCGCGCAACGCGGGCAACCCTCCAAATGCGCCTCCACATCGCGGGCGTGCCCGGCATCGAGCTCGCCGTCGAGGAGGGCGTGAAGCAAGATTTCGGTTTCGGCGCACGTCATGTCGGCAGTCCTTCCTCTGCAAGCCATGCTTTCCGCAGCATGGAGCGCGCACGCGCGAGTCGCGACATCACGGTGCCAACGGGTGCACCTACGACGTCGGCGATCTCGCGATATGACAAATCGTTGATCTCCCGCAGCACGATCGCCTCACGAAACGGGTTGGGAAGCTCCGCTACGAGACGGCGGATCGTTTCTGCATCCCACTGACGCAGCATTTCCGTTTCCGGTGACGCCTGCTCCTCCTGCCAAAGGGGGGCAGCGCCTTCCGCATCATCCGTTGTGTCATCCCTCGCGAGCGTGGTGCGGGATCGGCGCGCGAATTCGCCGCGGCAAATGTTGCGCAGGATGGCGAAGAGCCACGGCTTGATCTCCGTGCCGCGAAACGTGTCAAAATGGCGCAGCGCGCGCAGATAGCATTCCTGCGCTGCGTCGTCGGCATCAGCGCCGTTGCGGAGCAGAAATCGCGCCAGCGTATAAACATCATCGAGATGGGGCAGTGCGGCGTCGCGAAAACGCCGCGCCTTGTCAGGGTGATCGCCGCTGCCATTACCCGCCATCATGTCGCCCCCGGCTTTCCAGGCTACCGCCAGACCCGGTCGTTGCGGTCGATCGAGCATTATTGCGCCGCGCTTCCCGTGGCATCAACCACGATGGCACCCGTCATGTGCGGATGTAATGAGCAAAAATACTCGTAGCTGCCGGGTGTCGTGAACGTGAACGAAAACTTGTCTTCCGTATCGAGCGTCTTCGACTTGAAGAGCTTGCTGCTCGAGGCGATCGTATGTGGGATGTCATCGTCGTTGATCCAGGTAACGGTCGTGCCGGCCTTCACGGTGATGCGCTGCGGAGCGAAGGTGAAGTTGTCGATTTTCACCTGCGTATCCGCGGCCTGCGCCGAAGTGGCGGGAAAGCCGGCCGCCACCGCGAGCACGACCGCGAGCGCAGTCGCAAGGCGGATATTCCTTGTGCGTGTTGTCATGATGTCCCGCCTCAGCCTTGCAGCGGCTGGTCGATGATCGCGAGCCGTTGCTGTCCGCGCTTGAAGGTGACGTCTGTGACACCGAGCAGCGAGCGCAGCCTGTCGTCGGCGACTTTCATTGGTCCCGGCGAGGGTGCCGTGCCCGGCGCCGGCTGCGGGAAGGCGGTCGACATGGCGGTGTGAAAGGTGACGTTGCCCTCGATTTTCTGCATGATTTGGTGGATGTGACCGTTGAGCACCGTCACCGACCCGAAGCGTTTGAGATAGTCGAGAGCGCGCGCTGCGTCTTCGGTGCCCCAGCCCCAGGCTGGATAGACGCTCCACAACGGAATGTGCGCGAAGACGACGATCGGGGTCGATGCCGCGCGCCCTTTGAGGTCATCCTCCAGCCATTCCAGCTGCTCGTTGCCGAGATTGCCCAGGCCGCCGGCCTTGAGATCGACGACATTGACGAGGCCGATGAAGTGCACGCCATTGGCGTCGAAACTGTACCAGCCGGCGCCCTTCGCGCCGCGGCCGTAGCGCTCACGGTAGAGCTTCTGCTCATCATCGAGAAAGTCATGCTCGCCGGGCACATAGTGCACGTCGAGGCGAGCCTGGGCGATGATCCGGTCGGCGTTGTCGAATTCGGACGGCTTGGACAGATGCGTGATATCGCCGGTATGAATGACGAAAGATGGCTTCACCGGCAGGGTCTTGATCTTGTTGATCGCCGCTTCGAGCGTGCCGATGGCGTTGGGATTGGCGGGCTTGTCGAAACCGACATGGCTGTCGCTGATCTGCAGGAAAGTCAGCCCACTCGGTTCCGCGGCCGTCGCCTCGCCGATGATGCCCATGGAACGCGGCATGCCGCCTGCGATCGTCCATAGAACGCCGGTACCGGCCCAGGTCATGCATTCCAGGATCCTGCGCCGGCTGACGCCATGCCCCTCGTCGTGATCAGAAGTCATCGCCAATCTCCCTCGAAGCCACGATGGCCTCCGGGAACTAGAGTGGGGATCGACAAGATTTATTCCCGGCTTTTTTCGGAATTCGTTTTCCTCGATCTGCTGCAATGACGCGCTCGCCTTGTCTTTCCAAAGCTTGCTCCAAGTTGCAGGCCCGCCCAATCCATTCACAATTCGGTGATGTTGATCCAGACGTCGCGCTGGGCAAGAGAACCAGAATCATCGGATTGAGGCCAACCGGTAGCAATTTAATGCCTGCCCGGTGAGCTTCGCTAACGAGCGAGGAGCCAACCTGTGCCAGTGGTGTTTCGCCGAAAAGCAAGTCCTTTCCGACGCGACTGCGGAACTAAATGTCACGTTTTTGCAATCTAGTCCGCGAAAGCCGCTTCTGGCTTCAACACGGAGGAGAATAACATGTTGAGCAAGATCACACTCGCTCTGGCCGGGGAGGAAGCCATGAAGAACCATTGCGCTTACTGCCACGGCAAGTTCGGGATGGTGCGGCACCGCCGAGCGTTCAAGGCCTTTTGCTCGCAGAAATGCGTTGACCATCACAAAGCCTGGCTTCGAGCCGAAGCCCGCAAGCGCAAGGGCTGGTTGGACTGTCTGTGGTCGGCAAGCTTGAACGTGACCCCCTATGCCACCGAACGATCGTCTGCCTAGCGGTACATCTCTGCCTCTGGGTCAATGGCATCCCATTTGCGCGGGCTTCATTCCATTGGCGATTACCGCCATCACTATGAGCGCTCCCACTCGGGCGATCCCGGATGACTATCCTTATGCACCCGGCTACGAGGACGGTGCTTACAACAGAAATGGCTGGTAACGCTCAATCATGCGAAGCGATGAAATCGAAGGGCGGGCCGCCGTGGTGCGCCCTTCGATTGGTCGTAACGGCGCAGTGAAAGTATGAATTCACGGGGTTCGGCCGCGCCGTTCCCACCATGCTGGACGTTGGAAATCGCGATACCGGCCGAGTGATCTTCGCTGAGGGGCGACGAGCCGCTCAGTCGTAGCGGCATTTTTCACAGAACATAACAATCGCCACACGGCACCTCGCGCTGACAGGAGAGTAATGCTTTTCGCTCCTCGTCTTGCCGAACTTGTGTCGAAGAGGGCGAAACATCCCACCAGAACCGCACGGCTCGTTCGGTTGCAGAGGCGAATCACTCCGATGTGATCCGCACACTTCCCAGAGCAGACAAGGACTTGCACCGAGCGGACCCCATTCGAATGCGACCGCGGAAATAAACGCCGCGTTCCGCGATCTAGTTCGCGGAAGCCAATTCTGGCTTCAACACGAGGAGAATGACCATGTTGTCCAAGATTACGCTGGCTCTTGCGTTGGCGATCACCGCCATCACGATGAGCGTTCCCGCTCGGGCGCTCCCGAGTGACTATCCTTATGCACCCGGCTACGAGGACCACGCTTACGGCAGAGACGGCGCCCAGTTTTAACGCCGCAATCATGCGAAGCGATGAAATCGAAGGGCGGGCCGCCATGGTCCGCCCTTCGTCTGGTCGTAACGGCGCAGTGGACTACAAATTATGAATTCACGGGGTTCGGCCGCGCACGCAAGCCGGGGAATAATGCTCGCCTTGCCCGATCTAATCCGCAAAGGCAAGTTGTGTCCGACAAGAGGAGAAATGACAATGTCGATCAAGATCACGAGGGTTATTGTTGTCGCCGTCATTGCATTAGCGTCTTCCGCGCTCGCCGCGGGCAATGGCAATCGCAACAACGAGTACAAGTCCGCTCAATACTGCGTCCCGCAGGACAACATTCCGGGTGCGCAAAGCGTCTACTGCTGAGCATTTTGCGGTGACAGTAAGTACTGAAATGCACAGACAAAGTTGCATTCGAGGTGAGCGACCTGCCCCTCCTACCGTTCCCCAGCCCCAACCACACCAAGCCAACCAGCTGCACCCGCTCTTCGGCCAGGCGCCGCAACGCCGGTGCGTCGGGCGTTAGGCTGGGCGGCAGCGGAGCTTATTTCGCTTCCAGGACGTGACCCAGATGGCGGTGCCG
>WNFV01007397.1_pt1 | contig 12690 bp, 12 predicted proteins | sample 5400101 | NCBI WGS metagenome assembly WNFV01 (sample SAMN13153361, study PRJNA577476) | soil metagenome | isolation source: 115 cm soil or saprolite under grassland replicate 1 | place: USA:California | collected 2016-06-15
CGCATCGTCGCCCCGTCCTCCGTCGCGCCGACCAGGTCATCGTGCTGAGAGCGGGCCGGGTGGACGCCCAGGGCCCGCTCGAGGAGCTGCTGCGCGACTCGGAGGAGATGCACCGGCTCTGGCGCGAGGAGGCGCGTGCTAGTGATGGAAGAGGCGGAGCCCGGTGAACGCCATGACCATGCCGTGCTCGTCGCACGCGGCGATCACATCGGCGTCGCGTGCGGAGCCGCCGGGCTGGGCGACGTACTTCGCGCCTGCCGCGCGGGCGCGGTCGACGTTGTCGCGGAACGGCAGGAACGCGTCCGAGACGTAGCTGAGCGGCGCGATCCTCCCGAGCCACTCGCGGCGCTCCTCGGCTGAGAGGCGCGATGGCTCGCGGTCGAACGCGGCGCCCCATGCCGCGAGCTCGGGCGGCGTGAGGTCGTCTCGCAGGTAGCCGTCGATCGCGTTGTCGCGCTCGGGCCTGCTCAGCCCCTTGCGCAGCGGGAGCTCGAGCACGCGCTGGTGCTGGCGCAGCCACCACAGCTCCGCTTTCTGCGCAGCCAGGCGGGTGCAGTGGATGCGCGACTGCTGACCGGCGCCGATGCCGATCGCGGTGCCGTCGAGCACGAAGGCGACGGAATTGGACTGGGTGTACTTGAGCGTGATCAGACCGACGAGCAGATCGCGTACATGCCGCTCGGGGATCGCCTTCTCCTTCGTTACGACGTCCTTCAGGAGCGACGCGTCGATCGCATGGTCGTTCCGGCGCTGCTCGAGCGTCACGCCGAACAGGTCACGCGTCTCGGTCGGGCCGGGGGTATACGTCGGGTCCACCTCGAGGACGAGGTAGGCGCCGTCCTTCTTCTTCGACAGGATCTCAAGCGCCTTCGGCTCATATCCGGGTGCGATGCACCCATCGGACACCTCCCGCCGGAGCGCGTTCGCGGTGCGCTCGGTCACGGTGTCCGAGAACGCGGCGATGTCGCCGAACGTCGAGATCCGGTCGGCGCTCCGCGCACGCACGTAGGCGGTGCCCAGCGGGTTCAACACATCGGTGGGCGTCGGGAACGCGCGCAAGAACTTCGAGTCGACGGCGAACGCGAGCCCGACACCGGCCGGACTGACGTGCTTGAACGAGGCAGCCGCCGGGTGACCCGTTGCCTGGCGCAACTCGCGCACGAGCTGCCACGCGTTGAGCGCGTCGAGCAGGTTGATCATCCCGGGCGCCCCGTTGCGCACCGTGAACGGCAGGTCGCCGGACGCGAACGCGCGTGCCGGCTTCTGGTGCGGGTTCAGCCCGTAGCGGAGCCCGATCTCCTTGGGCATCGCCTAGCCGAGCTCGAGGTAGCGGAATCCCTCTGCGGCCTCGAGCCCCCACGCCCGGCCGGTCGTCGCGGCGAACGAGCGCATGCGATCGAACGTCCCCGGGTTGCGGATCTGGCTGACGTGCTCCTTCAGTGCGCCGATCTTCTTGTCCATCGTGCTCGCGACATCGAACCAGATGTTCGGCTCGGCCGTGCCGAACAGGAGCACGCGCGGGACGCGGTGGTGCGTGAGGCCGCTCCGCAGCTGCTCCGGGAAGAACAGGTGGTCGCGCGCGGCGATGACGCCGTCCATCGCGCTCCAGCCCGCGACGCGGTGGTCGGGGTGGATCTGGTACGGCCGCCAGGGATCCTGCGTGAGCACGAGGTCGGGCTTGCACTCGCGGATGGCGCGGCAGACCTCGCCGCGCATCGCCATCGAGACCTCGAGCTCGCCGTCGTCATGACGCAGGAAGACGAAGTCCTTCACGCCGATGACCGCGCCGGCGGCGCGCTGCTCCTTCTCGCGCATGCGCGCGAGCCGCTCGGCGGGCATGTCGGGGTCGTGGGTGCCCTTGTTCCCGCTCGTGAGCAGGCAGTAGATCGTGTGAACGCCCATCTCCGCGAAGAGCGCCATCGTCGCGGAGCACCCGAACTCGGCGTCGTCGGGGTGGGCGAAGATCGCCATCGCGCGCTTCGGCAGCTCGAACCCGTCGCGCGCCATCAGACCCTCGCGGGCGCGTGCCCGGCGAGCACGCGGTCGTAGAGCATCTCGATGCCCTCGCCGACGCGCGACCACGTGAACAGCTCGGCACGGCTGCGCGCGCCGTGGGCGAGGTGCATGCGCAGGCGGTGGTCCATGAGGACCTCTTCGATCGCCGACGCGAGCGCGTCGCGATCGTTCGGCGGCACGAGCAGGCCGGACTCGCCGTGCTCCACGACCGTCTGGAGCCCGCCGACGCGCGTCGCGACGACCGGCGTGCCGGACGCCATCGCCTCGAGCGCGACGAGGCCGAACGATTCGCTCAGCGACGGCACGGCGCACACATCCGCGGCGTCGTACCAGAGCGCGAGGCGCGCCTGGTCGACGGAGCCGATGAAGTCGACGTTGTCCTCCATGCGGTGCTCGTGCACGAGCCGGCGCAGCTCCTCGAACTTCGTGGTCTCAGGCGCGTCGTCGTCGGGGTCGAGCGCGCCGCCCACGACGACGAGGCACACCTCCGACCGCAGGTCGGGACGGCGGCGGAAGAGGACGCCGAGCGCGTCGAGGAGGACGTCGATGCCCTTGATCTGCTCGATGCGGCCGACGAAGAGCACCAGCCGCTCGCACTGGTCGCGGCCGAGCGCCTCGCGCGCGTCGACCTGGCGCTGCGGGCGGAACATGTCCGTGTCGACGCCGCACGGGAGGACGCACACCTTCGCCGGATCGGCGCCGTACAGCTGCATGAGCTCGCTCGCCTCGATCTCGCTCGCCGCGACGAGCGCGCTGCTGTCGCGGACGGCGCGGCGCTCGATCGCGATGCGCTCCTCGCTCTCGCCGTCGGTGTCCTCGTCCATGACCTCGCGCTTCACGAGCCCGAGCGTGTGGAACATCTGCACCGTCGGCAGCTCCCACGTCGCCGCGAGCTGCCGCGCGACCACCGCCGACAGCCAGTAGTGGCTGTGGATGAGGTCATAGCTGCGGCCTTCGGCCTCGATGTGGCGCTCGAGCTGCGCGGTGAAGTCCCCAATACGGGCAAGCACCTCGGTCTTCGGGATGTAGCGGATGGGGCCGGATTCGATGTGGATCACGCGCGCGCCGGGCGCGAGCTCCTGGATGCGCGGGTCGCCGGGCTCGCGCCAGCGCGTGAAGACGTCGACCTCGGTCCCCCGCCGTGCCAGCTCGCGCGACAGCTCGCGGACGTACACGTTCATGCCGCCGGAGTCGCGCCCGCCGAGCTTCGCGAGGGGACACGCGTGGACGGACAGCATCGCGATGCGCCGCGTCAACGTCCGTACAGTACCGGCCCGTGACCGCCGACGCGGTGCGACCGCGGCGCGTCCTCATCGCGCCGCAGGCGTTCAAAGGGAGCGTCGATGCGGTGCTCGTCGCGGCCGCGATCGCGCGCGGTCTGCGGCGCGCGTTGCCCGACGTCGAGTGCGACGAGCTCCCGCTCGCCGACGGCGGCGAGGGCACCGTGCGAGCGCTCGTCCACGCGACCGGCGGGACGACGCGACGCAGCCGCGTGCATGACCCGCTCGGCCGCGAGATCGACGCCGAGTGGGGGATCCTCGGCGACCGTCGCACCGCCGTCGTCGAGATGGCCGCCGCGAGCGGTCTGCCGCTCCTGCGCGAGAGCGAGCGCGACCCGCGGATCACGTCGACGCGCGGGACCGGCGAGCTCATGCTCGAGGCAGCGACGAGCGGCGTGCAACGCGTCGTCATCGGGATCGGCGGGAGCGCGACGAACGACGGCGGGACCGGGATGGCGCGCGCGGTCGGGTTCCGGTTCATCGACCGCGACGGCAACGATCTGCCGGAGGGCGGCGCCGCGCTCGCGCGTCTGCACCGGGTCGAGGGACAGGCCGATCCGCGGTTGCTGCGTGTGCAGATCGAGGTGGCCTCCGACGTGCGCAATCCGCTCGTCGGAGCGGAGGGCGCGTCCGCGGTCTTCGGGCCGCAGAAAGGCGCGACGCCGGAGGTCGTGGCGGAGCTCGACGCGGCCCTCACGCGCTATGCCGACGTCGTGCAGCGCTTCCTCGGGCGCGACATCCGTGACGTTCCCGGCGCGGGCGCCGCGGGCGGTCTCGGCGCGGGCCTCATCGCGTTCGCGGACGCGAAGATGCGCTCCGGCGCGGACATCGTGATGACGGCGACGCGGTTCGCCGAGCGCGCGCGGCGCGCCGACCTCATCGTCACCGGCGAGGGCCGCATGGACGTGCAGAGCGCATATGGCAAGCTCACCGGATCCGTGATCGCGAAGGCGAAGGAGCTCGGCCGGCCGGTCGCCGCGATCGTCGGAGGCCTCGGCAGCGGTGCCGATGCGGTGCTCGGACTCGGGCTGACCGCGATCGAGGTCTCGAGCGAAGGTGCCGCGTCCGTCGACGATGCGATGCACCGCGGCGAGGAGCTCATCGCCGCCGCGGCGGAGCGACTTGGTAGTAGGCTGTCCGCCGGATGGCCGTAGGGGAGCAGCCTCGGCTCGTGGAACGCGCGAACGGCTCCGTCGAACAGCCACGGATCCTCGACCTCGTGCGCATCACGGAGGCCGCGGCGATCGCGTCCGCGCACCTCCTCGGCCACGGCGACAACACGAGGGCCGACCACGCCGCGGTCGAAGCGATGCGCCGGACGATGGACACGATCCCCTTCGCCGGCCGGATCGTCATCGGCGAGGGCGAGCGCGACGAAGCCCCGATGCTGTTCATCGGCGAGCACGTCGGCCAGGGCGACGGCGCCGAGCTCGATATCGCGGTCGACCCGCTCGAGGGTACGAACCTCGTCGCGAAGGGCCGCGCGAACGCCATTGCTGTGCTCGCCGCCGCGGAGCGTGGCGGGCTCCTGCATGCGCCCGACACCTACATGGACAAGCTCGTCGTCGGCGCGCCCGCGAAGGGGAAGGTCGACCTCGACCGGCCCGTCGCCGAGAACCTGAAGATCATCGCCGACTCGCTGAACCGCGACGTCGACGACCTGACCGTCATCGTCCTCGACCGCGACCGCCACAAGAAGCTCATCGCGGACATCCGCGCCGCCGGCGCGCGCATCAAGCTCATCGACGACGGCGACGTCATCGCCGCCATCTCCGCCGTCGTGGCCGGGACCGCCGTGCACGTCGTCATGGGGATCGGCGGCGCTCCGGAAGGCGTGCTCGCGGCCGCCGCGCTGAAGTGCGTCGGCGCGGAGATCCTCGGGCGGCTCAAGTTCCGCAACGACGACGAGCGGCGCCGCGCTAAGACGATGGGCATCACCGATGAGGATCGCGTCTACCGCACCGAGGACCTCGCCCCAGGCAAGGAGTTGCGCTTCATCGCCACGGGTGTGACCGACGGCGACATGCTCCGCGGCGTGCGCTTCTTCAACCGCGGCGCCCGGACGCACTCGATCGTCCTCGACCACCAGGACGGCAAGCTCCGGTTCATCGACACGACGCACTTCGAAGACCCCAACAACCCGCCCCTCATCCGTCTCAACTAGCCGTGCGGCGCTCTGCCGGGTGTTGATATCCCTGTCAATCGGCTATTGACAGCCGTGTAACAGCCGTCTACGGTCCCGCGCGATGCCTGCTCGCCCGCACGTCCGCCGCCGGGTACCAGCGCCGGTCAGCCAGTCGCTGGACCGGCTGGGCGAGCGCCTGCGCAAGGCACGCATCGAGGCCGGGCTCAGTCAGGCGCAGCTCGGCGCACCGCACTTCACCCGCGCGTACGTGAGCGCGCTCGAGCTCGGGAAGATTCGCCCCGCGATGAAGTCGCTCGAGTTCATCGCCGCGAAGCTCGGCAAGTCGGTCGCGCACTTCATGGACGACGAGGAGAAGGAGCAGAAGCGCCGCGAGCGTGAGTTGTCCCTGACGCGCGCGAATCAGCTCATCGCACAAGGCGCCGCGCGCGAAGCGATTCAGGAACTCTCCGCAATACCGACAGAAGACCTGTCGCTCCCAGAACGCCTGTCCATCAAGCGGACGCTGGGTCGCGCATATCTCGAGGCTGGTCAGGCGGGGCGCGCGGCCGCTGTGTTGACGGATGCCGTTCGCGGGTACGAGGCGTCGGGCGATGAAGAACAGGTGGCGCGGACGCGCGCTCAGCTCGGCGGCGCGCTGATCACTCTGATGGACTACTCAGAAGCGGAAGGCCACCTGCAGGCTGCTCTCGGGTCCACGGCGAGGGGCGTTGTAAAGGATCCGCTGTTCCGCGTCCACGTGTTGCACAACCTTGGTCTCACGCTGTATCAGCGTGCCGACTACAACGCCGCCCTCGAACACTTCGAGCGCGCAGTGCATGAAGGCGCTGACGTTGGAGACCAGAAGTGGTTGGCCTCGGTGTTCGCCGCGATCGGGATGTCTCGCCGACAGATGGGCGACTACGAAGGGGCGATCACATGCCTTCTCAAGAGCGAGGCCCTCTTTGATGCATTGCACAACAAGGCACGGGTCGCTGAGATCAGATTCCAGACCGGGCGCACGCTAAGGGCTCTTGGCAACAAGACGCGCGCGGAAGAAGTCCTCGGTGAAGCCCTTCGTGCCGCGCGCGAAGCTGGAAGCGAACCTCTGGCAGTCCGCATTGAGGCGTTCATTGGCTTGACCGAGGCACAGGACGGTCGCTATGGCGAAGCAAGGGAACGGCTTGAACAACTCGTCTCGCGCGCCGATCGCGTCGATGACCCAGGCGCTCAGTTCGCAGCGCGATTCGCACTTGCGAAGACATTGACGAATGTCGATCCCGAGCACTCGGTCAGTCTCCTACGCGAGCTTGCCCGTGTACTGGAAGAGCGTGCCGCTGCGACTGACCTAGCGGACGTGTACGACGAATTGAGCAAGGCCCTCGGAAAGCAGGGCCGGTCCGAAGAAGCACTCGCGTATGCGCAGCGCGCGTATGCGACGAGTCTGCATGCGAAGGGAGGTGTTTGAGTGCGCGTCAGGATGGTGGCGTTCGCATTCGTGCTCGCCGAAGGCTTTCGTGCCCTTTGCGACCTTGTCCCTCCGCTGATGGGGTGAACCGTCGCGATTCCTGGATGGTGGCAGGCGCCGGCGACAAGCGAAACGGAGTCGCCGGCGTCCGCTCCAGCCTCAATGCTGGAGCGTGCTCTCCGCCGCGGTGACCACATTCCGCAGTAGCAGCGCCGTGGTGACGGCCCCGAGCCCGCCCGGCACGGGACTGAGCGCGCCGGCGACCGCGCCGACGCTCTCGGCGTCGACGTCCCCGGCGATCCCCTGCGGCGTGACGTTGATCCCCGCATCGATGACGGTCGCGCCCGGCCGGATCATGTCGCCCTTCAGCGAGCCGGCGCTCCCGACCCCGACGACGACGATGTCGGCGTCGCAGGTGTAGCGCTTGAGGTCGGCCGTGCGTCGGTGGGCGATCGTCACCGTCGCGTCCTCGCGCAGGAGGAGATAGGCCGCGGGTCGTCCGATCACGGTGCTGCGGCCGATGACGACCGCGTGGCAACCGCGCATCGGGATCTCGTAGAAGCGCAGGAGCTCGACAACAGCCTCGGCGGTGGACGGCACGAAGCGCGGGCGCCCGTCGGCGAGCCACCCCACGCTGAACGGATGCATTCCTTCGACGTCCTTGGCCACGGCGATGTGATCGACGATGTGGCCTTCGTCGAGCTTCCCCGGCAGCGGCGTCATGAGGATGATCCCGTGGACCGATCCGTCGCGGCCGAGCTCTTCGAGCGTGCGCACGAGCTCGGCCTCCGTGGTCTCGCGGGGGAGCGAGGCGGTCTTGATCGCGATCCCGGACGCATGCCCGGACCGGGTCAGCCGCTCGGTGTACGTGAGCGCGGCGGGGTCGGGGCCGACGGAGACGACGGCGAGCTGCGTGTGCACCGACCGCGCCACGAGCGCTTCGACCCGAGCGCGGGTCTCCGCCTTGATCCGCTCGGCGAGCGGCCTGCCGTGGAGCAGCCGGGCCATCGCTATCGCGCGATCCGCGATTCGACGAACTCGACGACGCGCACGCGCTGCTGCTCCGACCCCTCGAGGGCCCTATCGAGCTCCTCCGACAGGGCCTTCACCTGGGCCGCGTCGTCGAGCGACGCCAGGTTGATCATCACGTTCATGGCGGCGCCGCGGAGGGCCGTCTCCGCCATGAGCGCGCCGACGCCGACGTCGCTCACGGTCATGGGCGAAGCGTCGCTCACGGCGTGCTCGCACGTCTCGAGGAGCCGGCGCGCCGTCTTGGCGACCTCGAGCGGCACGCGCGCAGCCCCGAGCAGCGACGCCTGCACGCGCTCGGCCCGCCGCGCCTTCTCGTCGTCGGTCCTGCGCGGCAGCTTCATCGCCTCGGACACGCGGGCGAACGCGGCGCTGTCGTCGTCGACGAGGCGAAGGAAGTCCGTGCGCAGGTTGTCGAGGTCGGCGATCCGCGCGGCGAACGGCTCGGGGTCCTTCTTCGACGAGATGCGGAGCACCATCGCGCACAGCGCGGCACCGAGCGCGCCGGCGTAGGCGGCGGCGCTGCCCCCGCCGGGCACCGGCCGCTCCGAGGCGAGATCCTCGCTGAAGGCGCGCAGGGTCCGCTCGATGAGCCGGTCGGTCATGGGGCGTCGAGCGTAGCGGAGCGGATCGCCGTTGCGCCGCCGCGGCGCCACCCATACTCTGAGGGCGAGTCCATCCGCGACCTTTCATCCAGAGCGGCAGAGGGAACGGCCCGTTGAAGCCGCGGCAACCAGCGGAGTCCCGCTCGGTGCCAAATCCGGCCCCCGCGAGGGAAAGATGAGAGAGGTCCCATGAAGACGACCGTCATCGGCGCATTCCCGAAGATCTCCGACGACCCGCGTGGTCAGGAACTGCGCCGCGCGCTCCATCGCTTCGACCGCGGCGAGGTCGACGACACCGCCCTCGATGCTGTCTTCGACACCGTCACGCGACAGGCGATCGCGGAGCTCGAAGCGGCGGACATCGACGTCCTCAACGACGGCCACATCCGCTGGGACGATCTCTTCGCGCCCTTCGCGCGCGCGTGGGGCGGCGTCTCGCGCGGGCCGCTCGAGCGCTTCTACGACAACAACACGTACTTCCGGCAGCCGGTCATCGAGAAGGCCATCACCACGCACGGCCGCACGCTCGTGAGCGACTACAAGATCGCGCGCGCGGCGACGAAGCGGCAGCTGAAGGCCGCCGTGTGCGGCCCGCTGTCGTTCGCGACGCTCACGGCGGAGGACAGGGCCTACAAGACGCTCGAGGAGCGCACGCTCGCCGTCGCGGACGCGCTCGCGGCCGAGATCGCGGGGCTCGGCGCGGCGGGCGCGACGCTCGTCGACGTCGAGGATCCCGCCGTCGTCGCTCGGCCGGAGCTCATCGGCCTCGCGCGCGCCGCGTACGAGCGGCTCGCGAAGGCGAACGTCCCGCTCGCGATCCAGCCGTACTTCTTCCCCGCGGACGCGGTCCTCGAGCAGCTCGCGACGTTCCCGGTCGCGCAGGTCGGCATCGATCTCCGGAGCCGGGACACGAAGGCGCTCGACGCGCTCGGCGCGCTGCGGACGCGCACGGTCGTGCTCGGCGCGGTCGACGCGCGGAACACGCGGCTCGAGACGGAGAGCGAGGTCGCGCGCACGGTCGAAGCGGCCGCGAAGGTCCTCGGCACGGACCGCGTGTGGGTCGCGCCGACGACGGGGCTCGAGTACCTGCCGCACGACGTCGCGTCGAAGAAGCTGGCGGTGCTCGTGAAGGGCGTCCGCGCGGCGATGGGGGTGCCGGCATGAGCGAGATCCTGCTGACGACGACCGTCGGATCGTTCGGCAAGCCCGAGTACCTCCAGAAGGCGCGCAACCAGTTCGCGAAGGGGAAGCTCTCGCGCGAGGAGCTCACGAGGCTCGAGCGGCAGGCGACCAGCGAGTGGATCCGCCGTCAGGAGGAGGTCGGGCTCGACATCCTCGTCGACGGCGAGATGTACCGCGGCGACATGGTCGCGTACTTCGCGGACCTGATCGAGGGGTACCGCGAGGGCGGTCTCGTGCGCTCGTACGGCAACCGCTACTACCACAAGCCGATCATCGCGGGGAAAGTGCGGCGGCCGGAGCCGATGACCGTCGAGTGGTTCCGGTACGCGCAGTCCCTCACCGGCAGGCCCGTGAAGGGGATGCTCACGGGCCCGTACACCATGCTCGACTGGTCCTTCAACGAGGCCTACACGACGCGCCGCGACGCCGCGCTCGCGCTCGCGGAGGTCATCCGCCAGGAGGCCGAGGACCTCGAGAAGGCCGGCGCGAAGTACATCCAGATCGACGAGCCCGCGATCCACGCGCGGCCCGAGGAGATCGGCATCGCCATCGAGGCGATGGGGATCGTCACGCAGAACTTGAAGGCGAAGACGATCTCGCACATCTGCTACGGCGACTTCGCCGCGATCTACCCGCAGGTCCTCGATCTGCCGGTCGACCAGCTCGACCTCGCGATGTCGAACTACGAGTACCGCTGGCTGAAGCTCTTCGACAAGGATCCATTCACGAAGGAGCTCGCGATCGGGATCGTCGACGTGCACGAGCACGAGCTCGAGCCGGTCGACGAGGCGGCGGAGGGGATCCGCAAGGGGCTCAGGTACGTCAGCGCCGAGCGCCTGTACCCGCACCCGGACTGCGGGCTGAAGACGCGGACCGTCGAGGAGACGATCGACAAGTGCCGGGTCGTGGTCGAGGCCGCGAAGAAGGTGCGCGCGGAGCTGGGGGCGAAGGTCCCGGCCTAGCGCCCGTAGAGGTCGAGCACCTCGCGGCGGAAGGGCACGTTCGCCTTCTCGCGCAGCTTGTCGAACTCGTCGTGGTCCCACTCGCCGACGAACGTGACCGCGACGCCCGATTGGCCCATGCGGCCGGTGCGGCCGATGCGGTGCGTGAACGTCTCGGCGTCCTCCGGGAGGTCGTAGTTCACGACGTGCGAGATGTCGTCGATGTGGAGCCCGCGTGCCGCGACGTTCGTCGCGACGACGATCGGGACCTCGCCCGCGCGGAACGCCTCGAGCGTCCGCTCCCGCTCCTTTTGCGAAAGGTCTCCGTGCAGCGCGGAGACCTTGTGCCCGCGCCGCTGGAGGTCGCGCACGAGGTTGTCCACGCCGCGCTTCGTGTGGCGGAAGACGAGCACCTGGTCGAACTCGGCCCGGTGCAGCAGCTCCTCGAGCGCTCGGACCTTGTCCTCGTCGAGGACCTCGACCCAGAGCTGCTCGACCGTGTCGACGGTCCGGTTCTCGGGATCGATGTTGATGGAGACCGCGCTCCGCGTGAACCGGCCGGCGAGGTCGCGGACCTCCCACGAGAGCGTCGCGCTGAAGAGCGCCGTCTGGCGCACGGCCGGCATCTTCCGCAGGAGCTTGCGCACGTCAGGCGCGAAGCCCATGTCGAGGAGGCGGTCGGCCTCGTCGAGGATGACGATCTCGATGCCGCGCAGGTCGAGCGTGCCGCGCTCGATGTGATCGAGGAGGCGGCCCGGCGTCCCGACGACGATGCCGACGCCGCGCCGCAGCGCGCTGTCCTGCGGCGTGTACGAGACGCCGCCGTAGATCGCGACCTCGTGAGAGTCACGGAACTTGCCGAGCGCGCCGAACTCCCGTGTGACCTGGGTGCAGAGCTCGCGGGTCGGGACGATGACGATGGCCTCGGGTCGCTGCGCGCCGGCCTCGACGCGTCCGAGGATCGGGATGGCGAACGCGGCGGTCTTGCCGGTGCCGGTCTGCGCCTGGACGAGCACGTCGCGGCCCTGCTGGAGGACGGGGATGGTGCGTTCCTGGACCGGCGTGGGGGTCATCCATCCGAGCTCGTCGATGGCGCGAGAGACATCCGGATGGATCTCGAGGTCGCCGAAGCGCGCAGCGCGCGCGAGAGGTTCGGTCGCGATGGCCAGTGCTATCTCCTTACATGACGAACGGGCCTGGATCCCATCGGATCCGGCCCGCCCCCGCCAGACGTTCGATGTCTTGTGACAAGAAGTGTATCAGGTCTCCCCGCGGCGCTGACGGAGCTCGTCGAGGATCGCCGCCGTCGACGACGTCCCGAGACGGTCCGCACCGGCCTCGATCATCGCGAGCGCGTCATCGAGCGTGCGGATGCCGCCCGACGCCTTCACGCCCATCTTCGGGCCTACGACCGAGCGCAGGAGCCGCACGTCCTCGACGGTCGCGCCCTCGGGCCCGAATCCGGTCGAGGTCTTCACGAAGTCGGCGCCGCCGGCCTGCGCGAGCTGCGCGGCGATCGCCTTCTGCGCGTCGTCGAGGTACGCCGTCTCGAGGATGACCTTCACGGTCGCCTCGCTCGCGTGCCCGACGCCCACGACAGAGGCGATCTCGCGCTCGATCGTGGGGTAGTCGCGCTCGATGAGCGCGCCGATGTTGATGACCATGTCGAGCTCGGTCGCGCCGTCGCGCATCGCCTGCAGCGAGGTCGCGACCTTCACCTCGGGCGCCTGCCCACCGTGCGGGAAGCCGACGACCGTGGACGTGCGCACGCCCGATCCCTGCAGGAGCCGAGAGCAGTCCGGGACGTAGAAGGGTTTCACGCACACCGACGCGATCCGCTCGCGCCGGGCGATGGTGCAGGCCTCGACGACGTCGCGCTCCGTCTGCGTCGGCTTCAGCACGGCGTGGTCGATCATCGCCGCGAGCGCCGGGACCGTGGGCAGTACGCTGGTCCGCATGCCGGGTTCGATCCTAGTCGCTCGCGTGCTCGGCATCGACATCCGCATCCACCTCTCGTGGCTCCTCATCTTCGGCGTCGTGCTCCTCT
>WNFV01008316.1_pt1 | contig 12689 bp, 12 predicted proteins | sample 5400101 | NCBI WGS metagenome assembly WNFV01 (sample SAMN13153361, study PRJNA577476) | soil metagenome | isolation source: 115 cm soil or saprolite under grassland replicate 1 | place: USA:California | collected 2016-06-15
GCCGAAGAGCGTGTCCGGGCGGGTGGTGAAGACGGGAAAGTCGAGCCCGACCTCCTCGCAGCGGAAGATCGCCTCGGCGCCCTCCGAGCGGCCGATCCAGTTGCGCTGCATCGTGACGACATGCTCAGGCCACGACTCGAGCAGGTCGAAGTCGGCGAGCAGCCGGTCGGCGTACTCGGTGATGCGAAAGAACCACTGCTCGAGGCGCCTCGATACGACCGGAGTGCCGCAGCGCTCGCAGCGGCCATCGATGACCTGCTCGTTTGCGAGCACCGTCTGATCCTTCGGGCACCAGTGCACCGGCGACTCAGCCCGGTAGGCCAGGCCGCGCTCGAGCAGCTCGAGGAAGATCCACTGCGTCCAGCGGTAGTAGTCGGGCTCGTGGGTGCCGATCTCGCGCGACCAGTCGATCGACACGCCCCAGGAGCGGAACTGATCGCGGAAGGTCTCGATCGACTTCTCGGTCGAGATGCTGGGCGGCTCCCCGGTCTTGATCGCGTGGTTCTCGGCCGGAAGGCCGAACGCGTCGTAGCCCATCGGGTGGATGACCTGGAAGCCGTTGCGGCGCCGGAAGTGCGCGATCGCGTCGCCGACCGCGTAGCACTTGAGATGGCCGACGTGGGGCTCGCCGGAGGGGTAGGGAAGCATCTCGAGGACGTAGCTCTTGGGCTTCGAGTCGTCGAACCCGGGTTCGCCGGGGTTGGGCACCTCCCAGGTGCGCTCGTCGTCCCAGACGGCCTGCCACTTGTGCTCGATGCGCTGCGGGTCGTAAGGCTCCATCTGGAGCAGTTTAGGAAGCGGTCGGGCTTGCGCTCACGCTCGCGCGCCAGGTGAACGGCCGCCCCGCGAGGTCCAGCCGCCCCTTAGCGCCGCCTGGACTTGAACTGTCTGACGTCCGGCGTCGGGTCGGTTTGCCCAGTGGAGTCCGTGGCGCGCACCGCGAAGCTGTGCTTGCCGCGGTCGAGCTTCTTGTACGTCTTCGGCGAGGTGCAGGCCTCGAACTGCTGGTCGTCGAGGCTGCACTCGAAGCCAAGCTGCCCAGTGCCGCCGAAGCCCGTGAAGGTGAACTTCGCCTTCCCCTTCCTCTTCCTCACCTTCGCCTCGTCGATTCGGGTGTCCGGCGGGCCACCGCCGCCGGGTCCCGTCCCCGGCTCGGGCGCGGGCTGCGGGCCCGGCCCTGGCTCGGGGATCAGGCTGAACGTCGCCGTGATGCTTCGGCCCGCGTCCATCGTGAGCTGGCAGGAGGTCCCGGAGCAGTCTCCGCCCCAGCCTTCGAAGGTCGAGCCGGAGGCCGGCTCGGCGGTCGGGCTCACGCTCATCCCGTCGGCGTATGCCTCCGCGCAGTCGCCCGGGCAGGCGATCCCTGGCGCCGTGACGGTGCCCGAGCCTGAGCCGGCGGTCGAAACCGTCAGGCTGTGCGGGGGATCGGACTCATAGCGGGCGGCGACGATGTCGTCGTTGATGGAGCCGGCGACGACGATGGCGCCGTTTCGCTGCAGTGCCACGGCGTTGGCGGCGTCGAAGCTTCCCGCGTCGAGATCGTCCACGACCTCGCCGATCTGCTGGGGGTCACCCGGCCCGAACCCTGCGTCGGCGGCGCCGCCGCTCGTGTAGCGAACGAGAGCGATGTCATCGCCGCTGTAGCCCGCGGCGACGATCTTGGAGTTGGGCTGCACCACCACCCCGGTGGCGCTGTCGTCGGTGGCCGGGTTCGGCTCGCAGTCCTCCTCGCACCCCGCGCCGCTTCCCTCCGGCCCGATGTCGGTTACGACCGTGCCATCGGTGTCGAAGCCGGTGTCCAGGCCCCCGCTCGGGTTGTAGCGCGCAAGCGCGAAGTCGTTCTCATCCGGCCCGCCCTTCACGCCGCCGGCGACGATCTTGCCGTCGGGCTGGAGGGCCACCCCCATTGCGATGTCCTCGCTGGTTCCGTCTCCCGAGATGTCGGTCGTGAGGATGCCGTCGGTGTCGAAGTGGGTGCCCGGGTCGGCGTCGGCGTTGGTGTCCAGGCTCCCGTTCGGGTTGTAGCGGGCGAGGGCGAAGTCGCCCTCGCTGCTGCCCGCGGCGACGATCTTGCCGTCGGGCTGGAGGGCGACCGCTTCGACCGCGTCGGAGGTCATCGTGCCGATGTCGGTCGTGAGCTGACCGTCCGTGTCGAAGCCGGCGTCGGGGGCGCCGTTGGCGTTGTAGCGGGCGAGGGCGAAGTCGCCGTTGCCGCCACTCGAGCTGGAACCGGCGACCAGGATCTTGCCGTCGGGCTGTAGCGCCATCGCATTGGCACTGCTCGATGCGCCGATCGGCGTCGTCAGCTTGCCGCCCGTGCCGAATCCGCTGTCGAGCGAGCCGTCCTGGTCGTAGCGCGCGAGCGCGAAGGTGCCGTCGCTGCCGCCCGCGGCGACGATCTTGGCGTTCGGCTGGACGACCACGGCCATGGCGTCGTCCGAGCTTCCGCTGCCGATGTCGGTCGTGACGATCCCGTCCCCACCGAAGGAGCTGTCGAGAGCGCCGTTCGGGTGGTAGCGCGCCAGCACGAAGTCGCTGTCCCCGTTGCCCGCGTTCGTGGAGCCGGCGACGACGATCTTGCCGTCCTCCTGGACGGCGACCGCCTGCGCGACATCGGAGCTGTCTTCGAAACCGTGGTCGTCACCTTGCCGTCGGTGTCGAAGTGGGTCTCGGGGTCGCTGTCGGCATTCGTGTCGAGCGACCCGCTTGCGCCGTAGCGGGCGAGGGCGAACTGGGTCCCGGCGCCGCCCGCGGCGACGATCTTGCCGTCGGCCTGAAGCGCGATCGCGGCTGCGCTGTCGCCGACCGTCCCGAAGGACGTGTTCAGCTTTCCGTCGGTGTCGAAGCCGGTATCGAGGGCGCCGTTGTCGTTGTAGCGGGCGAGGGCGAAGTCGAAGTCGAATGTGCCGCCGCCGACGTTGGTCGTTCCCGCGACGACGATCTTGCCGTCGGCCTGAAGCGCCATCGCGCCTGCGGAGTCGAAGCTGTTGGTGCCGATGTCGGTGCTCACCTTGCCGTCGGTGTCGAAGTGCGTCCCCGGGTCGGCGTCGGCGTTGGTGTCGAGGGAGCCGTCCGTGTTGTAGCGGGCGAGGGCGAAGTCGCTGTCGCCGCCGCTCGAGCTGGGACCGGCGACCACGATCTTGTCGTCGCCGGGCTGGAGCGCGACGCCGTTGGCGGTGTCAAAGCTTTCCGAGTTGAGGTCGGTGGTTACCTTGCCGTCGGCGTCGAACCCGGTATCGAGGGTGCCATTGGCGTTGTAGCGGGCCAGGGCGAAGTCGCCCTCGCTGCTGCCCGCGACGACAACCTTGCCGTCGTCCTGAAGCGCGACGGATGTGGCGGTATCGCTGCTGTCCGTGCCGATATCGGTCCTGACTACTCCCCCGTTGCCGAAGCTGGAGTCCAGGCCGCCGTCGGCGTTGTATCGGGCCACGACGAAGTCCTCCCCGTTGCCTCCCGCGACCACCAGCTTCCCGTCGCTCTGCTGGATCGCGAGGCCGCGGATGAGGCCGCTTGCGGAGGGGGTGGTGCCAACGCCGGTTCGCAGCCAGCCGTCGCCGTCAAAGGAGGTGTCGCGGTCGCCGGGCGCCGCGAGGGCCGCCCCCGCTGACAGCACCAGCCCGACCAGGAGCGCGAGCATAACCGCAACCCGGGCGGCAGGCCCCCGGGCGGTCAACTCGGCTCCCCTCTGTTGCAACCCCGTACGGTTCCCCGATCTCAGTCGTGGCTTCCCTGTCCGACACGATACGCCAATCCGACCGGTCGTGAGCAACCTCACATCCGGGCGGGGGGCCCGGGCGTATATTGGTCGGGACGAACTCCGGGAGGTTTCCGATGGCGCGCCTGATCAGACTGGACGGAAGCGGGCACACGACGCTCGCCGAGTGGACGGCGGGCGACGGTGCCGGCGAGGAGGCGGCGGTCGAGGCGTTCCGCCGCGAGCTGGACCGCGGGATGATCGCCTCGGTGAGCCGGCCCGACGGGACCGCCGAGGTAGTCCGCGAGCTGCCGCTCGACGCCGAGCTCGTCGTGATGCGCCGCCAGATCGCCGGGGGCTGACGCCGCGCCGCCCGAGCTGACCGAGGCGCAGCCCGCTCCCGAGGCGCAGCCCGGCCGCCTCGTCGAGGCGGCGCGGCTGTGGTGGCGCGAGGACCCGACGGAGCGAACGCTGCGCCGCGACGAGCGCCTGTGGACGGCGTGGAGCGCCTCGATCGTGGTCGTGTTCGTCGCGCCGGCGGCGCTGCTCGTCGCGCTCGAGCCGCTGACCTTTCCGGTGGCGCTGATCTGCCTCGCGCACGCGTGGCTGATTCCGATGCTCTACGCGCGCCGGGGGGCGCGATCGGTGGTTCCGATCGGTGCGGACGGGAGCGCCAGCCGCAAGCCGAGCGCCGATCCGGGCGCGGAGCGAGTGGCGCTCGGGCTGCTCGGCGATCTGGTCGGGCATCGGGCGCGCCAGCTTGTGCGGGACAGCGGCCTCGCGGTCGAGCGCGGGCGGCTCGGCGTGTGGCTGGTCGGCGAGCAGGGGGCGTTCCTCGTGCGCTCGCGCGGGCATCGCGTCGATTCGTGGTGCGTGCGGATCGCGGAGCCGGAGGGGCTGCCGGGCGGCGATCGCGTCGCGCATCTGCTGCTCGCGCTGCGCGAGGACGAGTTGGGCTTTGCCAAGGTCGCGAATCTCGACTTCTCGGGAGCGATGTGGCGCGTCGCGCGTCACCTGCCGCGGCGCTCGCGGCCGGCGCTCGATGCGGCGCGCCGGATGGCGCGCGAGCGGACCGCCTAGCGCCGCGTCCCGTGGGAGGCGACGCGGCCGCGACTCAGTCGCGCGGCTGGACGGAGCAGATGACGAGCTCCTCGGGAGCGCCCTCCGCCTTGAGCCGCTTGGTGCGCCCGAACTTGAAGGCGTCCGACTCGAGGCGGGCGCTGGCGTCCTGAGAGATCAGGACCTCGTCGCCCTTCGCCGCCTCGCCGACGCGAGCGGCGATATTGACGTCCACGCCCAGGTAATCGCTGCCGACCTTGCGCGGACGCCCGACGTGGACTCCGGCCCGAAGCGTCGGCGTGTAGCCGTCGACGTCGATCTCGATGAGGCGCCGCTGGGCATCGTGGGCGGCGAGCACCGCCTCGCCGGGGTCGCTGAAGACGGCCATCGATCCGTCGCCGAGCCGCTTGACGATCACGCCTCCGTGATCGCCGATCGCGTCCCCCTCGGCACCGCCGACCTCGTTGAGGAGCTTGATCGCCGCCTCGTCGCCGGCCTTGAGCGCCCACGATGAGAAACCGACGAGGTCGGTGAAGAGGATCGCCACGTCGGCGGAGCCGCGGCGGCGGCGCTGGGCCTCCGACAGCGCATCCCACGCCTGCAGCGCGCCGAGGCCGAGCTCGCGCATCGCGCTTGGGCGCTCCGCCGTGGTCGTGGAGAGCTGCGTGCTCAGCCGGCGTCGGAGCTGTCCCGAGGCCGACAGCGAGTCGCCGAGGCTGTCGTCGCCCGGCAGCAGGCGGCGAATGAACCTGGCGGTGGCGACGAGGTTCGGATTGGCGTCGGCGCGAACGGGCGCGGGCAGTTCCTCCCCGGATTCGGAGTCGGAGCTTCGATGCTCGGAGTCGCCGGCCATTTCGCTCGGCGACATCCTCTCATTCCCGCGCTGGGCGCGAGGTCAGATGGGGTCCGCGCAAGCGACGGCCAGGTCAGGCGCGAACGGATGCGAGCGGGGGCATCACGTGCTCGGCGTAGACCTCAGAATGCCCCGCCAGATGCGTTGGAGGGGGCGGCTAGTCCTTCTTGGCCTGCCCCGGTGGGACGCCGCCATGGCCGGGCGGGATGCTGTCGTCGACGGCGTCGTCTACCTGGCCCGGAGGAATCAGCGCCTGGCCGGGTGGAGTTCCCCCGTGGCCCGGCGGGGTGCCGCCGTGGCCCGGAGGCGTTGCGGTATGCCCGGGTGGCGTTCCGGTCGGGGCCTCGGTGCTTACCGGGCTGGGAGCGGGCGTGGGCTCTTCCCCCGGTCCCGGGCCGGTCTGGGGGGGCGGGATCGAGCCGCCCGGCGGCGCGCCGCCGCCCCCTCCGCCTCCGGGCGCCCCGCCGCCTGGTGACCCCGGGCCAATCCCCACCCCGCCGGGCGTCGAGGTCGGCCCGCCGCCTCCGGAGGCGCCCCCGCCCCGGCTCGGCGCGCCGGGCGGACGGATAAGCGAGGCGGCGGACCCGGGCCCCGCGCCGCCCGGCTGCACGTACACCGCACCGTTCTCCGGCACCGCCGGGCCCCCAGGTTCGTCCCGGAACGCGATCACGGAACCGACCGTGAGCACGGCCACGGCGGCCGCGCCCGCCAGCGCGGCGGTTGCTCCGGCTCCCGCAAGGTAGGTGCGAGCCGCCCTCAGCAGGGCACGACTCGATTCTTGTGGGGCCCGAAGAGGCATCCACCGCATATATCGGCTCCAAACCTCGAGGCGATCAACGCCGTGCCTGGAGACTCAACACTCGGACGACGCCTGGCGCGCTACGGGGGCGATCCACCGCTCGCAGGTGCACTGTGCTGGCGCCTACGGGGGCGCGGCGCGGGCAGCTCGCGCCGTGGCCTCGGTTCGGTTCCCACCCCGGGCCCTGGCTCGGTCGAGCGCGGCGCCGGCGGCCGCGATGAGGCCGTCCGCGGTTCCCCCGAAGCGCGCGAGCGCGGCGATCCCGAGGCTGGCCGTCACGCGCTGCGTCCCGGGGCGTTCCGAGAGCGGGATTCGGGCCTGCTCGATGGCGGTGCGGATGCGCTCGGCGAGCTCGAGCGCGCCGTCGACTCCGGTCTCGGGCATGACGACCGCAAGCTCCCCCGCGCCCCAGCGGCCCGGCTTGCCCACCCCGCGCGACGCGTCATCGACGATCCGTGCGACGTCCCGCAGGACTTCGTCTGCCCGTGAGCTTGCGTTGCGCTCGCTGATCCCCGCCGGGTGGTCGACGCCGAGCACCACCAGTGCAAGCTCGTGGCCGTAGCGCTCGGCGCGCTCGACCTCATCCGCGAGCAGCTCGCGCAGGCGCCGGCTGTCCGGGAGCCCCGTCACCGCGTCGGTGATCGCCCCCTCGGAGACCAGCTCGCTCAGCTCGATGTTCTCCAGTGGCACCGCCGCCTGCCCGGCGAGGTAGCGCAGCATCTCGCGCTGGGCGCCGTCGAACGGCGCGCCGGTCCGAGCGATCGTCATCAAGCCTCGACGCGCGCGCGCGGCGCCCGCGCCGGGCAGAGGCTGTGCGAGAGCAAACGCGGCCCCGCGGGCCGATTCCGCCGCGACTCCCCCGCTCAGGGCCCGCTCCTCAGCTTCGCGGATCGCCCCACCCAGGTCACCCGCGAGGGACTGGCCGGCCTCCGCCTTCATGCTGACCGCCCCCGTCAGCAGCACCCGCGCCGACTCGGCGTCGCACGCGGCGAGGGCCGCGTCGGCGGCGACCTCGAGCACGGCCTTGCGGTCCAGGCCTGCGGCGAAGGCCTCCCCGATGCGCCTCACGGAGCGCTCCAGCTCGGCGCCCTGGCTGCGCAGCTCGGCCATCTGCTCACCGAGGCGCTCGCTCATCGTGTTGAACTCGCGGGCCAGGCCCGCCAGTTCGTCGTCACCCTCGACTGGCACCCTGCGAGTGAAGTCCCCGCCGCCGATCCGGCGCGCGGCAGTGAGCATCTCCCGCACCTGTCCTTGAAGCGTCCTGACCAGCAGCAGGATGAAGAGCACGGCCAGGGCGAACAACCCCACCCCGCCGGCGATCAGGAGCGGCCGCGAGGTATCAAGCCCCGAGGAGCTCCGCGGCCCCAGAACGGCCACGCGGACGCCGGGGCCGGCTCCGCGAGGGACGGCGGTCAGGGCCCTGGACTCCCCGGCGGGCAGCTCGACGTCGGCCGTATCCTCGCCGTTGGGCAGGTCGGCGACGGAGAGCTCGGCGGTGGCCGCGATGATCCGCCTCCCTTGCACCAGCGCCACATCGTCGCCGGTGAGCGCGCTGACTTGCGCGACGTATCGGTCGGGACGCAGCGCCGTGGCGCGAACCTGCCCGAGCAGGCCGCCGGGGCCCCGGACCGCGACCTCGGCCGCCCCCGGGGCGCCCGCTTCGCCGACACTCGCGAGCATGTGCCCGGAGGGCCCTCGGACCGACAGCGCGGCGAGGTCGAGCTCGCGGGCAAGGCGACCAACGGCGCGTTGCGCGGCCCCGGCGTCGCCGCTTCGCAGCGACGCTCCGAGCGCCTCATCGCGCCCGGCCGCCCGGGCGTCATCGGCGGCGGCGGCGAGCTTGTCCCCGAAGACCGAGAGCGCGGTCTGGGCGCCGGTGGTCAGTCCGGCATCGGTTCGGGTGGTGCGCCACTCGTCCGCGATCCGGGTAAGCCCGAGCGCGACCACGGCCACCGGCACCAGGACGATGAGGGAGAAACAAAGGATCAGTCGAGTGCGAAAGCTCACGGCTCCCTGCCAGCTAGATCGGCATTCCGGGCGCCGCTTGTGAGGGGCGCCGCGCGACCGTCCCGACCGGGCGGGCCACGCAGGCCTGACGTGCGACTCGCAGGAAGTGATGACTGGCCAAGGGGTCGAACATCCGGCCAGGGCGCGCGGGTCGCTTGCAGGCTGACAGCAGGCGGCGATGCCGCTGGTAGTCAAGGATCGCTCGCCTGGGCCCGATTAGCCGGATGAGAGGGCGCGGCCCGGTCGCGTCCAAGCCTGCCTCCGGGAAAGCGAGGACCCCATGCCGGAGCAACCATCCACACCCGACGCAGCAAGGAGCCGTATCGCCGCTCTGCGCGAGGCGGTTGCCGCCGGGGAGTACCACATCGACGCCGAGCTGGTTGTCGAAGCGATCGTCCTACGGCTGACCGGCCTGGAGGTGCCGAGCGAGCTCCCGGCTCCTCGGCTGGTTCCGGAAGAGATCGTCCTACGGCTGACCGGTCGAGAGCTGTCGACGGAGGCCCCGGCTACCGGGAGCGGCGGACCGGAGATCGCGCTCGCGCCCTCCAGGCCGTCAACCGAGGAGCTGGCCCGGGCCCAGCTCAACCGCTACGCGATCGACCTGCGACGCAGCTACGAGCGCGAGATGAAGCGGAGCACGGACCTCGAGGAGGCCGTCGTGGCGACGGTTCGCTCACTGGCCACGGTCGCGGAGAGGGACGATGGAACCGGTAACCACATTCAGCGCGTGCACGACCTGGGATTGCTTCTGGCGCGCGAGGTCGTCCCCGAGGAGGCCGACGACCCGGAGCTCGCCTACGGGTTCATTCTCCACGACATCGGCAAGGTGGCGGTGCCCGACGCGGTGCTTCGAAAGGCCGGCCCCCTGGACGAGGAGGAGTCCGAGATCATGAGGGCCCATCCCGAGATCGGCGCCCGGATCCTCGAGCCCCTCCCATTCCTGAGGCGGGCGCGCGAGGTCGTTCTGCATCATCACGAGCGCTGGGACGGCAGCGGATATCCGCACGGGCTGGCCGGCGAGGAGATCCCGCTGTGGGCGCGGATCTTCTCGGTCGTCAATCTGGCCGACACGATGATGAGCGAAGGGCCGTACGGGAGCGTGCCGCTGGTGGACGTACTCGCGGAGGTCTCGCTCCGTAGTGGCACCCACTTCGATCCACGGTGCGTGGGGCGATTCCTGGCGCTGGACCGGCACGAGGTGCTGAGATCGCTCCAGCCCGCCGCCGAGAACCGCCTCGTCTCCCTCGCTGCGTAGCGGATGAACGACCGACGGCCAAAGGTGATGCTGGTCGAGGACGAGGAGGCGGTGCGCCTGCTGCTGCGCCTCACGCTCGAGCTCGGGTCGGTGGAGATCGTCGAGGCCCCGGACGGGGATACCGCTGTCGAGAGATGCGTCGCAGAGCGTCCCGATGTCGTCTTTCTCGACTGGGCGCTGCCCGGTCGCTCGGGCATCGAGGTGTGCCGGGAGATCCGCGCCGAGCCAGCGACCGGGGACACCACGATCATCATGCTGACCGCCCGTACCGGCGAGGAGGAGCGCCGCGCGGGGCTCGCCGCGGGCGCGGACGACTACATCTCGAAGCCGTTCTCCCCCGAGCAGCTGCTTGACAAGCTCCGCGAGGTGCTCGGGCCCAAGGCGCTCATGGGCGAGGCGTGACGAGCGTGCGCGCGCCGGTCCGGGCATGCGGGCGCCCGACGCCATGAGCCCGACGCCATGAGGCTGGGTCACAAGGACGCAACAAAACACCTGGCCCGAGACCTGGATCCCTGGTACGAGCTGTCCACCGAGCTCCTCGCCACCGCCGATCCCGAGGGCTATTTCCGGTTTGTGACGCCGGTATGGGAGGAACTGCTCGGCCACCCGGTAGCGGAGCTCGTCGGCCGTCCGATAGTCGAGTTCATCCACCCCGACGACTTCGAGGCCACCGCCGCCGAGCTGCGGAAGATGGCAGACGATGCTTCGCAAGCGGTCAGCTTCGAGAGCCGCTTCCGCCGCGCCGACGGACGCTATGTGTGGCTCGAGTGGCGGGGGCGCTTCTCGCCGGAAGAGGACTTGATCCACGCGGTGGCGCACGACCTGACCGAGCGGCGCCGGTTCGCCGACGAGCTCAGCCGCGCCAAGGAGCACAGCCAGCAGGCAAGCCGGGCCAAGAGCGACTTCCTGTCGCGGATGAGCCACGAGCTGCGCACGCCGCTGACCTCGGTCATCGGCTTCAGCGAGCTGCTTCTGAAGGACGGCCTGTCTTCCGATCAGGAGCTGAAGCTCAGGCAGATCCTGAAGGCCGGCGAGCACCTGCTCGGACTGATCGACGAGATGCTCGACATCGAGCGCGTCGAAGCGGGCACCATGACGGCGTCTCCCGAGCCGATCCAGGTAAGCGGGCTGCTCCGCGACGTGCTCACGTTGGCCGGCCCAGACGCGGCGGAGCACGATCTCACCATCGAGGCGGACCTTGACGCGTGCGGCGACCAGTACGTGATGGCCGACCCGCAGCGGCTGCGCCAGGCCGTGCTCAACCTGCTCTCGAACGCGATCAAGTACAACCGGCCCGGTGGCGAGGTGCGCCTGAGCGCCGAGATCACGGACGACCGGACCCTGTCCATCCACGTCACCGACACCGGCGCCGGGCTCAGCGAGGAGCAGCTGCGGGGGCTATTCGTCCCGTTCGACCGACTCGGCGCCGAGCAGACGAGCATCGTGGGCGCCGGCCTCGGGCTGGTGGTCTCCCAGCGGCTCGTCGAGTTGATGGGCGGGCGGCTCAGCGCGGAGAGCGAAGTCGGCATGGGATCCACCTTCACGATCGAGCTCGGGCTCACCGAGGCTCCGCGGATGGTGACCGGCGAGCCCGCGCGGCAAGCCCGGTCGAACGGCAACGGGTCGCTCGCCGGCTGCACGGTCCTCTACATCGAGGACAACCCGGCCAACCTCGACCTCGTCCGGGAGCTCCTGGGGGCTTCTGGAGCCCGCGTCATGACGGCTCGCGACGGGCGCAGCGGGTTCAGCCTCGCTCGCCAGCAGCTACCCGACCTCATCCTGCTCGATCTCAACCTGCCCGACCTCGGCGGCGAGCAGATCCTTGCCGCCATGGGAAATGATGCCCGGCTTCGCGACATCCCCGTGATCGCCGTGAGCGCCGACGCGTCCCGCCAGACCATGCGCGAGATCTACGAACGCGGCGTCGCCGCCTACATGACGAAGCCTTTCGACACCGACTCGCTGGTGAAGTCGATCGAGCAGGCCGTGGCAAGGCACCAGCACTAGACGGACTCGGGCACTACTGCCTTCTTCCTCCGATGCGGAAGCGGGCCGAGTCGGATTTACTGGAGCGGATCTACTCCGAGTTCGCCGCCAACTTTCTCAGCGATCATCCGGCGCTCGAGAGCATCCTGGTCGTCGGCGACGAGTCAGACGGTGTGGTGCGGGGAATCGGGGTCTTCTCGGATCGCGAGGGAGCCGACGCCGTCAACAGCGATCCTGAGTTCGCAGCCTTCAACGACCGTATCGAGCCGCTTTTGGCAAATCCCTCGGAGCGGGTCGAGCTGGAGCTCCTGCACCACTACGTCAAGTAGGGGTGAGCGTGTTCGCGGTAGCTCAGCCGGCTACGAGCTGAGGATGCGGCGGGCCGAGGCGGGCGTACGGGCGGCCGCGGCGGGTGATCAGGATCTCATCGCCGGCGGCAGCGCGCTGCATGTACCAGCCGAAGTGGTTGCGGAACATGTGCGCGGCGACCGTGATTGGCTCCGACTCGGACGGAGGGTCGGTGGAGTGGAGCTGGTGGGACTCGAACCCACGGCCTCGTCGCTGCCAGCGACGCGCTCTGCCCAGCTGAGCTACAGCCCCGGGAAATTCGTACTCCTCCGAAAGGTTAATGCACGCATGCTGGTGATTCCGCGGAGGGCGCACCCGCAGCTGGATCGCCCGCCGGTGTGACAGGTGGCGCGCGGAATGTGGCGGGGGGGTGTCGGGAGGGTCAGGAGTTGCGCGCGGGAGCGGCGCCGGTCGCCGCGGCCTCGCGCGCGTTCGCGACGATCTCCTCGACGAACCGCGGCCATAGCTGGCGCGGGAGGTCGTGGCCCATGCCCGGGATCAGGATCAGCTTCGCCCCCGGGATCGCCGTCGCCGTCGCCCTGCCTCCCGAGACGTCGATCAGCGGATCGGCCTCGCCGTGGATCACGAGCGTCGGCACCCGCAGCTTCGCCAGCTCATCGGTCCGATCCCCCGAGGCGAGGACCGCGGCCAGCTGGCGCCCGACTCCCTTCGGGTTGTAGCCCCGATC
>WNFV01010089.1_pt1 | contig 12687 bp, 14 predicted proteins | sample 5400101 | NCBI WGS metagenome assembly WNFV01 (sample SAMN13153361, study PRJNA577476) | soil metagenome | isolation source: 115 cm soil or saprolite under grassland replicate 1 | place: USA:California | collected 2016-06-15
GCGCCGCGGCCAGCTTCGCCTTCAGCCACACCCAGCTCGGCGTCGGCGCCTCCGGGGCGATCTTCGGCCTGCTCGGGGCGCTGGTGGCGTTCTTCTTCCGGCGCCGCCAGGCCGGCGGCGCCGTGCCCCTGCAGAACCTGCTGCTGGTCCTGCTGCTCAACCTGTTCATCGCCTCCCGCAACCCCCAGATCGACAACCTCGCGCACGTCGGCGGCTTCCTGGCCGGCCTGGGGGCGATGGTGCTGCTGGAGGTGGCGCCGGTACGCAACCGCGGGCTCGCCAACGCCGCCCTGGCCGTGCCCTTCCTGGCCGGCATCGCCCTCACGCTGGCCGGCATCGGGACCTACCCCGCCGGCAGCGGTCTCACCTGCGTGGGGGCCTGAGGGCGCCGCCGCCCGCCTGGGCCGCCTCGGCCGCGGCCCTGGCCCGCAGGTACAGGGCGTTGCTCATGCCGACCAGGAACGGGTCGGCGAGCGCCAGCACGATCGCCAGCACGGCCATAACCNGTGAACTTCAGGTTGAAGCTTGCGAGGACCAGCCCGCTGGCCTGGAGCAGCCCGATCAGCAGGCAGAGGGGGAAGTTGGCCGCGGCCACCCGGTGGGAGAGGGCGGCGGCCTGGCGGACGCGCTGCCGGTCCAGCACCACCGGCTGCATCAGCACGGCCAGGAAGGCCAGCGCGAACCCGAACAGCGGCCACAGCCCGACCGCCAGCTTCGCCTGCTCGGGACGGGGCAGCGCCTCCGAGTCGCGCGGCCCGAACAGCAGCAGGCCGACCAGCAGCGCGAGCAGCAGGTAGCCGACCCGCAGCAGCCAAGCCCGCACGCCGGGACCGATGGAGCGGCGAGCGGCCGCGAGCGCGTCGGCGGCCGCGGTCGGGACGGGCGCGAGCGCGCCAGCCAGCCATGCCACCATGAACAGCTCGACGAGCAGGCCGGCCACCAGCAGCACCACCGTGAACGGCACGGCCACCAGCGCGGTCCGCGGGTCGAAGAACACCGGGAGGCCGCCGACCGCCACCGTCACCACGGCGGCCATCGGCCGGCGCCGGTACTGGCGCCAGGCGTCGCGCAGGACGGCAACGAACACGGGGCTCCTCGCGGGGCGGCGTCGACGGCGAGCCTATCCTACGTGGTGGACACCCCCGGACAGGAGCAGCTCGCCATGGCACAGGCCACCGGCACCCCTCGCCTCACCTCGCTGTCCCACGGCGCGGGCTGCGCCTGCAAGCTGCCGTTCGCCACCCTCGAGCGGCTCATGGCCACCGTCGGCGAGGGCTTCGGCGGCGCCGACGGCGACCTGCTCGTCGGGGCCGCCGACGGCGACGACGCGGCGGTGCTGCGGCTGGACGACGAGCGGGCGCTGGTGCTCACCACCGACTTCTTCACCCCGATCGTCGACGACGCCCGCGACTGGGGCCGGATCGCGGCCGCCAACGCCCTGTCCGACGTGTACGCCATGGGCGGGCGGCCGCTGATCGCCCTCAACCTCAGCGCCTGGCCGGCCAACGACCTGCCCGTCGAGCTGCTCGCCGAGGTGCTGCGGGGCGGGGCCGAGGTGGCGGCGCTGGCCGGCTGCGCGATCGTCGGCGGCCATTCGATCGACGATCCCGAGCCCAAGTACGGGCTCGCCGTCGTCGGGCTGGCGCACCCGGACCGCCTGCTCACCATCGACCGGGCGCGGCCGGGCGACCGGCTGGTGCTGACCAGGCCGCTCGGCACCGGCGTGGTCGCCACCGCCGTCAAGCGGGGCGAGCCGGACCCCGCCGTGGTCGCCGCCGCGGTCGCCGCGATGACCACCCTGAACCAGGACGCCGCCGAGGCCGCCCTGGCGGCCGGCGTGGTGGCCGCGACCGACGTCACCGGCTTCGGGCTGCTCGGCCACCTCCACCGGATGCTGCGGGCCAGCGGCGTCGCCGGCGAGGTCGACGCCGCCCGGGTGCCGTTCCTGCCGGGCGCCGCCGAGCTGGCCGCGGCCGGCTTCGTGTCCGGCGGCACCCGCAACAACGAGGCCTTCCTGCGCGACCAGGTCGACCTGGAGCCGGGGGTGCCCCCGGTGGTGGCGACGCTGCTGTACGACGCCCAGACCTCCGGCGGCCTGCTGCTGGCGGTGCCGGCGCGGCAGCTTGCGGGGCTGGTCGAGGACCTGCGCGGCCGCGGGGTCCAGCCCGCCCTGGTCGGCCGGGTCCTCCACGGCCCGGCCGGCCGCATCCGCGTGCGCCGCCTGCCGCCAGCGTAGCCGCCGGCCCTACCCGGGCCCGGCGACGTTGTAGGTGGACTCCCCGCGGCCGGCGCGGACCACGATGATGTCGGCCGGCTGCGCGGAGGGATTGCTCTCCCGGTGCACGGCGCCCTTCGGCACGCGGACGAAGTCGCCGGGACGCGCCTCGACCACGGTCGCGCCGCCGGGACCGAACTCCATCCGCAGGGCGCCCGTGAGGACGTAGATCACCGACTCGTAGTCGCCGTGGTGGTGCCAGCCGGACACCATGCCGGCGTCGGTGCTGACGAACCCCGCCCACATCCCGTCGCTGGCGAACGCCTGCTGCCGATCCATCCCCGGCGTCGGCGGCCCCTCGGTGCGGTCACCCGGGGTCACCACCCGGATCGGGTCCTGGGGTCCCATGCGAATCCTCCTCGCCGTGGTCCGGTCGGAATCCCCGATGCTACGCTCTGACCAGGAGGTTCCCGCGTGGGAACACGCGACCGGCATGGAGCGTTGGCCGCGGTGGAGGCAGGCGACGACCCAGGGATGGCGATGCTGGAGCTCGACCAGGACCACTACGAGGCACTCGTCGCCCACGCCCGGGCCGAGTACCCCAACGAGGCGTGCGCGCTGCTGGCCGGCCGCGACGGCGTCGCGGAACGGGTCTACCCGCTGCCCAACGCCGAGGCGAGCCCCACGTTCTACGTCGTGGAGCCGAAAGCCCAGCTTCGGGCGATGACGGAGATGGACGACCTCGGCCTCGACCTCGTCGGCATCTTCCACTCCCACGTGGCCACCGAGGCGTACCCGTCCCGCACCGACGTCGAGCTGGCCGCCTACCCCGACGCCGCCTACCTGATCCTGTCCCTGGCCGACCAGGACGCGCCCGCGCTGCGGGCCTTCCGCATCCGCGACGGCCAGGTCGACGAGGAGCCCGTGCAGGTCGCCGGGCGGCAGCCGACCCCGTCCAGGAGACCGTGATGGCCGTCGAAGTCCGTATCCCGACGATCCTGCGCAAGCACACCGGCGGCTCCAAGGCCGTCACCGCGGAGGGCGACACCGTCCGCGACCTGCTCGGCGACCTCGACCGCCGCTACCCGGGGATCGCCGGCCAGCTCTTCAACGCGGACGGCTCCCTGCACCGCTTCGTCAACGTCTACGTCAACGACGAGGACGTCCGCTTCCTCGGCGCGCTGGACGCCAAGCTCGACGACGGCGACGTGGTCGCGATCCTCCCGGCCGTCGCCGGGGGCGAGGGGTCCGGGGGCCTCGAGCCTGGCCCCCCGGTCGATCGGGGATAGTCGTGCGCTACGAGGACCTCGCCGACGCGATCGGCAACACGCCGCTGGTCGGGCTGCCACGGCTCTCGCCCCGCCCCGGCGTGCGGCTGTGGGTCAAGCTGGAGGGCCACAACCCCACCGGCAGCATCAAGGACCGCATCGCGCGCGCCATGGTCGACGACGCCGAGAAGAGCGGCCGCCTGCAGCCCGGCGCCACCCTGGTGGAGCCGTCCAGCGGCAACACCGGCATCGCGCTGGCCCTGGTCGCCCGGGTCCGCGGCTACCGGCTGGTGGTGGTCATGCCCGCCAACACCTCCGCGGAGCGCCGCCAGCTCCTGGAGCTGTACGGCGCCGAGGTGGTGCCCTCGCCGGCCGAGGGCGGCTCCAACGGCGCGATCGCGCTGGCCGAGCGGCTGGCCGCCGACCACCCCGACTGGGTGATGCTGTACCAGTACGGCAACCCCGCCAACGTCACCGCCCACTACGAGACCACCGGCCCGGAGATCTGGCGCGACCTGCCCGAGGTGACCCACTTCGTCGCCGGGCTCGGCACCAGCGGCACCCTCGTGGGGGTCGGCCGCTACCTCAAGGAGCAGAACCCGGCCGTGCGGGTGGTGGCCGCCGAGCCGGAGTACGGCGACCTGGTCTACGGCCTGCGCAACCTCGACGAGGGCTTCGTGCCGCCGATCTTCGACGAGCGCGTCCTCGACCGGCGCATCAAGGTCGGCTCGCGCGACGCCCTCGCCCGCACCCGGGAGCTGGCCGCCACCGAAGGCGTGTTCGCCGGCATCTCCACCGGCGCGATCCTGCAGGTCGCGCTGCGCGTCGCCGAGCCGCTCGGGCACGCCGACGTGGTGGTCCTGTCGCCCGACGGCGGCTGGAAGTACCTCTCCACCGGCGCCTACGGGGCGGACCCGGCGGCCGCCGAGGCCGGCCTGGCCGGGCAGCTCTGGGCGTAGCCGGTCGGCGCGCTGCGGTATCGTCCGAGGCATGGACCCGCGACCGATCGGCATCTTCGACTCCGGCGTCGGCGGCCTGACCGTCGCGCGCGCGGTCATCGACCTGCTCCCGCACGAGTCGGTGATCTACTTCGGCGACACCGCCCGCTTCCCCTACGGCCCCCGACCCCAGGCCGAGGTGCGCCGCTTCGCCGAGGAGATCATGGACCTGCTCGTCGCCGAGGACGTGAAGCTCGCCGTGGTCGCCTGCAACAGCGCCTCGGCGGCCGCCTTCGACGAGCTGCGGGCCGCCTACCCGCTGCCGGTGGTCGAGGTCATCGAGCCGGCCGTGCGGGCCGCCGTGCGCCTGACCCGCAACCGCACCGTCGGGCTGATCGGCACCGAGGGGACCATCGGCTCCGGCCGCTACCGGGAGGCGATCGAGGAGACCCACGAGAACGTCACCCTGGTCGCCCAGGCCTGCCCCCGCTTCGTCGAGTACGTCGAGCGCGGCGAGACCACCGGTCAGCCGATCCTGGATATCGCCGCCGGCTACCTGGCGCCGCTGATGGCCGCCGAGGTCGACACGCTGATCCTCGGCTGCACCCACTACCCGCTGCTCACCGGGGTCATCGGCTACATCGTCGGCCCCGACGTGTTCCTGGTGAACTCCGCCGAATGGGTCGCCCGCGGCGTCTTCGCCGAGCTGACCCGGGCCGACCTGCACGCTCCGTACGGGGCGCGCCCGCGCCACCGCTTCCTCGCCTCCGGCGACCCCGACGAGTTCCGCCGGTTGGGGGCCCGCTTCCTCGGCCCGGAGGTCGGCGCGGTCGAGCGGCGTGGCCTGGCGGTACCCGTCGAGGCAGAGGCGTCGTGATCCGCCTGACCGTGCTCGGCGCCTGCGGGACCTACCCGGCGGCCGGGCAGGCCTGCTCCGGCTACCTGCTGGAGGCGGCCGCGGGCGGCGAGACGGTCAAGGTCTGGGTCGACGCCGGTCCCGGCACCTTGGCCAACCTGCTGCGGGTCGCCGAACTGCCGGACCTGGCCGGGATCTGGGTCAGCCACCTGCACGTCGACCACGTGAGCGACCTGCTGGCCGCGAACTATGCGCTGCGGTACGGCGAGATCGAGCCGCCGCCCGCCCCGGTGCCGGTGTTCGGCCCGCGCGGCTGGGCCGAGCACGTCCGCGGCTTCCTGAACACCGGCGAGAGCGAGCCGATCGAGGGCGTCTTCGAGGTCCACGAGCTCGGCGACGGCGAGCGGATCGACCTGGGCCCGCTGCGGCTGGAGGCGGTCGCCACCTTGCACTCGGTCGAGACCTTCGGGGTGCGGGCGTCGGCGGACGGCCGGACGGTCGCCTACTCCGCCGACTCCGGCCCGTGCGACGCGCTCGGCCGGCTGGCCGAGGACGCCGACCTGTTCGTGTGCGAGGCGGCGTGGGCGGAGTGGCCGGCGGACATGCGGCCCGTCCACCTGACCCCGCTGCTGGCCGGCCAGTGGGCGGCCAAGGCGCGGGCGCGGCGGCTGCTGCTGACCCACCTTCGCCCCGGCGCGGACCCCGAGGCCGCCCTCGCCCGCGCCGCCGACGCCTACGGCGGTCCGGTCGGCGTCGCCATCGAGATGGAGGTCCACGAGTTGCACGCATTGGAGGAGAGCCGGTGACCAGACGAGACGGCCGCAGCCCCGACCAGCTCCGGCCGGTCACGATCACCGTCGGCTGGCAGCAGACCGCCTACGCCTCGGCCCTGGTCGAGCTGGGCCGGACCAAGGTCGTCTGCGCGGTCACCTACGAGGACCGCGTCCCGCCGTTCCTGCGGGGCAGCGGCAAGGGCTGGGTGACGTCGGAGTACGCGATGCTGCCCGGGGCGACCGGCGAGCGGTCGGCGCGGGAGGTCGCCAAGGGCCGCCCAGGCGGCCGCACCCACGAGATCCAGCGCCTCATCGGCCGGTCGCTGCGGGCCGTCACCGACACCGACGCGTTCGGGGAGTCGACCCTGTGGGTCGACTGCGACGTGCTGCAGGCCGACGGCGGCACCCGCTGCGCCTCCATCACCGGGGCGTGGGTGGCCCTGTTCGCCGCCGGTCACCGCCTGATGCAGGAGAAGCGCGTCAAGACCTTCCCGCTGCGCGACCACGTCGCCGCGGTCAGCGTCGGCATGGTCGACGGCGCCCCCTGCCTGGACCTCCACTACGACGAGGACGTCCGCGCCGAGACCGACATGAACGTGGTCATGACGGGGCTCGGCGGCCTGGTCGAGGTCCAGGGCACGGCCGAGCGCGAGCCGTTCAGCCGCGCCGACCTGGACGCCCTGCTGGACCTTGCCGGCCAGGGCATCCAGGCCCTGGTCAAGGCGCAGAAGCAGGCGCTGGGGCCGATGCTGGAGGAGGCGGCCATCCCGCCGCTGCGCCGGCTGGCGCTGGGCCCGGCCCAGCTCGATCTCGCCGGCGGTCGGTGAGCCCCTCCCCGCCACGGCTGCTGCTGGCCAGCGGGAACCCGGGCAAGCTGCGCGAGCTGCGCGCGATCCTGCATGGCCTGCCGGTCGAGCTGGTCGGGCTCGCCGAGGTGGGCGCCGGCGAGCCGCCGGAGGTGGCCGAGACCGGCACCACCTTCCTCGACAACGCCGTGGAGAAGGCGCGCGCCTACGCGGCCTGGTCGGGGCTGGCGGCGGTGGCCGACGACTCGGGCCTGGAGGTCGACGCCCTCGGCGGCGCACCGGGGGTGCGCTCGGCCCGCTACGCCGGCCAGGGCGCCGGCGACCAGGCGAACCGCGACAAGCTGCTGGCGGCGCTCGCCGGCGTCCCGCCCGAGCGCCGCGGCGCCCGCTTCCGCTGCGCCGCCGTGCTGGTCGACCGGGCCTGGGGGTCCGGCCGGAGGGGTCCGGGGAACCCCGAGGGGGTGCCCCGGACTGTCGGCCTCGAGGAGCGAAGCGGTAGGCCCCCGGAGCGCTGGGTCGAGTGGCATGCGGAGGGGACCTGGGAGGGTCGGCTGCTGGAGGCGCCGCGAGGCACCGGCGGGTTCGGCTATGACCCGGTGTTCGTGCCCGACGGCTGGGACCTGACCAGCGCCGAGGTCGACCCGGCGACCAAGGACGCCGCCTCCCACCGCGGCCGGGCCTTCCGGGCCCTGCGCCCGGCGATCCAGGCGTGGGCCGCCGCCCGCGCCGCCACGCCCGCTCAGGGCGGCGGGACCGTGCCTGGCGGGCGGGTCTCGCCGCGGTAGATGCGGCGGATCACGTCCTCGATGTCGGGTTCCACGATCGACAGGTCCAGCACCTGGTGGTCGGCGAGGACCAGGGCGACGAGCTGGGCGGCGGAGATGCCCTCGCGGGCGAAGCGGATCCAGCGGCGGTGGCCTTCGGCGCGGACGACCTGGGCGCCGGCCCAGTCCGGTCCCGTGGTGAGGGTGGCCGCCGGGTCGGCGAGGTCGACGACCAGCATGCGGGTGCTGCCGTAGGCGGTGTGCAGCTCGTCGATGGTGCCGTCGTAGACGATCTGGCCGTGGTCGATGATGATCAGCCGGTCGCACAGCTCGGTGATGTCGTCCAGGTCGTGGGTGGTCAGGATGATCGTGGTGCGGTCGGCCGCGTTGAGGTGGCGGAGGAAGCCGCGCACGGCGGCCTTGGCCTCGATGTCCAGGCCGATGGTCGGCTCGTCCAGGAACAGCACCCGCGGAGCGGGGAGCACCGCGGCGGCCAGCTCGGCCCGCATCCGCTGGCCCAGGGACAGGGTGCGCACCGGCTGGGGGAGCAGCGGGCCGAGGTCGAGCAGGCCGGCCAGCTCGTCCAGGCGCCGCCGCCAGGTCGCCGCGGGCATGCGGTACAGGTACCGGACGAGGTCGAAGGAATCCGACAGGGGCAGGTCCCACCAGAGCTGGCTGCGCTGCCCGAACACCACCCCGATGCGACGCGCGAGCCGCTTTCGCTCCTGGTAGGGGACCAGGCCGTCCACGACGACCCGGCCGGCCGACGGCAGCAGGATGCCGCTCATGATCTTCACCGTGGTCGACTTGCCGGCGCCGTTCGGCCCCGCATAGCCGACGAACTCGCCAGCCTCGACCCGGAGGTCGATCCCGGCGACCGCCTCGACCGGTCCCCGGCGAGTCCGGTACCGCTTGCGCAGCCCCTCCACCTCGATCATCGCCGGCACGTTGCACCTCCCCCGCGGCCGGTCACGAGCCGGCGCCGACGTAATGGCGGACGCCGCCCCGCCAGGCCAAGCCGCCGGCGGCCAGGAAGGCGGCCGCCGCCGGCGCGGTCATCCAGGCCAGCGACGCCGGCAGGCCCGGCGGCCCGTGGCGGCCGAGCACGCCGAGCGCGGGCACGTAGATCGCCAGGCCCAGCGGCACCACCCACACGAACAGCAGCCGCAGGGCCGAACCGTAGATCTGCATCGGGTAGCTGGTCAGGTACGCGCCGCCGTAGACCAGCACGTTGCCGGCCTCGCTGCCCTGCACGGTGACGAAGGTGAACGCCGCCGACAACAGCAGCACCCCGAACACGATCGCGGCCGCGCAGGTCACCGCCAGCGCGGCCAGCCCCACCCGGCCCGGCGTCCAATCGACGCCCGCCCTGGCGCCCGCCCAAACCACCGCGCCCACCCCGGCGAGCAGCCGCCCCAGGTAGCGGGTGTCGACGTAGCTGGTGACGATCCAGCCGAGCGGCGAGACCGGCCGGGTCAGCACCTGGTCGAAGGTGCCCTTGCGGACCAGCAGCGACAGGTTGTCGGCCTCCAGCCGGGTTCCCAGCGTCAGCGCCAGCCCCTGGCTGGCGAACGCCAGGCCGGCCAGCAGCACCACCTCGGCCGCCCGCCAGCCGCCGACGGTGCCGAAGCGGTCCAGCAGCAGCACCATCCCGGCGACCTCGACGGCCACGATCGACCCGCTCGCCAGGGTGCGGGCGGCAAGGAACGCCGGCCGCCGCGCGTTGGCCCGCACCGCCGCCGCCGCCAGCCGCAGGTAGACGAGCAGGTCCTCAACCACCGTGGACCACCAGCCGGCGGCTGGCCACCGTGAGCACCAGCCGGCCGATCGCCCAGAGCACGGCCACCCAGGCGAGCTGCAGCAGCAGCGCCGCTCCGGCCGAGCGGCCCGTCGCCACCCGGACCGGCGCGACCAGCAGCGCCGACAGCGGGCCCGCCTCGCCCAGCAGCCGCAGCGGCGCCGGGAAGTACTCCACCGGGATCATGAACCCCGACGCCAGCCAGACCAGCGGCAGGGCCAGCATCCACACCGCGCGGTAGTCGGGGGTCCAGAACGCGGCCGCGCCGAACAGGAAGCGGAGCTGGAAGCCGACCAAGGCGGCCAGCACCCCGCTGGCCGCCAGCAGCGCCAGCCCGCCGGCGCTGGCCGGCAGGCGCAGGGGCAGCAGCAGGGCCGCCACCGACAGCGCCGGGACCGCCCGGACCGCCAGCAGGTTCAGGGTCCGCCCGAGGTCGAACACGAGCAGGCGCAGGTACGGGTCGCCGGGCCGCAGCAGCTCGACCACGAAGTCGCCCGAGCGGACCGACTCCGCCGTCTCCCAGATCCAGGTCACGAAGATCACGCCGAACAGCGCCTCCAGCACCCAGACGTAGGTGAGGGCGTCGCGCACGTCCAGGCCGCCCACCCGGGCCCGCTCGCGGTACAGCGCCAAGAAGATGGCGGTGCGCACCACCCCGAAGAAGGCGTTGGTGGCCAGCCCGCTCACGGCCGCGAGGCGGTAGGTCGCCTGGCGGCGGAAGCCGGCGAGCAGCATCGCCCGGTACGCGCGCACGAGCCCACCAGCTTGCCACAGCGGTCACGGCGGTACGACCGGGTTTGCCCACCGCTACCGTGGAGGCGGCATGGGCGAGATCAGGCTGGTCGCCAGCGACCTGGACGGGACCCTGCTCCGGCCGGACGGGACGGTCTCGGAGCGGACCCGCGACGCCGTCGCAGCCGCCCGCCGGGCCGGGCTCACGCTGGTGCTGGTCACAGGCCGCCCGCCCCGCAGCCTGGCCCCGATCGCGGCCCGCATCGGCCTCGGCGGCATCGCCATCTGCGCCAACGGCGCCGTGGTCTGGGACCTGGACGCCGCCACCATGCTCGACACCAGCCCGCTGGCCGCCGAGCTCGCCGTGGGGCTGGTCCGGGGGCTGCGCCGGGCCATCCCCGGGGCGCTGTTCGCGGTCGAGCTGGAGCGCGGGTTCGGCCGCGAGGCCGGCTGGACCGACGGGACCCTCCCGCCGGCCCCCGACGGGTTCGAGGGCGACGCGCTGGAGCTGGTCACCGGCCCGGTCGTGAAGCTGCTGCTGCGCCACCCGACCATGCCGCACGCCGAGGTCGCCCGCCGCGCCCGCGAGGCGGTCGGCGAGGAGGCGGTGGTCACCTGGGCGGGCACGCAGGTCGTGGAGATCTCCGCCGCCGGCGTGACCAAGGCGTGGGCGCTCGGGCGGCTCTGCGACCGCCTCGGCGTACGCCGTCGCGGTTGCCAACGCCCAGCAGAACGTCATCGACGCCGCCGACAAGGTCACCGCCAGCAACCTCGACGACGGCGTCGCGCAGGTCCTGGAGCGGCTGGTCGCCGAGCGCGGCGCCCGGTCCTGAGGGCCGAGCGGTTGTCGTCGGTCTGAGCTCGCTCGGTCGTCGCCGATGGTGGCGATGCCCCGGGCGATGGCGCCCCGCGGAGGTTCCGCTGTCCCAGCAAGGAGGCAGAATCATGTCGCGGCGCACCCGCACCCCGAGCTGGCCACCCCCACGCCAGGCAGCGAGTCGTTGGCTGCCGGAGGAGGCCGAGCACGACCGCCAGGTCGGGCAGGTCCGCAGGGCACGGCGGCTGCGGCAGCGCCGCCGCCTGACCCGGACGCTCAGGGCCTTCGCACCGCGGGCCACCCATGAGAGGAGCACCGATGGCCAACCGCTCGATCGCCACCGACAGCCCGGACCTGGCACGACTCCGCCGATGGCCAACCGCTCGATCGCCACCGACAGCCCGGACCTGGCACGACTCCGCCACCGGTTCGAGGGACAGGTTCTGCTGCCGGGCGAGGACGGCTACCACCAGGCGCGGCAGGTTTGGAACGCGATGGTCGACCGGAAGCCGGCGCTCGTCACCCGGTGCGCCAGCCCCGCCGACGTCGCCGCCGCGGTCGGCTTCGCCCGCGAGCAGGAGCTGGAGATCGGGGTGCGCTGCGGCGGCCACAGCGTCCTCGGGATCTCGGTGCCCGAGGGCGGCCTGATGGTGGACCTGACGCCGCTTCGCTCCGTCCGTGTCGACCCCGCCCGTGGTCGTGCCTGGGTGCAGGGCGGTGCGTTGCTGGGCGACCTGGACCGGGCCGCGCAGGCGCACGGGCTGGCCACCACCGCCGGCAACGTCTCCCACACCGGCATCGGCGGCCTCACCCTCGGCGGCGGGATGGGGTGGCTGGCGCGGCGCTTCGGTCTCGCCTGTGACAACGTCGCCAGGTTCGAGGTCGTGGATGCCGACGGCGAGCTGCTGCATGCCAGCGAGTCGGAGAACCCCGACCTCTACTGGGGGTTGCGTGGCGGCGGCGGGAACTTCGGGGTGGTGACCGAGTTCGAGTTCGACCTCCACCAGGTGGGGACGGCGGCGCTGATCGTCGACCTGTTCTACGCGCCACAGGACGGGCCGGCGGCGCTGCGGAACTGGCGCGGGCTCATCGCCGAGGCGCCGCGGCAGGCCACCCTCACCGCCTGGGTCGGCACCACCCAGGACCGGCCGATGGCCGCGGTCGGGTACGTCTGGGTGGGCGATCCCGACCAGGGACGCGCGCTGCTGCCGGCCCTCCGCGACGCGGCGCCGCCCCTGGCAGAACGGGTCCAGGAGCTCTCCTACCTGGAGCTGCAGCGCATCGAAGACGAGCAGCAGCGCCATCGGCTGCGGCGCTACTGGAAGGGGCACTTTCTCCGCGAGCTCGGCGACGGCGCGATCGATGCCTTCCTGGCACGCGGCGCAGACGGCGATGACCACCCCGCGCTCCTGCCGTTCGGCAGCCTGCAGAGCTACGGCGGCGCGGTCGCCGACGTGGACGATGCCCAGACCGCGTTCAGCCATCGGGACGCGCTGGTCGAGTTCGTGGCCGTAGCGAGCTGGACGGACCCGGCGGAAGACCAGCCGCGGATGTCGGCCGCGCGGCGCTACGCCGGCGCCCTCGAGCCGTTCGCCAGCGGCGTCTACGTCAACGCCCTCGCCGACGAGGGGCAGGCGGGCATCCAACGCGCCTACGGCGCGGACAAGATGGCGCGATTGGCCGCGCTGAAGGACCGCTACGATCCCGAGAACGTCTTCCA
>WNFV01009539.1_pt1 | contig 12685 bp, 13 predicted proteins | sample 5400101 | NCBI WGS metagenome assembly WNFV01 (sample SAMN13153361, study PRJNA577476) | soil metagenome | isolation source: 115 cm soil or saprolite under grassland replicate 1 | place: USA:California | collected 2016-06-15
ACGGAGCGGGTGGGACCGCTGCAAACCCTTGCTGCACCGGAGTGAGGCATGGGTTTTCGAGTTAGCTGCGGTCGGCATCGCGGTTGACTGCGGTGCTACCGGGGCAAAGGCGCTCCGGTCGGAAGGTGGTTCTGACATGGACGTCGGGACATTGCTCTTGATGCTCGGTCTTTCCTGTGCGCTCGGGCTCCTCTGGTACGACCTCCTGCCGGGTAAGCTCCCCCAGCAGGTCTGGCGCGTGGCGGCGTACCCATTTCTCGGTATCTTCGTGGCCGAAGCGCTCCTGCCGTCGGTGCTAGCCTTCGACCCGAAGTTTGGCAATCTGCATCTGCTCACCGTGCTGATTGGTTCGCTGGTGGCGGTGGTCGTGGACTGGATCATCCAACAGGCGCGGCGGCCATCCTTGGTACTCACGCCGGAGGCAAGGGCGGCGGCGGCCTGAACCAACGAGGTGCGAGCGCTGTCCTCGCCGCGGTGCAATTCTCAACCGCGAGTGGTGGCGTGGTGTTTGCAGGCACTGCAGGACAGATTTCGGGAGGTGGAATGATGGCTGTCTACGAATTCGAGTGTGCGAAGTGCGGCGAGCGATTCGAGGTCCAGCTACCAATGTCCGAGCACGATCGGTTGAAGGAACACGCACCGACTTGCCCCACGTGTGGCACCACCGATACCCATCAGCTCGTGTCGGTGTTCAGCTGCAAGACACCGAGTGGCTGATCAGCGACAGGTGTGACGCGGAGGGAGACACGGCAGCTGACGAACGGCGTGCATCGTGTCGCGGGTGAGTCGTCGCAGTGCTAACTCTCGCCGTGCTTGAGGATGGCCAACTCCGGCGGCTACGCGGTCAGATGACAAGGAGTAGTGGCGAACACTCCGGGTGGACCGTCAGCCGCGCCACCGGCTCGGGGTCTTCGCCGCGCACGAGAGGAGCAGTGATGGAGGCCCCAGATACGCAGCGTTCAGGATCACCGGACGTTGGCCAGACGATAGGCGCAAGCGCTGAAGCCGATGAAGCGGCTGCGTCGGCAAGCATGAGGCGAGTAGGAGCGGAGGAAGCGCGGCGAGGCGTTCCCCCGAGGCGGAAGCTGAGCGACGAGCAGGAACGCGAGGTGACTCGGCTGTACGCCGAGACCTCCACGCCGACGGCTGAGATCGCTCGCCGCTTTGGTATCGCCGAGTCATCGGTCTTCCGCGTTACCCAACGGCATGGCGCTCCGTTGCGCGGTCGACCGCCAGCACGAGCCCGTCCCGAGCACGAGGTGTCGGCAGTCTCTGCGGCTCCCGAAGTACGGCAGGCACGCCCGGAGCCACCAATGGGCCCGGCCATGCCCCAGGCTGCGCGGGCTCCAGCGGCGCCGGCACGGCGGCCTGGCGGCGCCGTCACTGCCCGCATGCCGAAGGCAGCACGTGGAGGCGCACGACCGTTCCGCGTTCGTTTCCAGGCTGAGGTGGTGTTCGAGGCGGCGGATATTCATGACGCCCTCCGTCAGGCTCAGGCGCGCGGTATCACTGAGGTCACCGCGGTGACTCGCCAGGACTGAGACGCTGGAAGCGCCTCCGGCACCGCTGCAGGCGAAGTGCCAGCTCGCAGAGTCAGGCGGGGAAGCTCGAGATTAGCGGTGTCCAAGCTGGTGTGGCTCCTGGTGGTGGCCGGCGTCATTGTGCTACTTGCCCAGGCGCTTGGAACACTGGACCTAAGGGCGCTCCGCGATCTCCTCGCGCCGCCTTTTTTCGAGCAGACCTCCGGCGAGGCGGCGCAGCCGACACCCTCCTCGTCGCCACCCTCCTCGCCGAGGCCCTCTCCAGCTACGGCAAGTCCGTCGCCGACCAACACGACGGCGGGTGAAACGTGCACGACGGCACTGCCGCGCTTCGTCCATGGGGTCGCGACGCTGAAGCTTGTCGTCGGGAAAGATATGGGCGAGCCACTCGAGTGCGAGCGAGTGACCAACGCCGCTGGCGATACGGAACAACGGACGACGACTGGCCTGGCGTATTACCGCGCTGCCAGCAACACGGTTGCCTTCACCAATGGTTGGGATCACTGGGCCTTGACCACTAACGGCGCCGTGCACTGGACTGGCCAGGAATTGGAGCCTCCGCCGGGCGCAGAGCCCGTACGGTAGCCGAACCGGCTCAGACCAGGGCGGCAAGAGCACGCCGCGACCCCGTAGCTCACCTTGGCGGAATTGCGCATGAAGTGCGCGCCACGGACATTTGTTCGCGAGACCATCGCTACCCGAGATCGTCAGGTCCTTCGGCACTCGAGTCCTGCGAGCGTGGGCAGCCCTGATCACCAAGCAGCGCCGGCATTCGCTGGCGCGAGCGATGAGCCGACAGGGGAACGTCTTTGACGGACGCGCGACAGGCGTGGCCGATGACGAGCTCGCCCAGCTGTCATTGTTCGCACTGCTGTCGGCGGTGGCGACTGAAACGATGTCCGTGAGCCCGTGGCACGAGCCGCTGCCCGACGAATGGGAAGCAGTCGACAACGCCGTCGAGGTGAAGCTCGCACCGCCGCCCATGCTTGCTGCACCCGCCGCCTCACCGGACGGCCGTACTCGGCGGCAAACCAAGGACGCGCTGCGGGCGGCGAATGCTGCGGCGGCGCGCGATGTGGCCCGTCGCACCGGTCGGTCACATGCGCAGGTCAACGCTGAGCTCAATCGTCAGGTTGGGTTACGGCGGATCGCCGAGGCTACTGTCGAGCAGCTTGAAACACGACTCGAGCAAGCTGAACGCTGGCTCGCGAGGGTTTAGCGGCAACCTGCCATAGTCTCAGAGACCTGCTCGCGCCCTCAGTGAGCGACGCACGTTTTACTGGGAGTGATTTCATTTCGCTGACCGGCCGGGCTTTAGTTCCGCTCAACTGCTCCTAGTCGCGCGGCATCCACCCCCACTGCAGCCCAAAGCAGACCGCGCAACGATAGCCACCGTAGCGTCCTGGATAGACCTTGACGTGCCACCCGCAGCGATCACACCGGCCGTCGATCGACGGTGGGTCTGGGGTGTCGCGACTCCTGTTCCTCCTCGGGATCGTCACTCCGATCGCGCTCAGGCGTCTCGCTCACGACGCGCTCTCTGGGCAAACTGGTGCAGGATGGTCGAGGCGATCAGCCAGCTCGCGATTGGCCGCGGATTCCGGATTGAAAATGCCGAACTCCGGCGCCTGTTGGCTGGTTTGGTCTGCTGTGGCGGTCATTCTGTTCTGCTCCTTGAGTGCCGCTCGCAACTACGCGGCGGTCCAGCCGGCGTGCAGCTCGATGGCTGGCAGGCGTGCCGAGTGTGTGGCCCGGCTGGTAGCCGGGCAGCGCGCCAGAGATACGGGTGCTCAGGCCGGCGTCGGAGTCGCCACCAGCCGCGCCAAACGGACCAGGTTGTAGGCGGCACCCACGAGATACCCAGCGAAGTCGACTTTCTCCAGACCTCGGTACCGCGTTTTGCGCAAGCCACCGACGGTCTTCATCCACCCGAAGATTTCTTCCACCTTCATGCGAATTCGCTGGCTGACGGCGTACCCCGCGTGATGCGTCGTTCGGCCGTCAATGGCACTGCGCCGACCAGCGGTGTTCTGCGCGACGTGCGGCGTGATGTGCCTGGCGCGTAGCCTGGCGACCAGGTCGCGCGTGTCGTACCCCTTGTCCAGCCCAACCGTCTTGGGATGGAATCGTCGTTCCCTCAGCCCATCCATCAGGGGTGGCACCACCGCACATTCCGCCGTGCCGCTCGCGGTCGTGACCAGGAAGTCCACCAACAGGCCATGCCGGTTCTCCATCAGGGCGTGCGCGACGTAGCACAGCTTGGCAGCCTGCCCCGCGCCTTTCTTATACAACCGAGCATCCGGATCAGTGCGGCTCTGGTGCGTGGCGTTGGAGCGGTTCTCGCCCCGGAAGTCCACCCAGCGATTGGCCGGGTTATCGCCGGAGGAGCCGCCGCCCTCAGAGGGTGGCTCATCCTTGGGACGGAAGCTCTTCAGGCTGGCCGCGGCTTCGATCAGCGTGCCATCCACTGTGAAGTGCTCATCGCTCAGCAGGTGCAGCCGATCGGCCTGCACGACCACCTCGTCGAAGAACTGGCGGCTGACCTGCGCGCGCAGCAGGCGTTCGCGGTTCCTGGTGAACGTGGAGTGGTCGAAGCTGGGTTCCACCAGGTCCATGTCGAGGAACCACCGGAAGCGCAGGTCATACTCGAGCGCCTCACAGAACGCGCGCTCACTGCGCACCGAGAACAGGCTCATCAGCAAACTCGCCTTCAACAGCCGTTCAGGCGGAATCGACGGCCGTCCCTGTCCATCCGCGGCGTACAGACTATCGAACTGAGACGAGAGCTCGGCCAACGCCGCGTCCGCAAACTGTTTGACCGTCCGCAGCGGGTGATTGGCCGGCATCCGACTGTCTGGATCGATGAAGGCCAACATGCTGGTTTGAGGATTCGTCCGTCCGCGCACGCCTCCACACTACTCCCCACGACCGCTACCGGAAGACCATCCGCCTTTTGTCTCCAACCTGTTTAGGTTCAGACACGTCCTCATCGTGCGTCCCGACAGCTCACGCCCGCCCCTCCCACGCTTTTTCCCACTCTCCGGGTAGCGTCGCTGTGGATCGAGCGGCAACATGCGTTCGACGCGAACGTCGTGCTGCCAGCCATCGGTGAAGTCGTATTCATATAGGAAGCGGTCACTGTTACGCAGTCCGAAATCAACCAGCCGCACTCGTTGCGGATCGTTGCAGAATCCAATGCCGCCGAAATGACTAGCACCGAATTCGCGCCCCTGGATGACGAACCGGTTGAGATGGTCGTCGCACCACCCCAGAGCGGTCTGCAGCGTGGCGTGCATCTCGGCGATGGTCGCGTCGCTGCGGATGAGCAGGCGGCGCCAGATCAGCGGGCTGACAGCACGAAGGACGACACGCTGTTGATTGATACACGACCGGCTCTGAGGAAGCGATTGGGTTAGGCATCCCGCCATCGTGCGTGCCATCAGCTCTGCAGCGCTCCCCCCCGGCGGGTTTTCCCGCTCTCGTTGGTCGTCGTGGTTATCGAAGAAGTGAGCAGCGGACGGGGTGGGTGGCTCAGTCACTCGCATCAGGCGCCGCCGGTGGTGGTGTGGTGGAGCGCCGCTTCCCTGTTCGCCGGCGCGTGGGCACCGGCACGCCGAGCCGCTGCAGCAAGGCCACCTGCGCCGCTCGGTCACGGCTGCTGGACCGGCCAGAGGAGCGCCGACCCGGCACTCCAGAGCGTGCGCCCGCTCGTCGGCGTGGTCCGCCGGGGCTCAGCCGGCGGGCAAGTTGATACTGCTCCCATTCGCGCAGCAGGTAGGCAGCCACGCGCGCGCCAGCATCGCCACCGACCGGTATGGGATTGGCGGCTTTCCCGCACGCAGCCCGTTGTTCGAGCACGCGACGGAACGTCGCCTCCGTTAGCTCCCGTTCGGCGAAATGCCGCACGGCCGTCTGCCACGTCGTGCGCGGCACATCCTCGGGCAAGACATACCTGATTGTCGTCTGAAGCGCTGCACAGAACGCGGCGGGTGTGCTGGCGTCCACCCCGCGTGCCCACAGGGCTTGCCCCGGTCCGACGCGCCGCGCTGGAACCATGCTTACCGCCCCTCGATGCGGAACTTCGCGTACCCAACGCACTGGTTAGCCACGCGTCTACTTACGGTGTGCAAGCCTGGTGCGCACGCGCTCATACAATTCTTCCATTGCCCCGATGAAAGAACCATCCCTGTGCCAGAAGGCTGGATAGTCTCCGCCCTTTTTGACCAGCAGCGCCGGCAGGCTCGCCCGAGCTGGCGTATCCACCGCTGGCGGCCGGCGCGCTCCGGTCCAGAACTCCTGGTACCCGAGTGTCGCGTCCGCTGCCTCCCGGCTGGGGGTGGTGTAGAACGACGGCGCGGGGACGATCGGGACCGCGTGCGGCTCCAGCTCCGAGGCCAGGATCCGCCCCAGCGGCGAGGCCTCGAGCTCGTTGCGGAGCTGGGCTCGCGACAGCCCGCGCAGCTCGAACAGGACCAGCGGGTCCCGATCCAGGGCAGCTGCCAGGCAGTAGGTGACCCCGGCAATGTGCTTGCACGGGTTGGCGTCGTCGGGGCACGAGCAGCTGGTCAGAAACTCGCGTCGGCTGTGCGGCAGCAGGTGCAGCGTGACGCTGCCAAAGGCTGCCTCGATGTCGTCGGGCATCTCGTTCATCAGCAGGCGCGTGATGAACCCGGCTCGGGCTCCGATGCTGCCGATCACCCTGCTCCACTCGGCCCGCGCAATCGGGGCGAGCGCGACCGAGGTCCGATAGATGGGTTCCTTGTAGACGCCAAAGTACGGGTTGATCGAGCCTCGCACCCGGGCCGTGACCCGGCCATCGGCGAGCGTGTGCTCCAGGATCCTACCCGAGCGGGCGTACGAGCGCCCGCGGCCCAGGCGGCCAGGATCGGTGAACTTCTCCAGGGCGGCGATGAAGCGTTGGCCCCACCACGTCCGGCCAAAGTGGGCCATGTGGCCTACTCCAGGACGGCGCTGCGCTGCAGCGCGATCAGCTGTTTGAACGTGTCGTTGTCGAGCTCGGTCAACCACGACTCGTCGCTGCCGATGATGGTCGACGACAGGCGCTTCTTGTCCTCGATCAGCTGGTCGATCCGCTCCTCCAGGGTGCCAAGCGCCACGAACTTGTGGACGAACACGTTCTTGTGCTGGCCGATGCGAAAGGCGCGGTCAGTCGCCTGGTCTTCGACGGCCGGGTTCCACCAGCGATCGAAGTGGAACACGTGGCTGGCGCGGGTCAGGTTCAAGCCGACACCCCCGGCGCGCAGGGACAGGATGAACACCGACGGCTCGCGCTCGGGATCCTGGAACGCGGCCACCAGCTGTTCGCGTTTGGCCACGCTGGTTCCGCCATGCAGGTACGCCGTGGGATAGTGGCGGGTGCGGACCAGGTAGTGCTCGAGCGCCGAGCCGATCTCGGTGAACTGGGTGAAGACCAGCGCGCTGTCACCGTTGTCGAGGATCTCCTCGAGCATTTCGCCCAGGCGCTGCAGCTTGAGGGATCGCTCGGCGGTAAAGGCGCTCCCGTCGTGGAGGAACTGGGCTGGATGATTGCAGATCTGCTTGAGCTTCAGGAGCGTGGCCAGCATCAGCCCGCGCCGCTGGATGCCCTCGGCACTCTCCAGCTGCGCCGCGACATCCTTCACGACGGCCTCGTACAGGGATGCTTGCTCCGGGGTCAGGTTGCAGGCGAGCGTTTGCTCGACCTTGTCCGGCAGGTCGTCAATGATCCGCTTGTCGGTCTTGAGACGGCGCAAGATGAACGGCTCGACCAGCCGTTTGAGAGTCGCGGATCGAGCCAGGTCGTGGTCCTTCTGGATCGGCGTCTCGAACGCGCGGCGGAACTGCGCCTGCTTGCCCAGGTAGCCGGGATGCAGAAAGTTGAAGATCGACCACAGGTCGAGCAGGCGGTTCTCGACCGGGGTGCCGGTCAGCGCCAGGCGGTGCCGCGCGGCCAGCTTGCCGATGGCCCGCGCCTGTGCAGACTGCGGATTCTTGATGTTCTGGGCCTCGTCGACCACAACGCGCCGCCACTCTCGGCTGCGCAGCAGTTTTTCGTCCAAGCGAGCCAGGGCGAACGACGTGACGACCACGTCATGCACCTGGCACGCTGCCTGGAACGCTCGCTCGTCTCGGATCCGCTGACTGCCCTGGTGCACCAGTGTCCGCAGCGCCGGCGCGAAGCGCTCGATCTCTTTGCGCCAGTTGGTGAGGACCGATGTGGGCGCGATCAACAGGGTGGGGCCGTGGTCGTCGGTGTCCATCCGCTCGCCGAGCAGGCGAGCGATGACCTGAACGCTCTTGCCCAGCCCCATGTCGTCGGCCAGACACGGGTTGAGGCCCATGTTCTCCAGGAACCGCAGCCACGCCACGCCTCGCCGCTGGTACTCGCGTAAGGTGCCGCGCAGCGTGGGGGGATCAGCGACGGGCGCGAAGGCGCTCTTGTCATGCAGCCGCGAGAGCATCTCGCCCAGCACCTGGTCGTGGTCCCACTCCAGGTCATCCTGGGCCTCGGTCGTGATTTTCACCAGGTCCAGCAGTTTCAGGTCGCCCTCGGTGTGGCGACGCGTCTGCCAGAAGTCGAGCAGCTGCAGCATGTGGTCGCGGTCCAGCTCCATCCACTGGCCACGGAACTGGACCAGCGGGGTCTTCGCCGCCACCAGTTGCCGCCACTCCGCCTCGCTGACCACCTGGCCGCCAATCGACAGCTGATAGTCGTAGTCGATCACCGCGTCCAGGCTCAAAGAGCCACCGGGTCGCGCGGCGGGCCCCGGCTTGGCCGGCCGGGCACTGGTGCGCAGTCGGAGCTTCACCCGTCGGCGACCCTCGGGCGTCCACCAGGCCGGCACCATGACCGTGTAGCCGGCGTCTTCCAGCACCCAGGCGCTGTCCTTCAGGAAGGCGAACGCCTCGTCCAGGGTGAGCTGGAAGCCGAGTGGCTGAGCAGTCTCGAGCCCGTCCCAGACCCTGGGGTAGACGCGTGCCGCGTGGCCCAGGCCCAGCAACAGGTGTTTGTCGAGATCCCGGCCGAAGCGGCGCACGATGGCGGCCCTGGCGGTGCGGCCGAGCCGCCAGTAGTCGGCCAGGCTGAGCTGGAACGAGGGATCGTCTTTCGCGGCGATCAGGAAGTGCACCTGCCAGGCGTCCAAGTCGGTGGCGGGCGCCTCCTCCAGGCGAAAGCACAGGTTGAAAGGCACCGTCACCTGGGTGCTGGTCAGCGCTTCTCGCCAGACTGCCCAGTGCTGAGCCGTCTGCAGCTGCTCCGCCGAGGTCCGAGCGGGGGCCGTTACGTGGGACGGGTGGATGCACTGGTACAGCAAGGAGCCCGCGATCTGGCCATCGAACCTGGCTGTAAACGGTGTTCCGGTCACGATGTCGTGCAGGAGACACTCCGCGCAGTGACGCAGCAGCGCCTGGCGGGCGAAGAGCTCGGTCCCGCGCGGCGTTGGCGAGCCGGCCGCGCAGACCGCCGGCATGGCCGCGGCGAAGCGCGGGAGAGCCGACTCATACGCCTCGGACACCAGCTCCCAGGCCGGGTACAGCTCGAATGCGTCGCGACCTCCGCAGCGCTTGGCGGTCGCCGGGGCGAGCGAGCGGTACCTGAAGCTCGGGATGTACTGGTCGCGTGCAATGATGCCCTTCAGCAGCTGGGTGTACTCGTACCAGAACAGCAGGTCCGCACCCAGCTGGAATTCCTCGGCGGCGTGTAGGGCGACGAAGTGGATCTCGTTCAACGTCGAGATCACGTTCGGGACGCGGGAGCAGCAGACCTGGTACCACGCCAGATCGAACTCGGCTGGCGCGGTCGCTTCCATGTACGGCAGCAGCTCGAAGGACGGCAGCGGCGTGCCAGCCGCATTGGGCAGCAGGAAGGAGCGCGTGGTCAGGCCGAAGCCGCCGGGCGCGGGTGGACGCGGCAGGCCCAGCCGCTCAGCCATGAACGTCTCGAGGGCCGCGGTCGCCAGGTGTCTGGGATGAACATGGGCGACACGAGAATGAGCCCGGGGGGTCGGCGTGTCCGTCTCGACCCAGAGGTAGAACGCGCCCGACTGGACGTACTCGCCGGCTGGCTCAGGGATCCACGTGCCGTGGACGATGTGCATGGCTGGCCGGTCTTCAGGTCACCCGACGCAGTGTCGCTGGATGGTCGCCGCGCGTGGCATCGAATCGCACGGCTCAGGATATCGAGCCACACGGCCAGAAGCGCGTTCGCGCGCGGTTGCGCACAGCAACCGGCACCCGCGCAGCCAGCGGCAGCCCCTTAAAATTTGAGACCGGTGGCGAATTAGAACCAGAGGCCAAGATACGGGGATCCAGCCAGGTCCGACCGTGCCAACCGCTGCGCCCATACGGGAGGCTGTGGCCAGGCGTGCACCCAAATCTGGCCAATCACCTGCAACGAAGCGGCGGCCCACCTACGATGAACGGCGACGATCTATGACAAATCGTGCACGGATTGGGATTATCGGGGCAGGCGCGTTCACAACCGGACGCATGCTTCCGAATCTGGTCAAGCTGCCTGAGGCTGAGGTGACGGCGATTGCCAACCGCTCACAGCACGGCGGGTGGGTGGCTGAAAAGTTCGGGATCCCGCGCGTGTCGACCGCGTGGCGGGAGATTATCGAGAGTTCGGACGTGGATGCGGTGTTCATCGGAACGCCGCCCTCGCTGCACCTGGAGGTGACGCTCGCAGAGGCGCGGACGATGTTGGGCGCGGCGCCGGCCGCACGTGCACGCGGGGTGCGGACCATGCTCGTGCCGCCGGCGCCGTGGTATCGCGGCTCTGCGTTTGTCGAGCACCTGGTCAAGGACGGGTTTCTGGGGCAGACTGCGGCAGGTACTGAGTTTCAACATGAACGCGAGCTTCGCCAACGCGCAGACGCAACTCACCCCAGATGTAGTCAGATGGCCGTTCGCTAGTGGTCTGCGCCTGAGCCATAGTCCCTCCCGTTCCACCAGGTCCGCACAATCGCGCATCGGGGCGCCCGACGGTAGAGCCAAGTTCCCGGTTGACTGGGAAGTCTGTTCCCGGGAAGCGGATGGCCCGGCAATGGGGAGGCACGCCCCTTTTTCGCTCGTGAGCCGCATCGGCGGGAGATCCGACCACCGCCAGGCTGCTGGATGGGCTGTACGCGAGGTTGCGGGGAGCCGTGCCGTGGAGGGCGGCTGCCTATGGAATCGCGCAGAAGGCGCTCATGAACGTTTCGCGGCGTGCCAGGGGACGCACTCGCACGCTGCCGACTCAAGCTGGAGAATGAGCTGCGAGTGGAGGCGGCAGATGACCGCGCCGGACTCCCGACGGAGTACCCCGCTGGAGTCGGCCTGGCATCCATCCGGGAGCGGGCGCTGGAGCTCGGCGGACGGTGCGCGATCCAACGACTGAATGCCGCCGGCACCGCGTCTGGGCGTGGCTAGCAGTAGCGAAGGAAGAGTCGATGGACTCAGTACGCATTCTGCTGACCGATGAGTCATCCGGACCCGGACGTAGTTCGGGAGGCGACGACGGGGACGCGTCGGTGTTCACACTGCCATGCGCGCCGGCGCGCGCGGATACGCGCTCACGAACCCCGAAGTCGCCGTGAGCCTGTTGCTGAGTCTCACAAGGCCGTCGCCAATTACGTCCGGACCATTCTCAACAGGCTTCAGGTCGCCCACCGGGCTGAGGCGATTGTTCGCACCCGCCAGGCCGGGGCTCGGTACCTGACCAGCTTCAGAAGCTAGCCAGAGTTGGGTTGAGCGGTTACCGGGAAGGGACTTCCCGGTAATTCGGGAAGCCGCGTCCTGGCACCCGGGAAGTTCAGGCACGCAATCTTGACCCGGGAAGCATGAACATGGCCATCGGAGTGAACCGCGGTGCTGAGTCTCCGTTCAGCCGTCGGAGTGAACCGCGGTGCTGAGTCTCCGTTCAGCCGTACCGCGCAGCACCACGACACTCGCGACGTGGACCACGCCTCCTGTTGCGTCGTTGGCGGCGGTCCCGCGGGCCTGTTCCTGTCGTTGCTGTTCGCTCGCCAGGGCATCCCTGTGGTGTTGCTGGAGGCGCACGCGGATTTCAATCGCGAGTTCCGCGGCGACACCATCCATCCGGCGATCCTCCAGCTGCTGGACGAAATCGGACTCGCCGATGGGCTGCTTTCAACAGTGGCGCATACCCGGTTGCGCCGGTTCGCTACGCCAATCAGCGGGCGCGTACCGCTTGTCCTCGACTTCGGCAATCTTCGCTCGCGCTTTTCGTTCATGGCGTTCATGCGCCAGGCGGATTTCCTAGAGTTCCTGGCCACCGAAGCCGGGCGTTACCCGTCCTTCCGGCTCGTGATGGGCGCCAACGCGCGGGAGCTCATCGAGGAGGAGGGCGTAGTCCGCGGAGTGCGCTACCAGGCTGCCGACGGCTAGCGCGCCGTCCGCGCCGTGCTGACCGTGGGCGCGGATGGTCGCTTCTCGCGACTGCGTCAACTCGCGGGCTTGCCGCCCGCCGTCAAAACATCAGCACCTATGGACATTCTGTGGTTCCGCCTATCGCGCCAAGACCGCGACCCGGAGGGAGTAGTAGGCGGCTTCAGCATGGGTCGAGGGCTGATCATGCTGGAGCGCACGGATTACTGGCAGGTCGGCTACGTGCTGCCCAAGGGTATCTACCAGCAGGTCCACGCCGACGGTCTCGAGGCGTTCAAGGCTTCGCTCGCCGCGAGAATGCCGTGGATCGCCGAGCGCCTCGACGAGCTGCACGACTGGAAACAGCGCTCGCTGGTCTCGGTCGAAGCGGACCGCTTGCCGCGCTGGTACCGCGCCGGCCTGCTGCTGATCGGCGACGCGGCGCACGTCATGTCGCCGCTGGGCGGCAACGGAATCAACTACGCCATCCAGGATGCCGCCGCCGCGGCGAACGCGCTTTGGCCTCTGAGTAGCAATGGAACAGAAACTCACGCTAAGCATTCTTGTCAATACAGGTGGTGGCGGAGGGAGAGCATCGGCGGATCGTCTGAGCGGGCTGATCGGCGACAGCGTAGGCTCCGGCGCCGATGCCAACCGAATTCCTCACCGACGCCCAGGAACTGGCGTACGGGCACTACAGCGGACCACCCTCGAACCAGCAACTCGAGGGCTATTTTCACCTCGACGATGCCGACCTTGAGTTGGTCAAAGTGCGG
>WNFV01017730.1_pt1 | contig 12683 bp, 13 predicted proteins | sample 5400101 | NCBI WGS metagenome assembly WNFV01 (sample SAMN13153361, study PRJNA577476) | soil metagenome | isolation source: 115 cm soil or saprolite under grassland replicate 1 | place: USA:California | collected 2016-06-15
AAGCGCGGTGAACGAGCGCGCCATTGCCGCGCTGACCCCGACGATGCTGCTGCGCGTGCCCAGCAGATCGGCCGCGCGGACGATCTTGAGCAGCTGGTCGACGACGAAGCCATCCACCGCCGCCACGCCGGTCACGTCGATCAACAGGGTCTCGGCTTGGCGCGCGACGACGGCATCCAGCACCTGCTCGGTCGTGCGATAGGCGCGCTCAGCGTCGATCGTGCCGATCAGCGGCAGCACCAGCACACCCTCGGCCACCGGGATGATCGGCGTCGATAGCTCGGCGATCGTACGCTTGAGGCGCCGGAACAGCCGCGCGTTCTCGACCGCAACGCTAACCTGCGAGGCAAGCAGCAGCAGCAGGTCGACATCGGCGTCGCTGAACGCCGCAGGCTCATAGCTCTGGATCGACAGCACCCCCTGCACCTCGTCGCCGCTGATCATCGGCACGCCGAGCCAGGCGCGCGAGCGCTTTGCAGTATTGCCGAAGGGGATCAGCTTACCGCTACGCCGCACCGGATCTTCGTCCAGGTCATCGATGCGCAGCGGTCGCCGCCCGCGGATGATCCGCGCGTTGAGCGGTGACTCGTCGAGCGAGCGCTCGACCGTTACATCGTCCACGACCCCTTCGTCCATGCTATAGTCGAAGCGGACGCGATCGGTCTCCGGGACGTAAAGTGCGATGAAGCAAGAGTCGAAGCGGATGACGCTGGCAAGCTGTGCGGCGACCACACGATAGAGCGCCATGAGATCACGCGAGGCACGCAGCGTCTGGTTGACCGCGAGCAGCGCGAGCAGCTCGGCGCGCGCCCGCGAAAGCTCGGCGAGCTGCTCGGCGTCACGGCTCATGAGGCCACTCCATTGCAGATTGTAGATTGCAGGAAAGATCTACAAGCTACGATCCGCAATCGTCAGACGATGCGGAAGGCGTCAATCAGCGCGCAGCGGCGGATGCGCGAGAAGCTGCGCGCGTCGGTCATGCCCTCGCCGGTTGGGGTCGCGATCGAGAACGAGGTCGGTCCCTCGCCGCCGTAGCCCAGCCCGGCCAGGTTCGGCCCGTTCTTGACGAAGATCGAGCAGTTGATCTCGCGTGCCATGCGGCTCAGATTATCCAGATTCTTCGAGTGCATCGTCGCCGTGTGCAGCCGCCCACCCTCGGCCGCAACCCCCAGATCGATCGCCTCTTCGGCGGTGCGGACACGCACCAACGGCAGGATCGGCATCAACTGCTCCGTCCAGACGAGCGGATGCTCGCGCGGCACCTCCGCGACCAGCAGCCGTATGTCGTCGCCGATCGTCACGCCGATCGCGCGCATCAGCTCGCTCGGGTTCTTGCCGACGAACTCCTTCTTCATCGCGCCGGCGCAGCCCGGCTCGGGGAACTGGGCGAACAGCGCCTTCTCGAGCTGGCGCAGCTGGTGGCCGCCGACCATCAGCACGTTGTTGCGCTTCAGCTCGCCGATCAGGGCATCGGCGATACTCGCGACGACGATGATCTCCTTCTCGTCGGTGCAGACCACGTTATTGTCGAACGACGCGCCCTTCACGATATCGCGCGCAGCCTTGGGGATGTCGGCGGTCTCGTCCACGACGGCGGGCGGGTTGCCGGGGCCGGCGCAGATCGCGCGCTTACCGCTGCCCATCGCCGCATCGACGACCGCCGGCCCGCCCGTCACGACCAGCAGACGGATACCTGGGTGGCGCATCAGCTCCTGGGCGCTGCCGATCGTCGGCGCGGCGGTGCAGGCGACCAGGTTCGGTGGCCCCCCCACCCCGACGACCGCCTGATTGATCAGCTCGACCGTGCGCGCCGAGCAGCCCTTCGCAGCCGGGTGGGCGTTGAAGACCACCGCGTTGCCGGCGGCGATCATGCTGATCGTGTTGTTGACGATCGTCGAAGTCGGGTTGGTCGAGGGGGTGATCGCGCCGATCAAGCCGAAGGGCGCAAGCTCGGTCAGCGTCAGCCCGTGGTCACCGGTGATCACTGCCGGGCGCAGAATCTCGGTGCCGGGGGTGGCGTGAAACGCGGCCGTCGCGGCCTGCACCGCGCTGTCGACGTCGGGGAAGACGCCTGCCTGCGCGGCGCCGGGCGCCGGCGGCCGGCCCTCCTTCGCGCGCACCTCAGCGACGACGCGCGAGACGATCTGCTGGAGTTGGGTTTCGTCCATCGATTACCTCATTACTGGGATCAGCGCCGGCAGCGAGATGCGGCACGCGACCGTGCCGGAGAGCTGTATACGCTCGTCGCTCACGTGCCGCGCCTAATCTTGCTCATTCGTGTCATCCGGTCGGCGATTTCCTGCTCAGTATACCGCACTCCGGCTGAGGCTTCCAGTCGGTTCAGCTCCTCAGCTTACACTCCGCCGATCACTTCCCCAAACGTGCCCACGATCGGCATCCGCATCCTCCTCAATTTGCTCCGCGGCGATCGCCCGCCTTTCCAGCGGACTCGAGAGCACGATCGAAGTTCGCATCTCCCCGTGCTGCCCGAGGCGCTCGATAATGGCCTCCAGGTGCCGCATCGAGGAGGCGCGAACCTTCAGCATCGAGCAGTAGTCGCCGCTTAGCTTGTGGACTTCCATCACCTCCGGGCAATCTTCCGGGCCGGTGGTCTTCAGCAGACACTTGCCTAACGCGCAGCGCATCTGGATGAACGCGGTGAGGCCCAGCCCGACCTTGGCTGGATCTATATGTGCATGGTATCCCGTCACAATGCCCGCGTCCTCCAGACGCCGTATCCGTTCGGCGACGGCGGGTGAGGACAAGCCCACCCTCCGGCCGAGCGTATTGTAGGACAGCCGCGCGTCCGCTTGCAACTCACGTAGGATGTGCCAATCCGTCGCATCCAGGGGCCTTTCCATTCGCGAAGTCATGCTGCGATTCCTCCTTATTATTGTCGGCCTATTTTACCACAACCCCTTTTGTCGGCCATGTACAAAACCGATACTGTCCACTATCATACATATCGCAGCGATTGGACCTGCGACGGAGTGTTCTGAATGGTTGACGACTTGGTATTTCTGGCGCAGTTGGAGAGTATGGGGCGATGATACGTGGAACACAACCGGCCGCGGCGGGGCAGCCCCACTGGTGGCAGCGGGGCGTGATCTACCAGGTGTATGTGCGCAGCTTCCATGACACGGGCGGCGACGGCGTGGGCGACCTCGCGGGCGTGATCGACAAGCTCGGCTACCTGGGCTGGCTGGGGGTCGACGCTCTCTGGCTCACTCCGTTCTACCCGTCGCCGATGAAGGACTTTGGGTACGACGTGGCCGACTACACGAACGTCGATCCGCTCTTCGGCGATCTGGCAACCTTCGACCGGCTCCTGGCGGAAGCGCATCGGCAGCGCATCAAGGTGATCGTGGATTACGTCCCGAATCATACCTCGAGCGAACACCCCTGGTTCCTCCAGTCGCGCTCCAGCCGCGCCAACCCGAAGCGCGACTGGTATATCTGGCGCGACCCAAAGGGCCCAGAGGGCACCCCCGGCGCGCCGCCCAACAACTGGCTGAGCATGTTTGGCGGGTCCGCCTGGGACTGGGACGCGGCGACTGGCCAATACTACCTGCATAGCTTTCTCAAAGCGCAGCCGGACCTCAACTGGCGCAACCCCGAAGTAGAGGCGGCGATGTTCGATGTGGCACGTTTCTGGCTGGAGCGGGGCGTGGACGGCTTCCGGATTGACGTGGCTCATTTCATCATGAAGGATCCCATGTTGCGGGACAATCCGCCCGACCCCGATCCCGACCCCGCAGCCATACGGTCGCTGGGCGCGTGGGCGACGCAGCTGCACCTATACGACCTGGCGCATCCCGATGTGCACCGCGTGTACCGAGCGTTTCGGCAGCTGCTCGACTCCTATAGCGCGGACCAACCGCGGATAAGCATCGGGGAACTGGACGATCGGAATATGACGATCTGGGCGGGTTACTATGGTGCGCAGCTCGACGAGCTGCACATGCCCTTCAATTTCCACTTGCTGGGGGTTGACTGGAATGCCAGGGTCGTGCGCGCGGTGGTGGACGCGGTCGAGGCGGCGTTGCCGGCAGGCGCGTGGCCGAACTGGGTGCTGGGCAACCACGACCGCCCGCGGGTCGCATCGCGGGTGGGACGGGCGCAGGCGCGCGTCGCGATGTTGTTGCTGCTGACGCTGCGGGGCACACCGACGCTATACTATGGCGACGAGCTTGGTATGACCAATCGAGTGGTGCCGCCCGAGCGCGTCCGCGACCCATGGGAGCGGCAGGTGCCCAGGCTGGGACGCGACCCCCAGCGCACGCCGATGCAGTGGGACAGCGGCCCGAACGCCGGATTTTGCCTGCCGGAGGCCGCGCCCTGGCTGCCAATCGCCGACGACTATGAGCGGGTGAACGTCGCTGTCCAGGCCGAAGATCCGCGATCGATGCTTGCGCTGACGCGCAGGCTATTGGCGCTCCGCCGGGGAAGTCCCGCGCTGTCAGTTGGCCATTACCGCCGCATCGAGGGGATGCCTGACGACTGCTTCGTCTACATCCGGCACATCGCCGAGCAGCGCATGCTCGCCGCGCTCAACTTCTCGCCTTCGGAGCGCGTGCTCAACCTGCCCGAGGGGATGCGCGGCACAATACGTATATCGACTCACGCCCACCGCGATGGGGAACTGGTCGCCGGCCGGTTGCGTCTGCGCGGCGACGAGGGCTGTGTGCTGGAACTGAACACAGGAGGTGCTCATCGTGCAATTGCATAACGAGATCAAGGAGCTGCGTGTCGCCCTGACCGTCGACGACTTCGAGCAGGCGATCCGCCTGTATCGTGATGGTCTCGGCCTCGCGCTGGTGCAAGAGTGGGCCACGCCGGAGGGCCGCGGGATGATCCTGGCCGCCGGCCGTGCGACGCTCGAACTGATCGATCGCGACCAGGCGGCGCTGATCGATCAGGTTGAGGTTGGCGAGCGAGTCGCCGGGCCGGTGCGCCTGGCCTTCGAGGTGCAAGACGCGCAAGCTGCGGTCGACGCGGGCTGCGCCGCCGGGGCGCGCCTCGTCCACCCGCCGGTGCGGACGCCGTGGGGCCACCGCAACGCGCGCTTGGCCGCTCCGAACGGGATGCAGTTGACGTTCTTCCAAATCCTGGATGAAACGCCAAGTACGGGTTCAGGTATATAAGCCTTCAAGATTTCGAAAGGAGCCAGACCATGCGGTACAAGCTTTTCGGCACGAGTGGATTACGCGTCTCGGAACTCTGTCTTGGAGCCATGATATTTGGGGATGAGCGAGGATTTGGTGCTACAAAGGCAGAAAGCCAAAAAATCTTCGACGCGTTCGTGGAAGTTGGCGGCAATTTCATCGATACCGCGAACACCTACGCCAACGGGATGAGTGAGCAGCTCGTCGGCGAGTTCGTGCAGCGCGAGCGTGAGCGTTTCGTGATTGCGACGAAGTACACGCTCACTCGGCGTGCGACCGATCCTAATGGTGGTGGTAATCATCGAAAAAATCTTGTTCAATCCCTAGAGGCGAGCCTGAAACGGCTGAAGACGGAGTATATTGATCTCTACTGGCTCCACGCCTGGGATTTTCTGACTCCGGTCGAGGAGGTCATGCGTGCGCTCGATGATCTCGTGCGCGCAGGCAAAATCCTGTATATCGGTGTGTCGGATACGCCGGCATGGATCGTGTCCCAGGCAAATACACTCGCGGGCTTGGTCGCACGCGATGTGGAGCGCGAGCTGCTGCCGATGGCGCGGGCGTTTGGTCTGGCCGTGACGCCGTGGTCGCCGTTGGGGGGCGGCGTCCTCAGTGGCAAATACAACGCGAACCGAGGTGAGGACGGCAGACTTGCGAATCGTGCAGACGAACGAACGCTCAGCATTGCGGAAGGCGTGCTGAAGATCGCGGAAGAGACGGGACACCGTCCGGCGCAGGTAGCGCTGGCGTGGTTGTTATCACAGCCCGGTACGATCATCCCGATCATCGGCAGCCGCCATCTGGATCAGTTTCGGGATAATCTCGGCTGCTTGGGCGTGCAGCTGACCGGCGAGCAGTTGCACAGGCTAGGCGCATTAAGCCAGCCCCGCTTGGGATTCCCGCATGATTTTCTCGCTAGTGACGGCGTCCGGAAGTTGATCCATGGAGAGATTTTCGATTTGATTGACGTGAGCAATCGTCCGAATGTCCCCTCGCGGAATATGTGATACCAAACTAACACCATGGTGTGCATGGTTGTGCGGTTGGGCGGTTTACTCAGACGCAGAACCGCCGAACCGCAGAACCGCGGAACTGCAGAACCGGCGGACGCACACGATCGAGCCGGATTGGTGTGAGCGCATCAGAACAGGCGAAACACATGTCCACGACCGTAGAGGCAAACTCGAACGTATCATCGATACAGTATGGAAAGGACCAGTCATGGGCACACAGGCCATAGCAACATACGAGAACACCGACGGGACTGAAACCGCGTACGACGAACCCGCTGACGGCGCATCCCTCTTCCGAGCGACTGTGGGACGACGCTTCCAAGGCGACCTCACGGGCGAAAGCGTCGCTGAAGTCCTGATCTGCCGGTCGGCCACCGACCGCATCGGCTACGTCGCCACCGACCGCTTCACGGGCCATCTGGGCGACCGCTCTGGGAGTTTTGTCTTCCAGCATGGCGGGCCGATCGATCGAGGCGTGCTGCGGTCGTTCGGGTACGTCGTGCCGGGCTCGGGGACGGGCGAGCTGCGTGGGCTGCGTGGGGACGCAACTATCGCAGTGACCCCCGCTGGGGAGCACACGCTGACGATAGACTACGACTTCGAGGAATGATCTCGGCAGTGTACCCAGGGAACCAACTGGCGAGCGAGCGTTGGGCCAGGATACGTTCGGCGTCGGCTTTCCCACGCTCGAAAAGGACCAGGTTGAACAAGCCCTGGCATCTGCCGCTTCTGCTGCCGCGCCCCGCGAGCGGACGGGCCGCGCTAGCGCTCCCCCGCGAGCCGCTCACGGAGGACCTCCGCGGCCTGGTTCGCGATGTCTTGCCCCGACGGTGCCGCCACCTGGCGCATCGCCGCCGCCACTGCTTCCGACGGCGGCGCCAACTGTGCCCCGCACTCGCGGCAGCGGCGCGCATCCTTGGGAATCGCGCTCAGACATTCGGGGCAATCCTTGGTCGGCGTCGGCTTCGGCTCGGGGCTATACCGGTCCATCAGCTTGTTGATCGGTAGGACAACCAGGAAATAGACCACCACGGCGATGAGCACAAACGCGATCAGCGCGTTGAGGATCTCCCCAATCAGCAGCGTCTGGTTCCCAACCGGGATGGCCCAGGTCGAGAAGTTCGGTCCGCCACCGAAGAGGCCGATCAGCGGGGTGATCAGGTCCTTGACCACCGCCTGGATGATGTTGCCGAAGGCGGCGCCGATCACGACACCAACCGCCAGATCGACGACGTTCCCGCGCACCAGGAATTTCTTAAAGCCGCTCAGTTCCTTGCCGACTCCATGGAACACGTTCGACGTTCCAGCGCCATCATTATCTTTGGGAACTGCTGACATCTCACAACTCCTTACCGTTCATTCGCCAGGCTGGGGATAGTTCCCCCAGGTGGCACCCGCCTATGTTCGGGCATCGGGCTCCTACGCCTCGGAGATACCGATGGAGAGCGCAAGCCCGCTGTCCGTTTCCGCAATGCCGTGCGCATCAACAACCGTGCCACGACGGGCGACGGGTTCGCGCCGTTGGTATCTCCGTTCGCGATGGCGTCCGTACGGCAGATGCAGGATCACACTGAGCTGACTGACGATGATAGCCGGATTCTTGCTGTAACAACTGCACCGGTTTTCAGGGTCGACCTTCTTCTGCACGAAAGACGCTTGACCTGCATGTTGTGGTTCAGAGTCAGCCGTCTTTCGTCTGGGCCGATGTGGCCCTTCCGGTGATCGGAGCGCACACCGCACCGGCACCAGCGGAATCAACGCGGGTGGCTACTATGGAGGTAACTCCACAAGGTCACGAGGATGGGAAACAATACACCTGGCGTCAAGGGCCGTAACGATATCAGCGCGTTCTAGCGATACGGCGATGAAACGCATCGCCATTACGAGGACTTGCGCTCTGCGAGCGTGCGCTCCGCATCAGCACGACCCATCTCAAATAACGTATGGTGATTCGCCTCTTCGTAATCAACAATCCAGTCGAGCGGCATCAAGTGTTGGGGCGCAATCACGGTCGGTTCGGCGATATAGCGCGGCATCCGTTCCATGAGAAAGCTGCTGTCCCCCGTGAGCTCTGCCGCCCGTTTCAATTGCTGTTCTGCCTGAGCGAGCCGGTTGTAGGTCTTCAACTGCTTCAAGGCCGCGCGATACGACGCCAACAGCGTCCAGTCGAGCGTGAGCGTCAGGGCTTGGACGAGGTCTTGCGGCATGCCTTGGAGTTGCGCTTGGAACGCGGTTACATCCTCATTCCAAGGCGTCATGAGGATAACCACAATCTCAAGATCGTCATCGCCAGCCAGGTCGATAACCGGTCCAAGCGGCGTGTTCGCCAGCACCGCACCATCCCAATACTTCCCATCGCCGATTTCGGTCCACGGGTACAGCATCGGGATGCTAGAAGAGGCCATCAGGTGATCCATCGTAATGACATCCCGCGGCTGGCCTTTGCGTTCACGATTGCAGAACAGCCGGAGCGCCCCACTTTGCAACTCGGTCGCTGCTAATACGAGCGCCGGCGCATCAGGGCCATTAATGCGGTCAAAATCCATCCAGCCCTGCAGCGTGCGCCGCCAGGGCGCCGTATCGAGCAGGCTGCGGAACGGCGTCGTATGGAAAAGGGTAGTCAGGCGGCTCAACAGGCTCTGCGCATTCATGCTGCGCTCTTCTTCTGGCAGCGTCTCATGGGCGCCACCGTGCGCTTCGGACGTCAGGACACTGCGCAAGAGGAACCGCATCAGTGGGCGCGTTACGGCCGGCAAGTCGTTCGATAGGCGATGCACTTCTTCGGTATGCATCGCCAGCCAGCGCTGCTTCAGCTGCTCGATGGTGAGACCGGAGGCGAGCGCCGCCGCGTTAGTGGCGCCAATAGATGTTCCGGCAATGATATCTGGTCCCTTGCCATCTTCCATCCAGCCGTGCTGAATAAGTGCCTCGATAGCGCCGATATGGTACGCGCCGCGTGCGCCGCCACCGGAGAGAACCAGAGCTTTTTTCGTTGATGTCATGGGATTGCCTCCCGGTGTTATCCTTCTTTTCTCCGTAGTTGTTCCGCCGCCCCGGTCAGTGGGGTCTTTCGGCGCAGCGCCAGACGAGCCATCGTGTAATCTTCCTCGGCCTTTGCTATCCAGGCGAGCGGATCAGTCGTTTCGCTCATACAGCACGCGCCCCCGTGATAGGATTTCCTGGATAAAGAAATCGCCCGACCTTAGTGCGCGTTCAATTTCGTCTGGTGTTCTGACTAGGATATCAACCGGAAAGACACGCGGACGTAGCAACCGCGCTACAGCTAAAGAGCGCTCTACCTGCGATGCAGTAGTCTTCATGATCACCAGCAAATCCACATCGCTGTCGGGTGTCGGCGTGCCGTAGGCGTACGAGCCGAAGAGAATGATTTTCTGCGGCTGCAACGCCTGAGCGATACGCTGCACCGCTGCCGGTAGTTCCTCCGCCACCGGCGACGGCCAGCCTGTGGGTTTGATAGGAGTGGCTTTCAGGCTATCGCGCCGCCGGATGAGGTCGGGTTCGGGCATGGAATGCCTCCAGTGAGAACGAACCGCCAACATTTATGAATGGGGAGCGCAGGTTCAATCGGATAACAAAGCGGTGATCATGTGATACCTAGCTCACGCTGCGCCGCTCGTCTCTGCGAGGCGCTCTTCAGCGTGCCGTGCGACCAGCCGCAGCGCCTCTAGATCCAGATGATCGAGCGCCTCGAGCAGCACCCATAGCGGTAATTGCAATTGTACTGGTTGCATACTCTGGCGCCGATGGTGAAACAGCGCCCGCAATCGTTGCGCGTCCTGAATAGCATCCTCTGCGCTTAGTAGCTCCGCGTCCGGTTCGTGAATACGTCCTGCATTCGAAGTCATGACTCACCTTCTTTCGCGGCCTGATAAATCCGTTCTATAAATGCACTGCTATAGTGCGTTCCTTGTTGCTGGCAACGTTTCAATCGTTGTTTCACATCGTCGGCAGTGAGCAATGCCTCATCCACCGCCAACAAGAGGACCCCGGCGAAGCCGGACACCCGTAGGTTAAGTTCCATCGCTACCGCCCGAGCCGTCAACTCATCCAGGAGCAACACACTATCGGCAAATTCTGGTCGCTGAACCAGAACCATGACCTCAGCCTCTCCTCGATGAACGTCGGGCTCTGGATTCTTCGATGAGGGATGCGCCGCGATACGTCGGGCAATATCTCCAGCCTGCGCCGCTTCAGATCCCGTCAGTTTGTGGCTGATGATCGTCACTCCAGCCCGGGTGATGGCTCCTGCCCAACCGTGATTCACCAGTTCCACCTCACACGTCTCGGAGATATGAATCTGACCGAACAGTGTAGCGACCAGTTCCAAGCTATCGGACTGGAAGATCGAGATCAATGGGCCTGTGTCGCTGACGGCGATAAGCAAGTTTTCTGGTGCCTCCGACATTGGCGGCCCTCCAAATCACAAACCGACATCGTTATACTACAACAGGTCCTGATTGCTCACTTCACACTCCGCCGCGCCTGAGCGATCACCTGGGCCAGCCGATCCATCTCGCGCCCGGTAGCCTGCACCTGCTCTTCCAACGGCGCCCAATAGTCCTTCTCAAAGCTCCGGCTTACCGGGTCATTCCACACGGCCCTGGTAGCCTCCCAACGCTGGCGTAGAGTTTTGAAGGCAGTGTCCAGTTGAGTGATCGCCGAGTTGAGGTTTGCCATTGTATAGTCTCTATGAGTTTCTATCATGCTCTGGAACTGCGCGCTACTGTCACTTTGACCGTTGGAAATTGAGCGCTTTCAGGGCCGCCAGGAGTGCGTCTCGCAGACCCGCGGCCTCCTGGGAGTCACGCGTCGCTTCCAGGTATCGCTCCGACTCCAGGAGTTGTGCCACCCAACTCTGGTCCTCTTCCAATGTGCCAGCCTGAAGATCGGAAATGGGCTGCTTTAACTTTTGCACATCCTCGATCGTAATCGGTAGACCATCATCCATCCGTTTCAGAATAGCACGCTTCTCGGACCAAGTGATGCCCGGTGTCCCCTCTGGTGTCGGCGTGACCAGTTGTGAAGGAATGCTGGCTCCGATACCCGGCGTGGCTATGGAAGTTCCCCGGTATCGTTCCAGGTCATCTCGCTTACGTCCCAGGAAGGCTTGTGCCTTTGGAAGATCATTGTTCAACAGCACCGCGAACCGCTGTCCCTGGCGCTGGTAGTCAGTGACTGCTTGCTGCATCTGCCGCGTCCAACGCTGCACGTTACGTAGTTCGGCTTCGACTTCGCGCAGCCGCTCCTGAGCCTGGAACAGGGCATTCTGTTGGGCGCTACAATCAGGGACATGCGAGCGGCCAGTGTTGGGATCGTAGTGGCCGGATTCCTGGCACGCGGCTAGCGCCTGGCGCGCCCGCGCTACAATCTCCTGGCGACGACGCACTTCAGCCTGCCAGTGGTTATGACGCTCGATCAGCCAGTCGAGTGTCCGCTGGATCTCCTGAGCCGCCGCGGTCAACGATTCCTGGACCTCGCCGCCAAAGCGCCCTAATGCCGCTTTGAGGTCCTCGAGGGCCTGGATAGAGAGGATATTTGCGGATGCGCCCATCTTGTCATCCTTAACGCTGACCGAGATATTCGCGCAATCGTTGAGCTTTGCGCAGCAGGAATGGAATCTGCTGCTCGGCGGAATGGGTAAAATGGTGCAGCACGCGCATGGTCTGCTCGAATTCCTGGGAGAATTTATGATGTTCCTGGTCGCGCCAGGTTTCGCCGAGATTGGCGAACTGCCCTTGCAGACGGGACATAGCCTCAGCCAACTGCCTATTAAACTGCTTCAGTTCGCGGGCAAAGCGTTCCAGGTCCTCCGGGTTGGCGACGGCTTGTGGAGACATTTGATACCTCATCTTTTACCTGACGTGTGCATCTCCAGCACGATTGTAGCACAAGATGCACTGGATAAGCACGCAAAAATAGCTATCGGCGATCGATCGTAAGCTGGTCGTCGGTCGTCGGTCGTCGGTCGTCGTCACGGTAGGCCGATCGTGTCGAGCAGCACGGCGTTCGGACCATCGAGCGCCGGGTCGGCGGCTGCGCCTTCGGTCAGCGGCGGCCGCTCGCCGTTCGCGATAGTATACAACCCCATGACCAGCCGGTAGTCACCCTTCGGCAGGTTCGGCGGGAGCGGCAGCGGCAGCGGCACGGCGATCTGCCGGCCGGGCTGCCACGCGCTCGTCGGCGAGAAATCGCCGCCGCCTGGCGCGACATCCACCTGAGCGACACGCCGCCCACCCGCGTCAAGTAGGTGCAGGAACATACGGTAGTCGGCGGCCGGCGCGGCGCGCACATCCCATGACGGCGTCACCGTAATTCGCCCCGGCCCGCCCGCGATCGTCACGCCCCGCAGGTGCAGCGCGTCACCCCACCGCGCGCCGATCGGCCGCTCGAACCGCCTAGGAAGCTGGTAGATCTTCGCGTAGTCGATACCGTGGATCGTGATCGTGCGCAGCGAGATAGTCTGCTCGATCGCCTCGTAGATCGG
>WNFV01007404.1_pt1 | contig 12681 bp, 7 predicted proteins | sample 5400101 | NCBI WGS metagenome assembly WNFV01 (sample SAMN13153361, study PRJNA577476) | soil metagenome | isolation source: 115 cm soil or saprolite under grassland replicate 1 | place: USA:California | collected 2016-06-15
CTTCCGACGGCCATCCACTCTTCGACATAGAGGTTGCCCTGTTTGTCCCAGCAGACGCCGTGCGGCGAGACGAAAATTCCGTCAAGCCATTGCTCGCGCGGGAGCTTGTTGGTCGCGCGCTTCTTGGCGTCGACCTGATCGCCGAGGTGTGTGATCAGTTTGTTCTGTTTATCGAGGATCGTCACGCGGCCGCCGAGATCGCCGACCACCAGGTCGGTCCCGCGAATGTGGAGCGTGGCGGGCAGCCGGAGTTGATCGTTCTCGGTCCCGTCGAGCGTTTTGACGTGCTTGCCTTCGAGCGAGAACCACTGCAACCGGTGATTGGCGCGGTCGGTGACCAGAACCAGCGGTTCCCTGCCCCGCGCATCAATGATGATCGCGTGCGGCGTATCGAACTTGCCGTCTTCTTTCGGGTTCTCCTTGCTGACCTTGCCTCCCCACGAATTGACGTACTCGCCTTTGGCGTCGTAGCGGTGAATGTAATTCGCGCCGTAGCCGTCGGTAACGTAAAAATCCCCGTTCGGCGCGACGGCGACGCCGGTCGGGCGGAATTGATTTTTATCCTGGTAAACGCCGGATTTTTCGGGATAGCCCTTCACCCAGACGACTTCGCCGTCGATCGTCAGTTTGGCGAACTCATGACGGAAGAGGTTGGTCAGGTAGATGAACTCCTGGCGGCCCTCCTTGCGAATCAGCATTCCGTGCGTGCCGTTGCCTTCCTTGTCGGCCTTCCATTCCTTGCCGAACGATTTGACGAACTTGCCGTCCTGGTCGAAGACGATGATCGCGTTCTCGGTGTCGGTGTTGAAATAAACGCGATTCTGCGAATCGACCTGCACCGCGCCGTGAGTGCTGCCGAATTGCATCCCTTCGGGCAGCTTCCCCCATCCGCGAATCCATTCGTAGCGGTGATTGCCCGCGCCGAGAATGATCGGATCCGTTCCGGCGTAAGCGGAAAAGCAAGACGGCGCGATTGTCGAAACGGCGACGCTAGCGCCCAAGCTGTGAAGAAACCCGCGGCGAGTGACTAAATTTGCAAAGTCGTGCGACATTCAGAGCCTCCAGGTGTCAGGTGTCAGGTGTCAGGTGTCAGGTGTCAGGTGTCAGATGTCAGGTGTCAGGTGTCAGGTTAATAAGAGGAACTGGAACCTGAAACCTGACACCTGACACCTGCCATCAATCGCCCGCCTCAGAACGCGCCGCAGTAATCTTAGGAATCTCATCCGAGGCCGGGAGGTGATCGGAAGCCTTGACCGGCTCCGCCGGCTTAGCAGGATGTTTCGCGGACGCCCGTCTCCGTACCCACGCGCCGACGTCGTCAAAGATCGAATAGGCCACGGGCGTCATGAGCAGCGTCAGGAGCAGCGACAGCGACTGCCCGCCGATGACCACGGTGGCGATTGTCCGGCGCTCCTCGGCGCCGGGACCCGTGCCCAGCGCGAGCGGCAGCATGCCGGCGACCAGCGCCAGCGTCGTCATCAAAATCGGGCGCAGGCGGTCGCGGTTGGCCTGGATGATCGCGTCGTAACGCGACAAGCCGCGCGCGCGCAGTCCGTTCATATGGTCGATCTGCAGGATCGCATTCTTCTTGACCACTCCGAACAGCACCAGGACGCCCAGGGCCGAATAGAGATTCAGCGTGTTATTCATGGCCCACATCGAGATCAGCGCGAACGGCACGGCCAGCGGGAGACTGAGCAGAATTGTAACCGGGTGGATGACGCTCTCGAATTGCGATGCCAGGATCATGTACATAAATGCGATCGAGAGCAGGAACGCGACGACGAATTCGGCGCCCGTGCGCTCCAACTCGCTCGCCCGGCCCGAGACGGCGGTGTTATAACCGGGCGGCATGTTCATTCTCACGGCCTCCTCGCGCAGCGCTTCGAGGCGGTCGGCGAGCGCGTGTCCGGGAGCGATGTTGGCGCGCAGGCTGACCTGCCGCTGGCGGTCGAGCCGGTCGATTCTCGACGACGTTTCCTCCAACTTGACTTTGACCAGGTTCCCCAGGTTGACGAGGCTGCCGCGCGACGACGGCACGAACAACCTCGAGATGGTTTCGGCGTCGTTGCGGTCGCCCTGTTTCAAGCGCACCTGCACGTCGTAATCTTCGTTCATCTGCTCGTCGTGGAAGCGCGAGACGCGTTCGTCTCCGCCGACCATGATCCCGAGCGCCGTGGCTATGTCGGTCGAATCGACGCCGAGATCGGCGGCGCGCGCGCGGTCGATGTTGACGCGCAGTTCCGGCTTATCGATCTTCAGCGTCACGTCGGCGTCGAGCAGTCCGAGTTCAGGCGCGCGCTCGCGCAGTTGATTGGCGTACTTGAAGAGGGCCGCCAGTTCGGGGCCGCGCAACACGAACTCGACGTCGGTGAAGCCCCCCCCGCCGAGGTTGATGGTTTGCGGGTTGCGGACCGCCGGGCGCAGGTGCGTGAATTTGCGCAGGCGCTGGCGCACCTTCTGCTGAACGTCGCGCGCGGAATAATTGCCGCGGAAGACCGCCAGCGGCTCGCCGCGCGTCAGCCCCTTCCAGAATTTCGTCAGGTTGACTGTGCGCTCCTCGTGCGGCGGGATGCGGACGTAAATATCGGCGCTGTTGACCGACCCTATATACGAGGCGCCGGCGCGGCCCAGCATCATCCGAATCTCGGGCGCCTGTTTCAACTCGGCCTCGACCGCCTCCAAAGCCTCGTTCATCGAGACCAGGCTGGTCCCTTCGGGGGCCGTAAGGCTGACGCTGAACTCCGCCTCGTCAATGTTGCTGGGAATGAAATCCTGCTTGACCAGTCCGTAAAGCGGGATGGACGAGGCCATCACCAGAAGCGCGCAAGCCCATACCAGGAAACGATGTCGCATGACGAGATGGAGCATCCATGTATAGGCGCGGTCAATATAACTGTAAAAACCGCGGCGCGACCCCGCCACATCACTGTGTTGCCCTTGCTGATGGCTGTCTTCGACATGAATCAGCCGCGCGCTCATCGTCGGCGTCAACGTGAACGAAACCAGCAGCGAGACCAGTATCGCCACCGCCGCCGTGATCCCGAACTGTTTGAGGAAGCGTCCCGAGATCGAGGACATAAACGAGATAGGCAGGAAGATGACGACCAGAGAGAACGTCGTCGCGAGCACCGCCAGGCCGATCTCTTTGGTGGCCTCCCTGGCGGCCTGCATCGGCTGCATCTTCTTCTCTTCTATGAACCGGAAGATGTTTTCCAGAACGACGATGGCGTCGTCGATGACCACGCCCACCATCAGGACCAGCGCCAGCATGGTCACGCTGTTGAGCGTGAAATCGAGCGCCTTCATCATCCCGAAAGTCGAGATGATCGAGGTCGGGATCGCGATGCCGGCGATGATCGCCGAGCGCCACGAGCGCATAAACAGCAGAACCACCAGACAGGCCAGGATGCTGCCCAGGATCAGGTGTGTGTTGATCTCGTGGAGCGCGTTTTTGATGTAGCGAGACTGGTCGTTGATGATCTCCAGCCTGACGTCGGAGGGCAACTGCGCCTGGACGCGCGCCATGTTCCTCTTCACGTCTGCGATGACGGCCATGGTATTGGCGCCAGTCTGGCGGCGCACCTCGATGGCCACCGACGGAACGCTGGGGGTCTGCGCGCGCTTCTGCGGGTCGTCCCCCGCTGCGGTGAGGTCTGTCAGGCGTGAAATCGACCGCTGCTCTTTCGTGCCGTCTTCGGCGTTGCCGATGTCGCGGACTCGGACCGGGGCGCCGCCGACTGTCTTGATGACCAGGTCGTTGAAGGAGGCCGGGTCGACGACCCGCCCCATCGTCCGCAGCGCCAATTCGCGCCGCCCGTTGTCCACGTTGCCCCCGGGCACGTCGGCGTTCTGGCGCACGACGGCGGCGCGCACGGCGGTGATCGGGATGCCGTAGGCCGCGAGCCGGTCGGCGTCGACCCAGACGTTGATCGAGCGGGTGATTCCGCCGATGATCGAGATCTCGCCCACGCCGCTCGACCGCTCGAGCTGTTTTCTGACGACGTTGTCGGCCAGCTCGCTCAACTCGCGGACCGAGCGGTTCGACGAGAGCGCGATCGTCATGATCCCCTGCCGCTCGTTGTCGAATTTCTGTACTATCGGCGGGTCGGTCCCCGGCGGGAAGAGCCGCGTCACGCTCTGCACGCGGTCGCGCACGTCCTGCGCCGCGTCGTCGATGTCGCGGTCGAGGCCGAAGGTCGCCATGACGAACGACCGGCCCTGGCTTGAAACTGAGCGGAGCTGTTCGATCCCTTCAACGGTGTTGACGGCCTCTTCCAGAGTCTGGGCGAGCGTCGTTTCGGCCTCCTCGGGCGAGGCGCCTGGCAGTGAGGCGCGCACGGTCACCGTCGGCACGTCTACCGCCGGAAAGCGGTCGACGCCGAGTTTGAAATAACTGGACGCCCCGACCACCACCAGCGCCAAGATGATCATTGCCGCAAAGACCGGGCGTTTGATGCAAATCTCCGCTAGCTTCTGCATATCTGCGATCTCAAGTTATGTATTGCTGACCTCAAAAAATGTTGAACATAAAACCTGCGCGGGCTTGATTTTACAAGATCGGCCCGGCAATTCTAAGGACGGCGCGGCCCAAACGCGAGTTGCAGGAAACTTGTGGCGGTTGACATTGGCGAATTATCGTTTACCCTCTGCCATTCGACATTGATATAAGATACGCGATGAACCGAACAGAACTTCTAAGACAATTGCGCGCTCACTCTCCATTTGACGCGTGCGAGCGCGAGAGGCTGGAACGAATCATGGATTTCGTAAAAGGCAATGAAGCCTTTTTCGACAGAAATCTGAGGGCGGGCCATCTGACCGGCTCGGCCTGGGTAATCGATAAGGATCGTTCTCACACGCTGCTGACACATCATGCCAGGCTCGGCATCTGGGTACAACTCGGTGGACACGTCGAAGACGATCCCGATATGCTCAGCGCCGCGTGGCGTGAGGCGCGCGAGGAATCCGGCTTGATTAATGTGCGCCCAGTCCTCGATCATATCTTCGACGTTGATGTTCATGAGATCCCCGCAAACCCTAAAGAGCCCGCGCACCTCCATTATGACATTCGGTTCCTGTTTGAGGCGGACAGAGAGGCTGCATTGGCCGGCTCCGCCGAATCGAAATCGCTGCGGTGGGTCGCGCTCGATGAAATTACCGAGATCACGCGGGAGGAGTCAGTCCTGCGAATGGCTCGCAAAACCGTCTCGGTATCCCGACCGTGGGGGAGGGCGTGATTTCGATGATCACGCCCTCCCCCACGGTCGGGATACCGAGACGCGTACTCAACATAACTATGACCTTTGAAACCTGGTTCCAATCAACCCACGCAAACATCCCTGTTAATTCGGCGAATGCGGTTCTATCTCTAGCAGGAGAAGGCGCCACAGTCCCATTCATCGCCCGCTACCGCAAAGAACACACCGGCGCGCTCGACGAGGTCGCGATCCAGAACGTGATCGACGCCAAAGAGCGATGGGATGAGACCATCAAGCGCCAGACCTTCATCGTCGAAGAGATCGAACGTCAAGGCAAGCTGACCGACGAGTTGAAAGAGAAAATCCTTTCGACCTTCAACCTCGATTCGCTCGAAGACATCTACCTGCCTTACAAGCAGAAGCGCAAAACCAAAGCGACCCTCGCCAAAGAGGCCGGGCTGGAGCCTTTCGCCGACTGGATCTGGGATTGCGGCCACGGGTCGGCCACGCCGGAGCCGGGGCAGACGGTTGAGATCTTCGCGCTGGCGTTCTACAACCCCGAAAAGAACATCAACGACGCCGAGGCGGCGATCGCGGGCGCGCTGGACATCCTGACCGAACGCCTGTCCGAAACTCAGGAACTGCGCGAATTTACGCGCAAGACCGTCTTCGAACGCGGCGTCGCGAAATCCGTCAAGTCTGAAAAAGCGAAAGAGCACAGCAAGTATGAGCGATATTTCGATCACCACGAGCCGATCCAGTCGCTTCTCAAGCCCGAAAACTCGCACCGCTATCTGGCGATGCGGCGCGGCTGGACTGAAGAAGAGCTGACGCTGACCATCGGCGGCGCGCCCGAAGACACGGCTTATGACGAAACATTGCTCGCGCGATTCGAGGGCGAAGCCTGCACGGTCCCGGATTCGCCGGGCGCCGAACTCCTGCGGCGCGCCGCGAAGCTCGCGTTGAAAGGCTACGTAATCCCGAGCATCGAAAACGAAGCCCACCGCGAGTTGAAAGAAGTGGCGGACGAGGCGGCGATCAAGGTCTTCGCCGAAAACGTCAGGAAGCTGCTGCTCGCGTCGCCATTCGGGTCGAAGGCCGTGCTCGGCGTCGACCCGGGCGTGCGGACCGGCTGCAAGCTGGCCGTCGTCGACGATTCGGGGAAATTCCTGGCCCACAACGTGATGTATCTGCAATCGAAGAACGATCAAGAGACCGCGAAGAGGATGATCGGCGCGGTCCTGCAGAACGCCAGCATCCGCGCCATCGCCGTCGGCAACGGCACTGCCGGCCGCGAGACAGAGGGCTTCATCCGCGACTCGTTGAGGGACATGGGCCTGAACGTCCCAGTGGTCATGGTGAACGAATCGGGCGCGAGCGTTTACAGCGCCTCGGCCGCCGCCCGCGAAGAGTTCCCCGAACTCGACGTCACGGTGCGCGGCGCGATCTCAATCGCCCGCCGGTTGCAAGACCCGCTGGCGGAACTCGTAAAAATCGATCCGAAGAGCATCGGCGTGGGCCAATATCAGCATGACGTTTCGCAGCTCGCGCTCAAAAAATCGCTCGACCTCGTGGTCGATTCCTGCGTCAACGCGGTCGGGGTCAATCTCAACACCGCTTCTTACCATTTGCTCGAACACGTCTCTGGGATCGGCCCGGCGATGGCCAAAAAGATCGTCGAGCATCGCGCGTCCAACGGACTCTTCACGTCGCGCCAGCAACTGCTCGACGTCCCGCGGTTCAGCAAAAAGATGTTCGAACAATCCGCCGGCTTCCTGCGCATCCCTAACGCCGAGCACCCGCTCGACAACACCGGAGTGCATCCCGAACGCTACCCGGCGCTCGATGCGTTGGCCGCCCGGCTGGGCAAGGGCGTGACCGAGCTGACCGGCTCCGGCGTTGATTTGATCAAACAGTCCGAAGAGTTCAAATCGGAAGTCGGCGAATTCACGTTCGCCGACATAGTCACCGAACTTGCCAAACCGGGCCGCGACCCGCGCGATGAGTTCTCGGCCTTCGCCTACCGCGAAGACGTTCACGAGATCAAAGACCTCAAGCCGGGAATGGCCTGTCCGGGCATCGTCACCAACGTGACCAACTTCGGGGCGTTCGTCGACATCGGCGTGCATCAGGACGGACTCGTTCACATCTCGCGGCTCAGCGACCGCTTCGTCAAAGACCCGCGCGAAGTGGTCAGCCCCGGCGACCGCGTCACGGTGCGAGTGCTTGAAGTGAACCTGGATAAGAACCAGATCGCATTGACGATGAAGAGTGACGCCGGCGGCTCCCGCAAACAGCCTGGCGAAAGTCCGGCCGAAAAGCCGGCGCAGCCTAATCAGGAGCGCAGACCGGATCGAGGTCAAAATCGCCAACAGAACCGCGGGCCCAATCAAGCTAAAGATCAAAAGCGGCGCGACGATCAGAAAAAGCCGCAGAAGCCCGCGAAAGTCGCGTTCAACAACCCCTTCGCGCAACTGGCCAACTGGGGGAAAGATGATGAGTGAAACTCTGGCTAAATCGAAACAAGCGGGATTGGTACAGAAGAAACCGCGGATTTAGACGGATGCGGACGGATCGTCACGGATAATCTGCGCTGATCTGTCGCGAATCAGTGAAAATCTGTGGTTTCTTCTGTACCAATGTTGCCTGCTCCGATTTAGAAGGGTGTTCGATGAACAATCGCGTCAGTAATTCGGAAAAGAGAAAATGAGTGAGATTTACGTCAGCACGGATGTAGAAGCCGACGGTCCGATCCCCGGCGTGAACTCGATGCTCAGTTTCGGCTCAGCCGTATACCTGCCCGACAAAACTTTGATTGGCACTTTCACCGCGAACCTCGAAACGCTGCCCGGCGCGGAAGCCGATCCGAAAACGATGGCATGGTGGGAGACTCAGCCCGAAGCCTGGAAAGCCTGCCGCGAAGACCTTCAGCCGCCTGAAACGGCGATGCAAAACTACCTCGCGTGGTTAACACGACTGCCCGGCAGACCCGTTTTCGTCGGCTATCCGGCGGCCTTCGACTATATGTTCGTGTGTTGGTACCTGAACCGGTTCACCGGCAAAAACCCTTTCTCTCATTCCGCGCTCGACATCAAGACCTATGCGATGGCGATGTTGAAGAAGGACTATCGCGACACTGTCAAACGGAATATGCCGAGAAGGTGGTTTGATGATCAGCCGCACACGCACAAAGCGCTGGACGACGCCATCGAGCAGGGAGCGTTATTTTGCAACATGCTGCGCGAGAGCAGGAAGTCGAATTAAGCGTCTCCTTTCTTGCGACCTAATATCAACGCTATTACCATACGTTTTGGAAATCATCCGAGATAGAGGCGGTCGTTATGGAGGGGGTATCAGTCTCCAAATCGGAATGGACGCTGAGCGCGGAGGCTCTGGGCCGATTTCTGGCCGGCCTCGATCCGGACTCTGACCGCGCGGGGGAAAAGTATGAAAGCCTGCGCCTGGCGCTGATGAAATTCTTCGACTGGCGCGGGGCGCATTTCCCCGAAGATCTCGCGGACGAGACGATTAACCGCGTCATCCGCAAAATTGACGAAGGCGAAACCATCCGCGACATCCCCACATATTGCCACGGCGTGGCCCGCATGGTCCTGCTCGAAAAGCTAAAAGGTCCGGAGAACAGAAGGGCGGACTTTGAAGGGCTGCCGCCAGCCGCGCTCGCCGCCCCCGATCCGAAAGAGGAAGACGAAAAACAGGATTGCTTCGAACTATGCCTGAAAGAATTGCCGGTCGAGAGCCTGCAATTGATCATGCAATATTACAGTGACGAGAAACGCCAGAAGATCAACCGCCGGCTGGAGATGGCCGAGCGCCTGGGCATTCCGCTCAACGCGCTGCGCAGCCGCGCCCAGAGAATTCGCAACCGGCTTGAAGAGTGCGTTAACGGCTGTTTGAATAAAAAGTGAACCCTGGCCGACATGGATTGGCGCAATTCGCCAGTAGTAGGTGAAAGCCTATATGAATTCACGGCTTTCAACACCATCCCACAACCCGTTTCGACCCGGCGAGTATAAAAATGTGGCGAACTACCGAACATGATGAGCAAACGATTCGCTACCTGCTCGGCGATCTGCCTGAAACTGAACAGACAGCCGTCGAACAGGAATACTTCGTCGACCCGGAGAAGTTTGAAGAGGTCTGGGCGGCGGAGAACGATCTGGTCGACCGCTATGTGCGTGGCAGATTGTCGCGCAGAGAGCGGAACCTTTTCGAGCGGAACTATTTGCAATCGCCGAAACACCGCGAGCGGGTCGCGGTCTCCAGAAAATTGCTCGAAGCGGCGGACAGTCAGGACGCCGAGAGCGGCGTCGCGCCGCGAGTCATCGCCCCCGCGCAGAGCAGGTTGATGGAAATACTTAACGCTCTGCGGAGGCCGCAGTTTCTCCTGCCGGCGACGGCCTCCCTGCTGCTGTTGTCAGCGCTCTCGTGGATGGCGCTTGAAAGTTCGCGGCTGAACGAGGAGCTTGGAAAGGCCCGGTCGCAACTCTCCGACCAACAGCGACACGAGCGCGAGATCGAGGATCAACTGGCCGCCGAGCGCGAACAGAACGGCAGGTTGAAGGCGGAACTCGACCGCTTGCTGGGAACCCTCGCCCCGAAGCCGCCTCAGTCGCCTCCGTCAATCATTTCATTCTTGCTAAGGTCGATACTGTCGCCGCGTGGCGCGAGCGCAGATCGACAGCAAATCACAATCCAGCGCGGGACCGACCTGGTCAGACTACAGATGGTGATCGCAAATGGCGATTCGCGCAGATTTCAGGCGTCCATACGCGCAGTCGGAGGCTCGCAGGTCTGGAGCCGGCGGTCGCTCAAACCGAGGTCGGGCGCAATCACTGTCAACGTCCCCGCCGATAAACTCCCTATGAACGATTACATCCTGACGCTCTCAGCCACGAATCCTACGGGCGAAACGGAAGAGATCAATCGCTACACCTTCAGGGTTCTCAGGTAATAGCTCAAACCACATACGCCATGCGCCATCTCGCATATGGCATACGGCCTCGCCATTTATCCAGAGCTGATTTCACGCCGGTGTACGGGTTAATAGAACGCGGATGACGCTGATAGAGCGGATTGATTTCTGGTTTTATCCGCGATGATCCGCGCCCGTCCGTGTCATCAGCGTTCTATTGACGGTTTGCAAATGCGTGTACGGGATGCAGGCGATACAGTACGGGGAGCGTAAGCGACCTGAGCATTGATCAGCAAGCCTTTTGACCGATGCTCAGGTCGCTGACGCTCCCCGTACTGTAACAGAGATCACTCCACTTTACCGTACCTGCAATCTCAATACTCTCTATTTTTCAAAAGACTATTGCTCACTCACTTAGGCTCACATGGTCGCTGCGGCGACCGGGAAGGCGGATGTTATATTTATTTCCCAAAGACCATTAGTCGTTACTACGTGGCTATTTTCCGCAGGATTGAGTCATGCCATTCGAACAAATGAGATTGCCCCTTTTCATCATCGGCATTACCCTGGTATCAGGCGTAGGCGATTCGCAGGGTTTTATTCACGCCGCGAAGATGTGGCGCAGAGGCGACCTGATTTTGAGCGAGCTTGGCAAATCGGCTTTGGGATTTAGTGTCGGCATCGGCTCATATTGGATTGCGGCGAAATATCTGACTGAGTTCGGAGTTCTCGCGCCTGAAACGCAAACGCTCATCTGGTTTGGAGCGACGATGGTCGGCACAGCTTTTATCAGCGGCAGGTTTCTTCAATGGCAAACAATAGATCAGATAGTAGCCGTCGTCGTTCTTCTCGGCATAGCCTGGCTATTGTTCCGCGCGGGCTAAGGCAGGTTTGTAATCAGGATGGCATCGCCGTGTTGTTTGCCGCTTGAGATGACAAGATTTTTCCGATCGTGCGACCAGGCGAAGTTGAAAATGCGGTCAGGAAAATCGCACAGTTTTTGCGGTTCGCTGCCGTCGAGCGGTTGCCGCCACACGCTGGAAGAATTGGGGATTCCAGTAATGTAATAAAAAGCGTCGGAATCGGCCGACCATTGAATGATCGGGCGACGCGCCGTCAGGTCGAACAGTTTCGGCTCGGCGGCGCCGTCCGCCGGCAGCACTCCGATTTGCATTGTGGAGTCTTCGCTTCCGAATTCTGGCTGAACTGATACATAACGAAAGGCGAGCCACTTTCCATCAGGCGAGATCGACAAGTTCCCTTCGGTAGTAGCGTTGGTCAGACGCGAAACTGGTACGGCGGGTCCGCCTTCGATGGAAACCTTCCAGATCGCCGCCGGGCCGGCCCCGAATTTGATGAAGAACACATGCGCGCCACCCGGTGATAAAGCTGCGTACTGCGCGCTCTCTTTTTGTTCTTCGCCGAAAGTCAATTGTTTTTGATTGCGCCCGTCAATGTCCATTCGCCAGATCTGCGGCGCGCCGGTGCGATTCGAGGTGAAAACAATATGGCGTCCGTCCGCAGAGACTATTGGGTCGGTGTTGTCTTGTCCGGCGTTAGCGGTCAATTGGACGCGGTTACTGCCGTCCGGGTTCATTGAGTAAAGGTCTGTGTTGTGTCCCGCGAAACTGGTGAAAACAATCCTGCCGTCCGGCGTCCACTCGAGTCCGCCGTAGCCGTCGAAAATGCGTTCGCCGAAGGTCAACTGCCTGGCTTTCTTCACGTCGCCATTCGGCGCCAGCCACAAGTGCAAAATAAATTTCTGTTGCCTCATGACCAACATCCGCCCGTCAGCAGAAAGACTGAGCCAGAAATAACCTTCGAGGTCGTTGGTCAGGCGATGAGCTTTACCATCAGGATAAGTAATCATCCACAGTTGCGGATATGGCTCGTCGGTTGCGCGCGCCGAGACGTATAAATGCTTGCCGTTCGGCGCCCACAGGGCGCGCGTCCAGCCGCGCCAGATCTGAGTCTTCAACTCTGTTTCCTGCCCAGTAGCAACGTCAACCGTCAGGAGCCTTGTAGGAACTTGCTGTTGTAATCCGCCGGCAACAACAAGTTTTGTGGCGTCAGGCGACCATGCGGGAGCGCTCCCCCTATAATCCAGCGGCGCGTTCCGCGCGCTCAACTCGCGTTCGCCGCCGCCGCCGATGTTTGACAGAATCAGCAAGTGAGCGTTTTTGCGTCCTGCGTCGCGTCGAATGAAAGCGAATTGCTTGCCGTCGGGTGAGACGCTGAAATCGCTCCAAACATTCTCTGCGACTTTTTTCGGCGCGCCGCCTAAAAGCGATGTTTGATAGATCGCTCCTGGGTCTGATTCTTCGCGGAAGAATACATATTTACTGTCGGGCGAGAAAGCTAACGACCGATAGCCCTTGCGCGAGGGCGGCAAAGTTTGAACGGAACTGCCCGTCGCAATCTGTTTGATCCATACACTCCCTCCCTGTTTTTCGAGCCGCACATAAGCCAATAGTTCGCCGTCGGGCGAGATCGTCGGATGAATGACGTCACCGCTGTCCGTCAATCTTTGAAATCGGACCTGTTCGA
>WNFV01014585.1_pt1 | contig 12676 bp, 12 predicted proteins | sample 5400101 | NCBI WGS metagenome assembly WNFV01 (sample SAMN13153361, study PRJNA577476) | soil metagenome | isolation source: 115 cm soil or saprolite under grassland replicate 1 | place: USA:California | collected 2016-06-15
CGATGACGTCGGTCTTGAGGCGCACCAGCTCGGCCGCGATCTCCAGGTAGCGCTCGCGCTTCCCCTCCGCCGACCGGCGCTCTAGGACGAGGTTCCTGCCCTCCTCGTAGCCCAGCTGCCGCAGTCCTTCCAGCAGCGCGACCGGGAGTGGCGTCCACCTCGAAGACTGGCAAGGTCGTGAAGATGAGCCCGACCCGATAGACCTTCCCCGCGGCGGCGAGCGGTGCGGCGAACCAGGTGGCAGCAACCGTGATGAACGTTCGTCGATCCACCCTCCGGGCTACTCTCGCCCGGCTCCTACGCCCGGCCCGATTCACTGGAGGCTCGGCAATGAAGTGTCCCCAGTGCCAGCACGACAACCCGAAAGGGGCACGGTTCTGCGAAGAGTGCGCGACCCCGCTGGCTCGGAGCCCCCGGCCTCTCTCTTCGCGTCATCTTCCACGCCGCGTCTAGACGGCCACGATCGTGCGCGCCTGGCCCATCCGGCAACGCTCCTGAGCAACGGCGCGAGTTCGGCTGAGGCCCTGGCGCTCTTGGCCCACAAGTCTGTGTTCTTTCAGCCGTAACGCTCGTCTTCGGGACCCCGCCGTCCCGTGCGACTACCCTCGCCAGGCTCATGAAGATGCTCCCGTCCATGTTCCGGGCGGGGACCGAGCGAAGACCGCAGAGAGCACCGCAAGGATTCAAGCCTCGTTATGCTCGAGATCGCGGACTGACAACGGCGGTCATCTGCGCGCCAGAAAGGACACCCGGCAACCCTTCGGTGGTGCGACCAAGCGCCCAAACCCCTGTTGTTTCGTGCCCTTTCTCTGGCACCGGTCCTGCACTTCTGAAGATCGCCCGACACGATTTCCATGACTGAGACGACACTAATGGCACTTTTGCTCGCCGCCGGCCTGCTCTCGGCCGCGCCGGCACAGGCCGACGTGAACATCGGCATCAACGTCGCACCGCCGCCGGCGCTCATCGTCGCCTCACCGCCACATGTGGTGGCCGTGCCCAACAGCCCCGTCCACTACGTGCCGAGCTCGAACTACAATCTGTTCGTCCACGGCGGCCGCTACTACAGCTTCCACAACGGCTCCTGGTTCTTCGCGGCGAGCTCCGGCGGTTCATGGAGCATCATCGCGTCCGAGCGTGTGCCCAAGCCGGTGCTCGCCGTGCCGACCACCTACTACAAGATCCCGCCCGGCCAGGCCAAGAAGATGGGCGCGCCGTCATTCGTGCCGCCCGGTCAGGCCAAGGGCCCGAAGGGTAAGAAGAACTGGAACTGAGACGGCGCCCAACCCCGGCAATGGGAGGACCATTCATGTACTCGCCCCTAAAGTCGACGACGCTCGTGCTCGCGGTGATCGCTTCGCTCGTCGGCCTGGCGGCGTGCGCGAAATACCCCGTGGTCGTCAAGTCCACCGCGCCGGCGCCCACCGCGGCGACGCCAGCTCCGGCTCCCGTTCGATAAGCTGTTGCGTCCTGACACGCCCGCCGACTCTATGCGGCCGTCACCGACGCGGCGCGGGGGGCGGCCGCCCTGCTGGCGACCCGGCTCTCGAGCGGCCGGCTGGCGAGCCACCGCCAGGAGTGGATCGGTCTGACGGAGCCCCGGGTCTCGTTCAGGGCGTGCCTCGAAGAGCTCGGCTGCCGGATGCAAACCGTCGACGCCGGCCCCTGCCGTTGTGGGGCCGAATTCACCCGGCGAGTTCGGACAGCGCTTTATTGAATCGCACGAGTTCGGACAGCGCTTTATTGAATCGCAGCGCGAGCAGCGGGAGAAGTCGGCCCAGGATGCTGCGCACCGAACGCAGGAGCGCCGGGACGCGGAGCTTCGCGAGCTCGAAGAGCGCAAGATTCGCGCACTGGAGCGGGGGGCAGACGCAGAGGAACAGAAAGCGCGAGCCCTCAAACAACAAGAGGCGATGACATGACGACAGAGGCGACGATCACGATGACGTTCACTGGGTTGACCGACTCGGACGCGGTCCGGAGACAGACCTGCGCGAACGCGGTGGCGGTCACCGTCAACAGGGTTCAGCGCTGGACCGAGGCCGTCGAAGGTGCCGCCCGAGCCCGAGCAGCGGGACACCCGACTGCCGACCCGTACAACGCCGTCGCCGCGTTCCTGTCCGATGAATCCGGCCCGCGGTCAAGCACGGGGCGGTCACGGTCGAGGTTCTGCCGGAGCGTTCAACGGGAGGGTCGACGACGGTGAGCAAGCGCATCAAGATCGTCAAGGGCGAGACACTGAAGCCGAAGAAGCCGAAGAAGCCGACCGCCGGGCCGTCCTTCTCGGAGATGTTCGCGACGGTGTTCAAGGACTGGTTCGCCGGTGGCACCTGGGACTTCTGGCGCATCGTCGCCAAGGCGATCTTCGCCGAGCCGTTGACCGCTGACGAGATGGCGGTCTTCACGAAGCACACTGGACGGACGATCGAACAGACGACGCCGGCCCGTGAAGTGTGGCTCGCGGTCGGTCGAAGAGGCGGCAAGGACTGGTTCACGGCCGCGCTCCTGGTCTACTTGGCGTGCTTCCGCGAGTACCGATTCAAGGTGGGCGAGCTTGGGCGTGTGATGCTGCTCGCGGTGGACGCCGACCAGGCCGACGTGCTCTTCGAATACGTGTCCAGTTTGATTGACAGCATCCCCGAGTGCGCGGGCATGGTCGCGAAGCGCTCGGTAAAGTACGGCATGCGACGGCTGACGCTGAACAACCGCATCGAGATCCTGATTAAGCCTGCCGACCGTCGCCGAGTTCGAGGCCGCACGATCCTCGCGGCGGTGTGCGACGAGATCGCGCATTGGTGGTCCGACGAGCGCCACAACCCGGACACGGAAGTCCTGAAGGCGCTCCGGCCGTCCATGCTCGGCGTCCCGGGGGCCATCCTGGTCTGCATCTCGTCCCCGTACCGCCGGCAGGGCACGATGTTCGAGGCCGACAAGAAGTATTGGGGCAAGAACGGTGACCGCATCCTGTTCATCCGAGCCGCCACGTGGGAAGCGCGGCCGGTCGAGAGCGAGGAGCACCGCATCCTGTTTCCGACGTTCGAGGCCGGACTGGCCGAAGAGAAGGCGAACGACCCGAGCGCCTTCGCGTCGGAGTACGGGGCCGAGTACCGCACGGAGCTGGAAGACTACCTCTCCCTGGAGGCGGTCGAGGCGTGCGTGGTCCAGGGCCGCGACGTCCTGCCGTACGACGGAAGGACACACCGGATGTTCGTGGACCTGGCGGGCGGTGGTGGCGGGCAGGACTCGGCGGCGGCCTGCATCACGAAGACGCTGCCCGACAACAAGGGCGCGGCCGTCGCGTGGCTCTTCGAAAAGAAGCCACCGTATGACTCCGAAGCGCTGGTGGACTTCCTCGTCGAGAAGGCCCGCGAGTTCGGCATCGGCCTGATCACGGGCGACAACTTCAGCGGCGGCGTCTACGCGTCGATGTTTCAGAAGCGCGGGATCTCGTACGTGGTCGAGAAGCGGACGGCGACAGTGCTCTATCGCCAGTTCGCTCCCGTCGTCACGGGCAAGAAGGTCGAGCTGCCGGACCCGAGGAAGAGTCTCACGGTCGAGCGTGGCCTGAACCAGCTCGTGAGCCTGACTAAGCGCGAGGGCGGCGAGAAGATCACCCACGCGAGCGGTGAGCACGACGACGTGGCGAACGTCCTGGCGGGCGGTGTCCTGCTCTCGATCAAGCCGCCGGGCGGGGCCAGCGTGACGGCGGTGACGAGGGTCTTCGGGAAGGCCGTAGAGAAGCCGTCCGAGTTCCGCCCGCTACGTAGGGGCGAGGGCTTTGATCCGCGCGGTGATGATGTTGAGGCCCGAGACGCGAACGTCCTGCGTCACTGCCAGCATTGCATGATCCCAATGAACGCGGACTACCAGCGCTGCTTCTACTACCGGGACAATCATCACCGAACGTGCACCCGGCAGGGATGTACCGAGTGCGCGCTCTACTGCCCGTACCTGAACCACAAGACAGCCGTGGTCTGTACGCTCCCCCACATGTAGACCGGAGAGCCGGTACCACGACGGACGCCGCCCTCGGTGTTCACGACGGAGGACCTATCGCGATGAAGACCGACGAGATGATGCTGCGTGAACTGAAGGCGATGATACGCGCCGGGGCCTCATCTGCCAGGCCAGGACCACGGTCAGCGAGACAACCCGTGGAAGGGAGAGGCCGGTGAAGAAGCGGAGGTACGTGTTCAAGACGCACAAGAACAAGATGGTGAGGCCGGACGATGGTCGGCGCTCACGAGCCTGCCGGAGACGGGCCTGGGTCGAGAACTTCATCGTGCAAGACATGGGCGTGAAAGTCGAGGACGGGCGAGTCACGGTCACGGTTGGCGAGCACGAGCTACTGAACATGGCGGCTGACATTGCGGTGCAGTCGTCGAAGGAGCTGACGGCCGAACAGCGGAGAGAGCTGCGGGAGATCATCGGCACGCTGAGACGCGGGAGAGGTAAGCGGGCATGACCACCGCAATCCTGGGGCTTCGGGGAGATGCGGTAGGCGTTGCGAATCTGCATGCGGTGTCAGCCCTGAACCTGGGCGCGTTCGAGATGGGCGTGTTCAGACGGGTGCATGGGAGCCGCTGATGGACGGTAAGTCGTGGCGGGAGAACGGGTTACGGTTGCGGCGCAAGCCGAACAGGGAAGTAGAGGCGTCGAGCAGTACTCTTCTGCGCTCCTGAGCCTGCGCGTAGGCTCTTCTGCGCTCCTGAGCCTGCGCGTAGGCCACTGAGCGCCGATAATCGTGCGCGTCGGGGGCAGTTGCTCGATGCGGCTGCGTCACCGTGCTGTCGCTCCAAGCCCCGCCGGAGCGCGCCGCCGCGTCAGCCAGACTGCGTCGGCCCGTGTTGCCTTCGCGGAGTGATCGACCGCTCGGCCTCCGGGGTTTGGATCTTTCGGGGCCACCTCACGTTCACTTGCGTTACGGCCCGGTGACTCGCTCACCATCCCTCTGATGGCTTTGTCGATAGGCTTCAGAGTCTCGGTTTCCCTCCACCCTGCTATCCAAGCTACGGGGCGTCTGGCTCTTGCCCCGGCGGGACTGGCACCCGCTAGTCGTACCTGCCTTTCTCTGGACACGCGATCACCTGACCCGCCCGCAGCAGGCGCCACGGGTTTCGCTGTTCGCAACACGATTACGCGCGCTCGATCCGGCGAAACAGTGCGAGTGCGGCTGTCGATACTACCATCAAGGCCGCCGCGAATACGATGGGCGCTGCAGGATCGCCGAACAGGTCGCGCACGAGGCCGGCCGCGGGCTGTGTGGCCGCCATCATTACGTAGAACATCGTGTAGAAAACGCCGAAGCCTGTTGCTAGGCTCCCTGGCGGGAGCGCCCGTGGCAGCAGCGCCATCATCGCGCCGGGTGGACCGCCGATTGCCAGCCCGACCAGGCAGAACGCCAGCACGGCGTGGGCGAGGACAGGAATCAGCAGCGTGAAGGCGGCGGCGATGAGACTGCCTGCTGTGATTAACAGTGTCGGGCGGCTGAGCCAGTCGTTGATCAACCCGCCAAGAGGTACCGATACGATCGTTACCCAGATGGCGAGACTCACGACGAATCCGGCCTCGCCGAGCGTGGCGCCGCGCGCGATCAGTAAGCCGGGGCCGAAGGCGACGAGCGTGACTAGGCTGGCGTTGAAGCAGCCCCAGGCGAAGCCGGCACTTACGCTGAGCCTCAGCTCACGGCCGGCCAGCGTACGGCATGCGGGACCAACGCTTGCGGCCGGCGCGTCGTGATACAGGAGCATTAGCAGCAGGCCGAGCCCAGCCGCCAGCGCGGTGACGACAACGGCCGTGCGCCACGACGTCGCTGCTGCCACCCCGCCCAGGGTAGCGGCCGCTGCGCCGAGGCCGACCGGCCACGAACTGAGCATGACAGCCAGCGCGGTCGAAAGCTCCTCGCCCGCGAACCAGTCGGCCACCATCTTCGTTAGCAGTATGTTCATTACGACAGCGCCGACGCCGCTGATCAGCCGGCCGGTGGCGGCGATGGCAAAGCCGCCAGCACTTGCGGTCATCCCGCCGCCCGCTGCCATCAGTGCGAGACTCCCGAGCACCGCGCGGCGCTCCCCTAGGCGCTGGCCAACAATGCCGCCCAGTAGCGAGAATAACGCGCCGGGCAATAAGTAGAGCCCGAGGAGCGTACCGAGTTGAGCGTAGCTGAGCCCGAGATCGGTGATCATGAGCGGCCCAACTGAGGCGATCGACTGAAACTGAAAGCCTGTAGACGTCCGCGTTACGAACACCAGCGCCAGCGCTACCCAGCGGTTACCCATCCACGGCATGATAGTGGACCCCCGCATAAACGACGAATGGCGGCTTGACGGATGGTCCGTTTATGGGTCGACGAGGGTATGAACGATTTTACAGCCCTCAGGCAAGTCGTTGCAGTTCCGGAAACTGCCGTATTACCAGTTCCGGAAGGCCCCCGGTAAGCCCACTCCAACCATCAAACGGTCTTTTCCAGCGAGAGTTTACATAACACAAGAGCGACTGAGTCTTGGTATAGTTAGTCTCCATGGCGGCATGCAAATGGGGCTAGCATCATCAATGGCTGACGCCGCATGGTGTTAATCCTAGATCTAGAATCATGGACAGTGCCTTCCGGCACCCGCGACCTGCGGGCCATGCGTCCAGGGGTCACAAGAACGCTGCCGTGGCCGTTGCTTACACCCTGCTCCGGACGATCCACGATGTGCCCATTACGATCGACGACAGGCGGCCCAAACCGCGCGCCGCGCCGTAACCCGGATCACCCTCGAACCCGTGTTACGTGAGAACTAGAACCGCCAGCTAAGGGGGATGGATGGCGCGCCGGGTCGTCGTTACGGGAATCGGCGTTGTGACTCCGATTGGGACCGGTAGAACGGCATTTTGGGATGCCCTTTTGGCGGGTAAAAGCGGCATCCGCCCCATCACTCGTTTTGACGCTCGTTCGCTGCCTTGCCGAGTCGCCGGCGAGGTTAATGGAGTCCGTCTGTCCGAGTACATCAAAAGCCGCGATCCCAATCACATGGGGCGATTCAGTCAGCTCGCGATCGTGGCAGCGCGTTTGGCCGTGCACGATGCCAGCTTCCACGACGTGTCTGCCGCCCTGTGCATCGGAAGCGCTGTCCAGGGTGCTGCCGATATCGGTGAAGGGGCTCACCGTGGCTTTCTCCGAACTGGATGGCGGTCACTCAATCGTCACCAAGGCCTTGAACTGGCCGCTCATGCCGCGACGAGCCATGTCCAACGCGAGCTTGGCACGACTGGACCATCAATGACCATCGCTTCGGGATGCTGCACGGGAATTGACACGATTGCGTGGGGCGCTGATCGGATACGCGCAGGCGAAATCAGCGCAGCCATTGTCGGCGCCACCGAAGCGCCCTTGTCAGAATTCACGTTTGGTCTCTTTGCCTCAGGTTCCTTTCTCTCGACGTGGGATGGTCTGCCCCAAGAAGCATCCCGCCCCTATGACCGCTTACGGTCAGGCTTCGTCCTGAGTGAGGGCGCCGCCGTCTTGGTGCTCGAAGAACTAGAGACGGCGATGGCGAGGGGAGCGAAACTGTATGCCGAAGTACTGGGCTATGCGAGTTCTGCCGAGGCTGGGTCTTTCGCCAAGCCGCGCGAGCGGTACGCCATCGCTTTGCAGCAAGCAACTACCACTGCCATTTCCCGGTCGCACCTCCGTCCAGTCGATATCGACTACATCTGCGCTCATGGCAACTCAACACAGTTCGATGATAATGCGGAAGCGGCCGCGCATCGCGCCTCATTCGGGCAACACGCATATCGAATGCCAATCAGTTCAATCAAGTCGATGATCGGACAGCCCTTTGCAGCAGCCGGCGTTATGCAGGCCTCAGCTGCGATCCTTGCCGTTAAGGACAAAATTGTTCCACCCACGATCAACTACAGTGTTCCAGACCCTGGCTGCGACCTAGACTATGTGCCGAACAAGGCTCGAGTCGCGAGAGTAGACCACGCACTCTTCCACTCGCACAGTCTTGGCGGCGGCATCCCTGGATCCCATTCGGCGATGGTTCTTGGATCCATTCGGACGTAACAGTGACAGACGAGACTGCGTCGCGTCTGGCCTTTAGTTTCGGACTTGCCGTAGCACAGTTGGCCATTGCCTTCTATGTCTACTCCCGAAGCCCTCGTCGGTCTGTGAGCGTCGCCTTCAGCGCCCTCGGGGCCTTTCTGGGGGCTTGGACCCTCGCGATAGGTATCGCCCACACCCCACTGTCCAGCGGATCGATTGTTCGCTGTGCGTTTTCGGTGGCAAGTTTGCTCGCACTCTCTCTCCTCACGTTCGTTTCGGTGTTCCCATCATCGCAGTTCCCTTGGCGTCGTTGGTGGTACACCCCGTTCCTCCTTTCCGGAGTCACTTTCGCGTTGGTGGCCTTCACAGGTGCAGTGGTCGCGAATAGCGATTACCGAGCATCCGGCCTGTCTGTCATGTATGGGCCGCTCCATCCGCTCTACGGTCTTTACGTTGGCTCCGCGCTGATAACAACGCTTCTCGTTTTGATTGCCAAGCTTCGGCGTGCCAGAGGCCGTGAACACCTGCAACTTCGCTATCTTCTCTTCGCCCTTCTCCTGCCCGCCGGCGCTATCGCTGTGACGAATCTTCTTGTCCCACTCATTTTCGGAATCTCTCACTTGGGGCGTTTCGGCCCAGCATTTTCACTGATCTTCCTGGCGGTCACCGCTCACGCGATGATTCGCCAGCGCCTCATGGATATCAAGCTTGTCGTGGGGCAGACGGTTTCGTACGGTGCTGCGGTCATCGTCACCGGTATCCTCTTCATCTTCGGGCTCTCCAGTTTCGGTGCTCCATTGTTTCACCTGCTTGACGCTCCTCTCGTCGTGCAAGTGGCCGTGACGTTTGTCGCAGCACTTCTGTTTAGTCCGGCGACGCAACGTGTCCGAAGGATCTTCGACCGTTACTGCTATCGTGAACCTTACGACTACAACGAAGTGATTCGACGTAGTAGCGCACTGCTGTCGAGCACGGTGGACCTCCAGCAGCTCCTCAAGCATCTGTTCACTCTGCTCAGTGAGTCTCTTCGTCCAGAGTTCATGGCGGTCTACCTGCACGAGGTGGAGTCGGCTGGCTTCAGGTTCGTGGCGCACGACGGCGAGAGAAAACAACCCGAGATGCCGCTTATACTGGAGCCAAATGCGCCACTAGTGCAACGGCTCACGAAGGGAGATCGGCTCGTACTCCAGGATGCTGATCTGCGCGTAGGGGACGACCGAGGAGCCGTTGCATGGTTGCGAGTCTTCGATGTCGAGTGCGCCTACGCAATCGTTCATGAAGACGAGGTTCTTGCGATTATCCTCATGGGGCATAAGCTTTCTGGCGATCCGTATTTCGCTCATGATCTTGACCTCTTATCGACGATCGCCAGTCAAGCCGCCGTTGCAATCAAGAACGCGGCGCTCTACAGGCATGTAGGCCTCCTCGAAACTCAGCGCCGCCGGGCTGAGCGCATTGCAGAGAGCGGCGCACTAAGCGCTGGCATCGCCCACGAAATCAAGAACCCTCTCGTCGCCATTCGGACTTTCGCTGAGCTTCTGCCGGAGCGGTTCGATGATGAGGAATTTAGGACCGAGTTCAGCCGGGTCGTAGCTCTCGAAATTACGAGATTAGATCGCTTGGTTGACAGGCTGCGGGGCTTGACGTCGACAGTCCCCGATGAAAGGCAGTCCCTTGACGTACGCAAGCCGCTCGAGGAGACGCTGTCATTACTGAGCGTACAATTGGAGCGGACGGGAATCCGAGTTGTTCGGATATATGATGACAACGTCCCAGCCGTTTGCGGGAACCACGATCAACTGAAACAGTTGTTCCTCAATCTCTTGCTCAATGCTGCCGAGTCGATGGCCGGTCCTGGAGAGATTAAAGTGCATATGCATTGCCAGCAACAACTTGACGCCACAGCCGTCACGATCGAAATCGAGGATCAAGGCCCAGGCATCGCCGACGACGTACGAGACACTCTCTTTCATCCCTTCGTAACGACGAAGCGTGGCAGTTCTGGACTTGGCTTGTGGGTGTGTCGCCGAATCGCTGATGAGCACAACGCCGTCTTGCGAGCGGCCAAGCGTGAAGGTGGCGTAGGCGCCCGCTTCGCTATTGACTTTCCGGTGAATCGAGTCGATGCACGCCATTAGACGGTGGTGGGAACAATTGCGGCGTAGGCCAAGAAGCGCGCCGTTGGTCTCTGAGCTTCAAGAACTTGCTATTGGAGACCCGTCTGCCGATATCGCGCACCTTCTTGAAGGTGTCCTTAGCCGAGCCCTGAGACGGCAAGTGTTCATGTTCAAAATCGCACCCGACTGGTGCAGGCCGCTATCCAGTATGGGCGGGCAGGTCGGGAACTGGGTGACGAAGGCTCGCAGGATCGACGCGTGGTTTCGCGATGCTGATCTACCGCAGTTGCCCAACGGACTGCATTGCCCGAGACGGCAGATCCAGGCGCTCGTCCCCATCATGATACCGGCGGACACAGTAATTGCGATGGTCGCAATTGGCCGGAAGAGACTCCGGCGGCTTTCGAGAGGCGAGTGCTCGATGGTGGAAGCAGCGATCGGGATGGCGGTGCTTCTCATACAGCAGGCGCAGCTGCGGCGCCAGGTTAGCGCTGCCAAGGACCTCGGAAGCGTGGCGGAGCGGATGGCGGAGGCGCAGCGACTTCAACGCACAATCAGCGCATACCTCAATGTAAACCGGAACTAACGAGCGAAGCGGAACTCAGGCGGATCCGGCCCCCTAGAGAATTGCGGACTAGAGGATGGATCTCCCAGTCATGACGCTCCGCATCTACCGACAGGTGGCATTCAGCTCCAGCCGTTGCTAATCGGCGCGTCGGTGACTTCCTTGCTTCACTTACTTCAGTGACGGCTCACTTTCGCAGAAATCGAACCAGCGTATAGCCCAACGAAGAAGCCTGACCGTGCCGAAGCCGCCGCTCCAAAAGGCGTCGGTCATACGTCTGGGCATGCGCCTCGCGTCGTCGGTCGCCCTCGCGACGCTCGAGGATCACCTTCACACCTCGCACACCGGCAAGAAGTGGCTCGAGATGCTCGAACAACGCTTTATCGTGGCGGTGAACGACAATCAGTAACTCAGCGTCTGGAAATGACTGCGATGGACGCGATGCAAAGAGTTGCGCCTCGTGACGCGCACAGATGCCATGCGTTAGCGAAAGATCATCAACAGGCTCCATTTTGCCAAGATCGCTGTACTTCCCTTCCTTGCGGCACAAGGAACAGATCAGATCCATATCACCAGGGCACCTGTGAATATCCGGGGCCTGCATCCGCTGAACTTCGCGAGGGTAGCATTGTTCTCATAATTCCGGAAATACAAACCTTTAGAGCATATTGAAACCTGTAATACTGTATCACGTTTTCGCGGCGGCGGAGTACGCAGAGCGGGACGGAGGTCGTGAACCCTCGTTGACGTCGAGCGACTCAGCTGGCTCGTCTATTGTTGTTTGGGATCAATACCTTCCATTAGGTCGGCAGTGGCGGTCTCGACGTACCGTCGGAGAAGTTCAGAGACTCGAAAGTCTCGGCAGCGACTGCGCCAATCGTGAAGATCACCGTTACAACCTTCAGGCTATCCGGGTTGGCGAGCCCGGCCATGACATACGCGAGTTCGATGAGGCGTTCGCGGACACGGGTGGGGAGACACGCAACGATCGGCGGTAGCGGGATCACCAGCGTCTCCGCGTGAGCTCGAGTGATGGCCGCGAGCTCTTCTGGCTGCTCAAAAGTCAGCCGATGAAGCAGCCTTGCCAAGACGTCGAGACGCCCCCGCAGCGGACCTGTTGGCATTTCCGGGGCAATGCCGTAGGAATGAGCCACCACGCAGGCGGCAACAATCACTGCGGGCATTATGACGTCCATGAGGGCCGGATCGTGCTTTGGGTCGTTGGGCGCGTGACAAAGCTCAAGGACGATGATTGATGAAACGCGGGCGATCTTCGCACGCAGGACGCCTGGCACCCACAGTAGGTCCCACGCACTCTCTTGGAGACCGGGTGCATTGAGTTCGTCAATTAGGGTGGCGGCCTGCGAGGGATACTGCTGTGCGAACAGATCGTACCGACGTCCGATCGCGATGAGCTCTTGCAGGTGCGCGAATGCCTCGGTTCGTGCGCGATCAGCGAATGCCTCCACGAGTTAATTGTAAGGTATCTCAACGCTAGTGTTAGGTCGGTGATCATTCATCATTCGTCAATCCGCACCAGTGGTAGCGTCTCGGGAGTCGATCATCATTAAAGGGGTCTTCGTGAAGTCGTGTGGGTGAATTCGGGCACGTTTGGGTGTGACGACATGGTCAGATCGCCGGCAGCATGCAGGTGAGGATCTTGAGACGGAGGTACTCCTCGTCGCGGAGCCCGTACGCGCGGCGCTGGAGGACGCGGACCTTGTTGTTCAGCCCCTCGACGAAGCCGAGCGCGACTTTGTTGTCCGGACGGCAGTAGGCCGCGATCCCGTCCCAGTGCCGGTCAATCATTGCGGCGAACTTCTCGTAGGGCCGCAGGCGTTGCCACTTGAGCGCCGCTCGCCAGTGCTCGAAGAAGCGACGCGCCCAGCCCTCCCGGCCGTAGTCCCAGAGCTGCCCGAACGACTCTTTGAGGAGGTAGGCCGTGTTCAGCCGCTTGTTGGC
>WNFV01008371.1_pt1 | contig 12671 bp, 4 predicted proteins | sample 5400101 | NCBI WGS metagenome assembly WNFV01 (sample SAMN13153361, study PRJNA577476) | soil metagenome | isolation source: 115 cm soil or saprolite under grassland replicate 1 | place: USA:California | collected 2016-06-15
TCAAGTATTTCATTCCGGCGTCTTGCGCCAACTGCGCCCACTCTTCGGCGTTGAATTTGACCGGGTTGAACTGCGCGGCCAGTTGCTCGTACTCCTTAACTGGAACCTTGGCGCGGTTCATGATCCATTCGCCGATGCCCGGAATCTGCTGCCCCTTCCACGTCCCTGCGGGAATCGCGTAGAGACCCCAGTGAATGAACAAGCCGTATTTGGCCTCGCGGAACCATTTGCTTCGCGGGTTATTCATCTCGCGCGCGGCGTCTTCTGGGCTGACCATCGTAATGGCGGGGCGGGGCGGGGGAGTCGCCTGTTGATTGACTGGTTGATTTGGTTGTTGATTGGGTTGCTGTCCTGCGGCTTTAAAGCGAAAGACGGCGGCGACCGTCACGCTGATCAAGAGCGTCGCCACAATTGCCCCCAGGAAAACAGATTGATGGACCGATCTCTTCACTGAATTTCGCATCTCTATACTTATCCTTTCTCCTGTCTAAATCGGAGCAAAATAGTCTGTACGAAACTGATGTCTGTACATTTTTGAAAACACAGTTTTGGTTTTCGCCGCGCTAGCGGCGGCTGACTTTAGCCCGGCGTTTGAACGCCGGGAAGCCGCGTTTGAATTGTCGCGTCGCGTAGCGACGGTTGAAATCAGATAGGTCATCAAGCGGCTCTCAGGCGTCGCTACGCGACGCGAATCCCCCCACTCGCTCCCCAGCCCTGAAGGGCTGGGCTAAAGTCAGCCGCCGCTAGCGCGGCGAGGAACCGCAGACCGCCGGTAAAAACAAAAGTGTCCTGACTTCAGGCACGCAAATGACAAAATGCGCCAGTGCGTTTAGACCTTCAGAAGTTAAACTTCACGGCCAACTGGAACTGGCGAGCGTAATTGCTTTGATTCGTCGTTCTCTTATTGATCGCGCCGAATTCCGAGCTGTTCGCGTCTCGGTTGTATTGGCGGCTGTGATAAATCGGGGTGTTAAACAGATTGAACCCTTCGAGGCGAAATTGGATCTCTTTGTTTTCACCGACTCGCCAGTTCTTCGCGATGTTCACGTCGAACTGCTGGTATATTGGCCGGCGGAGTCTGGTGTCACGCAACGCTGTCGTCTGAGTCTGGTATGGCTCCAAATATCTGAAGTTCGCCGAGGCGCATCCGTAGGCGACGGAATATGACAGCAGCTCATATTTCCCGAAGTTCGGGCTGGCGGTATTCGTATTCAACCGCTCGACGCACGGTTTAACTCCCTGGGTGAACTCGGTTCCGTTTATGAACCTCCTGCGTTCGGACTTGGAGACTTCGCCTCCCCCCAAATAAATCAGGGCGGGGTCATCGTCAGGGTTCGGGAAATCCCACGGACGTCCCGACTCGCGAATGAAAGCTCCGGCCACTTCCCACCCGCCGAACATTCCTTCGAGTATCCCGGGCATACTGTGGAAGAATCGTTTGCCTTTTCCGATCGGCAAATAGTAGACGCCCGCGATCGTAACCCGGTGCGGGCGGTCTCCGGCGGCGATGCCTCTGGTTGTGATGCGATATACGTTACTCGAGATATCAGCCGGCTGTACCTCCATTGTCTTCGAGAAGGTATAAGTCCCATTTAAAATGAGATTCTTTTTGAATCTCCTGTTAAGAACCACTTGCAGGGAGTTATACCAACTCTTCCCGTCATTTCGCATTGTCTCTGTAATGCTGCCGAATTGTGGGTAAGGCCGAGACAACTGGTATCGTGTGCGAGTGCCGCCGGTGAAGAAGCCGCTGCCCTCGAAACCGGGGACGTTACGGAAGGGATTCGTCAGGCTTTCATCGCAGAAATTGCGATTGCCGCCCTGTGTCACGTCGCACTGTTTCCGAAAATCGAGGCTCATCTCGTTGAAGGGGGTGTTCGACGATTGCAGCCGATACGACCGGGTCCCCACATAGCCAACTTCCATCACGGTCCTCCATCCGAGCTGCCGCTGGACGCCGAATGAGAAGCTGTGAACGTAGGGGATCTCGAAATTCGGATTGGCGAAGCTGATGTCTCTTCCCAGGGACGTTTCCAACCCGAGCGAGCTTCCCGAAGGTCGGGTGATGCCGTTAGGGAAGAGGCCGCTAAAGTCGGAAACCGGCGTTCGACTACCGTCATTTGAAGCGACCAGCGAGGTTCGAATGTTGAAGCCCTGAGTGTGTCCTGTGGCCGTGGGATTCAGATAGAAACGGCCGAAACCGCCGCGTAACACCGTCTTCTCATCGAGCTTATAGGCGACCCCGATGCGCGGCTGCAGGTTATTCTTGTCAAGCCTCCAGGGATTGTCCGGGTTTCCGAACATGCTCAGGAACCTAAGTCCCCCGTTGATCTCAGGAATTTGAGGGAATCTCTTTCTATCGATCCGCTGGGAGACGGGATTGAGGGAGACCGGATCGAGGGCGTAATTCTGACGATTGAATCTCTCCTCGATCGGGGTATTGAAGTCCAACCTGAAACCTAGGTTTAGCGTCAAGCGGTTGTTCACCTTCCAATCATCCTGGACCCATGGCGCATAATACTTCCACATGAATATGGGGGCGGCGTTGAAATCGACACCGCCGCTCGCGATGGCCCCGAGCAACATCGATGCGATGGAATTTCCGCTGAGTGGATCGTTGTTGTCGTTAAACACTCTCCGAGTGAAGTTACGGCTGAAACTGATGCGCATGCCGGCGTCCCCGCTGCTCAGGCGCGAATACTGGGAAAATCTGAGGTCCAGGCCGGATCTGATGGTATGAGCGCCACGCATCCACAAAACATTCGGCTGAAAGCTGAAAACATTGGTCGGTTCTATGTCCAATGATCCGCGCCCTAGCCTTATGTAATCGTTAAGGTCAATTCTGGGAAAGAGCTTCATCGGAAGTTGGTCCACGAGGGATTGCGGAAACCCGAGCTCGGTGGCGTCGAAGCCGATCCCGGCGTCGGTCTTCTCAATTTCATAAAAGCGATTGGCCGAAGCGCGCACATTGAGGACAAGGGCTGAATTGAAGGTGTGAACCCAATCCAAGACGCCATTGTGGTTTGCGCGAATCAAAGGCAATTGGCCCTGTTGCGCAGGCCCTTCCAATATCCCGTTGGCCCAGGACATCTCTGTTCGGGTGTTATAGGCGAACCGGAAGAACATTTTGTCTTTGGCGCCTATTGACTGGTCGACTTTGGCCGCCCAATTGCGGAACGTGTCGCTGGCCATGTTGGGTATGTCGGAGTAGTTATTGCGCCACGGGTCCGATCCCGGCGTAACGATATTTGGTTTCGGGAAATAGGGGATCAGTTTTCGCGCGAGCGGGTGGATTCGGTTTTCCGGAATTATATTGCCGGGGAAAGGATCGCGCACCCAGATTTTTTTGCTAGGATCCTTGGGATCAGGAACCTCGCGCCCTGTGGCCGGATCGTAGATCACGATCTGCTGGCCCTGCGCATTTTTCAACTTTCTGAAATCGCCACTCAGGAAGTCTTCCATCGGCACGGTTCTGACGGCCGGGTTGGGCGTTCTCTCTCGATATCCTTCGAAACTGAATAGGAAAAAGGTCTTGTTGCGCCCGTCATAGAGCTTAGGGATCCATACGGGGCCGTTGATCTGGCCGCCGTACTGGTCAAGAATGTGCCCCGCGCTGGAGAAGCTGCCGTCAGGATTCAGGAACTTGCCGGCCGGGATGCCTCTGGTATTCGCCACAAGGCTATTCGCATCGAGGAAGTTGCGCCTGGCGTATTCGAAGACCGAGCCGTGTAATTTATTGCCGCCAGACTTCAGTGATACGTTGATAATGCCGCCGGCGGTCCGCCCGTATTGAGCGTCATAGGCGTTGGTGATGATCTTGAACTCCTGGACCGCGTCCGCCGAGGGCACTAAACCGATGTTGTTATTGCCACCGCTAATGGCGTTGTTAGGCGCGCCGTCAAGCAAAAACTCACTGTTATTGGTTCTGCCGCCGTTGATCGACCAGGAGCTGACGCCGTTATTGTCGAACGGCCTTTGGTTTTGAACGTCCCCGTCGAAAGTGACGCCCGGAACCAGGGCCGCCAACATGAACGGATTGCGGGAGTTGAGCGGCAATTCGCTCAATATGCTGTTGTCGATAACCGAACCACGATCGGCGTTGCCCTCGTCCAACAAGGGGTTTTCCGCCGTAATGGTGATGGTTTCAGACGCGGCGCCCAGTTCGAGCTCGAAATTGATGGTCGCAGTTTGATTCACCTGCAGTTCCTGACTGGCGCGCGTGTGTTTCTTAAAACCCGTAGCTTCGACCGTAATCGAATAGAGGCCCGGATTGAGAAATGAAACCGTGTAGTTACCTTCCGAGTTTGTTGTTACGGTGGTCGTTTCATTCGTCTGAAGATTCACGACTTTAACGGCGGCTCCCGGAACGACGGCCTTTGACGGGTCGGTTACTTTTCCGTTGAGTGTTGCGCGAAACTCCTGAGCAAGAATGGTAGTTGTTAGGCTGATAATGAGAAGCAGTTCGACCGCACGATGTAAACGTTTCATAGATGTCCTCCTGAATTGAATCAAAGGGCCTGTACATCTCCGCGCCCATCCTTTATTTCGATCTGAACTGGACAAGTTGGGATCCAACACAAAGGGACAAAGACACAAAGTATGAAACCAGCGAATAGCCCCCGTCCTTTGCCCTTTGCCCCTTTGCGCTGGAAATTTTCCGCGGCTCTAGAAATCGATCCTCAGCGACCCTTGCATTACACGCGGCGGGCGCGACCGATTGATGGCATGCATAAGGGCCTCCACTTAACTGCGCGCGCTCGCGCGGGAAATTTTCATAGTCATGGGGTATCTCCGAAGCGTCATGCTCGACCCCACAGAAACGCTTAAAAGTTCAACCTCAACTCAATTCACAAGATCGGCCACGCTTAGCCCGGCGCGCCAAAGGACGCCAAGGTCGCAAAGAAGAGCTTGGTTTTCTGGGGCTGCGCGAGCAGCTTCCGCAGAGTAGGGCGGGCTATTGCGCCCGCCCACTCGGATTGAACTCTAAAAGTCCAGGCGCAGAGCGAACTGCATGATGCGTGGGTCGCGGGCCGCGGTGATTTGGCCGAATTGCGCGGACGTGACTGCGCCGGTGGCGTAGTTCCATTTGGCGTCCGTATTAACCGTGCTGAACTGCGTGTGGTTAAAGGCGTTGTAGGCCTCGGCGCGGAACTGGAGGTTCAGCTTTTCGTGAATGCGAATGTTCTTGAAGAGCGAGAGGTCCCAGTTGTTCAGGCCCGGGCCGCGCCCGAAGGTACTCGGAGTGTTGCCGAGCGCCAGGATGCGGTTCACATCCGCGAGATTTTTGGGAGCCGGGGCGCCAGCGCTCGGAGCGGAGAAGACGGCGGTGTTGAAATACCGCTCCACGGTCCGCTGGCCCTTGGGCAGATTGGGATCGCCGCTCATCACGGCGCGCCATCCATCGCCGCCACCCGTGATATCAAGGCTGCCCTCGAGATCGCCGGTACCCAGAGTTCCGAGTGAAAGCGGAGATCCGCTCTGGAACCGGGTGATGCCGGACATCTGCCAGCCGTCGAACACCCCTTTCACGAACGCATGGTTGATCACCTTGCTCAGCCGGGGGAGGTCCAACAGGTAGTTGATCGCCAGCATATGGGTACGGTCGTAGGTCGCGAGGCCGTAGTCGAACTCGCGCCGTGAGACGAAGGTCGAGACCGTGCCCTGATCGCCATCGCTGTAGGCCATCGCTTTCGACCACGTCCAGGCCGCGCCGAACTGCAGGCCGCGAGAGAAGCGGCGGATCGCCTGAACCTGGAGCGAGTGATAGCTGGAGTTGCCGTCAAACTGGAGCCACTTTATCGAGCCGTAGCCCTGATAAAGGCGCATGTAGTCATCTGGGTAGGGGAGGTTGCCGTTGGTCGGATCGAGGTTGGTTGCCAGGAACTTCGTCCCGTATGGCAACGCGTTAATATCGGTGGTCTGCCCGATATGGCGGCCGAAGCTGCCGACATAGGCGACGTCGACGACAGTGTCGAACCCGACGTTGCGCTGGATCCCGAGGCTGGTGTTGTAGACGCGCGGAGGCTTATTGCTGCGGTTGAGCACGTGGCTGAAACTGCTTGGCGAAATGGTGCCAGCAACGCTCAGGAAGTCAGCCTCGATATCACTGGTGGCATGGGTGGCGCCGTAGCTCTGCTTGGGATTGTAGACAACCGGGGGATTGGTGGAGAGGTCGCCCATGATGCCGGGGCCGTTGCGCGGCTGGTAGTTGACGCCAAAGCCGCCGCGGATCGCGGTCTTGCCGTCGCCCGTCAGGTCGTATGCGAAACCGATGCGCGGCGCGGAGAGGATGCCCTGATAATCGACCAGGCCGCGCGGGTAGTTCGGCGATCCGCACTTGGTGATCCCGTTCATTATGTCGCCGGTGTTTGGCGCCTGCTGTCCTATGTAAACCGAGGGGAACAGTTTGCCGGTGACGGGGTCCTTCGCCACCCGCTTTTTGTTGCTATCCAGCGCGGGCTGGTAGAGGAGCGGCGCTTTAGAGCGGTCGTAATTTTCGGGGACGAATGTGGAACAAAAGTCGTTCGCCATATACTGCGGCAGCCCCACGGTGAAGCGGACGCCCAGGTCCAGAGAAAGGCGAGGCAGAGCCCTCCAAGAGTCCTGAACGTAGAATTCCAGGATCGGAGTCACCGGCGAATACTGGCTGCGGTTCGTCGATTCGGTGTAGCTGGTGAAGTAGCCGAGCAGCGCACTGGCATAGGCGTAGCCGGTGTTGAGCGGGTTCTTGGTATCGTTCGAGAATACGAAGCTGCCAGGGAAGTTGTCGCTGCTGCCGGACTGTTGGAAGAGATAGTGCGCGCGCTCGTACTGGACGCCGGCCTTGAACGTGTGCTTGCCCTGGACCTTGGAGATGCTGTCCGTGAAGCTCCACGTTGAGGCGATGTCCTGCATCGGGAAGCGGCCTTCCCACTGCGTGCGGGCGGCGTTGTCGATGCCGGAGAAATTCACCGACGGAATCAGGTTGAGCGGATTGCTCTTGGGATAGAGCTGGCCCAGGGTCATGCCGATCTTGTCGCGCTGTAATTTGGCAAGCCAATCCGAGGGATAGATCTGGTCTTCGGTCCATCCGGCCCAGCCCACGGAAACTTCGTTGACCAGGGTCGGCGTAATGACCCATGTCACGGTACCGCCCAGGGTGGGGAAGCCGAGAGTGTAATCGACCTTGGCGTCCGGCATCCAGGGATAGCGGTTCACGGTGCTGGCCGGGCCTTTCTGGTGCGTTCGCCCGTTGCTTCCGCGAACGAATGCCCGCACGTTCTGGGAGATGTTGTAGTCCACGCGCAGGAACTCGTTATGACCTTGCCGCTCCAGAACATCCTGAATCTGGTAGTTGAAACCGGTACCGGCCGCCGTCTTCCCGCCCACGAAATTGGGCAACGGGAAGATGTTCAACAGCTTTTGCATATTGGGATCGATGCGAGGGTCATTGGGGCAGATCACGTTCGGAGTCTTCCCATCGCATCCCATAAACTGCTGCCCGGTCTTCGGATCGCGGATCGGGATCAGCTTGCCGTTCTTATCAAAAGTCTGCGAAAAGTCGCCGGCGCGCTCCAGCGCGGTCGGCACGGTGTAGTTACGGGGCCCGTTGGGCGTCTTGTTCGGCAGATACTCTTGGGAAAAGAAGAAGAACAGCTTCTGGCGGTCGCGGTTGAACTTGCCGGGGATGTAGATGGGTCCGCCGATGTTGCCGCCGGCGGTGTTGAAACGGTAGCTGCCGCGCTGGTTGCCCTGGCGATTGCTGAAGAAGTTGTTGGCGTTGAAGGCTTCGTTGCGATTGTAGTAATAAGCCGTGCCGAAGAAATCGCGCTTGCCGCTCTTGGTGACCAGATTGATGATGCCGCCCGCGCCTTTGCCGTATTCCGCCTGATAGGTGTTGGCGAGCACCTTGACCTCGGCGATGGTGTCCATGTTCGTCGGGGTATCGAGGTGCTCGCCGCTGCGCGCGTTGCCAGAGATGCCGTCCATGTTCATGGCGCTAAAATCGCTGCGGGAGCCGGAGATGGCCGCTGGCGAATCGAAGACGCCGAAGGAGTTACCGCCTCGTCCGTCATTCACCACTCCGGGAAGGATCACGAGCAGCCCCATCACATCGCGTCCGCGCGACATCAGGTTCGTTACTTGCTTGGAGTCGAGCACGGCCGAACGCTCCGAACTCACGATCTGTACGTTGGCGGTCTCGGCGGTCACTTCGACCGATTCGTTGACGGACCCGATCTGAAGTTTGAGATCGCCCGCGGAGATGTGGTCGGACGCGGAGAGGGCGATGCCCTTTTTTTCGAGGATCTTGAAGCCTTGGGCCTTGACGGAAAGGTCGTATGTACCCGGTTGAATCGAGGTGAAGACGAATTCCCCTGTGGACTCACTGGTGAAGGTTCGAAGGTCGCCGGTGTCGTGGCGAGTGAGGGTGATGGTTGCCCCTGAGATCGGCTGACCTGTTTCGTCAAGCACCCGTCCGTTGATCGTCCCGGTAGTGCTCTGTGGGGCTAAAAGACCGCTGAAAAAGGTCCACGTGGCAAAACAGAAGATGAACAAATGCTGCATGGCGGTTTTCCTCCTTAAGCTAAGTTTGAGGCGCCACGCATAGCGTGGCGCCTCAGAAGGCGCAAAGGCTCGCGCGCCGTTTTTAGAAAGTGAGTCTCAACCCGAACTGCATCTGCCTCGGCGTCGTGCCGGGCGCCAGGCTCGTGATCCGCCCCACACCGGTGGTGATCTGCGTCTGGTTGTTGATCGTGAGCGCCGACGGCTCGGCGTAGTTCTGGATGTTGAACACGTTGAAGGCCTCGAAGCGCAACTGCAGGCTCCACCCTTCGTAAACAGAAATGCTCTTGAACAGAGAGAAGTCCATGTTGACCACGTGCGGCCCTCTGAACGAGTTGCGCCCCAGATTCCCGAACGCGCCCGTGGGAATTCCGAACGCGCAGACGTTGAACCAGCTATCAGACGTGCCTACCCTGTCGGCGGCGCGCCCGCCCTGAGAGACGGTCTTCTGGCAATTCGGATCGGGGTTTGCGGCCACCGGCCCGGCCACAAAGGGATCAGCGATCAGGTTGGGCCGGAGGTAATTGTTGGGGGCGTTCTGCGCGCTCCCTTTCAGGTTCGCAAGGTCGCTGGTGACTTGCGGGTTATAGGGCTGGCCTGACCGCGCCTGGAAGATGTAGTTGGCCTGCCAATTGCCCAGAATCAAGGACGCCGGGCCGCTCTGGAGCCACTTCTTTCCACGCCCCAGGGGAAGCTCATAGACGGTGGCCCAGGAGAGGAACTGCGTGATGTCATAGGACGACACTCCGCGGGCCGTGCTCATGTCGTAGTAGTTTTGAACGGTCGCGCTTCCGCCAGGGCCGTTCTCGACGTTGAAATAGCCGCTGCTCACGTCGATGGATTTCCCCCAGGTGTAGGAGACCAGAGATTGCAAGCCGTTGGAGAAACGCCGCTCGAATCTGGCCTGCAAAGCGTTGTAGTTCGAATAGCCGATGCTCTGCGTATAGTTGATGTTGGCGTTAACCCAGGGCATCGCCCGCAGCGTGTCGACCACCTTGGGGTCCGTGCCAGTCGGCGAGGCCTGCCGCGCGGCGTTGGCGAAGCCCGAATACGGGAGCCTTCCGTTCTTGCTGCCGACATAAGCTGCGGAGACCAGCATCGTCGGCGTGATTTGCCGTTGAACCTCCAGATGCCACTGCTGTGAGTAGCCGTCTTTATACTTCGGATCGTCGCCGAAGGTGTTGGTGGGATTCCAGGGGGTGGGCGTCGGCAGATTCGCAATCCCCCGGCTCTGCAGTTGAATGATGGTGGCCGCCCCGCCAGCCGCGATGCTTGGGACGGTGTTCGCCGAGCCTCCGAAGGCCGTGGCGTCTGGCCAGACCGCCAATTCCAGGTCGTTTTGCGCATACTGGCTCCGGGCCGGAACGGCGTCCCAGTAAAGCCCGTAGCCGGCGCGCAGGACCGTCTTCGGCGTAATCGCCCAGGCCACGCCTATGCGAGGCCCGTAGTTGTCCTTCACCGACGGCGGCGCGAAAAATCGCTCGCCGGCGAGCGCGACGTTGTTGAAGTTCGCGTCTTTCAAAAACGCGTCCGGGATGCAGGGGGACTGTTGCGCCACGCTGCAAAGCTGGGGCATCGCGTTGGCGCCGATGATGTAGCGTTTGTTGGGAATATCGAGCGAGTTCCAGAGCCGGCCGTCGAGCGTCCTCGCCCGGGTCAGGTAGTCATAGCGCAGGCCCAGATTCAAAGTCACGGTCGGCGACACCTTCCATTCGTCCTGCAAGTAGCCCGCCATGGCGGAGTACTTGAATTTGACCTGTCCACCGTGTTCGATCGGCAGTTGGGCTTGAAAATCACTGGGGAAACCCAGCAGGGCCGAGGCGAGCGATAAGCCGGTCGTGGTTTGGTTGGCGGCCACGCCGCGAGTCTGTTCGTCGCCGAAGTTATACCGCTGGAAAGTGTTCAACTGGATGCGCCTGGCTTGGATGTACCAGAAGCCGGTCTTGACGTTGTGATCGCCTTTCAGCCAGATCAGGTTCGGCGTGAAGCTCCAGTTCGGGTTTTCGCGTGGCGCGGCGCCGCGCACGCCGAAATCGTTGTTGCCGCCGTTGTTCCAATTGTTGGTGGTGGGGTTGAGCCGGACGAGCAAGCCGCTGTATTTGTCAACGTCCACGAACCCAAACTGCTTCATCGGGTCAGTCCCGGCCGCGTGCTGATTCGATTGACCGGAGTCCACGCCGGGACGGCCCGCATAACCGGCGCGCACGTCCAGGATAAGTCTCGGGCCGAAGGTGTGCGTATAGCCTCCGCCGTAGTTCCTGCCCGCCGAACTGCCGGCGGTCAAGCCGGCCTGTCCGATCGGAGTCGCGACCGTCACTCGTTGTTCGGTATAGCGGAAGAAGGCGTTGTCGGCCTCGCTGAAGCGGTGATCAACTCGTATCTGATAGCTGTTGGAGCTGTTGGTTGTGGGGCGGTTTTGCGCGAAATTGTTCTTCGGGTCCCCTGAAAGATTGGGAGTCGCCGAATACGTTTGGAAGAACTGTTGCATCGGCGCGAAGATCAGGGCTTGCGGGATCTTGCGGCATGGCGTCCCGATGTTCTGGTCCTGCTGGTTCTGCGCATTCACGCGTACAGGGGTACCATCCGCTTCGCATCGGAAGGGGTCCCGGACGGTGACGCCGTTGACCGTCCTGGTCGAGTAAGGGTTGAATATGTCCCGACCGAAAGGCGTCTGGGTAAAGTCTCCGGCCAGTTCGGCTGCCGTCGGCACGTAGGACAAACCCAGGCCGGCCTGACTGTAGCGGTAACCGTCGTAACTGACGGAGAAGAAGGTGCGGTTCTTGATGATGGGGCCGCTGACGACCCCGCCAAACTGATTCTGGCGGAACGGCAACGGGCTGTCGGGCACGCCTTGTCCGGGTTTGCACCTGGCCGACGTGCAGACGTCGAGGCTGTTGCGAGCGTCGAAGGCGTCGTTGCGCACGAATTCGAACGCGGAGCCATGAATGTTATTGCCGCCGGACTTCGAGACCATGTTCATCACGCCGCCAGTGGCCCCGCCGAACTCGGCCTTGGCGTCGTGCCCGACCACCTTGAATTCCTGAATCGCGTCGATGTTCGGGATCACGATGTATGAAGGCCCGCGAATATTGGTATTGATGATGCCGTCATAAAAATAGAGCTTCGACCGGTTCTGCTGAAGGCCCGCGAATATTGGTATTGATGATGCCGTCATAAAAATAGAGCTTCGACCGGTTCTGCTGCCCATGGATTGAGGGGTCGGAGAAGCCCGATCCGGGGATTCCCACGTTACCCTCGACTCCGCCGATACTCTTGTTCTGAGAAGTGGAGACCGGGGTGACTCCCGGCGTAAGGGTCAACAACTGCGTGAAGTTCCTGCCGTTCAAAGGCAGTTCCTGCACCGCTCTTTCCGAAATCACGGCGCCTAGTTCGACCGAGGAGCGCTCGACTAACTCCCCGCCAGCGCTCACTTCCACCGTCTGGCTGACGTCGCCGACGGTCAGCTCGAAGTCTTTCGTCACCGTCTGGTTGACGGCAACGTTGAAAGCCTGTGTCTGCGCCGTCTTGAAGCCCTGCGCCTCCACGCGCAAGAGGTAGATTCCCGGCTTGACGTTGACGAACGTGAAGCGCCCGTCCTTATTGAGCGACGCCTGCGTCTCGATTCCGGTAGCCTGATTGATGAGTTTGACGGGCGCGGCTGAGACGGCCGCGCCCGTCTGATCGACGATGGCGCCGTTCACCTCGCCCGACGATGTCTGGCCGAAGACCGTCAAGCTCAGCGTCATCAGCGCCGCCAATAGCAGCGCCGTTCTCGCTTTAAATAGAAACCCCTCTGGATACATGGATACCTCCTTGCTGGATGTGGTCAAATCGAAATGTTGGATAAGAGGTAATGAGGGCCCCCGGCCCCAATAGATGTCCCGGGAGCCGATCTTGAATCCCAGCAAAGCAAGCTCCGTAACACGACCTCCGCGCCGCTTTTCGTCGGAGGTCTGACAGTTCGTTACCGATAACGGCAGTTTATAGGCGGTATCGGTAACGATGTCAAGGCTGAAAGGGACGCTGAGGAAGATGGGAAATAAATACTCAGCGAGGAGTTTCGCGCGCCGGGTCCGCGTCGGTGGTTTGCTCGGCGAGATTCGACTGCTCGCCATAAAAGAAAGCCCGCA
>WNFV01028200.1_pt1 | contig 12671 bp, 16 predicted proteins | sample 5400101 | NCBI WGS metagenome assembly WNFV01 (sample SAMN13153361, study PRJNA577476) | soil metagenome | isolation source: 115 cm soil or saprolite under grassland replicate 1 | place: USA:California | collected 2016-06-15
CTCGGGCGCGAGCGCACGCTTCGCCTCCGCGCCGCTCGCCGCGAGCACCACCAGCGCCGCCGCTGCCAGCAGGGCGAGCCTCACGTCACCTTCTCCAGCGGAGCGTAGTCCAGCATCAGCCGCCGCTCGGAACCGTCGCTCTCGAACCGGACCGTGACGACACCGCCCGGCTCGATCCTCGTCACGACCCCCTCCCCCAGGCTCCCGTGGCGCACCGAATCTCCGGTCGAGAGCGACGGGACGTCCGCGCGCGGCTCGACCTCGATCACCGGCGCGCCGTACCCCGACCACGACGCCGGCTTCAGCCGCTCGCGCTGGACGTGGCGCTCGGGCAACTCGTCGAGGAAGCGCGACGGGAGGTTGTAGTTCCGCAGCCCGTACAGCGAGCGCGCCGAGGCGTGGATCAGCGTCAGCAGCTCCTTCGCGCGCGTCATCCCGACGTAGCAGAGCCGCCGCTCCTCCTCGACGCCCTGCTCCTCGATCGAGCGCGAATGCGGGAAGATCTGCTCTTCCATCCCGATCATGAACACCGCGCGAAACTCGAGCCCCTTCGCGTTGTGGAGCGTCATCAGCGTGACGAGGCTCTGCTCCTCACGGATCGCATCCTGGTCGGAGTAGAGGGAGATCTCCTGCAGGAAGTGGGACAGGGTCGGGTCGTCCGCCCCGGCCTGGTACTCCTGCGTGACGCCGACGAGCTCCTGCAGGTTCTCGATCCGTCCCTGCGCCTCGACGGTGCGCTCGGCCTCGAGCGACTCGAGGTAGCCGCTCCGCTCGAGCACGCGCTCGAGCAGCTCCCGGACGCTCAGCTCCTGAGCCTGCGACTGCAGCGACTGGAGCAGCGTGTGGAAGCTCTTGACGGCGCGGAGCGGCGCCGCCGCGATTCCCGCCTCCTCCCCGTGCCCCATCGCCTCGAAGAGGGACAGTCCCTGGGCGTCGGCGTAGTTCTGGAGCCGCGCGAGCGACGCGTCGCCGATCCCGCGGCGAGGGCGGTTGGCGATCCGCTGCAGCGAGACGGCGTCCGACGGGTTGTCGATCACCTGCAAGTAAGCGACCACGTCCTTGATCTCGGCCCGCTCGTAGAAGCGAGGGCCGCCGATCACCTGGTAGGGAACCTGCTGGCGGACGAGCACGTCCTCGAGTACCCGCGACTGCGCGTTCGTGCGGTAGAAGACGGCGATCTCGCTCCCGGCCAGGCCGTCCTCCACGAGGCCGGCGATCCGCGCCGCGACGAAGCGGGCCTCGGCGTGCTCGTCCTCGACCTCGATCACCCGCGCGGGCTCGCCCTCGCCGAGCTCCGACCAGAGGTTCTTGGGTTTGCGCTCGCGGTTGTGGGCGATGACCGCATTCGCGGCTTCGAGGATCGAGTTGGTCGAGCGGTAGTTCTGCTCGAGCGCGATCGTGCGCGCCTCTGGAAAGTCGACCTCGAAGTCGAGAATGTTCCGGATGTCGGCTCCTCGGAAGCTGTACACACTCTGATCTGGGTCGCCAACGGCAAAGACGTTCCGGTGCTTCGCGGCCAGCAACTGGAGTAGCCGGTACTGCGCGTGGTTCGTGTCCTGGTACTCGTCCACGAGGATGTAGCGAAACGCCTTCTGCCAGCGCCCGAGCGCCTCGGGGAAGCGCTCCAGCACGTCCACCGTCAGCATCAGCAGGTCGTCGAAGTCGACGGCGTTCGACCCGAACAGCCGCCGCTGGTAGAGATCGTAGGCGTCGGCCACGGTCTGGTCGTAGAAGGAGGCGACGCGGGAGCGGTACTCGTCCGGCCCGACCAGCTGGTTCTTCGCCTGCGAGATCTGCGCGTGGATCCCACGCGGGACGAAGCGCTTCGGATCGCGCTCGAGCTCCTCCAGGCAGGCCTTGACGACCCGCACCTGGTCGGCCTGGTCGTAGATGGTGAAGTTGGAGCGGTAGCCGAGCCGGGGCGCCTCGCGCCGGAGGATGCGCCCGCAGGCGGCATGGAAGGTCAGAATCCAGAGCCCGCCTGCGAACGGGCCGAGCAGTCCCTCGAGGCGGCTGCGCATCTCCCCGGCCGCCTTGTTCGTGAACGTGATCGCCAGGATCTCCTGCGACCTGGCCCCACAGGCGGCGATCAGATGCGCGACGCGGTGGGTGAGGACGCGGGTCTTCCCGGAGCCCGCCCCTGCGACAACGAGCAGCGGCCCCTCGGTGTGGAGGACGGCCTCCCGCTGGGCGGGGTTGAGGTCGGCGAGATAGCGCTCGGGCGAGAGGACGGCCATCCGTCGATGCTAGCGGCGGATCAGGCTGATGAGCACCGCAAGCACGAGCGCTGCAACGGCCGCGCTGAAGGCGATCCCAGCCGTCTTGAGCCCGAGGGAGCTCGCAGCCACGCCGACGCCGATCACCGGCAGCGAGAGGCCCACGTACATGACGACGAAGAAGCTCGAGGCGGTCTCGCTGCGGCGCTCGACCGGGGCCCGCTGGTTGATCGCGGCCAGGCCCGCGCCGATGACGAGACCCTGGCCGAGGCCGACCACGGTCGCGCCGACCATCAGCGCGGCCAGCGACTCGACCCCGAGGGCGAGGGCGACAAGTCCCACGCCGCCGACCATCAGCACGCAGCCCACGACGAGCGCGGCAATCCGCCCTGCGTAGATCGGCGCAAGCGAGTCGGCGAACACGAACAACAACGCGCTGACGGCCGAGAGCACGATCCCGGTCACGAGCACCGGCTTGCGGCCGATCTCGTCCGACAGGCGTCCGAAGGCAAGCAGGCCGGCGATCACCCCGAAGGCGTAGACGGCGAAGATCACGTCACCATCAGCTCTCCGAACCCGTAGCGCCGCTCGAACAGCGGGTAGAGCGGCGTCGGCAGCGTCGTCCCGAACATCGTCACGAGGAACGCGAACGCAACGAGGACGAAACCGGCGCCTCTCCCCACCATGGTCTCGGAGGCTATGTGCCGTCCGCGCCTGACGCGAGCATGCGACCGTGAGCACGGCGCGGCTCGAAACCTTCAGCGACGGCGTCTTCGCGATCGCGATCACACTCCTCGTGCTCGAGCTCGGCGTCTCTGCCGGGACCCACGACCTCGGGGACTCGCTGCTCCACATCTGGCCGTCGTACTTCGCCTACGTCACGAGCTTCCTGACGATCGGCGTGATCTGGGTCAACCACCATGTGCTCTTCACGTACGTGGATCGGGTCGACCGTGCGCTGCTGTTCCTGAACACGCTCCTGCTGATGGTGGTCGCGTTCACGCCCTTCCCGACCCGCCTCGTCGCCGAGTTCCTCCGCCGAGGAGACGACGAGCGGACGGCGGCGCTCGCTTACGGGATCACGTTCGTGATCATGTCCGTGCTGTTCCAGCTCCTCTGGCGCTGGATGGCCACCGGTCGGCGCCTGATTCGGCCCGAGGTCGCGCAGTCCGAGCTGGACGACATCAGCCGCAGCTACAACCCCGGCGTCCCGATCTACGCCGCCGCAACCCTGGTCGCGCTCGCGAGCCCGCTGGCGAGCATCGCGCTCTACCTGGCGATCGCCGTCTTCTACGCGCTCCCGCCCGCGCTCTTCCGGTACCGCAGCTCGAGCTCGCCGTAGTGGCTGTCCTTCTCGGCTCCGTCGGGCGCCCAGCCGTGGCGCTCGTAGAAGCGGCGGGCGCGGTCGTTCTTCGCCAGCACCCAGAGGGTGAGCTCGTCGTAGTCCGACAGTCGTTCCGTCGCGTCGGCGAGCAGGAGGCTGCCGACGCCTCTCCCCCAGTGTGACGCGCGACGTAGAGGGCCGTCGAGCTCGGCGGGCCTGAGGACGGCGAAGCCGACGATCTCTTCGTCCTCCTCGGCGACGATGACGCGCGCCGAGCCCAGGATCTCCGCCCAGTCGGGCGCGCGGAACGGGTGGTCACCGAAGATGTCGCGGTAGGCCGTCCGCGCGCTCGCCTCGTGGACGGCCGCAACCGCGGCCGAATCCGCGTCCGTCGCCTCGCGAATCCTCATCGGAGAGAATCCTGCCGTGCGCGTCGCGCTGATGATCGAGGGACAGGAGGGCGTGACCTGGGACGACTGGCTCGCGATCGCCCGGGCCTGTGAGGAGTACGGCGTCGAGACGCTCTTCCGCTCCGACCACTACAGCGGCTTCCACAGCGGGAAGGCCGGGAGCCTCGACGCCTGGGCGACGATCAACGCGCTCGCGGCCAGGACCGCGACGCTCCGGCTCGGGACGCTCGTCTCGCCGGGGACGTTTCGCCATCCGTCGGTGCTGGCGAAGAACGCCGTCACGGCCGACCACGTCTCGGGCGGCAGGATCGAGCTCGGAATGGGCGCGGGCTGGCACCAGGCCGAGCACGTCCAGCACGGCTTCGAGTTCCACACCGCCGCCTGGCGAGTCGCCCGCTTCCGCGAGCAGCTCGAGATCGTCTACCGGCAGGTGAACGAGAACGAGCCGTTCGACTTCGAGGGCAAGTACTACACGCTCGAAGCCTCGAACCCGCTGCCAAAGCCCGTGCAGCGGCCGTTCCCGATCTTGGTGGGCGGCGCGGCCAGACGGGGGACGGCCGAGCCGGCCGCGCGGTTCGCGTCCGAGTACAACACGACCTTCGCCGACGTCGAGGCCTGCCGCGAACGGCGTGCCACGCTCGACGGCTACTGCGAGGCCGTGGGCCGCGATCCGGCGACGCTGCCGCTCTCGCTGATGACCTCGGTGATGGTCGGGCGCGACCGCGGCGAGGTCGACGAGCGCCGGCGGCGCTTGGTCGAGTATCTGGGGCGCCCGCTCGACGACGTGGAAGGCTCCCCGCGAGGGGTGTCCGGGACAGTGGACGAGGTCGCCGAGCGGCTGCGCGAGTTCGAGCAGGCGGGCGTGACGCGCGTCATGTGCCAGCATCTGCTGCACGACGACCACGACATGGTCGCGCTGCTCGGGCGCGAGGTCACGCCGGCTATCGCCTGACCGAGGAAGAGTCCCCAGGCATGTCCGGCGGAGCAATGTCCAAGGGACAGTCCCTGGGACAGGTCCAGCAGGGCCATGTCCAGGAGACGGACCCTGAATCGTGTCTGGGGAAGCCGGGTCAGAGGGTTGGCCCCGGCGCACTGTCCTTCCCAGCCATGTCCGAGGGACTGTCCCTGGGACATGTCCGGTCGAGCCATGTAAGAGAGAAAGGCCGATGCCGTGTTAACGTCGCCCGCGTCGAGGTCGACGGCGAGACACGCGAGCTCGGCCCCGGCGGCCTGGTGCACGTCGAGTCGACCACACCGCGCCGCGTCTCGAACGCCTCCGAGGACGAGGAGCTGGTGATCCTCGTCGTCGGCGGAGCGGACGGCTACGTCGGGCGCGACGGGCAGATGGTGGATCCGAAGGACATCGAGCGCCGGCGTTCTTTCAGCCGATAAGCGCTTCTAGCTCCGGCTCGAGCCAGCCCCGCACCTGGGCGAGCACCTCCGCGTCGCCGGACTTGACCACCACCTCGACCAGCGGCCCGTCGGCCGTGAAGGTCGGATACGAGCCAACCCGGACGTCCGGATAGCGCCGCGCCGCCTCGACGAGCAGCGGGGTGATCTCGCTCTCGCGGGTGGGGAACGTCCGCCGCCAGCTCTCGATCGGCCGCTCGCGGCGGAGCTCGTCCTCGATCGACTCGAACATCGGCTCCATCTCGCCCGGCAGCCCGGGGAGCACGTAGACGTTCTCGATCACGAACCCGGGAGCGCCTCCGCGTGGAATCTCGAGCGGCCGGGCGCCGGCGGGAAGCAGCGCCCAGCTTGCCGCGTAATCCGGAGCGCGCGTGAAACGAGCCCGCAGGCGCTCGGCCACCTCCGCATGCTCCTCCTGGGGGACGCCGAACGCCGCCGCGACCGCCTCGCGGGTGACGTCGTCGGGCGTCCCGCCGAGCCCGCCGGTGACGATCACGAGCTCGACGCGCGCGGCCTCGCGGCGGACGAGCTCGGCGATCGTCTCGATCTCGTCCGGCACCGCGGCGAGCAGCCGGACCACCACCCCGAGCCGCTCGAGCCGCCGGGCGAGCCACGAGGCGTTCGTGTTCTCGATGTCGCCGGAGACGAGCTCGCTCCCGATGGTCAGAATGGCCGCGGTCGGATGGTCGCGCACACGCCGAGTATGGCCGAGCTCCTCGAGCGCCGGGCCTTCGAATGCAGGCTCACGCCGGACCGCGCGCTCGAGTCACTGGACGAGGCGGAGGAGTTCCTTCGCGACCGCGGGATGCTGACGCGCACCACGGACTCGGCTCTGCCCAGCCTGTTCGAAGCCTGTCACGAGGAGCCGTACGCTGCGGCGAGCCCGGGCTTCGGGCAGTGGCCGCGCACCAAGTATCCCTGGTTCGGACTGCTCGGCGCGCGCGGCTACCCGATCCTCGCGATCCACCGGGGCAAGAACGTGCTCATCACTGACGAGGTCGCAGGTCTTGCCGACCCGATCTGCCGGGCGGAGATCGAGCGGATGGAGAAGGACGACCCGGACTGGGCCCGCCTGCTGCGCCACCTCGGGGACGCCGGGCCGTCGGAGCTCGAGGACCTGCAGACCGAGCTCGACCTGAAGCCGAAGGAGCTGAAGCAGCTGCGCGCGCCCCTCGAGCGCTGCGGAGCGATCGTCTCCCGCAGCATCGTCTACGAGGATCCGCACCGACACACGAGCGAGCTGGCGCGCTGGGACCAGCTCTTCCCCGAGCCGGCGGGCGACGGCGGGCTCGAGGAGCTGGTCGTCGCCGGTGTGCGGGCGGCCGTAGTCGCGCCCGTGCGGGAGCTGCAGCGCTGGTTCTCGTGGCGCTGGTACTGGGACGACGATCTCGTCGACCGGCTCGTGGCCGATAACCTGCGCCGTGACCCACACCGGCGTGACCGCGTAGCGGGCCGAGTACCGGTAGCTCCCGTTGCGGCGCCTCATGCGCGAGAGGAACGCGAATGCTCGCGCCGGCGGCCGCTCGGCCGCCGCCAGGAACGCCTGGATCGCCCAGGCCGTCGACTGGCTGTCGGACGCGCGCCCCTTGACGAGCCTGAACCCGCCGTCCTTCGATTCCAGCGTCCGGAGGTAAGCAAGACCGCGCCGGATCGGACGCCCGCCCGTACCCGTCGCGCGGAGCGCCTCGATCGCGGCCGCTGTGTCGTTCGAGTCGGGGGCGCCGCCCGGGTACCAGGACCAGCCGCCGCCGGGGCGTTGCTGACGCAGCAGGTAGCGGACGGTCGAGGCGCCCGCCGGGCGCCCGGTAGCCCGCAAGGCGATTACGCCCCAGATCGTCGAGTTGACGAGCGGGCCGATGCGCCCGTTCGAGCGGCGCAGGGACTCCAGCCGGGAGGCGAGCGTACCCGTGTCGGCGCCGAGCGCATCAAGCGCAAGCACACGAAGCGCGAGATCGGTGGCATCGCCGACGGGTGCCGAGAAGAGATAGGCCGCCGCCCCACCGGATGGCTTCGCCGCCGCTGCGAGCCCCAACACCGCCCACGCCGTCAGCGCCGGCGACGACCGGCCGCCCGGCTCCGCGAATCCTCCGTCCGCCTGCTGATGAGACGTGACGTAGGAGACCGGCGACCCCGCGACGGCACCGGCCGCCGCGAGCGCTGCCCATCTCACGCCCATACGACCTCGGTCCGCAGCCGCTTGCCGTAGCGCTCGAGCAGCCGCCGCAGTTCCGGCCCGGCGACGAGCGCGAGCACGAGGTTCCCGCCGGCGTGCGCCGCGTCGAACCAGAGCCCGCGCGAGAGCTGGACGAACAGGGCCGCCCGCGTGTGCGGGAAGAAGCTGTACCACTCCCACACGTCCATCAGGCCACTGAAGGCGAAGCCCAGGAGGAAGCAGGCGATCGCGAGCGGGACGCGGCGGCGCAAGAGCGGCGCGGCGAGGGCGCCGACGGCCCCGCAACCCCCCCAGAACAGCATCTGCCAGGGCGTCCAAGGCCCCTGGCCGAGGAAGAAGTTGGACGCGAGCGCGGCGACCGCTCCGACGGCGATCCCGGCGCGCAGTCCGAGCGCGACTCCCGCGACCACCGCGATCACGGTCACGGGCTGGACGCCGGGAACTGCCGCGAACAGGATCCGCCCCGCGGCCGCCGCGCCCGCCAGCGTGGCGATGATCGTCAGCTCACGAGCAGAGCCCGGCCCGGTCTCGAGCCAGGAGGCCGCGCCGGCAACGAGCGCACCCGCGAGCACGAGCAGGGACAGGCCCGCATCGTGCGGGGCAAGAGCGGTCCAGACCGCGGCCGACCCCACGGCGGCAAGACAGCCGAGCGCCAGGAGCCTAGGCAAGGGCGGCCTCCCTCGAGGCTCCGAGCGCGATCTCGCGGTCGCAGACCACGGACGCGAACGCGCGGTCGTGCGTGACGACAAGCGTTGCGCGGTCGTCGGCCTCGGCGCGAAGGAGCGCCGCGAGCCGTTGCTTGCGTTCCGGGTCGATGCCGCGGGTCGGCTCGTCGAGGATGAGCAGCTCGGGCTCGGTCACGAGCACGGCGGCGAGAGCGAGCCGCTCGCGCTCCCCGCTCGACAGGTCGCGAGGGTGCCGCTCGGCGTGCCCGGCGAGGCCCACTCGCTCGAGCGCGGCCCGGGCGCGGCGCAGGTCGCCCCCGACGCCGAGCGCAACTTCCTCGTCGGCGCGTTCTCGCACGAGGTAGCGGCCCGGATCCTGTGACAGGTACGCGGCGCGGCCCGAACGGGTCACGACGCCGCGAGCCGGCAAGAGCAACCCGGCCGCGAGCTTCGCAAGCGTCGTCTTCCCGCTGCCGTTGGGCCCCGTGAGGACGACGACCTCCCCGCGACGCAGCCCGAGCTCGAAGCCGTCGACGACGGGAGGGCCGCCTGGATAGGCGAAGCTGACGTCCTCGAGCCGGCAGACGAGGTCGCCGGGCTCGGACGCTCCGCACTGAGCCTCGAGACCGAGCCACGCGGGACGTTCGCGGGCGAGCCACTCGATCGACTCGGCCCGGGGGGCGTCGAGCAGAATCCGGCCTTCTTCCATGAACACGACGCGGTCCGCGTGCTCGAGCGGCAGGGCCGGCCGTTGCTCGGAGACGAGCACCGCGGTCCCGCGGGCGCGGCAGCGCTCGAGGAGCGCGGTCGCCACTTCCGTCAGGCCAGGCTCGACGCCGATGTTCTCGAGGCCGAAGGCGATCTCGTTCTCCACCCGCGTGAAGACGACCTGGTCCTCCGGGTCCTGGAAGAGGCAGGCGACTGTTCCGGCAAGCTCTGCCGGCCGGTGGCGGCGCGTGTCGAGCCCCGCCACGTCCACGCGGCCGGCGAAACGGCCGCCGTGGAAGTGCGGCACGAGGCCGGCGAAGGCCCGGAGTAGCGTCGATTTGCCGGAGCCGGATGGACCGAGCAGAGCCACGAGCTCGCCGGGCTCGATCTCGAGGGAGACGCCGTCGAGAGCCCGGCCGTCCTCCGGGTAGGAGAAGCTGAGGCCGCAGGCGCGGGCTAGAGCCACAGCACTCCCATCGAGACGAGCAGCCCTCCGAGCGAAAGGGCGGCATAGTCGGGGACCTTCCACGAAGGCCGCGGCGATCTCGTACGCCCGGCCCGTCCGAATCCGCGGGCCTCCATCGCCTCGGCGAGATTCAGGCCGCGTTCGAGCGAGCCGGCCAGGAGCGGCGAGAGCAGCCGGGCCCGGCCGCGCAGCCCGCGCACCTCCACCCCGCGCCCTCGCAACGCCTCGACGAGCCCGGCGGCATCCCTCTCGAGCGTGGGGACGAGCCGCGTCGCGAGACCGACGGCGAGCGCGAACCGCCGTGCCCAACCCGCCCCCTGGAGCAGGCGGTCGTGATCCAGCAGCAGGGCATAGGCGGCGAACGCGAGCGCGACGTCGAGGAGCCTCAACGCCTGGACCGCGCCGTGAGCCAGCTCCTCCCGGGTGACGTCGAGCGTCCCGAGCACGGGAATCGTGGGTCCCGTCCAGAGGACGTGCGTTCCCACGACCTCCACGAACGGCGTCACCAGGAAGACCGCGAGCGACGTCGTCAGCGCACCGAACAGGTAGATCCTCCGCCTCCGGGCCGGCGCCCGCAGACAGACCGCTAGCAGGACGACGGCGACGGCCGCGACGGTCTGCCACCGGTTCGCCAGCAGCGCAGTCGCCCCGAGCGCGGCGAGAAGAGCGGCTGCGGGTGCCGGCTTCACGGCACCTCGTATCGGAAGCGGTAGAGGGACGGGTGGCCGGCAAGCCGGCTTGCGTTCCCGGCGAAGTCGAACTCGAAGGAGCCGTCCGGGCGCGGCCGGGCGGTGAACCTGGGCGCTCCCCCGACGAGCCGCAGGACATTCGCCCCCTCGGGCGCGCTCGTAGAGACGTGCCCGTGCACGACCCGCGCGAGCGCTCGCGCACCCGCTCCGCTCCCCACCACGACCGCCGGGCGGCGCTTGCCGGCGTACCCGTGCAGGAACGGCTCCGGAAACGCCCCGACGACGACCGGCCGGCGCATCTCCTTCGTCCAGGAGCGGTAGTCCCACCATTCGACGTCGCCGGGATGCAGGCGATACTCGGCGGCGCTGCGATCGGCCTCGATCCCGTTCACGAAGTAGAACCAGTCGCTCCGGCGGGAGAGACTGCCTTCGATCCCTTCGATCGACTGGACGTAACGCCCGCCGTAGCGCGTCTCGATCTTCGCCTCCCGAGCGAGCGCCTGCATCGCCGTCAGCCCCGCGGGCACGGTGCGGACGAGCAGGACGTGCGCGCCCCGGTCACGCGTGACCCAGAGCGTCGCACGTCCCTTGCCCTCGCTCGTGCCGCCGCAGCCCGCGAGGGCGAGGACCAGCACGAGCGGGGCGAGCCGTCTCACGCGAGCGCATTCGAGCGCACGGCGCCGTTGAACGTCGCGCGCACGAGGCCGTGGTGGCGACCGACGCACGCCTCCGCCGCACGAGTGCGCACGCTTCGGCTGTCGACGTGCAGCACAGATCCGGCGGCTCTGCTCTCCTTCCCCTGGTCGTCCTGCGAGACGACGCGGTAGCAGCCGCGACCCAGTCGCTCGAGGCGGAGGGTCGGCGGGCCTCCCTTCAAGCCGAAGAACGCCCAGTACCAGAGCACTCTGTCCCCGGGCTTCAGCACGTACTGGTCCGCCCCCACGGGAGGTGAGACTCCGTCGACCTTGTAGGCCCAGCCGCTCGAGCCGAACGCGGCGTAGAGCCCGACCTGATCCACGTACGGGCCGTAGCTGGTATCGCTCACGTGGACGTAGAACTCACCGCTTCGACTCGCCGCCTCGAGGGCGTCGAGCGCGGTCGAGGCACTGACGCGGGGATCTGCGGGACCGAAGATCGTCCGGGTCCTGCCCTCGATCCGGACGTGGGCGATGGTGGCAGTCGCGGGGGCGGCGAAAGCCAGGGCGACGGCCCAGGCAATGAGAGAACGTCGAAACACGAATCCTCCTTCCGCGAGGGGTTCGGGTCTCGGCGGGCGGCAGGTCTTCTGACTCGGGGCGCCCTCTCGTGCCGCCTTCCCGGCCCGGAGGCCAGTGGCACATCGGCTCGAGAGCGATCTCCCCTCACAGCGGCGGGACCGTCCCGGACTTGCACCGGGTTCCCTTTCCGCTCGCCGGTATCGGGGCTGACCCTATCATGGCGGCCGGTGTCCATTTCGCGCTTTTTCCGGATGTGGGGACCGGTGATCTTGTGGGCCGGGGTCATCTTCGGGCTCTCCTCGATCCCCGCCCTTAGCTCCGGTCTCGGGACATGGGACGAGGTTCTGCGCAAGTGCGCGCACGTGACGGAGTACGCGATCCTCGGCCTGTTGCTCGTCCGCGCGCTCGGGCAGGAAGTGCTCGCGCTGCTGCTCGGGATCGCCTATGCCGCGAGCGACGAGCTCCATCAGCACTTCGTCGCCGGCCGGCACGGGTCGCCCGTGGACGTGGCGATCGACGCCGCCGGTCTCGTGATCGGGATCGTGCTGATGCGGCGCGTCGTCGCTCGCTACTGACAGAATCGGCCGATGCCGGAGCCGAAGGAATTCTCAGACCGCCAGCTCGAGGCAGTGCTCGAGCGTCTCGACCGCCTCTGCGAAGAGGTGCACGGTCTCAACCGGCGCCTCGACGCAAATGACCATCTGGTTCGAATCACGCACGAGCTGAGCGCGCTGAACGAGTCACTGCAGGCGCTCGCGTATGCGGCGCTCGGACAGCAAGGCCCCCAGGTCCGCCGCCGTCGCGCGGGTTAGGCGCTCAGGCGGTAGAGGCGGCCGTCGAGTGTGACGGCGTAGAGCTCGCCCCGCGCGTCCTCGCCGAACGAGGAGAGGTTCGGAAGCCGTTGACCTTCCAGCCGAACGCCTGTCGCCTTTCCGCCGGAGATCTTGAGCGACCAGATCTCTCCCGAGCAGTAGTCGCCGAAGAAGTAGCGACCACGCACCGCCTTCAGCGTCGGCCCGCGATAGACGAAGCCGCCGGTCACCGAGCAGCCGGGCCCGTGACTGTACACGTGCACGGGGAAGACGAGCCGCCCGGCCGGGTTCGGCGCCTTCGACTCGTACTGCGCGTCGCCCTCGTACACATCCCACCCGTAGTTCTCGAGCCCGGGGCTCTTCCGGGGCAGGAAGTCGACCTCCTCCCAGTTCCCCTGCCCGACGTCCCCGATGTAGAGGTCTCCCGTCGAGCGGTCGAAGGAGAATCTCCACGGATTGCGCAATCCGTAGCCGACGATCTGTGCCTTGGCGCCACGCTTGGCGACGTTGATCCGGAGCAGCTTTCCAAGCAGCGCCGACAGGTTCTGCGCGCGATTCTCGGGGTCGCCTCCGGAGCCTCC
>WNFV01013028.1_pt1 | contig 12667 bp, 15 predicted proteins | sample 5400101 | NCBI WGS metagenome assembly WNFV01 (sample SAMN13153361, study PRJNA577476) | soil metagenome | isolation source: 115 cm soil or saprolite under grassland replicate 1 | place: USA:California | collected 2016-06-15
GACATCGCCGTCGCCGGCGATTTTTTGGTAATGGCTGCCACGCTGATCGAGCTCAAGACCCGCATGCTGTTGCCGCGCGATCCTTTTGCGCCGCCGGAAGAGGAAGAAGATCCGCGCCGGGAGCTCGTCGATCAATTGCTTGAATATCAAAAGTACAAAGCCGCGGCGCAGATGTTATGGTCGCGCGCCACAGTTGAACGCGCCGTTTTCAAGCGAGCTGAAATCGAAACTGACAAAAACAATCCGGAGGTCGCGGTTGGGCTGTTTGATTTGTTGAAAGTTTTCCAGGAGATTCTCGCACGGCACAAAGAAGAAGTTCTGCTGGAGATCGAGCGTGAAGAGATTTCCATGGCGGAGATGCTCGAGCGGTTGAGAAACATGGTGATGTCCGCGGGTGAGCTTAATCTTCGCGTTTTCTTTGAACGGGCACGCTCTCGGCGTGAATTGGTGGTTGCGTTCCTTTCGGTTCTGGAGTTGGTGCGGACGACCGAGATTAAGCTGATTCAGGAACAAACCTTTGGCGACATTGTCGCGAGGATTGCAAGTTAGTCGACAAGCATATGAACGAAGAGAGTGGAGACAAAAAATCCGAAGCAACCGGCGATGAGGCGGCGCTTAACGAAGAGGCGAGTCGCGAACTAGAGGCAATGGTTGCAGCAGAATTGCCGGCGGCCGAAGCCGAAGGATCGGATGAGGCAGCGGCCTATGTGGTTCAAAATGTGGCCGAGCGGATGGCGATCATCGAAGCCCTGATCTTCGTTTCGGAGGAACCGCTGAGTGTGAAAACAATGGCAGAAGTGCTCCGTGAAGATCGCGAAGTGGTCGAAGCGGCGGTGGCGGAGTTGGCAAAGGAATTCAACGGTCGAAACGGCGGCTTGCAACTTCGCGAGGTAGCTGGCGGCTGGCAGTTTGCGACTCGCCCCGAATACCACGAACACCTGCGCGCTTATTTGAAGTCGCGGCCGAGCGCAAAGCTCTCTATTGCCTCGCTGGAAACTCTGGCCGTCATCGCGTACAAGCAACCAGTCACTGTGCCCGAAATTCTCGAGATACGCGGCGTGCAGTCGCCATCTTCAATTAAGACATTGCTCGATAAGAAATTAATTGTGGCCAGGGGACGCAAGGAAACGGTCGGACGGCCGATGATGTACGGCACGTCGAAAGACTTCCTCTTGCAGTTTGGTTTGAAGGACCTGACCGAACTGCCGAGCATGGAAGATTTTCAGGATTTGTCTGGTGGCTCTTAGACAGGAGGCAGGAGCAGGAGGCAGGAGCAGGTGATGAGTGCGGGTTTTCCTGCCGACTGCCCCTGCCGTCTGTCACCTGCATTTATTTATGCAAGAGCGAATACAAAAACTAATCGCGGCGGCCGGCATTGCGTCGCGTCGCCATGCCGAGGAGCTAATGACTGCCGGTCAAGTTACCGTAAATGGACAGGTAGTTACAGAACTCGGAACGAAAGCCGATCCTGAAACCGATCACATCAAAGTCCGCGGTAAGCTCATCAACCCATCGCTGGAGAGACGAGAAAAGGTTTACGTCCTGCTCAATAAGCCGCGTGGCTATCTCTCAAGTGTCTCCGATCCGGAAGGTCGTCCCACGGTTCTCGAGCTACTGCCTCCTTCGCTGGGAAGGCTTTATCCTGTAGGCCGTCTTGACTTCAACACTGAAGGCTTGTTGTTATTGACCAACGATGGCGACTTCACGAATTTCATCACGGCCGCACGCAACAAAGTCGAAAAAGTTTACGAAGCAAAAGTGAAGGGCATCCCTGACGAGCAGGCCATAGAACGTTTGCGGCGCGGCGTCACGTTAGAGGACGGGATGCGCACGGCGCCGGCCAGGATCAGAAGGCTTGGGGAAACGGAAACCAATACCTGGTTTGAAATTCTGCTTCACGAAGGGAAAAACCAACAGATAAGGAGAATGTTTGATCTGATCGGGCACTCGGTAATCAAGTTGCGACGTTCACGCATTGGATCTTTGCGGGACGATGATTTGAAACCAAAGAAATGGCGCCGGCTCACCTCTGACGAGGTCGAGCTCCTCATGAAGAAACGACCGCGAACCAAAAGCAAGCCAACAGCAAAGTCTCAGGTGGCCGGTCACGGTTCTACGCGCCGATGAGGTAGAATAACTTTTACCGCACTCCGAAGATTCAATTGCCTTTGGACAGGCACGTTGGCCTGTCAGCTTTGACAGGCGGGCATGGGTTTGTTTCATTGTCCGCTTTTGCAGGAACACGAATGGAATTCGAATTAACTGAAGAACAGAAACAGGTCAAGGTGAGCGTGCGCGAGTTTGCCGAGGCCGAGATCGCGCCGCACGTTATGGAGTGGGACGAGGCGCAACATTTCCCGATTGAACTGCAGCCAAAACTTGCAGCGCTCGGATTAACCGGCGTTCTTTTTCCCGAAGAGTATGGCGGCGCCGGTATGGGCTATGTGGAGTACTCAACGATCATCGAAGAACTATCGCGGGTTGACGGTTCAGTAGGGATTTCGGTGGCAGCGCACAATTCGCTTTGTTCGAATCATATCTACCAATTTGGATCGGAAGCCCAGAAACAGAAGTACCTCGTACCCCTGGCCAGCGGAAAACATTTAGGGGCCTGGGGTCTGACGGAACCAAGCGCAGGATCGGACGCGTCAGGAACGCGCTCGACGGCAGTGAGGAAGAATGGCGGTTGGATTGTGAACGGCAGCAAAAATTTCATCACGCACGCGATTCATGCCGATACCTGTGTGGCGGTTGCGGTGACGGATCGCTCCAGGAGCAGTAAGGGAATTACGGCATTCGTCTTTGAAAAGGGAATGGCAGGTTTTTCTCCTTCGAAGAAGGAGAACAAGCTCGGTTTGCGCGCGTCGGAAACGGCCAGCGTGGTGTTCGAAGACTGCTACGTGCCGGACGAGAATCGTCTTGGTGACGAAGGTCAGGGTTTTGTGAATGCCATGGAGATCCTCGATGGCGGCAGAATATCAATAGCGGCGCTCGCAGTTGGCATCGCCCAGGGCGCCTACGAGTCGGCGCTGCGCTACTCGAAGGAGCGGCAACAATTTGGTCAGCCCATATCCGAGTTTCAGGCGATTCAATTCAAGCTGGCAAACATGGCTACTCAAATAGACGCGGCGCGCTTGCTGATGTATCGGGCAGCCTGGATGAAAGACCAGGGCAGGAAAACCACCAAAGAATCATCGATGGCGAAGCTGTTTGCGTCCGAAGTAAGCGTCGATGTTTGCGAGGACGCAATTCAGATACACGGCGGGTACGGTTACACGAAAGATTATCCAGCGGAAAAATATTGGCGCGATTCGAAACTCTGCACGATTGGCGAGGGTACTTCCGAGATCCAGCGAATCATTATCGCCCGAGAGATCCTGCAACAGGCAAATTAGTAAGTGGACTCCGCAAATAACGACAACACGTCGCTGGTCGATCGTGTCGCGGCAGGTGACGCGCGTGCGGTAGCACGGGCGATTTCTAAAGTAGAAGATGTTTCCAAAGATGCAGCGCAGTTGATGAAGAAGATTTTCCCATTGACGGGCCGTGGATTGGTGATCGGAATTACAGGTGCACCCGGCGCGGGAAAGTCGTCTCTGGTAGACAAGCTCGCTTTACACTACCGGCAGCAGGGTGAGCGCATAGGGATTGTTGCGGTTGATCCATCGAGTCCATTTTCCGGTGGTGCGATTTTGGGTGATCGCATTCGCATGCAGACACTGGGTCTGGATAGGGGCGTCTTCATTCGCTCGATGGCCACCCGCGGAAATCTGGGCGGATTGGCGCGTACCACCGTCGATGCTGTTTCAATACTCGATGCTGCCGGTTACAACAAAATCATTATCGAGACAGTAGGTGTAGGCCAGGACGAGGTTGAAGTAGTCAAGGCGGCGGATATCTGCGTAGTCATACTAGTTCCAGGAATGGGCGATGATATTCAGGCAATCAAGGCCGGAATCATGGAAATCGGGGACATCTTTGTCATTAACAAGGCCGATCGCGAGGGTGTTAATGCTGCCGAAAAGGAGTTGGAAGCGCTGCTGTCACTGGCCGCGAGAGACGACTCCTGGGACCCTCCAATAGTCAAGACTGTAGCCACCGAAAACAAGGGGATTGAGGAGTTAGCGGCCGCGATCGAGAGTTATCGTGACTTCCACTTGAAGAAAGAATCCGGAGACGATCGGCGGCGAGCAATAGCACGTTGGCGCATCCTTGAGCTGTTGCGGGAACGGCTGGTGGCGCAAACCCTTGGGTCGGATTCGGCATCCGAGAAGCTCGATCATCTGGTGGGTGAAGTTGCCAGCAGGCGGCGAGACCCTTATTCTGCGGTAGAAGAGATAATGGAGTTGAAGTCCAGAGTCTAGAGTCTAGAGTTTTCAGTCCTAAAACGAGGCTTTGTGCTAGACGCCGTGCGTTAAATTGAAGACAGACTGTCGACTCCAGACTGTCGACTCCGGACTGAATATGAAGGTTGATCACATTGGTATTGCTACGCGTCGAATCGACGAAGCCCTCGTATTGTGGCAAGACGCATTGGGATTGCAAGTTGATTTCACGGAAGAGGTAAAAGACCAGGGCGTGCGAGTGGCAATGCTGCCGCTTGGTGAAACGCACATCGAACTGCTCGAACCGTTGAGCCAGGACTCGGCGGTCGGAAAGTTTTTGGAAAAGCGTGGCCCGGGAATTCATCACATAGCTGTGAGGGTTACCGATATTCGCGCTTCGCTGGCAAAGTTGAAGGAGAAGGGGACTCGCTTAATTGATGAAACCCCACGGCAAGGGGCGCGCGGTTGTCTGGTCGCGTTTGTTCATCCTGCGTCGTCTAATGGTGTACTGCTCGAATTAGTACAGCAAGATTAGATCTGTTTTTTAGAAAGGATAATTGTTTTGACTTCAATTACTAAAGCATGGATTGCGGCTGCTGTAGCCGTAGTGTTTGCCATCGGATTAATCGTCTGGCAGGTGAAAGCGCGGCGAGCGGAGATCTCCAACCTTTCGGCAGAAGACATGTCGTTGATTGCGGAAGACCAGCCGCCACAGTTTCGTTCGCGTCTCGCGTCCGACCCGGCGGCGCGCAAAGATTTTGCAGACGATCTACAAAAGCTGTTGGCCGTTGCCGAGGAGGCACGTACCAAAGGGATTGCCAATAAGCCGGAAGTAAAGCGACAGATGGAACTGGTTCGTTCTGTCATCTTAGCTGAGAACTATTTCAAATCGCAGGGAACTGGTTCCGCCGGTCCGAATATCTCGGAACAAGAGGTTGAAGACTTTTTCAAGCAGCCTGCTAACCAGGCGAAGTTTGACCAATTCATAAATGACGCCAAAGCGCAGAACCCGCAGCTGGCCGGCGGCCAAATTCCGGAAGAACAAATGAAGCAGGTTAGACGTCAACTTGGACAAGTGCTGATTGGGGAACAACGCGCGATCGCTAAGGGAACCGACAAGGAGCGCGCGGTCGACTTGCAGATAAAACTTGAACAAGCTCGACTCCTCGCGCGGACCTACGCACAGGAACAGTTGGCCGACAAAATGAAAGCCTCGGATCAGGAAGTTGATGAGTACCTTAAGCAACATCCCGAATTGGACGCTAAGCAGAACCGCGCCAAAGCCGAGGAAGTGTTGAAGCGCGCACGCGGCGGCGAAGATTTTGCAAAGTTGGCGAAGGAGTTTTCCACCGATCCTGGAAGCAAGGAAAAGGGCGGCGACCTGGGTTGGTTTGGCAAGGGTCAGATGGTGCCTGAGTTTGAGCAAGCCGCCTTCGCCCTGAAGCCCGGCGAGATTAGCGACCTGGTTGAATCAAAGTTCGGCTACCACATTATCAAACTTGACGAACGTAAGACGGAAACCAAAGACGGGAAGTCGGAAGACAAAGTCCGCGCGCGCCATATCCTGATCGGAGAGACTGGCGGCGAGGGTGATAATCCGTTTGCGCCGCCCAAAACGGGGCGCGATAAGGCCCGGGCTGCGGTCGAGCAGGAGAAGCAGAAAAAAATACTCGACGAGATCGTAAAGCGCTCGCATGTTACAGTGGCCCAAAACTTCCAGGTGAAAATGCCTGAACCGCAACAGCAGCCTCAGGGAATGCCACCTGAATTTGCTCCCGGCCAAGACCAATCAGGTCAACCGGCTCCAGTCGAGCCAGTGCAGAATAGTCCCAAGCCGAAGACGGAATCGAAGAATAGCGAACCTAAAAAGCGGCGGAAGTAAGGGGACGACTGGAACGAAATCGAATGCAGTTTGGCGACTACCGCGTAGAAATTATTCCCGACTGTGAGTTTCATCTCGATGGGGGCGCCATGTTTGGAGTGGTTCCGCGGACACTGTGGTCAAAGGTTTGTCCTCCTGATGAGCAGAACCGCATAAGAATGAACATGAATTGTGTGTTCATCGAGACTGGCAACGAACGGATCCTGATCGAAACTGGCATCGGCGATAAATGGTCCGAGAAACACACTGAGATGTTCGGCATTAAACGCCAGCGACCGCTCGCTGAATCGTTGCGTGAGGTGGCCCGTGTCGAACCGGATAACATAACGATCGTCATCAATACTCATCTGCATTTCGATCATGCAGGTGGAAATACGGCGCTAAACGCAGAGGGTCGTGCTGTGCCTGCTTTTTGCAATGCCCGTTACTTTATTGCCAAAGGGGAAGTCGAACACGCTGAAGCTCCCAGCGAGCGAGATCGCGCGAGCTATCTGCCTGACAACTGGCGCCCACTGGTTTCGAGTGGCCAACTGGAATTAAAGCAAGCGCAGTACGAGGTTGTGCCCGGGCTGCACATGGAGACTTATCCGGGCCATAATCGATCGATGCAGTGTTGGCGACTCGACAGGAAAGGGCAGACGCTGTTTGGATTTGCTGATCTTGTGCCGATGCGCGCACATGTACCGTTTGCCTGGATCATGGGCTACGATCTTTACCCGGCGGACACACTTGAAATGAAGAAGAAGTTGTTGCCGCAAGCCGCGCGCGAAGGCTGGGCATGCTTGTTTTATCATGATCCAGATGAGCCATTGTGTAAGTTGATTGAGGACAACGGAAAACTGCGCGCTGCGAAGTATGAAGTGTAGCGCTGGGGTTCGGTCCCGCGCCGTCTCTTAGCTGAATGCGGGAGGGACGAGCCCGCCAATGCTCAAAAAGGTATGACGACAGCAACGATCGGAATCATTGGCGGCAGCGGACTCTACCAGATGGCAGAGCTCAAGAATGTTGAGGAGATCTCCGTCGACACTCCTTTTGGTTCTCCGTCAGATTCATTCATCGTGGGCACGCTCGAAAACAACCGGGTCGCGTTTCTGCCGCGGCACGGCCGTGGACACCGCTTCACGCCAACCGAGGTTCCTTTTCGGGCCAACATTTATGCGATGAAGCTTCTCGGGGTTGAGCGCATACTCTCAGCCTCGGCGGTCGGTTCGTTGCAAGAGCAGTATGCACCACTCGACATGGTCATTCCCGATCAGTTTTTTGACAGGACTCGAGCGCGCGCGCGCGAGTCAACTTTCTTCGGTGAAGGTATCGTGGCGCATGTGACCTTCGCTCATCCCGTTTGTGATGAATTGGGAGACATACTCGAAGAGTCGTGCAAGGTTACCGACGTTAAAGCGCATCGTCGTGGTACCTATCTCTGCATGGAAGGACCGGCGTTTTCCACTAAAGCAGAATCGGAAGTTTACCGGAGCTGGGGCATGAGCGTCATTGGTATGACGAACCTGCAGGAGGCCAAACTCGCGCGCGAGGCTGAGATTTGCTACGCCACTTTGGCCCTGGTTACAGACTATGACTGCTGGCACCCCGGTCATGATGCCGTTACTGCCGAGTCAGTCATCCAATATCTCAATAAAAACGTTCGGAATGCGCAACTCATTATGAAGGAAGCGGTTCGACGCTTGGGCGCGCAGGAGCGCAACTGCAGGTGTAGTTCGGCCCTGAAGCATGCGATCTTCACACCGCCGCATTTGTGGCCGGAGGAGACGCGAAAGAAACTTGACGTTATAGTGAAGAGATATGCGGTCTCATGAAAGGTTTAGCATCCAGGTTGAGTCTCGGCCGGATTGTTCACCGGCAAATTCGTTGTTCAGGCTGAAAGGTGATTTATGAAAAAGATTTCTGTAACAGTATTAGTCCTGGTCGCCGCGCTTTTTGTCTCGGCTTCGGCTCTTTATGGCCAGGGAAAAGCTAAGACGGGACCGGATCCTTCAACCATTCGCGATGCAGACCTGGAAAAAGATTCCTTACACAACCTTGAGGTTGCTCGTCATTACTTCAAGTTGAAGAAGGCTTACGTCGCCGCGATCAAACGGTGCGAGGAAATCGACGCGGGCAATCCTAATTTTGCCCGGATGGATGAAGTGCTCTACATTGCCGGCGAAAGTAGCTTGCGACTTGCGGAGAATCGCGGCAAACAAAAGACGAAGGAAAAAAACGCCGACGAGCTCCGCCAAGATGCTCGCGTCTATCTTTCACGTCTAGTCGCCGGCTACCCGAACAGCGTTTTCAACAAGCAGGCGGCAATCGACCTGGAAGCGTTGGGCGGTCCGATCAAGCCAGAAGGCATTACACCGTAGGCAGCGACCCGTGAGTAATGAGCAGTGTTGAGTTGCAGACAGGTCGGCCGGCAGTCTACCGATCCAAAATCTGAAATCTAAAATCTGAAATCTAAGATCTCATGTCATTGCTTGTAGTTGGTTCAGTGGCCTTCGACGCGGTCGAAACGCCTTTTGGTAAATGTGAGAAGATGCTGGGGGAGGAGACTTTAGCGCGGGCGAACAAGAGGTCTTTGATAATCACTTCATCAACACTTCTGACCTCGAATGCATAGCCGATGGCAAAACCTTCAGGTGGTTTGGACGTTACGACTACGATCTTAACGTTGCGCATACGCTCGATACGCATCTCAACGTATTTGCCAATTTCCAACCAAAACTTTCAACGGCGTCGAAGGCTGCGCGGCTCGTTTTCCTGGGCAACATTCAGCCCGATCTTCAGCGCGGGGTACGCGAACAAGTTCCAAACGCTGAGCTGGTGGCGCTGGATACCATGAATCTGTGGATTGAAACCGCGCGGGAGTCACTACTACGCACGATCAAGGGCGTGGACGTCGTGATCATTAACGATGCGGAAGCCCGACAACTTACGGAGATACCTAACCTGATCAAGGCCGCCCGCACAATACTTTCATGGGGACCCAAGGCTCTCATTGTTAAGCGTGGAGAATACGGCGCCGCTCTTTTCACCAATCAGAGTTATTTTGCAATTCCCGCCTACCCCCTCGAGTCAGTGTTTGATCCGACCGGCGCTGGCGACACGTTTGCCGGGGGCTTCATGGGGTATCTTTCCAGTCAGGAAAAGCTCGACGAGGCGGCGATGAGACGGGCGATGATCTTTGGATCTGTCATGGCATCATTCAACGTGGAAGAGTTTGGCACTGCGCGAGTGCAGAAGCTTACACATGATGAAATCAACGAACGCTTTCGCGCGTTCTTTGATCTTTGAGCTTTGAGCTTGGTTCTCTGTTGTTTCCGTTCAAAGTTCAAAAAGCCAAGGTCAAAGCACAAGGATCAAAGGTCCAAGAACAAAGATCAAGGAAGCAAGATCAAACGCGATTGTTAGACCGATTGGAGATTATATGTTCTGTCCTGTTTGCGAGTCCGAATACCAGCCCGGCATCACGCGATGTCCTGACGACGGTTCAGAGTTAGTGCGACGCCTGACCTCCGAGACGACAACGCACGACGGGAGCGAAGCCAAATTCCTTCCACTGCATCATCTGGGCTCGCCCGCTGAAGCCGAAATGGTTAACGACATTTTGACGCAAAACGGGATTCGCTCAGTTATTAAGTCAGGTGGGGCTGATGCACTGTCGCCACTGTTGTCTGCGACGTCAGAGGGCGCCGTCATATTTGTTGACGAGCGTGACTTTGATCGTGCCAAGGAAATCTATGCATCATTCTTCGGTGATGATACGACGCCGCTGACTGGCGGATTGCTCGAAGAAGACGAAGAAGAAGAGGAAGACTGAAGGCGCTATCAACCGTCAAGACGCCAGGGACTACAAGACCCCCGCATCTTTTGTTTTGATCTTCTTAACTCCTGGCGTCCTGGCGGTTAGAAATGCAATATGACAGCGGAAACGATCGCAGTTTTCATGACAGCCGCAAACCGGGAAGAGGCAGCGCGATTGGCTCAGATGCTGGTGGAGAAGCGTCTCGCGGCATGCGTGCAGATCCTGCCTGAGATGGAGTCGGTTTACCGCTGGCAAGGCAAGGTTGAGCGGCAATCTGAAGTTTTATTAATCGCGAAGACAACTGGGGCGAGGTTCGAGGAATTGGAAAGGGAAGTACGCGTCCTTCACAGTTACGACACGCCGGAAATTGTGGCCTTTCCGCTAACCGCCGGCTCTAACCCTTATCTCGAATGGCTCAAAACAAACGTAGAAGACTGAGCCGACAGCGACAATTCTTAGTCCTTGGCGGAGGTTGGGTAAGGATCAGCAATCTCAGAAATCAAACTATTGTCCAGGCGTAAGGTGTCCTGGCTGTTGATGATGAGTTGCACGACTTCCGACGGAGAATCCGTCACATGTAACAGCTTCAGATCCTGCTCGGTCACCTTGCCTTGCTTCATCGCGAAATCGCGAATCCAATTCAGCAATCCCTCCCAGTAACCAGAACCGAAAAGCACAACTGGAAAGTTACGGATCTTCCTGGTCTGAATTAGGGTCAGAGCTTCGAAAAGTTCGTCGAGCGTACCAAACCCGCCGGGAAAGATAATGAACCCCAGGCTGTATTTGACGAACATCATCTTACGAACAAAAAAGTATTTGAACTTTAATCCCTTCGTCAGGTAGGGGTTTGAGTTCTGTTCAAACGGCAGCTCGATGTTGCAGCCGATTGAGAGTCCTTCGGCCTCAAACGCACCGCGGTTGGCCGCTTCCATAATCCCCGGTCCGCCGCCGGTGATCACCGCGAATCCTGAATGAACCAGTAACGCGGCTGTTTCCTGAGCAGCCTGGTAGATGGGATCGTCGGTGCGAGTACGAGCTGAACCAAAAATCGAAACTCCCCGAGTGAGCGTGGCAAGCTCGTCAAAGCCTTCAACGAACTCACCCATGATCCGGAAAACTCGCCAGGTGTCGGTATGGGTAAACTCAGCCAGCCCCGGGCTCTCGAGGAGTTGTTCGTCCTGAGTCGTGCCCGGCTGATGTTCGTCAGGTTCTTCTTTCTCCGCCATAGCTTCTCATATTCCCATAATGTTGTAGCCGCAGTCGACGTAGATAACTTCGCCGGTGATAGCCGATGCCATAGTGCTGCACAGGAATAATGCCGTATTGCCGACTTCACGAGCTTCCACATTGCGACGTAGCGGCGCGCGCTCGGCGGCGTGCTTCAGCATTGAGCTGAAATCCGCAACCCCACGCGCAGAAAGCGTCTGAATGGGACCGGCGCTGATAGCATTAACACGAATGTTGCGTGGGCCCAGGTCATTCGCCAAATAACGCGTACTTGCTTCCAGTGCTGACTTCGCAACGCCCATGACGTTGTAACCCGCAACAACTTTTTCCGCGCCGTAGTAAGTCATGCAAACAATGCTGCCGCCTTCAGTCATCAACGGCGTTGCCGCGCGCGCAAGTTGAACCAATGAATAAGCACTGATTTCGAGCGCGGTGAGAAAGGCCTCCCGGCTGGTGTCGAGATACTCGCCACCCAGGGCCTCCCGCGGCGCATAGGCAATACTGTGAATTAGAAAGTCGAGACGGCCAAACTCCTCGCCAACTCGCGCGAAGGTTGCGTCAATTTCTTCCTGCTTGGTAACGTCACACGGCAGCAGCAACGAACCGGGCATTGCCTCTTGTGTCAGGCTCTCGACATTTTCCTTGAGCCGATCGCCCTGATAAGTGAAAGCCAGACGCGCACCTGCTTCGTGCAGAGACTGCGCGGTGGCCCAGGCGATCGAGCGTTTGTTAGCAACGCCGAAGATGATTCCGAATTTGTCTTTAAGCATAGGGGTCGAAAGTATCAATAAAGTCTCGTAAAAGAGCAAGTCTGATGTGCTTGGAGCGCATGCATCTTGCCTTGCCTACCTGGCGTACGTAGCAGGCTCGTTCGCGCCTTTTGACGCTCACCGCTTAACGACGCCTACGCCGAGCACAGAGGCCAACATAACCCTCTCCCCTAGTGTTTGAAGTGCCGTATGCCTGTAAAGACCATTGCGATGTCATTTTCATCGCAGGCGGCAATCACTTCCGCATCGCGCATGGAGCCGCCCGGTTGAATGACCGCAGTGATGCCGTATTTCGCAGCTTCGTCGATGCCGTCACGAAACGGGAAGAAAGCGTCCGACGCGAGTACTGAACCCTTGATAGGTAGCTGCGCGCGCATGGCGCCAAGCTTCACTGAATCAACGCGCGACATCTGACCGGCGCCGACGCCAACCGTTTGGCCATCGTGCGCATAAACTATGGCGTTCGACTTTGTGTGTTTGCAGACCGTCCAGGCGAACAGAAGATCTCTGATTTCGTCCTCGGTCGGTTCGCGTTTGGTGACAACCTTCAGCTCTTCTCGCCTCAACTTGTGCGTGTCGCGGGTTTGCACCAGCATGCCGCCTGAGATTTGTTTGTAATCGAGGCCCTGCTTCTGTTCCGGTGTGGTGGCTCGCAAAACGCGCA
>WNFV01007915.1_pt1 | contig 12666 bp, 4 predicted proteins | sample 5400101 | NCBI WGS metagenome assembly WNFV01 (sample SAMN13153361, study PRJNA577476) | soil metagenome | isolation source: 115 cm soil or saprolite under grassland replicate 1 | place: USA:California | collected 2016-06-15
CGCCAAATAGCAGCGTGGACATCACTCGTGTAAGACCGATTGCTCCCAGCAGCCCAAGCCCCACGCCAACCGCTACCAAAGTCATTCCCTGACGAACAACGAGCTTCAAAACATCAAGCTGCCGTGCGCCCAGCGCCAGCCGGATGCCGATTTCCTGCGTACGTCGAGTGACGGCGTATGACATCACGCCGTAGATGCCCAGGACCGCCAGCAACAAAGCCAGCAGAGCAAAGGAACCCAGCAGCCAGAGGTTGAAGCGGTCGGACTGCAAAGCAGTCGCTCGCAGGTCATCCATTGTTCTGACCTTCGTAATCGTCACCATGCGATCTGCTCTTCGCGTTTCATTTACGATGGCGCTGCCCATGGTGGCCGGATCGCCCGCCGTTTTCACCACCAGATTCATCTGCGACAGCGGTGGGTCGGCGGTGTTGACGTAGGGATAAAACATCTCTTCCCAAATCCGGTTATCCACGCCCGGCTGAATGTGGTTGGCAACGACGCCGACGATTGTTGAATACGGCGGATTTCCCTCGCCCACCTTGATGCGTTTGCCGATGGGGTCTTCGCTGGGAAAGAAGCGCCGCGCAAAGGCCTCGTTGACGATGATGACGGCGCGGCCCTGCCAGACTTCTTCTTCGGTGAAAGCGCGGCCAGCGCCATCGCCGGTCATTGGCAGCGAGAAGCAGATGCCCGCCGCCTCGACGCCGGGCAGTTGTTGCAGGTTGGCGAGCGTCTGTTGAAAGTAGTTCACGCGTTGCGCCGGTTCTTTGTAATTGCTGGAGGGCAACCGCACACTCATCGTCAGCAAGCGGTCGGGGTTGAAACCTAGTTCGACGGTGCGCAGCCTGGCAAAGCTTTTCAGCAATAAGCCTGAGCCAGTCAGTAAAAGCAGTGCCAGCGCGACCTCCAGGACGACCAGCGCGCCGCGCACACGATGCTGGCGCCCGCCACCGCTGATCGAGCGCGCGCCATCTTTGAGGCTCTCGTTCAAATCGAGCTTTGTCGCACTCAATGCCGGAGCGAGTCCGAACAGCAGGCTTGTCACCACGCTCAACAACAGGGTGAACGCCAGCACGCCCGCATCCAGCTTGATCTCACCCATGTTCCGCACTTGCTGAGGGCTGAATTTGACGACTACCGCCAACAACCACTGCGCGAGCAGCCAGCCGGCCACAGCGCCACAACTCGACAGCAACAGGCTCTCGCTCAATAACTGCCGCACGAGTGTGAAGCGGCTCGCGCCCAATGCGGCCCGCACGGCCAGTTCTCTTTCACGACCTGCCGCGCGCGCCAGCAATAGGTTCGCCACGTTGGCGCAGGCGATCAGTAAAACCAGCACGACCGCGCCGAACAATAACCACAGGGCCCTTTGCGCGTTTGGATCAACTACGTAATCTTTCAGCGCAGTCGCATAGACGCCATGCTCATGACTGTGGGTAGCGGGATATGCTTGCTTGATGCCCTCCATCAAGGCTGCCAATTCGGCGCGCGCTTGTTCGAGAGTCACGCTCGGTTTCAATCGCGCGGAGGCTTGCACCCAGCGTCCAGCGTTGCTCAGCTGGCGCGCCTCATTCGTGCGCAGTGGCGTCCAGATGCTGCGCCAACCGATCTCTCCTCCGATACTCATCGGCTGCATCACGCCGATGACCGTCACACTCTGCCCATCAATCCTCAGCGACTTGCCTACAATCTCTCGGTCGCCGCCATAAAGCTGTTGCCACAGGTCATAGCCGAGCATAGCCGTTGGCGGCGCGCCAACTTTGTCATCTTCCGGCGTAAAATCCCGGCCCAGCAGCAGGTGCACACCCAACACTTTGAAGTAGCTGTGAGAGACCCGCGCGCCTTGCACGCGCACGGTGCCGTTCGCCTGCTCGATGTCCGGGTTCCAATTGAGGTAAGCGGCAATGGATTCTAGCGTCTGCGCCTTATCGCGGAACTCGGCAAACGAGCGCCAAGCCATGGGGTTATTGTGGCCTTCGCCGACCTTGCTTTCGCGGACGCCGATCAAGCGGTCCGGTTCGCTGAAAGGCAGCGGACGCAAGAGCACGCCACGCACCAGACTAAAGATCGCAGTGTTGGCGCCGATGCCCAGGGCTAAAGCGATCAGGGCAATAGCCGTGAAGCCCGGCTGTTTCAACAAACTTCTAACACCATAGCGAATGTCTCTGAGCAATGTTTCCATAACCACCCCCTTAATCCCACGCCCGTTTAGATAGGGCACTTGTGCCTTATCTTTACGACCCGTTTAGAGAGGGCACTTGTGCCCCATTGTGGGCGGACAAGTCCGCTTTCTAAACGATGCGCTGCTTATGGTTCTGACTACTCGTAACGCAACGCCACCAACGGATCGACTTTCGTTGCCCGGCGCGCCGGGATCAGACAAGCGATGAACGCCACGGCGAGCAAACCCACCGATACGCAAACGAACGTCACCCCGTTGGTCGTTGTTACGCCATACAGCAAGGTCCTCATCAATCTGCTCAACGCGAACGCACCGGCCAATCCGATGGCGACGCCAATGAGGGCCAGCGCCATTCCATTCCTGATCACCAGCCGCAGCACATCCGCGGCCTGCGCCCCCAGCGCCATGCGAATGCCGATCTCGCGCGTGCGCTGGACCACCGAATAGGCAATCACGGCGTAGATGCCGATTGCCGCCAGCAGCAGCGCTATGAACGCAAAGATCGCAAATATGAACGCTGACAAGCGTTGTGGCACCATCGACTCGTTACGGATCTGGGACACGGTGCGCACGTTAAAGACAGGTTGGTCTTTCTCAATCGCTTGCACCTCTTTGCGTACGGCGTTGGTAAGACTGGCGGGATCGCCTGTGGAGCGCACTGCCAGCGCCATTTGCCCATAGGGATGTTGCGCGTGAGGCAAGTAAACGGCCGGTCGCAATCTGTCGTCCTGAGATTCACTGACGAAACTCTTATTGCGGACATCGCCGACCACACCGACGATTTCGCACGGCCCTTCGCCAACAACTACGTGCTGGCCCAGTGGGTCCTCATCAGGGAAATAACGCTGCGCGAGCTTCTCGCTAACGATCGCAACGGCCGTCGAGCCTCGCACATCTTGTTCAGTGAAGTTGCGGCCTTTGAGCAAGGGGATTTCGAGCGCACCCAAATAGCCCGGCGTGATCACACGGTAGTCCGCGAGAGGAGCTTGACCCGGCGCCAAAGGCGGCTGGCCCTGGATCGAGAAATAGATGCTGTCGTCACCATTATCGAGCGGCATGAGGTTGGTAGCGCCGGCGTCCAGGACACCGGGTATGGTCCGCAGGCGAGGCAGTAGTTGAGCAAAGAAAGCGGCGCGCTGCTCGGGACTGGCATACTTGCGATAGGGCAACGAAAGCTCGAATGTCAAAACACTCCCGGCGTTAAATCCGGGTTTGACCTCGAGCAAGCGAAAGAAACTCCGAATCATTAATCCTGAACCAACCAGCAAAACCAGCGCCAACGCGACTTCCGCAATTACCAGCAGACTGCGCAAATGGCTGCGTCCGCCATCCGTCGCGGTTCGTGCACCTTCCTTGAGCGCTTCGTTCACATCTCCTCTCGTCAACAGAAACGCCGGTGCTAAGCCTGATCCGATTCCCGTCAAAAACGAGACGAGCAACGTAAACGAGAACACGCGCCAATCGACGCCCAGGTTCTTCAGGCCAGTGACGTACTTCGCAAGGTTTGCGGGAATGGCCGCGGCAAGCGCATCAATGGCCCAGACTGATAACAAGAGACCCAAAACGCCGCCGAGCATCGCCAGCAAGACGCTTTCTGTCAGAAGCTGTTGCGCCAGGCGCCAACGATTTGCGCCCAATGCCAGTCGGACCGCCATCTCTTTCTGTCGCGAAGCGGCCCGCATCAATTGCAAGTTGGCAACGTTGGCGCAAGCAATGAACAGCACGAAGAGCGCTGCGCCGAACATGATGAGAAGGTACGGACGCGAAACGCGCACATACGACCCGAGCAGACTTTCAACCAGAAAGCGCCGATTCGCGTTTGTTTCCGGATACTGTTCTCCCAGATGACGCGCCAGCAGGTCCAACTCCTGTTGGGCTTCCCCCAAACGCACATTCGGCTTCATTCGCGCGATCAGCGTGAGGTAAGTACTGCTGCGATTCGTGACGTTCTCATTGAAAGTAATCAGGGGCGCCCACACTTCCACGGCACTATTAGGAAAAGCAAAACGCGCGGGCATCACGCCGATTATCGTGAAGTTACGATCGTTGATTCGTGTACTGCGGCCGATCACGTTTGCCTGCCCGCCGAAACGCCGACGCCACAAGGCATCACTGATGATAACCACGGGATTCCGCCCTGGCTGTTCTTCATCCGCCGAGAACGTCCGGCCGGCAGCGGGGTTGACACCAAGCACGTTGAAGAACTCCGCTGAGACGTTCACGCCCTCGAGACGCTCCGGCTGCTCACCGTCCGTCATGTTGGCCCACCAGTTCGTGGACGCCGCAACTGCTGCGAAAGATGAACTCTGTTTCTTTACATCAAGATAATTCGCGAAGGCGACGGCATTGGGTTCATTGGCCACCTGTGGCCGCGTTTCCCAAATCATCACCAACTGGTCAATGTCGCGGAAAGCGAAAGGTCGCAATAACAACGCATTGATCGCGCTAAAGATCGTCGTATTCGCGCCGATGCCCAGGGCCAGCGCGATGAGAGCAACCGCAGTGAAGCCCGGCCGCTTCAACAAGCTTCTAACGCCATAGCGAACGTCTCTAAGAAGTGTGTCCATGATTCCTATTCTCGATCTGGTCTTAGGTCTTTGGTGTTAGGTCTTTGTCGCCTTCTTCACTCGTCACGTGGATGCTAAGACCAAAGGCCTAAGACCAAAGGCCCAAGGCCCAAGATCTAAATCCAAAGACCTAACACCAACCTTTACTCATATCTCAGCGCCACCAATGGATCGACTTTGGTTGCGCGCCGCGCCGGAACGTAACAGGCCAGCGCAGCCACCAACCCCAGCAGCAGGGAGACTGCAACGAACGTCAGCGGATCAATGGCGCTGACTCCGAATAATATTTTTGCCAGCAGTTGAGCCACACCGATTGCGCTCAAGAGCCCTATGCCCAGGCCAATAACTGCAAGCGTCATCCCTTGCCTGATTATCAAAAGCAACACGTCACGCCTTGCCGCGCCCAGCGCGATTCGCACTCCGATCTCGCGCGTGCGTCCGGCGACGACGTAAGACATCACGCCATAAATACCAATGGCTGCCAGCACGATTGCCAGGATGCCAAAACTCAGAAGCACCTTCGCCGCCATACGGAAGGGAAATAACGGCACACTCATGTGGTCTGTTAGTGTCTGGACGTTATAGAGCGGCAACGTTGGATCCCGGCGTTGCAGTTCCTGGCGCAACGCGGCAAGGGCAGCCTGCGGATCGCCGACTGTCCGAGCCACCAGCGTCGCATTTGTGCTGTAGTCGCGTAACAAGGGCCGATAAAACGCCGCCTTTGGGTCTTCGCCCAGACTGTTGTACTTGCCGTCAGCAGCCACGCCGATGACTTGCCAGTAAGGCTTGTCCGGACCGGTGAAGTTAAAGCGACGCCCGATCGGGTCGCCACCCGGAAGCAGGCGCCGCGCAAAGGTTTCATTAATAATCGCCACGCGCGACTCTTCCTTGTCGTCTTGTTCGGTAAAGTCGCGACCGTGTAAGGGAATCTCCATGGTGTGAAAATACCCGGGACTAATTTCATTGGGCACGGCGACCGGTAGATTGGTGCTGCCAGTAGTTGATTGTCCCTCGACGTAAATGGAGGTGTAGCTGTAATCGAGCGTAAGCGTGAGCACCGAGGTCAGGGCGACTGAACGGACCCCGGCGACTGACTGTGTTTGCTGGAGAAGCTCTCGCTGAAACGCCCGCCCCTTCTCTTCCGTATAGCCTTGCAGCCCCAGATCAAATGAGAGCGACACTGCGTTTTCGGGAGTGAAGCCGGGGCGCGTTCGTTGCGCTACCTGTAAGCTCCGCACGACCAGGCCCGCGGAAACCAGCAGCACGAGCGAGAGGGCCACCTGCACTATCACCAGACCATTACGCAAGCGAGAGCGGCGAAAACCAGCCATCGCCGCTTCATCCTTTAACGCCGGCACAAGTTCGGGCCTCGAGGATTGCAATGCCGGTAACAAACTGAAAAAGATGCCCGTCGCCAACGACACCGCAAGTGCGAATGTCAGGACTCGCCAGTCCAAACGGAGATCGAATACCAGGGCAATATCCGTTGGTAACTTGATCGAAGCCACGAGATCATTGATCCACGCCGCCAACAACAAGCCGCCGAAACCACCAGCGAGCGACAGCAACACACTCTCCGTCACCAACTGCCGTACGATGCGGGCGCGGCTGGCGCCCACAGCCAGACGGATAGCAAGTTTCCTGCGTCGTTCCGTAGCGCGCGCCAGCAAGAGGTTCGCGAGATTGACACAGGCGAGCAGTAACACTAGAGGGACCACTCCCATGAGTACGCCACTAAAGCTGATGACCGAGTTACGTATGTCGGGAATAAAAAGACCCGGCGTCAAAAGTCGGACGCCGCGTCCTTCATTTTCGCGTGGGTACTCTTTACCGAGCTGAACGGTAATGGTGGTTAAGACGCTTTCAGCCTGTGCCGCTGTAACACCTGGCTTGAGGCGGCCAACGGCGAAGAGGTTGTCGTCGTTGCGGGAATCGAGCCAACCGCTACCGGGCTCAATCTCGTGGGCCATCATCATCGGAATGAACAACTCCGGTGCGTAGGCGATTTCAGTTCCGCTAAAACCTTTGGGAGCCACACCGATCACTGTGAACTCGTGGCCATTGAGTGTGAGAGTCTGGCCGACTATGCCGCGGTTAGAAGCGAAGCGTTTTTGCCAGCAGCCATAACTGATCACCATAACCGGATGCGAACCTGGCGTTTTGTCCTCTTCGGGTACGAAATAACGTCCAAGGAATGGCTGGACGCCCAGCACTTCAAAGTAGTTGCCGGAAACGAGGTATCCCCAGACGCGTTCGTTCCGACCCTCGTGGCTGATACTCATCGGGGCAAATCGATAAGCCATCAACCCGGAGAACACGTCATTGCGGTCACGGTAATCCTTGTAGTTGAGATAAGACTGAATCGTGTAGTCCGCGCCATTGTGAAAGGTACCGAAAACTTCGACCAGTTGTTCAGGATGCGGAACTGGCAGCGGCCGCAGTAACACCGTGTTCACCAGACTGAAGATCGCCGTGTTAGCGCCGATGCCGAGCGCCAGAGTAACCACCGCGACAGCCGTGAAGCCAGGCCGCTTCAACAAGCTTCTAACGCCATAACGAATGTCTCTAAGGAAGGTTTCCATGGTTCCTATTCCTGGCCGGTCTTGGGTCTTTGGGCCTTGGTCTTTGTCGCCTTCCTCACTCGTACCGTTAGAGGATGCTAAGACCAAAGACCTAAGACCAGCCCGTCATTCGTATCGCAACGCCACGAGCGGATCGACCTTAGTGGCGCGCCGCGCCGGAACGTAGCAAGCTATCAGGGCCACCACGATCAGAGAGATCGATACAGCGACGAACGTCACCACATCAGTCGGAGTCACGTTGAACAACAGATTGGCGAGCAGACGCGTCAGGGCGTATGCGCCGGCCAGTCCGATTGCGACGCCCACGAGGACCATCGTCATTCCGTTTTTGATAACGAGCTTCAGCACGTCGAATGTCTGAGCTCCCAATGCCATACGCACGCCAATCTCCTGGGTACGCTGAGTAACGGCGTATGACATCACCCCATAGATTCCTACCGCAGCAAGCAGCAACGCTGCGACTCCAAACAGTCCCAGCAACAGAGTCCGGAAGCGCGGCTGGGCGATTGAGTCTGAAGCTATGGCTTCCATGGTTCGCACTCTGGCAATCGGTACCTGTTTGTCCAACACTCTGATTTCATTGCTTACTGCCCCCGCCACGCTCATTGGGTCGCCCGCGGTGCGCACCACCAACGTCATGTCAGTCCAGAACGGCGCCTGGGAATAATTCGCGTATACTTCTTCACCAGTTTCCACATCAAGGCCGACGTGCTTAACATCTCCAACGAGGCCGACGATCTCTCCGGTAAAGTTATTGATGCCCAGCACCAAACGCTTACCGATTGGATCTTCGTTCGGAAAAAAGTGGCGCGCCAAAGTCTCATTGATCAAAAGAACAGGTGGCGCCTGTGGGCCATCGCTATCGCTGAAGACGCGTCCTTTCATTACCGGAATCCCCAGCGTTCTGAAATATTCGGGAGTGACAAAACGACAATCAGCACCTGGCGATTTGCCCGGCGGGAACGGTCTGCCCTCGATGTTGAGCGCAAAATTCATGTTGTCGCCGCTAAGCGGAAGATGTTTCGCAGCCGCCACCGCCTGCACACCCGGCAACGCCCTGCTTCGCTCGAGCAGCTGTTGGAAGAAAGCCGGCCTTTGTTCGCGCGGGTATTTGTTGGCCGGCAAGGACAGTTCCATCGTCAATACGTGATCGGCCTTGAAGCCCGGACTCACGTGTTGCAGTCGCAGAAAACTTTGAATCATCAGGGCCGCGCCAATGAGAAGGACAAGCGCCAACGCCATTTCTGCCATCACCAACAGACTTCGCAGCCGATGCCGGGCCAGGCCCGCCGTCGCACTCTTTCCGCCTGCCTTGAGCGCCTCGGTGAGGTCCAGCTTGGTAGACTGCAGAGCGGGGGCGAGTCCGAAGATTACGCCCGTCAAGATTGAGATAAGCAACGTAAAGCCAAGCACGGAAACGTCAATGGAAATTTCTTCACGACGCGGGAAATTGACTGGGGCGATTGTTGACAAGACATAAACGCCCCAGGCCGCCAGTAGCGTTCCTGCGATTCCGCCGGCGAAAGCAAGCAGCAAGCTTTCGGTAAGCAATTGGCGAATGATGCGAACGCGGCCGGCGCCGAGGGCAGCGCGGAGGGCAATCTCTTTCCTGCGCGAAGTAGATCGAGAAAGCAGCAGATTGGCGACATTCGCGCAACCTATGAGCAGCACAAAGACGACTGCTCCCCAAAGGACCAGTATTGGGCGGCGTGTGGCGCCTACAATCTGCTCTGCGAGAGGGACAAGTTTGACGTTAGAACCAACATAATAAGTCGGATACTGTTGCTCCAATCGTTGTTGAATAGCGTCCATCTCCGCTGAGGCCTGCTCCATGCTTATGCCTGGTTTGAGACGCCCAATCACGTTTAGCGAATGACTCGAGCGCTGGCGGAGAGTTTGTGCATCCAGCACCAGAGGAACCCACAAATCCGCAGGCGCCGCCGTGAAGTTGCGCAATATCGTTCCGCTTCCGCCCGGGAATTGAAAACCTTCGGGCATCACGCCCACGATCGTGTACGTCTTATTGTCGATGGCGAGCTGCTTCCCTACCGGGTTGCGATCGCTGGGAAAGCGGCGTTGCCATAGGCCATGACTGACAAGCACCACTTGATCCCGGCCAGGTTGTTCTTCTTCGGATGAAAAGGCTCGACCCTGGGTCGGATTCACACCCAGCACTTCGAACAGAGAAGCTGAGACTGCAGCGCCGGTAATGCGTTCCGGTTGATCTTCCACGGCGAGGTTGAACTTCCTGGAAGGAGCATAGATTGCCATCTGCGAGAAAACACGATTCTGATCCCGCCAATCGACAAAGTTACCAGCGGCTGGGGGGTTCTGCTCGTATCCTTGTTTTGGATTCCGTTCCCATAGCGTGACGAGCTGGCCAGGGTCGTGAAAAGGCAGGGGCCGAAGGAGTACAGCATTGACTACACTAAAGATTGCGGTATTCGCGCCAATCGCAAGCGCGAGTGTGAGCACCGCGATCACCGTGAAAGCGGGTCGCTTCAACAAGCTTCGCAAAGCGTAGTGAATGTCTCTGAAAAGAGTTTCCATGATTCCTATTTCCGATCCGGTCTTTGGTCTTTGATCTTTGTATGTTCTTCGCTCGTCCGTTAGTGAATGCTGGGACCAAAACCAAAGATCAAGTCCAAAGGCCAAGACCCAAGTCCAAAGACCAAAGACCCAAGACCAGCCCGTCATTCGTATCGCAACGCCACCAGGGGATCGACTTTCGTTGCGCGCCGCGCCGGAATAAAGCAGGCGAGCAGCGCTATCAAGAGCAGGCCGACGGTTACGATCGAGAACGTGACGACATCTGTTGGTGTCACCCCGAACAATAGACTCGCGAGTAGCCGCGTTAATGCATAGGCGCCGCCCAAGCCAACCACCACTCCAATAACGGCCAATGACATTCCGTCTCTAACAATCAACTTCAAAACGTCCATCGCGCGCGCGCCTAACGCCATGCGAATGCCAATCTCCTGAGTGCGTTGAGTTACGGCGTAGAACATCACGCCGTAAATTCCAATGGCGGCGAGCAACAAAGCGACGCCGGCGAAGATGCTCAGCATGACTGAAGAAAAGCTGTAAAGAGCCAGCGAGATAGCGGCCACTTCGCGCATTGTATGCACGTCGAAAACCGGCTGGTCCTTATCGATTGCCCATACTTGTTGTCGAATCGGCGCCGCCATCGCCGCCGGTTCGACTTTCGTTTTCGCGACCAGCACCATTGAACTCCACGCGTCCTGAGCGTGTGGTACGTAGAAATCTGCCGTCACCGGAAGATTCATTTCATGCTTCACGTCCTGCACTACACCAACAACCTGCATCCAGGGGTTTTCCTCCAGAGGTCCGGTGTAACGCATGCGCTTGCCGAGGGGATCGCTGTTGGGCCAATACTTACGGGCCAGCGTTTCATTGACGATGATCACGGGCTGAGAGCCGGCCCTGTCCTGCTCCGTGAAGGCACGGCCTTTCAAAAGCGGGATTCCCATCGTCTGAAAGTAATTGGGAGTGCAGACTCGATAACGACCGTCAAACTGTTGGCCGGGTGGTGGCTCGGGAACGCCTTCCACCAGAAAGCTCGTAGACGAATTGCTTCCGCCGAGAGGTAAGTGGTTCACCAGCGCGGCCGAGCTGACACCGGGCACTTGCTCTACATCCCGTACCAACTCCGAATAGAAGGCCGCGCGTTGTGGCTCGTCCTTATACTTAGCCCTCGGCAGGACGAGACTCATCGTCAACAGGTTGTCGGAATTGAACCCGGGGTCGGTCTTGACCAACTGCAGAAAGCTTCGAATTAATAACCCCGCGCTTACCAGCAGCATGAGCGACAACGCAACCTCGGCGATCACCAACAGGCTGCGCAGTCGATGCGAGCTGGAAGTGGCCTGGCGTGCTCCTTCTTTAAGCGAGCTATTCAGATCCGGTTTCGAAAGTTGCCAGGCCGGTGCCAGGCCAAACAAAACACCACTCAAGACAGATACCAACAAGGTGAATGCCAACACGGGAAGATTGATTCCCAGGTTGTTCCAGCCCGCGGCAAACCGCGCGGCCTCGCCGGGATTCGCCGTGCGAATTAGATCCACGCTCCAATAGGCGACCAATACTCCCAGGCTACCGCCGGCGAGTCCCAGGACCACGCTTTCAGTAAGTAGTTGGCGAACGATGCGGAGGCGGCTCGCTCCCAATGCCGTGCGCAAGGCAATCTCGCGTTGACGCCCGGCAGCGCGGGCCAGCATCAGATTGGCGACGTTGGCGCAGCCGATCAGTAACACGAAGCCGACAGCGGCCATCATGACCCAGAGCGCAGTCGAGTACATTCGGACGGTGTCTTCGAGGATGGGATAGATCACAATACCCCGACCGGTGTTCGTTTCGGGATACTGTTTTTCGAGCTGGCCGGCAATCGTATCAAGATCAGCTTGTGCGCCCTGAAGCGTAACGCCAGGCCTGAGCCGGCCAATCCCCAAATAACTATGATTGCCGCGGTTGCGCGTCAACTCCGGCGTTAACGGAAATGGCGCATAAATCTCTGCGCCTTTTGGGTAGTTGAAGTCTGGGGGCATGACCCCAATCACCGTGCGCGAAACGCCGTTTGTAGCGATGGTCTTGTTGACGATGTTCGCATCGCCGCCGAACCGCCGTTGCCATAAGTTATAAGTGAGCAAAACAACAGCGTCCTTGCCGGGCTGGTCCTCTTCCGCGGAAAAACCGCGGCCCATCATCGGCTTGACACCAACGATGTCGAGAAAATTCGGCGTAACCTGAAAACCCTGGGCGCGTTCGGGCGAATCCGACCCGGTGAGGTTTGTGCTCCACCAACTGTAGAGGCCCAGTTGCTCGAAGGTCTTGTTTTGCGCGCGCCAATCAAGGTAGTTGGCGACGGCTACTTCGTTTCGTTCGACACCGCGACTCGGTACCTTGTCCCAAAGCGCGACGATGCGATCGGGATCGGGGAACGGCAGGGGTTTTAGCAACAGGGCATTGACGACGCTGAAGATGGCGCTGTTGGCGCCGATGCCGATGGCGAGCGTCAGGGTGGCAATGATCGTGAGAGCGGGACGCTTGAGCAGCGAGCGAACGGAGAATTTCAGGTCTCGCAAAAGTGAATCCATGGAAGGTTCCCCTAACCTGGCAACATAGCCAGTGATGTCATTCGCAGACTGCCACTCCTTGTCTGACGAATCAGATGGACACTTCTGTCTGTCGGGCTCTTACAGATCGAGTTACGACAAGACAGGAATGCCCGTCTTACTCAACTTCCGGGTTCAATTCAGAGCAACAGCTTTGGGGGAGGCTATTATTTGGCGATCCAACCATCTTCAAGTCGCACGAT